>Ga0079224_100006152_pt1 | contig 15859 bp, 12 predicted proteins | sample Stecom2015_FD_80414 | JGI IMG/M metagenome (GOLD analysis project Ga0079224, IMG submission 80414) | Agricultural soil microbial communities from Utah to study Nitrogen management - Steer compost 2015 | ecosystem: Environmental > Terrestrial > Soil > Agricultural land | place: USA: Utah...
GTAACACACCGGGGTGACTTGCCCACTGAGCGCTTGCGGACGCTGCCAGGAAGTGAATACTGCCCAATTACCCGTACCGATCAGATAATGCCTTTCCCGATCGGCGCGGAGCACTTTATTCAACGCCATAAGGGTATGCCGTGAATAGCAGGGGTTGGGCAGCCTGGCTTCACTATCGGCGCCCTCCGGCACGGGCGTGTCGGCGATCGCCAGCCTGACCATTTCCAGGCGCTGCAGGTAGGGCGTTCCGGGTGCGTCTTTCAAGGGGGGATCCTGGGCGGGCACCCAGATTACTTTGTCAAATTCCAGGGCATCCGCGGCGGCGCGTGCAAGGTGCCTATGTCCCTCATGCGGAGGATCGAAGGAACCGCCGAAAATGCAGTATTTCACATGGTTTCCTGGCGCTTGCCCTGCTCCTCTTTTTTCTGCTGGGCCAGTTTATTGCGTGCCTTTTCGAGACTCTCATAACCCTGCTTTACTTTTTCGCGGAAGGGGTCGTCTTTGGCGATTCCGTCGAACTTGGACAGATAGGATTCCGCTTCATCGAACTGATCCAATTGGATATAACACTCGGCCAGCTTCAGATTGATTTCCCGCAGATTGATGCGGAGGCCGAATTCCTTCAGGAGGTTCTTGTAATAGATGGCCGCAGCCTGGGGCTCGTTCATGCGGGAATAAAGGTGGGCGATCTGCATTTGCTTGGCCACCAGTTTATCCTTCAATTGGTTCAGTTCCGTGTTCGCGCTGTCCACGCGTTTGGAATCGGGGTATTCGCCGATGAAAGTCTCGTAGGCGAGAATGGCTTCCAGCGTCTTGGTCTGATCCCGGGACGGCGATTCCACCTGCTCCCCGGCGACTTCGGCCAAACGGTAGCGCACCTGCTCATCGTATTTTTTCGAAGCCGGGAACTCCCTCAGGAAATTCGCATATTCCGACTCGGCCTCTATCCACTCCTTCAAATGGAAATGGGATTCCGCCAGATGATAAACAGCGTCTTCCATGAAGGCCGTTCCCTGGCAGGAATTGATGATCTCGGTGAGACCTTCTTTCAACTGGACGTATTTCTTCTTTTCGATTTTGAGGGCGACCTTGTCCCACTTCTCCTGGCAGGATTCTTCCTTCGTAAGCTTTTTGCCCGACGAGCAGGCCAGCAGGGCGAAGGCCCCCAGGGCCGCGGCGGCCCGTGCGCAGGATTGGAAACGGAAAGCGCTGGCGCTGAAAACTGTAAATGGCATATGGGTCCCGGTTTTATTCCATTTTGGCTAACTCTTCCTTAGCCCGTTCCGTATATTCGCTATCGGGGTACAAAGATACAACTTTTTTGAATTCTTCGGCAGCCCGCTTCCTGTCTCCCAGGCGCAGGGCGCAATAGCCGAGCTTGAGTTGGGCGTCGTCCGCTTTTTCGGTTTCCTGAAAGGAGAATACCTTTCGGAACGAGGCCGCCGCCTTGGCGAAATTGCCTTGGGCGAAGTGGCATTCGCCCGTCCAATAATGGCAATTGTCCGCGTAGGTGCCGGATGGGAATTTGGCCAGCAGTTCGGCGAACACGGCGATGGCCTGCGTGTATTTCCGGCCGTAGTAAAGATCGAAGGCGCGCTTGTAGAGTTGAGCTTCCACGTCGCTGGCGGGAGGCTTCCGCGCAGGGGGATTCCGGGCGGGGGCTTTTCCGCTCCCGGCGGCCATCGATCCGGGTTTCGGCGCGCCTTCCGCCGCTAGCGCCGGAACCGAAGCCGTGTCCGGGGAGCCCGGCGAAAAAAGCGGCGCCGCCTTCGGCGCTCCGGAAGCGCCTCCCTTCGCGAGTCGTTCCTCCAGGCCGCGCAGTTGCTGGGTCATCAGGGCCATTTGCTGGGTTACCTCTTCAAATTTGGCTAAGGGCATATTGGCGACTTCGTCGCCCAGGGAGGATATCCGGGTTTCCAATTCGCGGACCTGGGTCGCCAAGGTTTGCAGCTCGAGCTTGTTCTCCTGGGACAGTTTGAGGGCTTCGTCCGAATTCTCCTTGAGCTGGAGAACGTCGATTTCCGGCAAAGACGGCTCGCCGGATCGGTATTTGGGCGAGGAGGCGCAGGCGGCCAGCATCGCGATAACGGCAGATGCGCCCAGAATGCGCATCAAGCGGGGACGGTCGCCCGGCAAGGTCGGTATATTCGGTATGCGATTCCTGTTTCCCATGTTATGCCGTAATCCTGTTCGCTTACTTTAAGATGTAGTATATTCACCAGAAATGATACTAGCAAGGTATATCCTGAGGGAGCATATCGCTCCCTTCTTTTATGCTTTGTTCGTAATCACCTTCCTCTTCCTGGTCGATTTCCTGATACGCATACTCACCTCCGTCCTTTCCAAGGGATTGGGATGGAGGGTCGTTCTGGAAATCATGGTTCTCAACCTGGCCTGGATGCTGGCCCTGTCCATTCCCATGGCGGTTCTGGTCGCCACCCTGATGGCCTTCGGCCGCCTATCCTCCGATAACGAATTCACGGCCATGAAGGCCTTGGGGATATCGCCGTTCCGGGCCATGTTTCCGGTATTCATCGTAGCCTGCATGCTCGGCGGGGGATTGATCTATTTCAACAATAAGATCCTGCCCGAAGCCAATTTCCGCGCCGCGGCGCTCCGCAACGACATCGGCCGCAAGAAGCCCACAGCCCTCATCACTCCGCGTTCCCTGATACGCGATTTCGAGAATTACCTGATCTGGATCGACAGGCTGGATCCGGCTACGGGAGCCTTGGGCGGCGTCCGCATCTACAATGTCGAAGCGGGGAAACCCATCCGCTACACCTACGCCGACTCCGCGTCCATGGAGTACGCCAACGGGGGAAAGAGCATCGTGATCCGCCTCAAAGGCGGCGAGAATCATTTCGTGGATCACAAGGATCCGGCCAATTACGTGCGGGTGCATTTCCGCTCCCAGGACGTGGCCATCGACAATGTGGACGCGACCCTGGAGCGGCACCAGCGCTCCTACCGGACCGATCGCGAAATGTCCATCCAGGACATGATGGGGATCGTGCGGGCCAGCGAAACCCGCCTCGCCGCCCTGAGGCAGGAATACCGGGAGAAGATTTTCGACGAATTGCGCGCCCTCGACGTGGTCCTGAACGCCGACACGGTAAAGGGCGCCCCCCCGCGCCTGGTTCAGGGCACATGGTGGAAGGACGAGCCCGTGGGGGCCCTGGCATATGCCGAGGTCAAGCGGCAGGAAAAAGACAAAATGTATCTCATCGAACGGTACGAGCGCCGCGAGGAGAACGAGCGCAAGGAGATCAGCACCTTTCTGGTGGAAATCCATAAGAAGTTCTCCATTCCTTTCGCATGCCTGGTATTCGTGTTCATCGGAGTGCCGCTGGGGATAATGGCCCGCAGCGGCGGGATCGGCACGGGAGTGATCTACAGCGTGGCGTTCTACCTCATTTATTGGATCTGCATGCTGAGAGGGGAAGCCATGGCGGATCGCCTGCTCATACCTCCCTGGGTCGCGATGTGGGCGCCCAACATCATCGTGGGCATCGGCGGCGTGTTCCTGGTGATGCGGATGGCGCGGGAAAACTACCTCAACAACATCTCCCTGCCGCAAAAGCTGCTCGGCGTGTTCCGCCGCCGTCCCAAAGGGGCCGGGTCGATATGAAAATCCATTCGCGCCATGTGATCCGGGGATTCCTGGGGCTCCTGCTGCTCTGCATCTGCTCCATCGTCGCCGTCTTCGTGGTGGTGGATTTCGTCGGCAACACCAAGGTCTGGCTGGCGCGGCCGGTAGAGGATGTGTATCGGTATTATTACGATTTCCTGCCCCACATCCTTTACCTGATCCTGCCCATAGCCGTTCTCCTGGCCGCGGTATTCTCGGTGGGCAATATGTCCCGCCATCTCGAAATCGTCGCCTTGCGCGCCGCGGGAGTTTCGATGGCGCGCATCCTTTCGCCCATCCTCATTTCGGGCCTCGTCATAAGCGGCTGCATGTTCTGGTTCGAGGACGCGGTTCTGCCCGACGCCAATCACCGCCGTTACCAAATCAACGAGCCCAAGTCCCAGGACGGAAACCAGGGCGGAGACCCGCTCGAGAAATTCAACTTTCTCTATACGGCCTCGGACGGAACCATACTCTACTTCGACTTTTACTCCGGGCACAAGAAAACCGGGCAGGGCATCACCGTTCTGTCCCAGCCCAGGCAGAGCCCCCTGGAGATGCGCATCGACGCCCGCTCCCTCGCCTGGGATTCCGCCGGATGGGTCCTTAGGGACGGCACGCGGCGCACCTTCGGGCCGGGAACCCTGGATGCCCTGACCTTCAAGGAACTCCGCTTCCCCGAATTCCGGGATCTGCCCAAGGATTTGCTCGACGACCGCACCTTTCCCGAAGAGATGAATATCCAAGAGCTGGATCGGCGCATCGCCATACTCAGGCGGTCGGGGGAATCGGCGCGCATGCTGGAAACGGAGCGGCATTTCCGGTTTTCCAGCAGCCTGGTGAACCTCTTCATGGCCATAATCGGCACCGCCATGTCGGTCCATACCGTCAAGTCGGGGCTGGCGCGGAATTTCGGCATCGCCCTGCTCATCACCTTCCTGTATTACGTCGCCCTCCGCATCGGCCTGGTAATGGGCCAGAACGGTACGATGTCTCCGGCGGCGGGCGCCTGGTTCGGCAATATGATTTTCGCCCCCTTGGGCCTTCTGCTGTTCTGGAAGGCGGCCCGGGTTTGAAAGGGGCATGGTTTTTCCTGGCGGGACTGTTCGCGGGGCTGGGCTTCCTGGGCGGCGAATGGCGGCTTGCGTTCGTTCCGGCCGCGGCCTGTGCGGCGCTGGCCTTGATGGACAGGTTCGACGGCGCGAAAAACCGGAACCCGGCGACCCGCAAGAACACGATCGTCCAGCGTCCGCTCCAATCCGAACCTTCGCCGGAAGAACCCCGGCAGGATGTCACCCGCGCCTTCCTGAAAGGGGACGCCGCCGCCGCGGGCAACGAAGCCGCCGCCCGGGAGGCCCGGCGCCTGGCGCTCCGCGAGTTGGAGGATAATATCGACGGCGCCCTGTTCGATGGCCTTGCCCTGCTCAAGAACGCCGTGCCCGGCGGGCATACCTATGCCGTGCTCTTTCCCGGCCGGAGCGACGGCCTGTGCCTGCGAGCCTGGATCACGGACAGCCAGACTGTGATTCCGGGAGCCGTCCTTAACAGCAATCAAGGATTGGTGGGACAGCTCGGCAAAGAAGGAGTGCGGCGCGTGCTCGAAGGGGATATCGTCGCCGAATCGACCCACTTGCATTATTACTCCGCCGACGAAGGAATCCGCTCGCTGGCGGGAGTGCCCATCCTGGTCAAAGGGGTAAGGCGCGGCGCCGTGATCGTGGACAGTTTGACCCCGAGAGCTTTCGACGCGGCTACAATCGAGCTCCTGGATTCCCTGGCCAACCTCGCGGGGAATCTCGCCTATCACGCCTACATGGCTTGGGAGCATTCCAGCCATAAAGAGCAATTGGCGGCCCTGAGCAACTACCAGAGGAAATTCCTGGAGAACATGTCGGTCGGGAATATCGCCACCCATGCGCAGACCTACATGGCGGAATGTCTGGAAGGGGATCGCTTCATGGAGGTGGAAAGGCCGGCCCGGGACTCCGACGCCGCCGTGGTGGCCAATTGCATCGGGCAGGACGAGGCCGACTTCCGGGGATTCTCTTTCTCTCTCGCGGAAAAGGGCCTGATCGCGCTGGTGTTCGAAAAAGAACAAGTGATCAATCGGGCTTTCCCGCCCGCGCCTCATGTGCCCAGATTGAGCTCCCGGGAACCCTCGCATGGCCGCATGGCGAGCCTGCTCGCGGTTCCCGTGCCCACCGATCAGGGCGTGGACATGGCCCTGGTGGTGGAGTCTACGAGGCCCCGCCGATTCTCGGAACACCATCAGAACCTGCTTTCCACCATCGCGCGGGCGGCCGGTTTCGCGTTGTCGCGGGCGCGCCTGTATCAAGAAAAGGAACAGCTCGCCAGCCGGGACGGGCTCACGGGAGTCGAAAACCACCGGACCTTCCAGGAGCGCTTCCTGAACGAGATCCTGCGCGCCCAACGTTACGAGCACCAATTGGCCCTGTTGATGATGGACATCGATTTCTTCAAGAAAGTCAACGATACCTATGGGCATCCGGTGGGGGACATGGTGTTGAAGGAGGTGGCCGGGATCATTTCCCAGAACATCCGCGCGGGCGCCGATCTCATGGCCCGCTATGGAGGCGAGGAGTTCGTCTGCATGCTGGCCGATACCGACCGCGCGCGCGCCGGCGAAACCGCCGAGCGCATCCGCCAGAACGTGGCCGCCAAGGTTTTCGAATCCGGGAGCGTCCGCTTCCAAGTCACCCTGAGCATTGGCGGGGCCATGTTCCCGGCCGATTCCCGGCATGGGCAGGAAGTCCTGGAAAAAGCGGACAAGGCCTTGTATCGGGCCAAGGAAACCGGACGCAACCGCCTCGTCTTCTACAACTGAAGCCATGCCGCAACCGTTCAGGCAGGATGCCTTTCCACCCCGTCACCGAGCCGTAACATGAATATGCTGGAAGCCCCCGACGAAGAATATTTCATGAGACAGGCCCTGCGGGAGGCCCAGGGCGCTTATACGGAAGGGGAAGTTCCCATAGGCTGCGTGATTGTCAAGGATGGCAAGGTGATCGGCCGCGGACGCAACCACATGGAAACCCTGCGGGATCCGACCGCCCATGCGGAAATCCTGGCTATCGGCGCGGCGAGCGGCTCCCTGGAGAATTGGCGCCTGGACGGCTGCACTCTTTACGCCACTCTCGAACCCTGTCCCATGTGCGCGGGCGCCATCCTCAATTCGCGCATCGCCAAAGTGGTATACGGATCCAAGGACAAACGCCTGGGGGCTCTCGGGTCAGCCTACAATATCCTCGATGGGAATCCCCTGAACCGGATTATAGAGGTTTCGGGAGGGGTGCTGGGCGAGGAATGCCTGGATTTGCTGAGGTCCTTTTTCCAGGACCTTCGCCGGAGGCCATCCAAGTCCGTTGAACCGGAAGAATGAATCCGGGCAGCCCACACAGGAAATAACGAGGGTTGGGCTTCAGCCCGCCTTTAGGTATATTCGATAAGCTCATCCTGGAAGGCACAGACCCCACGCAATGGTGGCGAGCTGAACCCCGCCAGGACGAAAGTAGCAACGGTAGGCATCAAGACCATGTGCCGTGCCAAAGTCTGCCGCCGACCGGGATGAGCACCTGGAATTGACAATCCGGTCGGCGCGCTGACCGGGATGAGCACCTGGAATTGACACCGCGGTCGGCGCTCTGACCGGCACGAATACCCCGGAACCGACAATCAAACCAATCGGCTGGCTGACCTTAAAAAGGCTCAGCTCTGAACCGCTATTCCGGTAAGCGCCGTGAACTCTTCCAGAGTGACCAGGGATTCGCCTTTCGCCAAACGCTCAGGATACAGAATACCTTCCAGGTGATCGAATTCATGCTGGAAAAGACGCGCCATGAATCCCGTATAGCGTTCATAGTGTCTTTGGCCGTGGCGATCCAGAAAGGTCACATCCGCTTCCAGATGCCTCGGCACCTTGCCCCGGTAGCCGGGAACGCTAAGGCAGCCCTCCCATCCGGTTTCCATTTCCGCGGAGAGCCGCACTATTTCCGGGTTGATCACGGCCATGGCGTCCATGGCGGGAGCATCCGGGTAGCGGGGATTGGGCTTGGGTTCCATGATGAAAAGACGGATGGAATTCCCTACCTGGGGCGCGGCGATTCCGACACCGAGATGATCGTTCCCGCAACGGATCAAGGCATCGATGAAAGCCTGGAACTCCGCATCGGCGGGATCCGGGACGGCTTCGGACCTCCGTTTCAATTTTTGATCCAGGCGGTCCAGGAGATTGAGCGGATTCATAAGGGCCTCGATATTGAATATACAACCGCAACCCGCTACCGGGCCCGCGCCGGGCCTCGGGATCAATCCGGAGGCGGAATCGGGCTCACTCCGAAACCGGGACGGGCGGTGGGCATTATCCGCCCGTCGATGATTTCCAGCCCCGTGAAGGGATCATCGGCCAACAGCCAGCTTCCATCCAAATCGGCATAGTCGGCCTGCTGGGCCGCCACCGCGCCGGCGGAAATCAACAGACTGCTTTCCAGCATGCAGCCCACCATGATCTTGAGATCCAGCTTCCGGCCGAGCCGGATCATTTCCAATGCCGGGGTGAGGCCGCCGCATTTCACCAATTTGATATTGAATCCGGAAAAACGACCGGGCAGTTTTTCCACGTCTTCCGGCCCGCGGCAGCTTTCATCCGCGAGAATGGGCAGACTCGCCTCGCGCAGAATGGCCTCCATGCGCGCGTCCTCGGAGGGCGGCAGGGGCTGTTCGATGAATTCCACTCCCATTCCGGCCAGTCGCCCGCATTCCGCGGGTATGTCCAAACCGCTCCAGGCCCCATTGGCGTCGATCCGAAGGGCGGCCTCCGGCCTGGCGCGGATAGCGCGCAGGAGAGCCGGCTCCGGTTCCGCGCCCATCTTGACCTTTACGGCGGGAAACCCCGCCAACTGGGAGATACGCTCCGGCCACTCTTCCCTGGGGCATATCCCCAAGGTGGCCGAAGTGGAGATGGAGAGAGCGGGCCTGCCGAATACGCATTCCGCGGCCGTTTTTCCCGAGGTCTTGGAAAGGAGATCCCAAAGCGCCAAGTCCACGGCGCATTGGCAGGCCCGCGACGGGGCCACGCGCTCCCAAATCCCGTTCCAAATCCTGGCTATGTCCGCGGCCTCGCCCAGGGTTTGCCGCCGGAAATAATCGTTCAGGCCGGCCAACCCCATCAGCACATCGGAGGCGCATTCGTTGAAATAGGAATTCGGGGACGCTTCGCCGTAGCCGAGAATGCCGTTCTGCTCCAGCACCAGGAATACATTTTCCGCTTGGCTCCGGCTGCCCCGGGAAATCCGGAATACATGTCTGGTGTGAAGGACCTTGCCCACGGAATAAACGCGAATCATGTCGTCATTCGATCCATTCCCGCTCAATATACATCGAAAACGCGCAGGTCCGACAGCCGCGTTTTTATGTTATTATGATGCCATGCTTTCGCGCGGCGCCATGCATACCGTCATCGGCAAATCGGTGCAGGGCCGCGATCTGCTCCTCCATTCCAATTTCGACTTGGCGGACGCCGCCGCCCGGCTCCGCGGGTCCGAACCCGGGCGGTTCTCCCTGCTCATAGGGGGCACCCATGGAGATGAGAGCGCGACCGTGGCCATCCTGGAAAACTTCGTGCGCACCCGACTGGAATCGGGCGGCCTGGGCGGGCCGACCGCAGTGCTTAGCCTGCACAATCCCGACGGGTTCGCGGCGGCCACGCGGCACAATGCCCGGGGTGTGGATCTAAACCGGAATTTCCCCCATAACTGGAGTCCCGCCTCGGACGAACCGCCAGGGCTCGCTCCGCTTTCCGAGCCCGAATCTCTGGCGCTGCACGATTTCATCCTGGCCCACCGGCCGGCCAAAATCGTGAGCCTCCACTGGGCTCTCGCCGAAATCGACGCGGACGGATTCCAAAGCGCGGCTCTGGCCGAAAGCATGTGGAAAGCGCTGGAAAAGCATCCCGGCAATCCCTATCGCCTGCGCATCGAAAAGACGCATTCCTCCGGATCGGCGTCCTATTGTCCGGGGTCCCTCGGGCAATGGTGCGGGCATGGCATGCGCTATGGCGGCGGGTACCGGCCGGCCATGGTCACCTTGGAGCTTCCGTATCATCCCCATGCCGATGCCCGGCCGGAAATCCTGCCAGAAGATCATCTCGAAACCGTCCGAAAATGGTGGGATACCCGTCCCGGGGAATACCTTGCCGGCGTGCAGGATCCCGTGATGGAAATGTTGGAAGCCGCATGCCGCTTCGGGCATGCCTGGCCGGATGCCGGTTCCCGGTAATGAGAATCCTGGTTTGCCCGCTGGATTGGGGGCTGGGGCATGCCGCCCGCTGCGTTCCTTTGATAAAGGCCCTCCGGGAAATCGGACATGATGTGAGCGTGGGGGCTACCGGGGGCGGAAAGCTGTTGCTGGAGCGGGAATTTCCCGGCCTGGATATTTTCGAATTTCCCGGCACGCGGATCAGGTATGCGCGCAATCCAGCCCTTTTCCTTCCCGTCATGCTTATGCAATTGCCGGGGATTCTCCTGGGGCAGATTTCCGAAGCCCGGCGCCTCCGCCGCATCCTGGCCGCGAGGCCTTTCGATCTGATCCTATCCGACGGCCGTTACGGCGTCCGCGCCTCCGGAATCCCGTCCATCTTCATCACGCATCAGTTGTTCATCCGGATCCCGGGGCGGTTTCCGGGATCGCAACTGGCCGAGCGCTTGCTCCTGGCCCTGAATATGCGGCTGCTAAGGCGCTTCCAGCGGGTTTGGGTGCCGGATTTTCCCGGCGCTGAAAACCTTTCGGGGAATCTCAGCCATGGACCCTGCCCGCTCGACAATCTCGAATTCATCGGACCGTTGTCCCGCCTGGCCCGTCCCGCGGAGGATGCCGGCGGGGGGCGCCGACGGATCGACATCCTCGCCCTGGTGAGCGGTCCGGAGCCGCAAAGGGGAATGTTCGAAGAGGCGCTGAAAAGGGAAATCGGGAAAATGGCCGGCACGCGCGTTCTGGTGCGGGGACTGCCCGGACAGGAGCCGCCGGCCTCCGGATCGGAGGGGATTCGCGCGGGGGAGATGAACCTGTTCGCGCATCTTTCCGGAGAGGAATTGGCCCGCCTCATTATTTCCGCGGATTTGATTGTGGCCCGATCCGGATATACCACGGTCATGGAATTGGCAGGGCTGGGGGCAGGGGCGGCGGTGCTGGTGCCCACTCCCGGGCAATCCGAACAGGAATACCTTGCCGATCATCTGCATCTGTCCCGAGCGGCCTTACGCATGGATCAAAGCCGTTTGGATCTGCGGGATGCCCGGAAAAGATTGGAGGGGTTGGCCGGATTCGCGAACCTGATCCGGACCGATGAAACTCCGGACGGGGCCCCCGTTCCGCTCGCCGGGTTCCTCCGCCGTCATCCCTTGCTCGCGGTTAAGACGCCTCGGACCGAATCGGCCCGATAGCCGCAACAATTGTAGATTTCCCATGAGGTTCAATGAAGTCCATGTTCCGCATCGCCATGCCCCGGGCCTTAAGCTCCGGGCTTAAGTGCATGATTGCCTCGGCATTGCTCATCGCGACCGCAGCGGAAAGCGCGCCCACCGCGAAAGCGGCGCCTCGGGGCGGGGCCGTAGTTGAAACGGGCGGAGCCGCCTCGGCGCGTCTGCGCTTCTATCGGAAGCATCTGGACAAGAACCTGGATGTCCTGCGGAAATCCGATTCCCTCAAGCCCTATTTCCTGGCTTACCGCGTGCAGGATACCCTGTTTCACCGCTATTCGGCCAACAAGGGCGGCGTTATCGGCGACAAGTCCGGTACATCGCGCTACCTTGGAGTGGAGGCCCGGGTGGGGACTCCCAAGTTCGACAATACGCATCCCATGCGGGACAACCTGGACTTCACGTCGTGGGAAGGGTATCAGAACGTGCGCCTGCCTTACGAAATGGAGGGTTTGCCCGCGGAACGCGCCCTCAAGGTGGCCACGGATTTCGCCTTCCGGGCGGCCAAGGATCAATACATCAAGATCAGGGCTAATGTCGACGTGCGCCCGGCCGAATCCGACACCGGCCTCGATTTCGCTCCCGCTCCGCCGACGCGCCATGCCGATCCGGCCATGACGCCTCCGCCGCCCCGGAAGGAACTGGACAGCCTCTACGCACGGATAAGAACCGCCTCGGAGATTTTCGCGAACCGCCCCCATTTGTATATGAGTCAAATCGATTTCAGCCACAGCAAGGTCCGCAAGCTCCTCGTGAATTCCGAAGGCACGGCTTTGGCCCATGACGAGTCCCTCGGCAATATCGGCATATACGTGGAAACCAAAACCCCGGACGGCATGATCCTCTGGCTTTCCCGGGATTTCTTTTTCAAGGAAATTCCGATCGATTTCCCGTTGGACTCCCTGACCCGGGCGGCGGATCTGCTATTGCGGCGCCTGGATACTTTGCGTACGGCGCCGGTCATGGAAACCTATGTCGGCCCCGTGATCCTGAAGAACGTGGCCGCGGCCGTTTTCGTGCACGAGGTATTCGGCCATCGCGTGGAAGGCCATCGCCAGAAGGCCGTGGACGAAGGCCAGACCTTCGTCACCAAGATGAACCAGACCTTGACTTCTCCGGACGTCACCATCCGGGACGATCCGACGCGGGAATACGCATTAGGCACGCCGTTGAACGGCTTCTACCGGTTCGACGACGAGGGTGTCCCATCCCGCGACACGCCGTTGCTGGTGAAGGGCGTGTTCCGGGATTTCCTGTTCGGAAGATCCGTAGTGTCGCCCAAAGGCGCGTCCAACGGGCATGGGAGGGGAGTCCTGGGCGCCGCTCCCGTGGCGCGTATGGGGAACACCATTCTGGAGGCGGCCCGGCCGCTGCCCATGACGGCGCTGCGCGACAGCCTCAAGAACCTGCTCCGGCGCGCCGGCAAACCCTACGGCCTGCTGCTGCACGATATTTCCGGCGGGTTCACTTATACCGGGCGCGATTTGCCCCAATCCTTCCGCGTGGAACCCCTCTATGTGTCCCAGATCTTCGCCGACGGGAGGCCCGATCGGGTGGTGCGGGGCGTGGACGCCGTGGGAACCCCCCTTGTCAGCTTGCGTCAGATCGCCGCTGCCGGGGACGACCCCGCCGTATTCAACGGTCATTGCGGGGCCGAGTCCGGCTGGATTCCGGTTTCCGCCATTTCGCCTTCCTTGCTCCTCGAATCGATGGAGTTCGAGAGCCGCGCGCGGGATCAGAATATGCCGCCCATTCTTCCTCCTCCGGAGGTAAGGCCATGATCCGATCCGGAGCCGGACCTTCCTTTCCTTTCCCCTCTTTCCCCTCGCGGAACCCTGCCGGGACGCCGCCCGCCGTCCGCCTGGCCCTGTCGGCATTGGCCATAGCCGCCGCCGCTCTCGCCGGATTCGCCGAAAGCCGGGCCATGCCCTTGCCGCCGCCCCAGGCCCCGGTCGATATGCCGGAAGGTCCCGGGATTCCCGACGAGGGCGGCTTCAGTAATCCAGGCGATACCCTTCGCGCGGGCCTGGACTCATCTCCGGTCCTCAACGCCATGGCCTCGGAAATAAGGCGTTCCATGGAGGGATTGCGGATCAAGGGCAGAGCCAAGCCCTACTTTCTTTCCTACCTCCTCTGGGACGTGGAATCCCGGCAAATGGAGGCCTCGCTGGGGTCGAGCGGGATTTCGGACGCGGATCGCCAGCAATATGCCGAAGTCGATCTCCGGGTCGGGGGTTACGACGAGGACAATACCAATTTCCAGGGGGGCATCGTATTCGGCCCGAGGCTGCGCGCGCCCCTGCCCCAGGAGAACGACACCAACCTTTTGCGCCAATCCCTTTGGGCGGCGACCGACGCCAGGTTCAAGGTCGCGGTGGAATTGCTGGCCCAGAAGCGGGCCTTCCGGGCCAACCACAGCGAAAAGAAATCCCTTCCCGATTTCTCCCGGCAAGAGGTATTGCGGCGCATCCGCAGGGAAAGCCGCACGCCTCCGGACACGGCCAGGGCCTCGGCCCTGGGTAGGGAACTTAGCGGTTACCTGGGCCGGCAGGACTGGCTGCTGGAATCGCGGGTGGCCTTCCAGTATTATTACACCACCTTCTACTATGTGGACTCCGAAGGGGCGCGGTATATCGAGACCGTGAAGGAACATACCTTCCTGGCCGCCCTGTTCACCCAGGCCGAAGACGGGACTCCGCTCTGGGATTACCTGAGGATTTCCGCGCGCGATCCCTTGCCCCTGGGCGAAGGGGCCATGAGCGTGGCGGCCCTGAAGGATTCCCTCGCGCCCCTGCTCACCCGCCTCCGGCAACTGCGAAAAGCGGCTCCCCTGGCCAATTACCGGGGTCCGGTATTATTCTCGGGCACGGCCGCCGGAGAATTGATCAACAAGGCCTTGCTGGCCCCCCAATCCCGCTTGCGGGAGCCTTTGGGCGCGGGCTCGGAGCCGAACTTCCTGCTCAGCCTGCGGAACCGCAAGCTGTTCCCATCCGAAATCTCCATTCTCGACACGCCCTCGTTGGCCGCCTGGAACGGGAGGTCTCTGTTCGGCCATTACTCCCTCGATCACCAGGGGCAGCCCGCGAAGGATATCGTCCTGGTGAAAGACGGCCGCGTGAAGGACTTCCTCCTCGGCAAGGTGCCGGTTCTCGAAGGGGCTCCCCATGCGAGTAACGGACATTGGCGCTATGGAGGAGGATTTCCCGGAGTCGCCCTGGTGCGGTCCTCGCAACCCCAGCCGGAGGCGGAGCTTCGCTCGAGGTTGCGGCGCATGGGCGAAGAAGAAGGCACCGGCTACGGCCTGATCGTATCCAAGCTCCTGGATGAAGACGCGTTCAAATTGCTTAGGCATCCCCTGGCATCTCAATTGGCGGCAATCGACGGGATGGGGGGACAAGGTTCTTTTTCGCTTACCGCGCCCTGTAATCTCGACATGCTGGATTCCCGCACGGGAAAAACCACCCCCGTGCGCGGGCTGTCTTTCCCCTCCATCGATTCCAAATCCCTGCGCGACATTGTCGCAGTCGGCGACGTTCCGCGCTTGCACGAGCCGCAGGCGGCCTTTTCCGTGCTTTGCCCCCCGCTCCTGTTCAGCCTGCTCGACATGACGGGCAGCCGCATCTCCCAGCCGCGTCCGCCGTATCTGCCCTGAGGGGCATATCATCCCGCAATGTGCGCCGGGTCATTCCCGGGCCGGCCCCGGAGTTCCCATCCATCCGGACAATTCCGGGCTGATCGCCCATAAACCCGGGCCGGACAAGGCCTGGATGCGCTCCAATTCGCCCCGCAGCGCGTCCAGCCCCGCCGGACTCCGGATCCAATTCCCGCCGGCCAGGGAAAACAGCGAAGCCTGGCGAGGCGCGGAATGGATCACCACCTCGGCGTCCCGGGAAGTTCCGAGGCCCGCCAGTTTCGCCGCTTCGCCGATGGCGTCTTGCAATCCCCCCATGCCGTCCACCAGGCCGTTGGCCAGAGCTTGACTGCCGGTGAAAATCCTTCCCTGGGCAACGCTGTCGGCTTCCTCAAGGGTTTTGTTCCGTCCCTTTGCCACCTTGGCGAGGAAGTCGGCGTAGAAATCGTCCATATGCCTTTGCAGCACTTCGACCTCGGAAGAATCCCAGGCCCGGGCCATGGAGTTGGCGTCGGCATGCGGCGAGGTTTTTACGGTTTCGATATTGAGGCCCAGCTTGTCGTAGAGCCCGCGCAGCACGAACTTGCCCCAGAGTACGCCAATGCTGCCCACGGCCGAGTTAGGGGCCGCCAGGATGCGATCCGCTCCGCAAGCGATGTAATAGCCCCCGGAAGCGGCATTATGCCCCAGGGAGGCCACTACGGGCTTTTCCGCTTCCTTCAGCAGCTCCACTTCCCGCCACATGATGTCGGCCGCCTGGGCCGAGCCTCCCGGCGAATCCACCCGCAATACCACGGCCTTGACCGCCGGGTCCTTCCTGGCCCGGCGTAACTGGCGGGATACGGTCCCGGCTCCGGCCAGATCCGGGCCGCCCAGCCACCCGCGGGCGCTTTCACCCGAAACCATGTTTCCCTCGACTACGATAACGGCGATTTGCGGACGCACCTCCCAGGCGACGAGGGCGACATGGGAGGGGTTTTCGCGGTTCCAGGAGGCGCCGCGTCCTCCGGCCAATTCCAGCCTCTGGTCCTGCTGGATCAGGGTATCGATAAGCCCCGCCTTGCGGGCATGGGCCAGACTGATTTCGCCGGACTCGAGCGCGGA
>Ga0079224_100006154_pt1 | contig 15857 bp, 16 predicted proteins | sample Stecom2015_FD_80414 | JGI IMG/M metagenome (GOLD analysis project Ga0079224, IMG submission 80414) | Agricultural soil microbial communities from Utah to study Nitrogen management - Steer compost 2015 | ecosystem: Environmental > Terrestrial > Soil > Agricultural land | place: USA: Utah...
CGTCACCGATCAGCGGAACCCGCGCGACGGTCGCTTCATCGAGAACATCGGCACCTTCGATCCGTCGGGCAAGCTCGAGCTCAATCGCGCGCGCTTCGACTACTGGAAGGGGCAGGGCGCCATTCCGTCCGAGACCCTGTACCAGCTCGTGAAGAAGCTCCCCACGGCTCCGGCCGAGCCGGGCACTCCCGCCTGAGCGCGTCCCGCATGGCTCTCAAGGAGCTGATCGAGACGATCGCGCAGGCGCTCGTGGACGATCCGGACGGCGTCGAGGTGACGGAGCTCGAGCGCGATCACGGCGCGGTGATCGAGCTCCGCGTCTCCAAGGGGGACATCGGCAAGGTCATCGGTAAGGACGGCCGCACCGCGCAGTCGATGCGAACGCTGCTCGCCGCTGCTTCGACCAAGGTCGGCAAGCGCGTGCACCTCGACATCGTCGATTGACGACCCTCGAGATCGCGCGGGTGCTCGGCGCCCACGGGCTCGCGGGGGCCGTCAAGGTGAAGCTGCACTACGCGGGCAGCGACGCGCTCACCACGGTCTCGGAGGTCGACCTCGTGCTGCCGAGCGGCGAGCGCCGCACGGTCGCGCTCGAGTCGGCGAGGCGGGCAGGGGACACCTGGATCGTCACGTTCGCGGGTATCACCGAGCGCGACGCCGCGGCCGCTTTGCGCGGCGCGCGCGTCGAGGTGCAGCGAAGCGCCCTGCCCGCGCCAGAGCCCGGCACGGCGTACCTCGTGGATCTCGTGGGCGCGGAGGTCGTCGCTCCGGACGGCGTCGTGGGTCGCGTCGTCGAGGTGTGCGTGAACCCGAGCGTGGACTCCCTCGTCATCGAGCAGCCGAACGGCGCGCGCGTGGAGCTCGTGCTCTTGCCCGAGCACTTGGAGCGCATCGACGTCGAGGGCCGGCGCATCGAGCTCACGAGCCGCGACGGCCTCATCGAGTGAGCGCTCGCTTCTGGTAGCATCGACGGCTCATGCGCGTCGCGGTCGTCACGCTCTTCCCCGAGCTCTTCGAGGCCTTCTTGCAGACGAGCCTCGTCGGCCGCGCCGTCGCCAGCGGCACGCTGAACGTGCACCTCGAGCCGCTCCGGCGCCACGGCCTCGGCAAGCACCTCTCCGTGGACGATACGCCCTACGGCGGCGGCTCGGGCATGGTGATGCGGCCCGACTGCGTCGTGGCCGGCATCGAGGCGGCCGAGCAGGCGCTCGGCGTCACGCGGGCCGAGCGACGGATCCTGCTGACGCCGCAGGGCGTCCCGTTCGCGCAGCCCATCGCCCGCCGGCTCTCCCAGGTAGAGTCGATGGTGCTCGTGTGCGGGCGCTACGAAGGCTTCGACGAGCGCGTCCGCTCCTTGGTGGACGAGGAGATCTCGCTCGGCGATTTCGTGCTCACCGGCGGGGAGCTGCCGGCGATGTGCGTCATCGAGGCCTCGGTTCGGCTCCTGCCCGGCGTGCTCGGCAACGACGCCTCGCTCGGTGAGGAGTCGTTCAGCGAGACCTACGGCGGCTTGCTCGAGTACCCCCACTACACGCGCCCGCCCGTGTTTCGCGGGCACGAGGTGCCGGCCGTGCTCACCTCGGGCGACCACGCGCGCATCGCCGCGTTCCGCAGGGAGCAGGCGCTCGCGCGCACGCGGGCGCGCCGTCCCGACCTCCTCGGTGAGCCCGCGCCGCACGGGGGCGACGAGGAGCGATGAGGTCCGTCGCGGTCGCGTTGTTGCATCATCCCGTCCTCGATCGCGGCCGCGGCGTCGTGACGACGGCCGTGACCAACCTCGATCTGCACGACATCGCGCGCAGCGCGCACACCTTCGACGTGAGCCCGTTCTTCGTCGTGCACCCGATCGCCGCGCAGCGCGAGCTCGTCGAGCGCGTCCGCGCGCACTGGGTCGAGGGCTCGGGGGGCCGGCGCATTCCGGATCGCGCTCCGGCGCTGCGCGCCATTCGCGTCGTCGCGTCGTTCGAGGACGCGCTCGCGGAGCTCCCGAGCCCCGAGGTCTGGGTCACGAGCGCCGACGAGCGCGCGGCGCTCCTCGACTACGACGCTGCTCGGGCGCGTCTCGAGGGCGACGGGCCGCCGGTGTTGATCGTCTTCGGGACGGGCTGGGGGCTCGCCGACTCCGTGTGCGAGAAGGCAGCGTACCAGCTCGAGCCCATCCGCTCGCCGCGCTCGGACGGCTACAACCACTTGAGCGTTCGCGCGGCCGCCGCCATCACCTTCGATCGGCTGCTTCGCCCGAGGTGATGGCGTAGAGCTCCGCGGAGCGCTGGCCGGGCGCGTCCCACTCGACGAGCGGGGGCTCGACGACGAGCCCGCCCGGACGCGCGCGCCGAAACTCCATCAGCGCCACGCGCGCAGGCCGGTCCACGAAGGGATGCACGAGGCGGAGCCGCTTCGGGACGAGCCCCGCGGACGAGACCGCCTGGAAGAGCTCCGAGAGCGCGCGCGCCGGGTACACGAACGCGGCGCGCGCCTTGTCTCCCGAGAGCGCGAGCGCCGCGGCCCGCACGAACGGCGCGAGCGTCCCTTGGCGCGCCGCGCGCCGCCCCGGATCGCTCGGAGCGCGATGCCCGCCGGGATCGAAGAACGGAGGATTGCCCACGACGAGATCGGCGCGTTGCTCGAGCGCTCGCGGCAGGCCCTGCTCCAGATCGGCCTGATATGCGCGCCCGGGCACGCCGCTCTCCGACAGATTTTCGCCGGCGAGCGCGACGAGCCCCGCGTCGCGCTCGACGAGCGCGAGCTCCTGGCACGCCCCGAGCTCGTGCAACAGGAGCCCGACGACGCCGACGCCCGCGCCGAGATCGACGGCGAGCGACGCACGGCGCCCGCGCGCCGCGAACGCGGCGAGCACGAGCGAGTCGACGTTCACGCGGTAGCCTCGTTCGGGCTGGGCGAAGCGCACCGCGCCGCGCGCGACGGCATCCCGCGTGACCCTCGGGCGCGCCGTGGGATGGGGGGGCGGTTCGCTTCGGGTTCGGCTTGCCACGCGGCGTGCTCCGTGCGACGGGGTCCGCCGTGGCCACCGTGCCGGCACACGATAGCGCATTCTGGAGGCGTCTCGCCCACGCCGGAGCGCGGTACGGACCTCGTTTTTGGGTTCGGGGCAGCCCGCCGCTGTTCGGCATCGCGTTCGCGCTGGCGCTGCCCGAAGCCCGCCGGCGCGTGCGGGAGACGCTCGCCTGGGTGCGCGGCCCGCGCTCGCTGGTGCGCGAGGAGCTCGACACGCTCCGCACCTTCGTGAGCTACGCCCACTGCCTCGCCGAGTCGCTGGCGAATGGCCGCCCCGAGGCCAGCCGTCCGCGCGTTCGCGTCAACGGGGAGCACCATTTGAGCGAAGCGCTCGCGCGCGGGCGCGGCGCCATCGTCGTCACCGCGCACGCGGGCCCGTGGGACGCGACCGCGAGCTTGCTCGCCGGGTTCACCAGCGCCGAGGTCATCGTGGTGATGCGCCCCGAGCGCGACGCCGAGGCGCGCGCTCTGCACGACGCCGCCCGCGCGCGGGGCGGCGTTCGGGTGGCGCACGTCGGCGAGCATCCGCTCGACGCGCTGCCCTTGCTGCGGCACCTCGAGCGCGGCGGGCTCGTCGCCGTTCAGCTTGATCGCGGAGCGCCGAGCCGTCGCACGCTCGACGTCGAGCTCTTCGGCCGTCCTTTCGCGGTGCCCGAGGGCCCGTTCCAGCTCGCCGCGCTCTCGGGCGCGCCGCTCGTCCCGCTCTTCGCCAAGCGGACCGGCTACTTCGCGTACGATTTCGTCGTGCACCCCGCCATCGAGCTCACGAAGCGCTCGGGGCGTGCCGAGCTCGAGCGCGCGGCGCAAGCCGCGACGGACGCCATGGCGAGCTTCCTCCGCGACGCGCCCACGCAGTGGTTCCGCTTCGCCGAGTGACGGGCGTTCGTCGCGGCTCGGCCTTCCCCGACGAGGAAGCCCGACTCCACGCTCAGTCCGAGTGCGGTCCGGGCGCTCGCGCGCGCGCGGCTTCTTGGGCCTCTTTGAGCTCGGTGATGTCGACGGTCACGCCGATGAACCGGCGCGGCGCTCCGTTCGGCCCGAGCTCGAAGCGCCCGCGGCTGTGCTTCCAGCGCACGCGGCCCTCTCCGTCGATGATTCGATACTCGCACTCGTAGGGCGTCCCGTTCGTGCACGCGGTGTGCGCCGTGCCCATCAACGTGTCCCGATCCTCCGGATGCACCGCCTCCAGGAAATCGGTCGGCGTTCCGACCTGGAGGCCCCAGAGCTCGCGCGCGTTCTCGGAGCACTCGACCCGATCGGCGGCGGCGTTCCAGTCCCAGACGTTCATCCGCGCTGCCTCGAGCGCGAGCTGCAACCGCTCCTCGCTCGCCTGGAGGCGATGCTCCGCGAGCACGCGCGCGCTCACGTCCTCCTGCAACACCACCACCTCGCGCACGTCGCCGTATCCATCTTTGAGTGGGTACGCGGACGTCCGGACCCAGCGCACGGCACCGGGGCTCTCCGTGCTCCCCGAGGGTGTCTCCTTCGGGCCGTAGCGCAGGATCGGGAGCTCGACCGCCTCGCCCGCGAAGGCTCGCCGCACGAGCGGCATCACGCCGCGCGCTCGCAGCTCGGGGTTGGCGAAGAGGTTGCCTCCCGGCAGCTCGTCGACGGTCACGCCCCAGAGCTCCTCCCACGCGCGGTTGGCGCACAGGCGCCGTCCGTCGGGCGCGAAGATCTGAGTCGGGATCGGGGACTGTTCCATCAACGCGCGAAACCGGCTCTCCGAGAGCCGGAGCGCTTCTTCGGCGCGGCGGCGCTCGCCGAGCTCGCTCTGGGAGAGCTCGTACAGGCGCGCGTTGTCGAGCGCCATCGCGGCGCGGCGCGCGAGCTCGACAGCGAGCTCCTGATCCGAGGGGCCATAGCGCCGCTCCGACTCCGTGATCCCGAGGCTCAGGACGCCCACGATCGTCCCGCGGGCCACGAGCGGCACCGAGAGGTTCGAGCGCAGGCCGATGGCGCGCAGCAATGCCTCGTGCTCCTCGTTCCACGTGTGGGTGCGGAGGACCTCGGGGGTGACCTCGGCCAACAGCTCGCAGGTCCCCGTACGGAGCACCCGCGCCGCGGGTTGAGGCGAGTCGAGGTCGGGCGGATAGCGCCTCCGCAACTGCTCGAGCAGCTCCTCCTTCTCGGGGCGCACGTGCACGGTGGCCACGCGCCGGAGGAGGCCGTCCTCGAGGATATCGAGGATGCACAGGTCGCCGAGCTCGGGAAGCGCGAGGCGGGCGACCTGCTGCAGCGTGTGCTCGTAGTCGAGCGACGAGGAGAGGGTTTCACCCGCCTTGGCGAGAAACGCGAGCCGCCGAGCCGCGGATTCGGCGGCGGCGCGCGCGGCCTCCGCGCGGGCGACCTCCACGCGTTCCTGCTCGGCGCGCCGCCGATCCGTCACGTCCCGGATGACGCCGAGGGCCCCGACGACGCGGCCCGCCGCGTCGTGCAACGGCGAGTACTGAGAATCGAAGTATCCCTGTCGCCCCGTCTCCGGGACCGTGTACGCCCGATCGCGCGACACCGTCGAGCGCCCGGCGATTGCCTCCCGCAAGAAATGCACTTCCCCCGTCTCGACGAGGAACGGGAAGACCTCGAACGCCACGCGCCCGAGCACGCGGATCGCCGGCACGGCTGTGATCCGCTCCATCCCCGGATTCCAGAGCGTGTAGCGAAAGCTCGTATCGAACGCGAGAATGCCGTCCTCGCTGCACTCGATCAGCCGCCAAGCCAGCGATGCTTCCGGCCCGAGCGACACCGGGGCAGGCCGGCCCGGCGCGACATCCGCCGGGATGCCGTTTGAGTCAGGGAGGCGCATGCGCGGCTCGAGACTAACAGCCGAGCCGCACGCTGGCGACGTTCCCCGCGTCCCTCATCCCAAAAAGCCATCAATTTTGCGCTGATCCGCTCACTGGCCGCCGAACTTCCGAATGATTTTCACGAGCTCGGAGACGACCTCGGGCTTCTCGGCGAGGTCGGGGCTCGCGGGCATGATCGGGCTCTTGCCCACTGCCGCGCCGCCCATGACGATGGTCTTGGCGAGGTCCTCGTCGGTGACGCTCTTCTGCCACTCCTGGTCCGTATAGTTGCGCGGCTTCGGGGTCAGCGCTGCCGCTCCCGGGCCGTCTCCGGTGCCGTTCTCGCCGTGGCACACCGCACAGCGGCTCTTGAAGAGCGTGCGGGCTGCGGCCGCGTGGTTCACCGCGGGCTCCGGGGGCGGCGCTTCGGCTTCGGACGGCACTGCGGTCTGCCCTTCGCTGACCTCGCCGGAGGGGGCCTCCTTCTTCGAGCAGCCGAGCACGAGAATTGCGGCCAAGCACATCGATCCGAGCACGAGCTTCGACATTCTTCCTTCTCCTGTTGCACACCGGTCGACGATCGATTCCGAGGCGCCCCCGGTCGAGCGTCGCCGACGATCAGCCGACCAAGTCCCTCCGGTGGAACTTCCTCCAGGCGGCGCCCAGCGCCGCGCTGCCCAGGACGAACGGCCAGGTCACCCCTAGCACGAAGGTCCAGTTGGGGCCGAGCTCGTTCGCGATCCAAAAGCCCACCGGGCCGAAGATCCCGAGCTCCGGGTCGAACGCCGAGAGCAGCGCGAGCCGCGACGCCTCGACGGGGTTCAGCGCCGTGAGCACGAACACGAGCTCCGGGCGGACGCGCATCTCGAGCAACAGGCCGATCAGCGCGAAGTCGTGAAGCGCGACGCCGGCCAGCCACGCGAGCAGCGCGAGCACGATCGCGCGCTCTCCCGTCGCGCAGAACGTGGAGAGGGCGATCCCGATACCGGTAAATGCGAACACCAGCGCTCCCCCCACCGTGAGCGCGCGCGCGACCAGCACGACCAGGCCCGGCTCGAGCTCGGAGCTGAGCAAGCCCGCGGCCAGCGCGACGCCGAGCACGACGACGAGCGGTGTGATCAGCAGCAGCAACCGCGACGCGAGCAGGCTCACGAACCAGTCGCGGCGCTCGCACGGCTGCGACAAGAACAGCTCGAACGTCCCGTTCGCGCGCGCCCGGACCACTGCCTGACAGGTCGCGACCAGGGAAACGAGCGGCAACAGCACGACGATGGCGTTCGAGGCGTTCAGCACGACGCGGGTGATGCCCGTGAACCCCAAGACCGACGATTCGCGGAGACCGAGCCAGACGAAGGCCCCGAACGCGACCAGGTACGTCGCGGCGGAGAACGCGACCCAACGCGAACGGACCGCGTCGGCGAGCTCGAGGCGAAGCAGCACCGAAATGCGCCCGGGCCCGTTCGGAAGCCCTGGAAGCGCGACGGGCGCGCTCATGGGCGCCTCGCTGTTCGCCGGGCGCGGATCGACGCTCGAACCGCCGAGAAATCGAGGGACCCGTTCGCTTCGGGCACGAAGCCGTAGCCCATGGGCGACGGTGCGCCGCTCGCGTAGCGCGCCGCTCGGGCGTCCACCCAGCTCGTCCCGTGGCGCACCCAGACGCCCCGGGGCGGGCTCTGGGCCTCTTCCAGGTGCTCCACCATGCAGCCGATGTCGTCGAAGTACAGGTGCTCCGCATCTGCCGTCAGCACCTGACCCGCGTACCGCGGCTCGCCGAGCAGCATCCTGCAGTGCCCGCAGGCCTGCTTGCCCCAAAAGGGATCGCGCGGCCCCGCCCCTTCGCACGCGGCGACCCACGCGAACAGAACGAACAGCAACGAATACAGCCTCATCACCGAGCCTCCCCGAGGTGCCGCGTGAGCTCCGAGTCGCGCGCCGCTTCGGACTCTTCGTGCAAGGTGAAGTCGCGCCGCACGCGCCCGTCTTCGAGCTCCACGATCCGGTCGACGAGCGCCGTCACCTCTTCGATCCGGTGCGACGACAGGATCGAGATGCGGTCGGGCGGGCCCTCGGCGAGCTGCTCGAAGAAGCTGCGCCGGGCCGCCGCGTCCAGGTTCGCGGTGGGCTCGTCGCACACGATCACGCGCGGGACGGCCGCGAGCGCGAGCGCGGCCAGGAGCTTCTGCTTCATGCCGCCGGAGAGGTCGCGAAAGCGGGTCTCGCCGAGGGCCCCGAGCTCCAACCCCAGCCGATTCGCGCGCTCGGCGACGGCCGCGAGCGGGATGCCACGAAGCGTCGCGATGGCACGCGTCACCTCCGCGACCGGTGCCTCGAGGGGCGGCGCGATCTGCGGGATGTAGGCCAGCCGTCGCAGCGCGTGGTGCGGCGTCGTCGCCACGTCGAAGCCGTCGATCGTGATCCGACCGCTCACGCGCAGAAGGCCGAGCAGCGCGCGGAGCAGCGTCGTCTTTCCCGAGCCGTTCGCGCCGATCAGCGCGATGCGCTCGCCCGGCTGGATTTGCAGGGTGACGTCGCGGAGCACCGCGAGCTTGCCGAACGCCTTGGACACCCGCTCGACGTGGATCATGGATGGCCTCCCATCGACTCCGCCGCGGTGGACGCGCGGGCGGGCCGGAGCGCCACGGCTCCGCCCGGGATCCGAGGCGGACCGGCCGTCATCGGCTGCATGCGGGGCCGCTCGTCCACCAGCAGTCGCTCTGCGGAGAACACCGGGAATACCCGCGCCATTGCGTCGATGAGCGCCAGGCTCAGGGTCCCGTCGAACAGCCGCAACGCCGGTCGCGACTCGAGCAGCGCGCTCGAGAGCCGCTTCACCTCGTGCGCGACGTCGCCGGTCCCGTCTCGATCGAGATCGTATCCGGCATAGTCCGACCAATAGTTGTGCTCGAAGCGCGTCCCGAGCGCGTCGCCCCCGCCCTCGACCTCGACCGCGGTCCGGTTCCGCGTGAAGTCGTTGTGCGCGAACGTGACGCCCTGCTCGGAGCCATGATACCGGAGCCCCACGTCGTTGAGCGCGAGGACGTTGCGCGAGAATCGCACCGGGGTCTTCGCCGAGCGCGGGGTCCGATCCAGGTAGGCGCCGACGGTGTTCGCGACGATCCAGTTCCCGTCGATGCTCACCGAGTCGCTCTCCTTGAAGCCGATGCCCACTCCGGCGGGGCCGCGCGAGCCCAACAGGCGGTTGTGCTCGATGCGGACGCCGGAGCTGTACATCACGAACACCCCGACGATGTTGTGCGCGAGGTGACTGTCGCGCACGACGGCGTCGTGCGCATGCATGAAGTGCGTGCCATAGCGGCTGTCGAACACCTGATTGCCCTCCAGCCGCACGCGTCGCGAGTACCAGACGACGAGGTCGCGCGTGTTCTCGACGACACACTCACGGACGACCGCGTCGTCCGCCTCCCAGAGCTTGATCGCGTCGCCGGAGAGGGCGCGATCGCCGGACCCGCGGAAGAGGCTTTGCGAGAGGACGCAACGCGTGCACGTGCTCAGCACCACGCCGAACAGAGCGTCCTCGACGAGCACGCGCCGGATCGTCGTGTCCGGCGCGGTGGCCTTGATGGCGGCGTCCTCCTGGGTGTGGCGTCGTCCGGAGCCGCGGACTCGCAGGTTTTCGACCTCGACGCCGGGCGCCGCGATCGTCAACACCGTGCCCGTGCCGGTTCCGGAGAGCGTCGCGCCGTCTTCGCCACGCAAGGCCAGCGGGCGACCCACGACGAAGTCGCCGCGATACGTCCGCGCGCGCAGCCACACCTCCCTGGGGCCGTCATCCATCGCGAGCAGGGCCTTCAGCGCCGCCTCGTCCTCCGCCACCGCGGCACCGGGTGGCGCCACGCGCTCTCGGGGTCCCGCGAGCGCCACCCGCGGGCTCGAGACCGAGGGCTCCGCGCCGCCCTCTGCGGGCGCGTTCCAGAGCGCCACCGCGGAGAGCAGAGCGAAGAGGTCGGCCGCGACGGCGAGGCGCCTCACGCGCTCTCCTTGCGCCCGGGCCACCACCGCTCGCCGCGGAAGGCGAGCGCCGTCCCGAGCCCTGCGATCACTGCGGCGCCGGTCGCCATCCAAAAGCCGATGCCCGGCTGCGCGAACGTCATGAACTGCCCGATCACCCCGTTGCCGAACAGCGTGGGCGTGAACGGGGGCAGCTCGATGGGCGCCCGGGGGTCCAGGTCGTGACCGAAGCGGTGCAGCCAATAGAGGCAGTCCGCGATGAACGCGAGCGGAAACGTGATGAGCGGCGCGCTGAGCACCAGCACGAGCCAGCGCGGGCGCACCAGCGCGCCGATCAGCGCGAGCACCACGAAGGCGTGCACCGCGTGCTCGGCGAGCGCCCGCTCGAGCGGCGCCGCGGCCGAGAGCGATGCCATCCCGATATAGTGGTTGAGGACGTCGATCTCGCGCACGTCGCCGGTCACTCGATCCAGCCAAACCTCCAGGCGCAGTCCCTTCGGGTACTGGGGCGCGTAGAGCGTGAACGACCAAAAGGGCCGAACGAGCGCGCTCGCGAGCAACACCGAGGCGCTCACCGCGCAGGCGACGCGAGGGAGCGCGCTCCGACCGAAAAGGGGCGTGGTTCGAGCGAGTCGCTTCGCGCGGGGGACCGCGGGATTGGTCAGGTCGCCCCGCTCGCTCGGCGGCGCGCTCGGTTGAACGCTCTCACTCACGGTGCCTCCTTCGCCTTGGGTTTGACCAGGAGGTACCCGACCATCTCGAGGTGCAGCGCGGAGCAGAACTCCGTGCAGTACATCGGGAACACGCCCGGCACATCGGCCTTGAACGTCACGTTCTCGTGCTTGCCCGGCTCGAGGCTCAGGTGCACGTTCGACATCGCGATCGTAAATCCGTGCGTCTGGTCCTCGGCTTGCTCGAGGTTCGTGATGTGCAGGTTGACGGTGTCGCCCTCCTCGACCTCGATTCGATCCGGCTTGAAGTGGCTGCGCACCGCCGACATGTAGACGTCCACGACGTCTCCGTTGCGCACGATGCGCTGGTTGGTTCCGGTGACGGCGTGAGGATCCACCGCGTTCTCGATCGGGTTGTAGCCGGCGCGATACGCGCTGATCGGCTTCAGCTTGTCCGCCTTGATCATCTGAGCGTAGTGCGGCTCACCGATGCCGATCGGCATGTCGTAGAGGAGCCGCATCTTCTCCCCCGTGGTATCGATGAGCTGGAATGCCTGCGGGTACAACGGGCCAACCGGGTTGAAGCGGTCGAGCGACATCTTGTTCATGGCGACCACGTATCGCCCGTCGGGGCTCACGGTGTCTCCCTCCGCCGAGAGGATGTGCCCGATGTTGTAGTGGACGGAGATCTTGTCCACGAGCTTCAGGTCCTTGACCGACCACTTGGCGACCTTGCTCTCGATGAAGAGCGAGGTGTACGCGAAGCCCTTGTCGTCGAACACGGTGTGCAGCGGCCCCAGGCCGAGCTCGGCCTGTCCACGAATCGACTCTCGAAACGGGAGAATCGGAATTCCGTAGGCGTCCCGGCCCTCGAACTTCTTCTGGGCGATCAAGCTCTTGATCTTGGCGAAGTCGTAGACCGTCGCGTTCGTATCCAGCTTCCCTCCGACGACGATCGCCTTTCCGTCCGGAGTGACGTCGCATCCGTGCGGGCTCTTGGGCTCTCCGATCAAGGTCAGCACGCCCTCTTGCGCGGCCACGGCCATCGGCAGCACCTTCACGCCCTTGATGGTCTGCGCCTTGCCGGCTGCCACCAGCGCCTCTGCCGCCCGCACGTCGATGACGTGCAGGTAGTCCATGTCGTTCTGGGAAGCCCCGCTCTCGATCGGTGGATTGCCTTCGAGCGTGCCGCCCACCGCGAGCTCGGCGTTGAAGGAGTTGATGAAGACCCACCCCTCGCTGTCGAGCTTACCCGCGTCGGCGAGGTCTTGCATGTAGGGCGGCAGCTCGATGGCGAAGCTCTCCTCCGGCACGACCCGCCCGTTCTCGCGATCGAAGCGCCAGAACATCGCGAGCCCGCGGTATTTCGTGGCGTATTCCGAGATGGGGGCGTACTCGCGACCGAGCGGCGCCGGGTACTGACTCGTCTCGATGACGTAGCGGGTGTTCGGATCGACGAAGGCGCCCCCGTGATCGCTCATCACCAGGGGATTGGCGACGATTTGCTTCGTCGTGAAGTCCTTCAGATCGACGACGGCGATTCGTGCGTTCGCCTTGTCGTTGACGAACAAGAACTGACCGTCGTAGTCCCCCTTCGTCTCCGAGAGGTTCGGGTGGTGCACGTCGGCCCAGGTGATCCGACGTCCGAGCTGCGCGCCGCTCGCGAGCACGCGATCCGTATCCCCGCCGTAGCCGTACCCTTGCCACGGCTCCGGTGTGAACACCGCGATCACCTTGAGCAAGCGCATCGACGGCACGCCGATCACCAGCACTTGCCCGGACTGTCCGCCGGACGCGAAGATCACGTACTCGTCGCGCTTCCCCGAGGGCACGTAGGTTTTCAGGGCCGCCTCGACGTCGACCTCTCGCAGGCCGCGCGTGCGCATGAGCTCTCGTATCGACGCGGAGGCCTGGAGCGCCCCGCTCTGGCGTTCCTTCATCTCGCGCTCGGCCCTGTTGACGCACGAGAGGCCGACGACGCTGACGAAGAGCGCGGTGCCCGCACGCCGGAGCGCGCCGCTCGACCCCCAGCGCATCGCATGTCGGGAGCGCCGGTACACCGGTGAGGAGCTCGGATCGCCGTGATTCATGAGGAGTGCCGCCATCGCAGGGCTGCTTAGGCAAGCAATGTGCCGTGTGAGTGTGAACTTGTGATTCGAGGAAAATGCATTTCGAAACGATGCGGGACTCCAATCGCCGCAGTCCTTGCAGCGGCGTCGTGCGCCGCGCGCAATCGCTGCACGCCGACGAGCTCCGCGCACACGACCGGGCACGGTGTTCGGGCAGCGGATTCATCGGCGTCGTCCTTCGACGTAGGGCGTGCACCTTCTCGGCCCGCATCAGGCGACCGAGGACGACACCGGCGTTGTCGTTCGAATCCCGATGTTCGAAAGAGCTCGAACGGAATTGCTTTCACCCGTCTCTCACACGCCGTCGACGGTCCCACGACTCGGGTCGAGCGCGCGGCGGTGCCTCCCTGGCACCGCGAAACGCCGGAGCCACGAGGAGAGGGCGCGATTCGGGCGTTTCCGACCCTCGAAATGGGCTCAGCCCTGCGCTCCGAGCATCGGCAATCGGCGACCCGGCTGGTAGACACAGAGCGGATCGGACGCGAGCAGATCGCCCGTGAGCGCGAACGACCGAGCGCGGGAGCCGCCGCAGATCCGTCGATACTCGCACTCTCCGCACTTGCCGTGCAGCCCGTCCGCGTCGCGCAGGGCGCGGAACGTCGGGTGCGTTCGGTAGACCTCGAGTGGGTCGTCCCGCCGCACGTTGCCGCACGCGACGGGCAAGAAACCGCTCGGATAGAGGTCACCGCGATGCGAGACGAAGAGGAAGCCGCGTCCGTCGTTGATGCGCTCGCGCTCCCGACCCGGGACGCCGAAGATCGCCGTGGGCTGCCGCCGTTTGCGCTGCGCGAGCACGCGTCGGTAGTGCGGAGCGGCCGTGGTCTTCACCGCGAAGCGCACGCCTTCGGCGATGTCGGCGAGCTCGTCCAACGTGGCCTCGACGGCTTCCGGCGACGGCAACATCTCCGCGGAAGCGCGCCCGGTCGGAACCAGGTAGAACACGCTCCACAGCACGCTGCCGAGCCGCTCGACCAGCCCCGCCATCTCGCGGAGCCGCCCGATGTTGCCGGCGTGCACGGACGTGTTCACCTGCGTCGCGATGCCGCACGCCTTCGCGTGCTGGAGAATGCGCTCGGCGTCGGCGAAGCTTCCGGACACGCCTCGGAACGCGTCGTGAACCGCTGCGTTCGGCCCGTCGATGCTGATCGCCAGCCGGGCGAGGCCCGCCGCGGCGAGCCGCTGGATCAGCGCCCCGGTCACGAGCGGCCTCGCCGACGGCGTGAGGCCCAGCCGCAAGCCCGCTCGCGCTCCGTGATCGACGAGCTCCACCAGATCGGGGCGCTTCGCGGGATCTCCGCCTGTTAGCACCACGAGCGGAACGCGCGCGGCCGCCAGCCGATCCAGGAGGCGCGCCCCTTCCTCGAAGCTCAGCTCGTCCGCGTCGCGGTGCGGCTGCGCGCAGGCACGGCAGTGCTTGCACACGAGATCACACGCCTGCGTCATCTCCCAAATCGCGATGAACGGACGCTCTTCGAAGTTCATGCGCCCCGCGAGCGTGCAACCAGCATGCCCGGTTCCCGCCTCCTCGATGCCCACAACGGCGGCGACGTGCCTGCGACGCGTTGCGCTCGGCGGCGAGGCCCGCGCAGCTCGTGCGCGGCCGCTCTGACCGCACGCAGAACCTGCGGATGAGCAACCCGCGGCGTTCCGAGGTCGAGCTGCTGCATGCCGGCGAGCTGCGGGGAGCCGGTCGAAGGGGGAGCGTTCGAGATCGGCTGCCGGGACCTGTCGGAAGGTGAGTGAACACCGACCGTCCGGGGGGGGCGCGGTAGGTCGAGCGAACCGAGCTCCGGGAGCGGAGCACAACGCGGACTGGAGAGCCATCAACGGAGGCGGCACGGACTGTTTGGAGAGCGATCCCACCCGGACGAGCGCGAGATCGCGCCGCGAACACCATCCTCGATATTTCAGCGCCCCCGGTGCCGCGATTTCGGGTTTGGATTCGTTTTGGCCGCGCTTCGCTGCGCGCTTCTGTAGACTCCGATTTGGCGGACGGCGTGAAGACACTCGACTGGTTGATGGCTTCGGATCCGGCGGTTCGCTGGCAGGCGCTCCGCGAGCTCACGGATGCGTCGGACGCGGTGATCGCCGCGGAGCGTGGCCGCGTGGCGCGGGAAGGGCTGGGCGCGGAGATTCTCGCCCGGCAGGCGCCGGACGGCGCGTGGCACCGGGACGGCGCGCCGATGTGGGCGCCGACGCTCTTCACGGCACAGCTGTTGCGCGCGACCGGCGTTGACCCCGCGGACCCGGCCGTGAGCGCGGCGATGGAGCGCCTCGATGAGGGGTTTCGCTGGGACGAGGAGTTCGGGAGCAAGCCGTTCTTCGAGGGGGAGGTGGAGCCGTGCATCAACGGCGGCGTCCTCGCGCTCGGCGCGTACTTCGGCCGCCCGAAAGAGAGCCTTGCGCGTCGCCTCCTCGACGAGCAGCTCGACGACGGCGGATGGAACTGCGAAGCGCCGAAGAGCCGGCGCTCGTCTTTTCACACCACGATTTGCGTGCTCGAGGGGCTCATCGAGTACGAGCGGGCGGTTGGTCCTGCCCCCGAGATCGCTGCGGCCAGGCGGCGCGCGGAGGAGTACTTGCTCGAGCGCGCGTTGTTCCGGCGGCGCTCGACGGGCCAGGCGGCGCTGCCCGCTTTCCTCGAGCTCGCGTATCCGCCCCGCTATCACTACGACATCCTCCGAGCGCTCGACTACTTCCGAAGCGCTGGAGTCGAGCCCGAGCCGCGCATGAGGGAGGCCGTGCAGATCCTCGAGACCAAGCGGCAGCCCGACGGTCGATGGTTCCTCGAGCGCTCCCACGATGACGTCCTCGCTTTGCCATTCGGCGAGTCCGTCGGGGGGCCAAGCCGGTGGAACACCCTCCGGGCCCTCCGCGTCCTTCGCTGGTATGCGCGAGCGCCACTCGAACCCGCGAACCGCGCCTCCGAGCGCCTCCGAGCTCAGTAGGTCTCATCCAGGGGAATCTCGAAGCACACCACCCGAGACGGGCGCCCATTCGCAAGGCCGTGAGCCTCGAGCTCGCCGCCGCTCGCCTACACGCGGATTTCCCACCGTGGCTACCGTCTCCAAGTGAGCGTAGATCCGCGCGAGGGCTCGTGCCAAAGTCGAGCAAGGAGCTTTCATGCGCGCGTTTCGTTGCGGATTTGCGCTCGTCGTGTTCGGTCTCATCGCCGCGTGCAGCGGGACGGACGACGACACGGGTGCGGGCAGCTCGGGGGGCTCGCCTTCGGGCACAGGGGGCACGGGCGGAACGGTTGGAGGCGCGGGCTCGAGCAGCGGTGGGGC
>Ga0079224_100006158_pt1 | contig 15854 bp, 15 predicted proteins | sample Stecom2015_FD_80414 | JGI IMG/M metagenome (GOLD analysis project Ga0079224, IMG submission 80414) | Agricultural soil microbial communities from Utah to study Nitrogen management - Steer compost 2015 | ecosystem: Environmental > Terrestrial > Soil > Agricultural land | place: USA: Utah...
CCGACCAAATCTCCTAATTCTTCCTGATTTGGTTTTATTAAAAACGGTTTATAATTACATAACAATGTAGTTTTTAGGAGTGAACCTTTCGTATCTAGCAAAACAGGTTTCTGATTCTTATGAGCGATTTCTATTAATTGGCTATAATATTTGTCATTGATTCCTTCTGGAGTACTTCCTGAAATGGTGATATACGTTGCCTGCTCTATGTCTTTTGAATATTTATTCAAGAAATCCATTGATTCTTTTTCATTGATTGTCGGTCCACTTTCCAATATTTCGGTTTGCTGCCCTTCATGAATAATAGCTATACAATTTCTAGTGTCCCCTTCTATTTCTACAAAAAAGTCTTCAATTCCCTTTCTATTTATCTCTTTACGAATAAAACCTCCCAAACTACCACCTAGAAATCCTGACGCAGCTGTCTTTTCTCCTAATTGTCGTAGTACATGAGCTACATTTAAGCCTTTCCCGCCTGCCGTTTTACCAACACTTTTAACTCTATTCACATTATCTAAATTAAAGTGTTCGAGCTTATAGTTGATATCGACAGACGGATTTAATGTAATGGTTAATATCATGTTAACACCCCTATTTTTCGTTATGGAAAAAGGTGAGGATCTATTCCTGGTGTGTAAACACACGTAGGTTTTCGATTCCTCACCTCAATCAAGGTTATGCTTTTCCGTTACTCTTACAAATCAAGATTTTTTCAATTACAGCTTCTTTCATTTTGGCTTTAGCTGGACCGAAATATTTTCTAGGATCTGTTTCTTGTGGATGAGCAATAAGATGGTCACGCAGTCCTGCCGAGAACGGGATTTTTAGTTCTGTTGAAATATTAACCTTTGCACAGCCAAGAGAGATACATTTTTGAACATCTTCTTTCGAGATACCAGATGCTCCATGTAATACGATTGGTACATTAATTAAACTTTTTATTTTGGCAAGTCGATCAAAATCAAGAACTGGGGTTGTTTCATATAATCCATGACCTGTTCCAATGGCAACTGCAAGCGAATCAATACCTGTACGTGCTACAAATTCTTCTACAGTATCTGGATCTGTATAAGCAGCGTCTTCCGCTTCAACAATAAGGTCGTCTTCTTGACCCACTAATTTTCCAAGCTCAGCTTCTACTGTAGCCCCATATTCATGTGCCTTATCAGCTACTTTTTTCGCGAGGGCAATGTTCTCCTCAAATGATAAATGAGAGCCATCAATCATAACCGATTTTGTTCCTAATTCTAAGGACTCGACAATTGATTCATAGGTTTCATGGTGGTCAAGATGTAACGCGATAGGAATATCATTTTCTCTTGCTGCTACTTCTACAATTGCTTGAATATAGGCACGTCCTGCGTATTTCATTGTCCCTGGTGTTGCTGCTAGAATGATAGGAGATTTCATTTCCACTGCTGCTTCAACAACCGTTTGTATTGTTTCAAGATTATGAATATTAAACGCGGGTACAGCATATCCTTCACGACTAGCTTTTAATAACATTTCCTTCGTATTTTGAATATAACTAGTTTGTTGAACAGATACCAATTTGCATCATCCTCATATCAAATTTTTATGAAAAAGGCTTTTTTAAAAAGATTGTTGTATGGCTAAACAAACAAAGTACTAAGTAATATATTAAAAATTGCACTTAAGAAACTGTTCTGGCTACACACTTCTTTCCACGGGGCGACTGTTGAGCCTCCTCACGCTCCACACTGCATGGTTTCGCCGAGACCTGTGCTCCTGCATGAGCCGAAGAGTCACAACCGAGTTTGCTAGACGAGGAGGCTAAGGCCATGACCGCAAAAAATTGTTCACCACCAGGCAGAAATCAACACATCGTTACATCAATTTACATTAACTAAGAGGATTAAAGAGCAACAATCAGTGCGAAAACAGCCATGAAAAAGATACTGATCTATTTCTTTATAAACTTTAGTTCTCCAGCAACTGCTGTTGCCTGTATCACAAGTTGTTCATCCAAAACGACATAATCAGCAATCTTACCTGGAGATATGCTACCAAGATACAAATCCAGCCCTAAACTTTTGGCTGGTGTAAGTGAGCCAAGATTCCAGATTTTATACAATGGTTCTGAACTCCACTCTTGTAAGTTTTTTACACCATCAACCAGTTTTAAAGTACTACCAGCAAGGGAACCACTCTTCAATTGGGCAATTCCATCTTTCATAACAACTGGAAATTCACCAAGTTGGTAATTGCCATCTGGCATTAATCCAGCTTGCATACAATCTGTAATAAGCTGTAATTTGTCTCCTTTAATCCGTAATGCTAGCGCAGTAACCTCAGGGTGCACATGAAAACTATCACATATTAGTTCTGCATAAGCCCTGTCGTCCATCAACGCTGCCCCAACAACACCTGGCTTTCTATGATGTAGTCCAGTCATTCCGTTAAATAAATGGACATAGTTTCTAGCCCCTGTATCCACTGCCTCTTTACAACATTCATACGTTGCATCAGTATGCGCAATACTCACTAATACACCCTCGATACTTACTTTTCGAATAAAATCCAAAGCGCCTTCTCTCTCAGGTGCGATTGCAATTTTTTTAATGGTACCGTGCGCTAATTGTTGCCAATATTGGAATTCTTCAATATCAGGGTCTCTAAAGTAGCTAGCATTTTGAGCACCTTTGTGAAGCTCAGTAAAATATGGACCTTCTAGGAAGATTCCTTCAGATTGTGCACCTGGAAGACCTTCTGTTACCGCTTCCCGAATGGCGATGATTGCACGATCTAAGTCCTTTTTAGAAGAGGTTAAAGTGGTAGGTAAAAATCGTGTCACACCAAGCGAAACAAGTGTCTTAGATATTTCTTGAACCGCTTTAACCTCACCGTCCATAATGTCATTGCCTTTTATGCCGTGAATATGTGTATCAAAAAGCCCTGGAGCAATCGTATAACCACTATAATCAATGACTCTTGCGTCCAATGGGACTTGGCTCACAAACGAGCCAAATCTCCCATCATCAATCAACAAATAGCCACCGTGTTTTTCCTCATTTTCAAGTAGATACTTATCGGCCTTTAAATAATATGACATTGTCATTCATCCTTTATTTAGATATCATTCATAATCATAGATTGTAACGCCCTGAACAACTCGGCTAATGACACCATTTGGACTCGGATTATCTGGCGAAATACCTAGATTAATAGCCTTTTTCATGGCTAATGTTTGGGCAAATACAATATATAATAAGGCCAAATAAAAGTCGTTCTTCAGTAGTTCTGAAGACGTATTCACAGAGAACTTCCAATCAGCATATTGCTCTACTGTTTCATCTACTTTATCCGTTAATGCGATGACTTTAACTCCTTCAATTCCTGAAACTTCTTTAAGAATATCAAGATCATATTTTCTTGTGTAAGGGTCACTTGATAGGAATAATGCAACAATAGATTGATCATTAAGAATTGATTTTGGACCATGACGAAAACCTAATGAAGATTCGTAGGTTGCAACTACTTTCCCAGCCGTCAACTCTAGCATCTTTAAAGAAGCTTCATGAGCTAATTGTCCGAGTAATCCTGAACCAAGATAGATGATCCGGTTAAAATCAGATTCCAACACTTTGTCTACCGATGCTTCTACTGTATGAATCAATTGCTTTCCATTCTCAATTATTAGGTCCATTTCTTGTTCAAAAGATGGATTGTTTGTAAAGAAGGCGTATGCCATTAACAACATGCATGAAAAACTACTTGTCATTGCTAATGATTTGTCATTTGCTTCTTCAGGAAGTAGGATAACTAGACTATCCTTATCATCCTTTACATTTTGGGCTAGCTGTCCCTCTTTGTTACAAGTGATGACTACCTGATAAAAATCTTTAATTAACTGCTGCCCGAGATTTACAGTTGCTACACTTTCTGGACTATTCCCTGAACGTGCAAACGAAACAAGAATAGTTGGAATTTCTGAAACTAAATATTCTTTTGGATTTGATACAATTTCAGTTGTAGGAACAGCTTCAAAGAAGACTTTATTTTTGGCTTCTTGTTTAAAAATGGGTGCGAGAATATCTCCTATAAAAGCAGATGTTCCTGCGCCAGTAAAAATAACTTTAACAACTTCATGTTTTGCGTAAATTGCTTGTAAAAAAGAGTTATATTTATCCTTTTTTTGTGCAAAAAGAGAGAGTGATTTCTCCCACACATTTGGTTGTTGGAATATTTCAGTACTTGTATAAGTAGCTCCTTCTAACTTCAACATAAATACATATCCTCACTTTTTTTATATTTTTCTATGATTCTAGTATTTTGTGATATCCGTAGCATGTTCATTTAAGTTGGACTAGGTGTTATGTTATTCGAATTATAGGCGCAATCAGACTGATGATTTTTTCACGGCTCATGAATATATCACTTTAAGTCCTGCTCCTAGTACACCTGCATTTCCTTTTGACTTACTCAAGAACATGCGGTTTATAACTGATTTTTGTTCTGGAATACAGTAGTCTTCCATTTTTTGTTGGACTAATGGTAAGAGAAAAGGATTGTTATTACTTACCCCTCCCCCAAATACAATTTTTTGAGGATCCAATAGACATGCAATTGAATAACTACCATGAGCGAGAGAATCAACAACCTGTGAAATCACTGACTTCGCATATTTATCATTTTGTTGGTACTTCTCAAATATTTCTTTGGCAGTCATGCTGCCGTTTGTTATTCGTTGGATAGAGGGACCTGATGCCGCTTGCTCAAGTCTTTCTAGACCATTTCCAGATTTAACTGGTAAAAGTCCTAATTCACCAGCAAATCCCATTCCGCGAATAAAATCTCCATTATGTATAATTGAAACTGCAATACCTGTACTAATCGTAAGATAGACAAAAGTTTCATTTGGATTTGCTCCATGTAGACTCCATTCGGCATATGTTGCCATATAAACATCGTTATCTATTACAACTTTATCTACAGAAAAAGTATCTTTTATTCTCTGCGTTATAGGAAAATCCTTCCAGGGGAGATTATTTTGAAATAAAGCAATGCCTAATTCTCTATCTAGTATTCCTGGTACCCCTATCCCGATGCCTTCAAGTTGTTGTACATCTAACTGTGAATCTTTCAATACATTATTGATTACTTTCACAACTTGCTGAAACATCTTTTCTTTATCAGTTGGGTCACTTGGTATTTCTGAACGGTGATAAATGTTCATATCTTCATCTATAATTGCCGCGGCAATCTTTGTACCACCGATATCCACTCCTAATGCATGTTTCATTTATTCATTCTCACCTCACCATAAACCTTTTATATTGTGGAATAAGAAGCATAAAAAGGTACCTCAGAGTTAGAGCAATTTTTTCCAAGGTACCAAATGTCAGCCCTAAGATTTATTGCCTGGATTTAATTCAATAGAATATGAGAATTTATCTCCACGTGCGTAGGATACGGTATACTCAACAACAAGCTGATTTTCAAACGTTGTCCTTTCAATCCTTAAGCTTGGAACGGATTCTGGAATACCAAATATGTCTCTAATTTCTTTATCTAACAATACAGCGTGGAATCGTTCGTGTGCATTGGTGATTTGCACTCTGTAATCTTTACTAAAAATTTCATACATTGGTAATTCTTCTAATCGTTCCTTTGTTAGATTCTCAAATCTACTTACTGGTAAATAGGAAGTTTCGTACATCATTGGTTTTAAATCTGCGAGACGAAGACGTGTGATTTCATATATTTCATCACCTTCTTCAATCTTTAATTTTGGCGCAATTTCTGGTTTACAGGGCACCTTTTGAAAATTAAGCACCTGTGACGATGGGGTTTTGCCTAAATTCTTCATTTCATTTGTAAAACTATAAAAATTGACAAGACTTTGGTCATAAACCTTAGGTGCAACAAAACTTCCTTTGCCATGCTTCGTCGTTATATACCCATTCTGTTCTAATAATTCCATTGCCTTTCGAACAGTGGTACGGCTCATTTCATACTGTTCGCATAGCTCTCTTTCAGATGGTAACTTATGGTGCTCTGGCCATGTATTATCTTCTATTTTCTTTACTAATTTTTCCATTAATTGATAATATAATGGCAACTGGACATTTGACATCATATCTACGAAAACCTCTCTCATTTTTAGAACTTATGTTTCACTAAGTATGAATTAATTAAGTAAGTGAAACAGTCATCTGATTATTTTTTACATATTCATCAAAATCAATTGTTTTTCCAGTTTTTCTGGATTCTTCTGCTGCAAATACAATTAAATGGCTATCCCTTGATACGGTTGGGGAAGTTAAACTTTCAGTTATCCCATTTGCAACACGGTATACAAAGTCTTCCATGATGCTTGTATCAGCTCCCATATGACCTCCATCCATTGTCATAGGAGTAATTACTTCTGATTTTCCACTAAAGTAAGAAACAAGAATTTCATTTTTTGTATCATCACCCTCGATGGTCCCTTTTGTTCCCATAATTTTGAACTGCCGACAATTGTTTGCCGTAAAACCAGACATAGTAAATGCTACAGTGATTTCTTTATCAAAAAGTAAATTCACTGTTTGATGATCGACTACATCATTATCAGAACGCCACACACAACGACCATATGGCCCTTCTTGGATTTCTTTCAAACGACTCTCGATGTCCGAATTAGCAGTAATTGTATTTGCTGGCCATTCGTCACGATCATGAAGATACCATTTAACCGCTGAAAATGGACATTGTTTTTCGATGGCACACTCTAAACAGCGTTCCCCTGATCCTTCTGGAGCATTTTCTTCCTTGAAATAGGATAGGTGACCAAATGATGATACTTTCTTACATCTCTCACCAATCAACCACTGAAGCATATCCATATCATGACAAGATTTCTGTAATAGCATTGAGCTAGACGTTTCTTCTTTTCCCCAATTACCACGAACAAAACTATGAGCTTGGCGATAATACCCAACATTTTCGATCCATTGGATTGACATAATATCCCCAATTACTCTTCGATCTAAAATCTGCTTCAATTCTTGATAAAATGGGGCATATCGTAACACGTGACAAACACTTAGCAAAACTCCCTTTTCTTCTGCTGCCTCTGTAATCTCCAATACTTCCCTAGGATTAGGAGACATTGGTTTTTCTAAGAGGATATTGTATCCCTTATTAATTGCTTCCATCACTGGTTCATAATGCAACTGATCGGGTGTACAGATCAATATTGCATCACAAAATCTATCTTGGGATAACAATTCCCTCCAGTCACTGTAACGATGATTTTCTTCTATATTGTGAGCTTTAGCAAACTTGTTTCTTTTCTTTTCATCCGTATCAGCTACCGCTACAAACGAGATCTCATTCGGATACTTTAATGCATACGTACCGTATGAATAATATCCTCTACCGCCTGCCCCAATAAGTGCTGCTGTTATCATTATGAAAAAACCTCCTTATTTTCCGCCTGTAAGTGCAATTCCTTCAATAAACTGCTTTTGTAAAAACATAAACAATACAAGCATAGGAATCATTGCTAAAAATGAACCCGCCATTAGTACTGGATAGTTTGTTGAATATTGTCCTTGTAAAGATGCTAAACCAACGGATAAAACCATATTATCTGTAGAACTATTCACAATTAGTGGCCACATTAAATTGTTCCAAGCAAAAAGGGCGGTGTAGATTCCCAGTGCAATTAGACCTGGTTTAGCAAGTGGAAGCATAATTTTCCAGAAAATCTGAATATGGTTACAACCATCTAATCGTGCTGCTTCTTCTAATTCTTTTGGTAATCCCATAAAGAATTGCCGTAGTAGGAAAGTACCAAATGCACTAAACAAGCTTGGTAAAATAACCGCTGTCAATGTATTGAGTAGTCCTAACTTCGCCATAATTTCATACTGTGGTAATAAAAAAACCTGGCTAGGCACCATTAAAACTGATAGTACGAGTAAAAATAATACATTCCTGCCAGGGAACTCGATACGAGCAAAAGCATAGGCAGCTAATGAACAGAATACCAATTGTCCAATTACGATTACTATAGTGACAATAAAGGTATTCTTCATGAATGTAACAAATGGCAGCAATTCAAATACTTCAACATAATTACTGAAATTAAAAGATGTAGGAAACAACAATGGAGGTACTTGAATTGATTCAGCATACGTCTTAAATGTTGTTAAGACCATCCATAAAAAAGGTCCAAGCATTGATATTGAACCTATAAGCAATAATAAATGGACGATCGGTTTCCCTTTATTAGTTCCAATTTCCACTTAATTTACCTCCTCAGTCGTAATGAACCCATTTCTTTTGTAGTTTCATTTGTATCGCTGTAATCAGTAGAATAATAACCAATAATAAAGTCGTAATCGCTGACGCATACCCCTTATCACCTAATACAAATGCATGTTGATAAAATAGATATACAATTGATTGTGTTTTATCAATAGCAATACTATCCTGATGGACAATCATAAATATTAAATCGAACACTTGGAAGGCACCAATAAACGATATGATTGATACAAAAAAGATAATTGGTGAAAGTAATGGTAACGTAATTTGAAAAAAGGTTCGGAAAGGACCCGCACCGTCAATCAACGCGGCTTCATAATATGTCTTAGAAATGCCTTGTAGCCCAGATAAAAAGATGATCATGTTGTAACCAATTCCACTCCAGATTGCAACAACTATGACTGCATATAGAGCAAATTTTGGATCTGATATCCAATTAGGTCCTTGTATACCAATCTTGGATAAAAGGAAATTGATTAAACCATAATCGCCATTATACAACCATTTCCAAACCATCCCAATTGCTGCTGGCATCGTGATAACAGGTAAGAAATAAATTGTACGATAAATTGATTTTCCTTTAATTTTTTGGTTCAGTAAAACTGCTACAAGGATTGCTGAAAATATCCCAATCGGTACTGTAAATAAAATATATACAAATGTATTTTGGAAGGATTGTCCTAACTGGCCGTCTGAAAACATTCGAACATAGTTATCTAATCCAATCCATTCAGATACTCCAAAAGCACTTCTTTCCGTAAAACTAAAATACGTATTTTGAAGAATTGGCCAAAAGTAAAATATGGTTAATCCAACCATCAGAGGTAAAATCATGAGATACCCCCAAAAATAGTCTGAACGTTTTTGGGTTTTTGCATAGGATTTTGTTTTGATTTTCTTTGGATTATTTAATGTCCTTATTTTTCTACTTCGGTAATAGATTTGCTCATTTTGTCACCCCTTTAATGAACTTAGAAGGTTAAGTAAAATTCACTTAACCTCCCCCGCATGCTTATTATTCTATTTGTTCAAAATTTCTTCAGCCTCAACTGCTAATTCCTTAGCTGCATCCTCAACACTTATTTCTCCACTCCATGCTCTCTTCAGTATATTTGTTTCAGATGCCCACAAAGCACTAGTCTGTTCAATATTTGGTAAAGGTTGAGAGTATTCAACTGCGTCTAAAAAGACCTGTAAGTTCATCGTTGGAACTGATTCTAACCATGCATCTTGCATACCATTAAATGCAGGAATAACTGTACCAGTTTCAGCAAATACTTGCGCAGCTTCCTCTGAACCTAGATATTTAACAAATTCCCATGCAGCTTCTTTGTTTTTCGTTTTTGCTGCAATTACATTCGAGAGTCCGTGAATCGTTACTGCACGCTCTTTTCCTTGTGGTAATACAGCAACATCTATATCTGGGTTGTCTTTAAAAATTGGTACCCTCCAAGAACCATCAAATATCATTGCCAGTTTACCAGACATAAACATATCAACAGACCAGGATTCTGTTAATTGTACATATGTAGGTGATAATCCTTCATCTATAAAACTATACCAATACTCTAAAGCCTCAATTGCTGCTGGCTCATCAAAACCTGTGCTTTTACCATTGTTTGTAATGATTTCTCCACCATTTTGCCAAATTAAATCATAATAAGATCCTTGGTTCTTTAAATCTGCTGCAATTCCATGGATTCCTTTTTCTTTATTTGTTAGTTTTTCGGCAGCTTGTTTTAGATCTTCCCATGTCCAAGTTTCATCAGGATAAGGAACACCAGCTTCGTCGAATATTTTTTTATTATAAAACAATCCTGTTGTATCAAAATCTTTTGGAATCCCATAAACTTCATCATTAATCGTATATAAAGATGTCACAGTTTCTGGATAATTTGACATGTCAACTTCATCTTTCTCAATAAGCTCATTTAATGGTAATAGTACTTTACCATTTGCAAATCGAGCAGCATTCGGACCATTCATCCAAAACACATCAGGCATAGCCCCACCATTGGCAGCGGTTTCAAGTTTTTGAAAATATTGCTCACGAGGTGTTAATTCGATATCTACTTTAATGTCTGGGTTTTCTTTCTCGAACTTCTCAATGATTTTCTCAACTGCTGGTACTTGATCCTTATTCCACATCCCATATTTTAGAGTAACAGTATCCCCAGCACTTTTTTCTCCACCTGAACTACCACATGCTGCTAACACCATCATGGAAATAAGTAATACCAATATTCCCATAATTTTTTTCATAATGATTCCTCCCTTTTATATACAAGTGTAATGATGTAATGATGTCATTACCAGTTGAATTAAAAATAAAGAAGTAATGATGTCATTACCAGTTGGTTCATGATTAATATATCACGTATATAAAACGTTTTCAATTATTATTTTTAAATTTTGTAGTAAATTGACTACTATCAGAAATTTAAGTCGATTTCTTTCGATTAATTTAGTATTTAAGTTCTAAACTAAGAAAAAGTTGAGATTTAGAACCAAATACTTCCTAACACATCGGTTTCGATACCTAAACCTAAAAATAATGATTTCTATATAAATAGGAAAAAATAAGAAATCCCTCACTTGATAATGATCTTTCAAATAAAGTAGAAAATCTACATTGCATCCATTTTTATATTAATGCTTATTTCAGTATTTTGCTTATAGTCTATTGTGAATTTTCATAGAGTGATTTGACCATTAATAAATTCACATTTTCAAATGATAATTTAGCTTAAATTATAAGAGTGGCCTAGTATGTGGCCACTCTCGTTTCTATCTTTTATTTTTTACCGATTCTTTCGATGAGTTCATGTAATTGGACGGAAGCCATCGATTCTAAACGATCATCGACCTCACAGAACTCTAAATCTTTTGTTACTTGGTTTGGTATGATGACACAGTACATTCCTGCACGTTTCGCAGCTAATGCCCCATTTGCGGAATCTTCAAAGACAAGACATTCCTCAGGTGATACGCCCAAACATTTTGCAGCCTCTAAGTATAGGGCTGGATCTGGCTTAACCTTTTCAACGTCATCTGAAGTACGAATGCACTCAAAATAATCGAAAAGACAAAGATTTTTCAAATGATTTGAAACCCAATCGTAAGTAGAGCTTGATGCTAGTCCAATTTTTAATCCTGCTTTTTTTGCAGCAGATAGATACTCCTCAACACCAGGCAATGCGCCTTCATTTTTCATTCGTTCGTTAAACCGTTCACGTCTAAGTTTCGTTAATTTATCATGGTCTATTTTTTTACCAATTTGTTCTTCCAAATAGGCAAGTGCATCAAATCCCGCTTGTGTTCCAATGACTTTTCCCCATACTGACAGTGGGAGCTCTGAACCATGTTCTTGAAAGATTTCGTTTAAGACATTGTATTCATTTGTTTCCGTATCATAAATTAATCCGTCAAAATCAAAAATGACTGCTTTTATCAAAGTACCATCTCCTGTTATCTAATCTTCTATCTATTATAAAGAATTACATAACAAAGTCCATTTTTCATCATTAACAGTTAAGTGTAGTGTCACAAAATGTTCACAAAAATATCTTTACATCAAGATTTACATTTTACATTCGACTATGGTGATACTATAATTTTTAGTATACTTATGTGGAATGAGAGGGATTCGATGAATTCTAAAAAAAATGAAAAGATGCTGGAGTCATACTTATTTATCGCCTTTGCTGCCGCATTAATATCGACGTTGGGAAGTCTTTACTTTTCGGAAATTCAAAAGTTTATCCCATGCGATTTATGCTGGTATCAGCGTATCTTTATGTATCCTCTTGTCATCATTTTAGGAATTGCTATTTTTAAAAAGAATTATTCAATCGCACTCTATACCTTTATTCTATCTTTAATTGGTGGTTCCATTTCCATCTATCATTATTTAGTACAAAAGATTCCAACTGTGGGTGAAAGCTCATTAGCATGTGGAATTGTTCCTTGTACAGGCCAATATATTAATTGGTTTGGCTTTGTTACGATCCCATTTTTAGCACTGATCGGTTTTACAATTATTGCTGTTACTAGCTTTATAACACTAATTAAATTGAAAGAAGGGAAATAACCTTGAAAAAGATCATTCTATTTACGGTGATAGTCGTTGCGATCTTTGGAGCACTTGCATTTGTAACGACTCAACAAAACAAACAACAGGCAGAAGGGAATCCGTACGGTAAGGATACTCTTGATCCTGCTACAATCAAACAGCTAGACGATCCGAACTACGGAAATCAAATTCTACCAGATGAATTAGAAAAAAAATTAGAAAATGGCGAGACGATGACCGTTTATTTCTATAGTCCTACATGTGTACATTGTCAAAATACAACACCAGTAATCGTACCTATGGTGGATGAAATGGGACTTGATTTAAAAAAATTAAACCTCCTCGAATTTGAAGATCAATGGAATAAATATGGAATCGAATCTACACCAACATTAATTCATTTTGAAAATGGTAAAGAAGTTTCGCGTCTTGTTGGGTATCACCCAGACCATAACCAGTATAAAACATGGTTCGAATCCGCAATGGCTAGTTCAAAATAAACAAATCGATAAGCGCTTTGACCAGTCTCAGACAAACCATAGGTTGAATGGAAAGAAGGTTACATATTCTTCTTTTCTTTAATATTGGCAAGACAGAAGATAGAATTTGGGCTTGCGCTGACACCAATAAAACTCATGTACATCATTTCTAAAAACAAAAATCCCAGCTCACAAAATAGAGCTGGGATTTTTCACTTATCAAAAGCATAAGACACTCGGCTCTCTAATAATCAGGCGTCTTATGTTTTTCGCCTAAATCAGAACGCTTTCACTTGTGAAAGCTACCAAGTCTTATGTATTATGCTAGATATTTATTTGCTGGTTTTGAATACTTGCTTATACCCTGCGTATTATTCTCACATTGAAATTCTTCAATGGTGAATGGAAACAAATAACCGTAATCATTTAAAATTTGCACATTCTTTGTAAAAATTTCAACATGATTTTCCTTACAACCCTCTTCTTGGATCGTTTCCAAAACGGCAATGATCGCTTGAAGGCTTGAAATAACTTTAAAAGCCTTATCCAACGTTCGGTTATAGTAGACGTCTTCCTCTTTCGGGGCTAACACGTTCCATTCTTCTAACTTTCCAATATACTCATCTTCAAAATAGACTGGAAAGACGGAAGAATACATGTAATCGATTAGCTCCGTAATATGATGTTCCTGCTCTGGAGTTGATGCTACTACTATTTTCAATGTAAAACCCACCCTTATTTCTCCATTGTAATCTAAAGTAAAGTTAACACTAGAATAACACAGGAGACTTTGTTTTGTGTAAGGTAAGTCTTTCCTACATATCCACCTTTCTCTTTCAATCATTTGGTGAATTGGATATACTTTTAAAAGGATTAAATCGTAATAGATAAAAAAGGATGATTGGATGTTAACGAGAAAATACGGAGAATGGTTGGAAGTATCGGTTCCAAGTAGTTGGGAAGGAAAAACGATTGAAGATGTATTAAAAAATCATTGGGTGGTACCAAAACAAATGCTTCATCAATTAAGAATGGAAAAAGGGACCAAGCTAAATGGAGAATTCTCCCCTTGGAATACTCCATTAAAAGTGAATGATCGATTCCAGATACACCTTTTTAGGGAAGAAGAATTTGGAGTGCTGCCTGAATTTGTTCCTGACCTACACATCTTATATGAGGATGATCATCTCCTGATTGCAAATAAACCATCAGGAATGGATACACATCCAAACGAAGAAAATCAACTCGGTACTCTTTCGAACGCAATTGCCTATTATTTTCAAGCAAATGGATTGTTCACAAAGGTTCGCCATATACATCGACTTGATCGTGATACAACAGGTGCAGTTATTTTTGCAAAGCACAAACTTGCTGCTGCAATTTTAGACCGTAAACTTGAAAAGAGAGAGATTAAACGAACCTATATTGCCTTAGTTCATGGAATCATCAAACAAAAAAAAGGAACAATTGATGCTGCAATCGGACGTGACCGACATCATCCAACCCGTAGAAGAGTCTCTCCTAACGGGCAAAAAGCCGTTACGAAATTTAACGTCCTTCGGACATTTCCAAACAAAAGTTTGTCTTTAGTAGAGCTTGAACTCTTAACAGGACGTACTCATCAAATACGGGTCCATTTGAGCCATTTAGGTTACCCACTTGTAGGAGACACCTTGTATGGTGGAAAACCAGTTGCTCCTAGACAAGCATTACATGCAGCTAGAATTCAATTATTTCATCCATTTACGAATGAAAGGATAAGCTGTGAAGCACCACTTATAGACCCTCCACCTGTTCTTCGAGATCTAAATGTGTAATTTTGTCAAGAAATATGTCTTGTACACATGCAGGTTATAGTTATATCCTGTATAATGTATATACCAGTATTTTTATGGAAAGGAGTGTACCATTGGCGGACTTACTTATTTACGTCATTTTAGGTCTTAGTATCGGAGTAATGTCTGGCTTTTTTGGTATTGGCGGCGGGTTTATTCTAACTCCAACGCTGATCCTTTTGGGGTTTTCTCCAGTTACTGCAATCGCTACAAGCCTTTTATATACAGTTGCAACAACTCTTTCCGGAGTAACTGCACACTTAAGACTAAATCATATAAAGTGGAAGACATCCATTATCATTGGAATAAGTGGAATTATTTCCACACAACTTGCACATCCATTTGTCATTTTCCTTGAAAAGTATCAATTAGAAAATACAATTATTCCATTGATGTATTTAGCACTTACCTTGTATTTTTCAATTTCAATTCTTGTAAGCAAACCTTCTAATAAGGAACAATCCAACAGTCAATCAGACTACTCTTATATAAAAATTGTGTTTATTGGGTTATTTGCAGGTTTTCTTTCAACTTCATTAGGGGTCGGTGGAGGCTTCATTATCGTTCCATTATTAATGACCGTTCTTGCTTATCAACCGAGATATGCTGTTGGTACAAGCTTGCTTAGCGTATTTTTAATCGTTGTTGCAGGTTTTACTACTTATGCTTCAACTGTTCAACTTGATTATGGGGTGATTGGCATCCTGATTGTTGGTGCACTTGTGGGTGGTCAACTTGGTGCAAGGATTACAAATGTGTATGAGGATAAACAAGTGAGGCATTTCTTAGCTGGACTCTATATAGCCACTGGCGTGAGCTTATTTTTCAAACTACTCCAACTTGACTTTATTGGTCTAGTTCTCTTGTTTTCCTATTGCTTATATATGCTTTGTCATTTCGTCTTACACACGTTTAAACATCGACTTAAAGAAAAAGAAGTTGGGTAAAACAACATCCCCTATTATTCCTGAGGATGTTGTTTTTTTGTGTGTGAAATTTGATATGGTTATCCATCTTGAAAATTTGGTAAGGTGAACTGCTAAACTGGGACCAAGAAAAACACTCGTAGAAAAAATTTAGTGCTTGTTCTCCCATTAAATACTAGGTTCAAACCTTTTTTTCATTTCTACATGTATGTCTATTCCTCATATTCCCCTTTTTCATACGATATAGTATCTCTTTAAAAAGGAG
>Ga0079224_100006159_pt1 | contig 15853 bp, 17 predicted proteins | sample Stecom2015_FD_80414 | JGI IMG/M metagenome (GOLD analysis project Ga0079224, IMG submission 80414) | Agricultural soil microbial communities from Utah to study Nitrogen management - Steer compost 2015 | ecosystem: Environmental > Terrestrial > Soil > Agricultural land | place: USA: Utah...
TATACCAGCGGTGCTGTGCTTGAAACACCGGTAGGCACTATGCAAGGCCACTACGAAATGCTAACCGGTCAGCAAGAGCGGTTTCATGCAGCCATCCCTTTGTTCCGCCTGGCTATGCCAAATATTCTTAACTGACCATGGCAACTTATGTAATAGGCGATCTTCAGGGTTGCTATGATGCTTTACAGCGTCTGCTACTGCATATTAATTACCAGCCGGATAAAGACCAATTATGGTTTTGCGGCGATTTGGTCGCTCGCGGTCCACAGTCGTTAGAATGCCTGCGTTTTGTCAAAAGTCTGGGTTCCTCTGCAATTACTGTACTGGGTAATCATGATTTACATCTTATCGCCTGCTATTACGGCCTCAGTGATGTTAAACCACAAGACTTACTGCAGGATGTTTTTGCTGCGCCTGACCTGGCGGACGTAATACAGTGGCTATGCCAGCAGCCACTGCTGCATATCAGCACTGATCAGCGGTTTATGTTGGTTCATGCTGGCTTAGCGCCAGAATGGTCATTGGATGATGCGATTAGCATGACACAAGACGTGCAGCAGCAGCTTAAAACAGATCCTCTACCGCTGCTGCAGGTTATGTATGGTAACAAACCGGAACGACTGGCAGATGCGCTTAGCCCAGCCTTGCGTTGGCGTTTCACTATTAACAGCTGCACGCGGATGCGGTTCTGCCGGCAGGATGGTTCGCTGGAGTTAAAAGAAAAAGGCCATCCACGAAACCAGACTGAGTTAGTCCCCTGGTATGAATTCTGGCGCGGTAAATTGCAAGCTGAGCTATTTTTTGGCCATTGGGCGTCGCTGAACGGCTATAGTCCGGTAATCAATATACATGCGCTGGATACAGGCTGTGTCTGGGGCAATGCATTATCTGCATATTGTATCGAAACCCAACAACGATATAGTGTGGCGGGTTTAACAAGGACGAGGTATATTTAGCCGGCTTGTCCGAGCTTGTTCCACTTTGTACCTTAGGCTAAGGTACAAAGCTAATGCAAACAATTGGGAGTTATTATGAAGTTAACCGTTGCATTACGGGTTATCGGTGGATTTGGTATTATTTCGCTGCTCCTGTTGATCATTGGTATCACAGCTTATGCCAGCCTGAGCAACATAAGCGAGTCAACTGCAGAAGTTAATCAGATCTCGATACCTGCTCTGGAAAACAGTGCATCGATGCAGAGCGAATTTGTCATTATGAGTAAACTCAGCTTGCAGGCTTTCAATGCCGTTAGCCTGGCTGACGTCGAACAGCTGCGTAAACAGTTCAGCAACGAGCAACAAACATACCAGCAGGCATCTGAACGGCTGATGAATGCGGTTCAGGAAGAAGTGACACTGAAAGCCGCTGCCGGTGAAGTCAACCAGGCATACAGTAGCTTTATTCCGGTAAGCACTAAACTGTTTGAAGAGCTGAAAAACAACCTGACACTGCGCGACACTATCGACAGCAAGTTGTCTGAACTGGAAGGCCATGCCGATGACATGGCGTCGTTGATCCTTGACTTTACCGACGTGCGTGATGTGCAAAGGCGCTTCCCTCGTTCGTACCAGGCGGCTACCAGTATCGAAACAGGTATCAATACGTTGATTAGCAATGTTGTAGATCTGAATCGTACGCAATCTGATACCACTGCCAATACTATCAGTAATGAAATCGCCTTCCGACTGAAAGATCTGAACGACCAGTTTGCCGTGATCAAAACTGAAACTGCAGACCAGATAAGTCTTGTTACTGAACTCGAAGACAAAGTCAATGCGATCAATGCTTCTCTGGATGGTAGCGATGGGATCCCGACCTTAAAGCTTAAACGGCTGCAAAGCAGCGCAGATGCCACAACTCTGTTGGCCTCTGCTGAACAACAAACAGCCAGTGGCATGGCGAGTCTTGCCGGCCTATTAAGCCAGGCCAGCAAAGCCGCCGAAGTCATTCAGCGCGACGCGTCCTCTGGCGTGTCTAATGCCATTACAACAATCTTTATTGTAGTGCTGCTGTCTATTATCTTCTCCGTTATCATTGCCACTGTAACTGTCCGCAGCATTGCTATACCACTAGCGAAAGTAAATCAAATTCTGGGTGTCGTTGCATCCGGTGATATGACTCAGAAACTTGATGACAGTGCTAAAGACGAATTTGGTGAACTGGCCCGTAACTGCAATAAGGTTATCGCCAATCTGCAACAGTTAATTCAGGGTATCATTTCGCGCTCAACACAGCTGGCAGCAGCATCTGAGCAAACGTCTGCTATTACCGTGCAAACTACTCAGGCTATTCGCGAGCAGAAGTCTCAGGTGACACAAGCTGCTACCGCAACGACTGAGATGAGCAGCACCGCACAGGGTGTGCTACAGAGCTCCAACGATGCAGTGGCAGAAATTAAGAATGCAGACAACGAAGCTGAGCGCGTTAAAGGTATTTCTCTGGAAAATAAAGCGATCATTCTGCAACTGTCACACGAAGTGGAGCAAGCTTCAGTCGTGATCAATAAACTGCATAAAGACAGTGCCTCTATCGGCAGTATTCTGGACGTTATCAGAGGCATTGCAGAGCAGACTAACCTGCTGGCACTAAATGCTGCTATTGAAGCAGCCAGAGCCGGCGAGCAGGGCCGTGGTTTTGCGGTAGTAGCAGATGAAGTCCGCTCGCTTGCCAGTAAAACACAAGCGTCAACACAGGAAATTCAGGCGATGATTCAGGTGCTTCAGAGCGGCGCGCATGCAGCGGTAGAAGCAATGAATAAAGGCCGCAAACAGGCAGAAAACTGTGTAGAGAAAACAGAAGTCGCCACCAAAGCCCTTGATTCGATTACTCATGCAGTACACCTGGCACATGACATGAGTGAGCAGATATCAGATGCCGCTAAAGAGCAGAATCAGGTTTCTCATGAAATCAGTAAGTTACTTGAATCTATCGTGTCGATTGCAGAAGAAACTGCGTCTGGTGCCGAACAGACATCAGAGTCTAGCCACGAAGTTGCGAGACTGGCTGAAGAGCTGCGTGTGTCGGTCGAGCAGTTTAAAGTCTAAGCTTTGATCAGCATAATAAAAAACCGCCAGTTGGCGGTTTTTTATTATGCTATAAACCGATTAATCGCCGTCACCCGCCCGGCTTTTTAACACGGCTACTAAAGGTGAGGCACCAAAACCATTGGCTTCAGCCCATTCGATATCACCCGCGCCAGCAATTGCCGAGCCAGGTAATTGCTTAGCAATAAATTCGCCAACGTCTGCGGCATTACTTCTAAATGCATGACGAATAAGACTTTCGCCATTACACACTACACCGTCATAAATGTTGCGCAGACGCAGACGATAGTCACTCAAAACCTTTCGCAGACGGTTCTTATCATCCGCAGCAACATAGTCACACATCGAAGCAGCAAGCTGATCATCGGCTACTACAACCGGTGCAGTCAATAGTGATAATGTTACCGCAGCACCACACAACAAAGTTGACAATAATCTCATCTACTACTCCTCACTGAATATAACCTGAATCATCTTAACAAGATGTCTTTGCCTGTGCAAACTCAGACCGAACGCTGTAATGTAATAAAACGGCAATGATAGCGGTTGTTTATGTCAGCAGGATGATGAGATTCTTCAATAAGGCGCCAGTCATCGGCTTTTTCTGACTGATAGTCTGGAAAATAGGCATCACCTTCAGTACTGAGATCTATTTCTGTCAGATATAGTCGTTGTGCTAATGGTAAACATTGACGATAAATTTCCGCTCCGCCTATCACCATAACTTCGTCATGTTGTTGCACCAGCCTAAACGCCTGCTCAAGACTCGTTACCCACTCGGCACCTTTGGCATCAGCTGGTGTTGAGCGGCTTATGACAACGTTGCGGCGGCCTGGCAGCAGCCGTCCGATAGATTCAAAGGTTTTTCGCCCCATGACAACAGGCTTACCCAATGTTACTTGTTTAAAATGTTTTAAATCTGCCGGCAGGTGCCATGGCATCTGATTATCTTTACCGATCACCCTGTTCTTGGTCATGGCAGCAACCATTGAAATTATCATTGTCTACTACCTTTAACGCTGATAAATCACTTCAACATCGTAGTCATCATCATCAAAATCGTCGTCATCATCATCTTCGTCGACAACATGCTGAATGTCTGTCGGGCTATCATCCCACTTGAAGGTCACTGGATCTGCTACCTGCTCTGCAGGTTCGTCTGCAGGTAATTCCTCAATATAATTGAGAATGTCTGCAGATAAACGTTCGGTATTAGTCCGACTTGCTGCAGCAATTTTAAATACCGGCCCCTGCCAGCCCAATGCAGCCGTCACTTGCCCGATGACCTCATCCAATTCATCGTCCATGACTAAATCTAGTTTGTTAAATACCAGCCAACGTGGTTTACCAGCCAGCTTTTCACTGTACTTTGCCAGCTCTTGTACGATCGTCACTGCATTCTCTGCCGGATCAGAACCATCTGCCGGCAGCACATCGACGACATGTAACAGTAAACGACAACGTTCCAAATGCTTTAAGAATTGAATACCCAGCCCGGCACCTTCAGCCGCGCCTTCAATCAGACCTGGTATATCAGCGATAACGAACGAACGATGTGATTCAACCCGCACAACACCGAGATTGGGCACTAAAGTAGTAAAGGGGTAATCAGCTACCTTGGGTTTAGCAGCAGAAACTGCGCGGATCAGGGTTGATTTACCGGCATTGGGCAAGCCTAACAAGCCAACGTCAGCCAACAGTAATAATTCCAGACGTAAATTACGGATCTCGCCCGGTGTACCATTGGTCTTTTTACGCGGCGCCCGGTTAGTGCTGCTGGCAAAGCGGGCATTACCCAAGCCATGCCATCCGCCTTTAGCTACGCGTAGGCGCTGACCATTACGAGTCAAGTCGCCCAGTACCTCATCGGTATCGACATCAACAGCGCGAGTCCCCACAGGCACCCGCAACTCCAGATCCTTACCACGTTTACCGGTGCAGTTCACACTGCCGCCATTTTCACCACGCTCTGCGCGATGAAATTTTTCAAACTGATAATCAACCAGAGTGTTCAGGTTCTCATCTGCTACCAGATATACGTCGCCGCCATCGCCACCATCGCCACCGTTGGGGCCACCCTTAGATACAAATTTCTCACGTAAAAAACTGATAATGCCGTTACCGCCATCGCCGGCTTCTACTCGGATTATCGCTTCATCTACAAACTTCATCGGGTGCGTCCTGATTAATCAGATTAAAACCAGTTAATAGCTAACTGGCGATAAGTATAACTTAGCTTACTAAAAGATGTCGAAACAGGCTTACATCGCTTGCCACAACAACTTAGTAATAAAAAACCCCGCACCAGGCGGGGTTTATTTGAAATTTGACAGCTTACTCGCTGACGATGCTCACAAACTTACGGTTGTGCTCACCTTTCACTTCAAACTTCACTTTACCTTCAGTCAAAGCGAACAGAGTGTGGTCTTTACCGATACCAACGTTAGTACCAGCGTGGAACTTAGTACCACGTTGACGTACGATGATGCTACCAGCTAATACTGATTCGCCACCGAAGCGCTTAACACCTAAGCGTTTAGCTTCTGAATCGCGACCGTTACGAGTGCTACCTACACCTTTTTTACTTGCCATGTGTCGATACTCCTATTACGCGCTGATGCTGGTAATTTTCACTTCAGTGAACCACTGACGGTGGCCCATCTGCTTGCGTGAATGCTTACGACGACGGAACTTAACGATTTTGATTTTATCGCCACGGCCATGAGTGACCACTTCCGCTACTACTTTACCACCTTCAACTAAAGGTGCACCGATGCTGATATCTTCGCCATTAGCGACCATCAGAGGTGTAAATTCGATTGTTGCGCCGGTTTCTAAGTCTAATTTTTCAAGACGTAGAGTTTGACCTTCCGTCACACGGTGCTGTTTACCACCACTTTGGAAAACCGCGTACATAGTTAACTCCGTACAAAGCACGCCAACGCTTATTAAGGGGCGTGTTAATTCAATTCACAGGGCGCGAATTGTACGCAATTTCCCCTACCCCCGCAAGTAGTAATATAAAAAAGATCATTGAAGCAGTAAAAGGATCCGGTTTTGCTTTGGGAGTATCGGGGCCATAGTGTAGAATTAGCGCCATTCTTTGGTTTAAGCAGTTGTTTTTCATGACGCTCGAACAAATTCAACAGCTCACTTCTGCCGATATGGCTGCGGTTAACGAACATATTTTTTCACAGCTGAACTCAGATGTTGCTCTGATCAACCAATTAGGTATCTACATCGTCAACAGTGGCGGTAAACGATTACGGCCACTGCTGGCGGTATTAGCTGCCAGAGCCCTGGGCTATCAGGGTAATGCTCATATTACCGTGGCTGCTATTATCGAGTTTATTCATACATCGACCTTACTGCACGATGACGTAGTAGATGAATCGACATTACGTCGGGGTAAAGAAACAGCCAATGCAGTGTTCGGTAACCAGGCCAGCGTACTGGTAGGCGACTTTTTGTACAGCCGTTCATTCCAGATGATGGTATCGCTGAATGACATGCGAATTATGTATGTACTCGCAGACGCCACTAATATCATCGCCGAAGGCGAAGTGCTGCAACTGATGAACGTCAATGATCCTGACACAACCGAGCAAAGTTATATGCAGGTCATTTATTGCAAAACAGCCAAACTGTTTGAAGCAGCAACTCAGTTAGCCGCTATTATTACGCTTCAACCTGAAGCTGTCGTGAACAGCCTTAAACTTTATGGTATGCATCTGGGCACAGCGTTTCAGCTTATTGATGATGTATTGGATTATCAGGCGGATGCCGCCGAATTAGGCAAAAATATCGGCGATGATCTGGCAGAAGGTAAACCGACGTTACCGCTGATCCATGCGCTGAAGCATGGTACTCCCGCCCAGCAATCATTGATCCGTGAAGCCATAGTAGAAGGTAACGGTATGACTAATCTCGATGCCATTATGGCCGCCCTGCACGATACTAATGCCTTTGGCTATACACGCAGCATCGCTGAGCGCGAGGCGGAAAATGCCCGCCAGGCATTGGCAATATTGCCAGAATCCGAGCATAAACAAGCTCTGCTGGCATTAGCGGACATCGCAGTATCCCGCACCCATTAACCTGAGATTGAGATACAGAAAGCAAAAAAGGCGCATAGAGCGCCTTTTTCAATTACCAAGAGCAAGCTCAGTTATTTTTAACGAACTCTTCACCCAGGGTGATATCAGCTTTTAACGTGCCCAGCATGTCATTCATGGCTTTTTGCTCATACGCACTTAAAGTACCGATAGGCAGTAACTTCTCAACGCCGTTTTTACCCAGCACTAAAGGCTGAGCAAAGAAACGGGCGTGCTCACCGTTACCTTCGACATAAGCATACTCTGTGACAGCTTCGCCTTGCAGGCCTTTAATCAGGGATATACAGAAACGCGCTGCAGCCTGACCCATAGACAGCGTCGCTGAGCCGCCACCGGCTTTAGCTTCTACTACTTCAGTACCCGCATTCTGAATACGGTGAGTTAAAGACGCCACCTCTTCATCAGTGAAACTCACATCTGCAACCTGAGACAGTAATGGCAGGATAGTTGTGCCACTATGACCGCCAATAACCGGCACGGTGACTTCAGTCGGGTTTTTGCCTTTTAATGCGCCAACAAAGGTTTCGGCACGAATAACATCCAGTGTGGTTACACCGAATAAACGACGTGGGTCATAGGTACCCGCTTTCTTAAATACATCTGCAGCGATTGCCACTGTTGTGTTAACCGGGTTGGTGATAATACCAACCAAGGCTTTAGGACACTGCTGTACTATGGCTTCTGCCAGGGTTTTTACTACACCAGCATTGATGTTAAACAGGTCTGAGCGGTCCATACCTGGCTTACGTGGCATACCGGCAGGGATCATAACAATGTCAGCGCCGGCTAACGCTGTGTTCAGGTCTTCTTTACCGTAGCCCGTTACCGTCACAGCAGTAGGGATATGGCTTAAATCAACCGCAACGCCCGGAGTAACCGGTGCTAAATCATATAACGCTAAATCTGTGCCCGCTGGTAAGTCTAATTTCAGCAGTAACGATAATGCCTGACCAATACCACCGGCGGCACCTAAGACAGCAACTTTCATGATAAATCCCTCAATAACGGTTGATTGAAAAACGCGCCAACAATACTGAAACCGCGCTGAAAATACAAATAGCTTACGCCTAAAGTCTAAGCATTTTAGCGAATTTTAGTGTAGTTTACTTCACAAAGTGTGGCCCACGACGAACTTTGCTAAGATAGCGACACAAAACAACTGATGATAAGAGCGTGATATGACAAAGCAAGCCAAACAGGAAGCGCTGATCCAGGCGTTTAAAGCATTATTGAAGACAGAAAGTTTTGGCTCTCAGGGTGAAATAGTTGATGCGCTGAAAAATGGCGGCTTTGATAATATCAGTCAGTCTAAAGTGTCCCGGATGCTGAGTAAGTATGGTGCAGTACGCACCCGTAATGCGAAGCAGGAAATGGTCTATACACTGCCACCTGAGCTGGGTGTACCGACAACCAAAAGCCCTCTGCGTCAGTTGGTACTTGATATCGAACATAACGATGTGATGATTATCATCCGTACCAGCCCGGGCGCTGCGCAACTTATCGCGCGTCTGCTTGATTCCGTAGGTAAAGCCGAGGGGGTACTTGGGACCATTGCTGGTGATGACACTATATTCATTGCACCAATTAGTGTTAAGAATATCAATTTCACACTGAAGAAAGTTACCGAGCTGTTTGAAAAAGTATAATTAGGTTAAAACTCACCCTTTGGCAGATAATTCGAGAAAGCTCAGCGACGGGACGAAGAAGGCAGCACTGAGTTCAATACGATAATAACTCAGCAAAGCATCTGGCGCTGTTAACTGCTCCGATACGCCAAGACGCCTGAACAATGCTTCTGCCAGATATTCTGCTTTTGCGGCATAGCTCAGTTGAATAAGTCCCTGTCGCTTTGGCTGATAAAACGGCATGTTCTGCATCAGAACAGTGCTGCCGGATTGCTGTGTCGATGCCAGATGGCTGTCGGGCAACATTAAGGTATCACTCAGTGGCTTGGCTGATACCTTGTCATAACCCATAACTTCTTCCTGCTCAGTCAGACTAAGTTGCTGCCACAGCATCTGATCAAAACACAACTGTTGAAAATACACATAACTGCCAGCGGCAAAAACAGGTTGTTGCGCACTGTCCACTAAAGCTACTTGTCTTTTATAACGCCCACCAGGGTTATAAGGTGCGTTTATAAAGCCGCTCAAATCCCGGCCATCAAGATAACGAAATCCCTGTATTTGATCCTGCAACTCCGTATGACCCTGCAACACCTGCAGGATCTGCTGACAAGCGATGACATTAACATCGAGACGATCTGAACGTATCTGGATCAGCAGATCAATGGGTACCGGCGACAAGCCTATCTCGTCCAGTGTTAAATCCGGAAACGCTTTTAAACCCGCCGGCCTGGCATCAGGATAAAGCAGGTCCCAATAATTACTGCCAATAGCCACTACGGCAGTCAACATCGATTCAGAGAAATGCGCCGCGAGACGATCAATTAACTGAGGTATACGCGCCAGTTTATATCGCAAAACTGCTTCATGCCTTTCGTAAGCGTTCAGCAGTAAATAGCTGCCATGCAGGTTTGCTTCAGTGCATATCCCCAGTTGTTCTCTGGCCATCTTAATCCTTGTTTAGTTCAGACACACATTGAACGGTGCAATCTTGCGCCCTTAAAGCCGCCATTGTTGTGAGATATATCTCACAAACAAGTAAGTTTAAACGCTATTTAGCTGACACAAATAATCTGCACACAACATTTAAATTAATGATAAATAATAACTTTCAATGACACTTCTTATATTTACAATAATATTACAGTGCTGTTTTTTCAAAAAGCTACTGCTGTAATTACGCTACAGCGTTCATAATTAACTTGTCAACGGATGGACCCCCTGACAGGAAGTTAGGGCGACTCTGCAGGACGCAGAACTACGCTAGGATAGCACAAGGACGAAAATAGGACACGCTCAGGATGAGCAAGCTTTTTTCAGACTCTTCACAAGCGCTGAGAATTGCAGGGATGGTACAGGACCTCTCAGGATGAGAGCACATTATCAGGACGATAATGTTTATGGATGAAAGGGAAATAGCAGGATGCTTTGGGAACACTCCGGGATGGAGCCAGGGATGATATGCTAAGGATAGTATCGACAGGATGACGAAACAGGACCTTAGGTGGCCGCGCAGTTTGCGGCCTACCTTCTTTCCTCACACTGCAACCACTGCAGTTGCTATCTTCACAGTACCCTTTTACTAATCTGTTTGACTAGCAAATTACTTTGTATCCAAGCGCTGTTGATATACTGAAAAATCTGGTATTTCGCGCTGATAATCCTGCTGATACAGGCTGGAGTGAATAATAAAATCTGCAGTAGCCTGATTACAGGCAACAGGAATATTCCACACCACAGCCAAGCGTATTAACGCTTTGACATCTGGGTCATGCGGTTGTGAAGATAACGGGTCCCAGAAAAACACCAGCCAGTCAATTTTCTGCTCGGCAATCATAGCGCCTATTTGTTGGTCGCCCCCCAGCGGGCCGCTTGCAAGGCATTGCACATGCTGCTGCAGCGTCTCTGCAATCAATTTGCCGGTAGTACCGGTAGCCACCAGCTCTTTATCAGCAAAAAAGGTTTTATGCGCGCAGACCCATTGCAATAATGCCTGCTTTTTACCATCGTGTGCAACCAGAGCAATTGTCTTCATAGCGCCGTACCTCTGTATCTGAAAATGCCAGCTTAACGCGAAAAAAAAGCCCTGCATAGCAGGGCAAAACAACCAAGGTCCACGTATAACATCGTTATTGGTCAGCTGACACTATCGCTTTTGGCGTATTGCGTAAGCTATAACCACATCATTCTTCCGGTTACTGATTCGACTCCACAATCCGCTTCATTGCTGTCATATAACCGCGTAACTTTTTACCTATCTGTTCTACCGGGTGCTGGCGGATCGCATCATTTACCGCAATCAGTTTCAGGTTATCCACACCATGGCTACCACTGATCCCTTTACCGATATAGTCACTGCTTAAACCATTGACCAAATCTTTCAATAACGGCACCGCAGCATGAGAGAACAGATAGTTACCATATTCAGCCGTGTCCGAAATCACCACGTTCATCTCATACAAACGCTTGCGGGCTATAGTGTTAGCAATCAGCGGTGTTTCATGCAGTGATTCATAGTAAGCAGATTCGGCAACAATACCAGCATCAACCATAGTCTCAAACGCCAGTTCCACGCCAGCTTTAACCATTGCTACTAATAGCAAGCCGCGGTCAAAGTAATCTTGTTCAGCAATCTTCTCCTCAGATACCGGCGCCAGCTCAAAGCCGCTACTACGGGTTTGTTCGCGCCAGGTCAGCAGGTTTTTATCATCATTTGCCCAGTCAGCCATCATAGTGCGGGAAAACTCACCACTGATAATGTCATCCATGTGTTTTTCAAACAAAGGTCGTAACGTTGCTTTTAATTGTTCTGCAAGCTCGAATGTTTTGATTTTGGCTGGGTTACTTAACCGGTCCATCATATTGGTGATACCACCGTGCTTCAGCGCCTCGGTTACCGTTTCCCAGCCATACTGGATAAGCTTAGCGGCATAGCCTGGCTCTACACCATCTGCCACCATCTTATCGAATGCCAGGATAGCGCCGGTTTGTAACATACCGCACAGGATAGTTTGCTCGCCCATCAGGTCTGATTTTACCTCAGCCACAAAAGATGACTGTAGTACACCAGCCCTATCTCCCCCCGTTGCCGATGCATAAGCTTTGGCAATCTCTAAGCCTTGTCCTTTGGGATCATTTTCCGGGTGTACCGCGATCAATGTCGGTACCCCAAATCCTCTTTTATATTCTTCGCGCACTTCGGTCCCCGGGCACTTAGGTGCTACCATCACCACTGTGATGTCAGGCCGGATTTGCTTACCTTCTTCAACAATATTAAAACCATGTGAATAAGCCAGGGTCGCCCCCTGTTTCATTAGTGGCATAACTGCATCTACCACAGCACTGTGCTGTTTGTCCGGCGTCAGGTTTAATACTAAATCTGCGGTAGGGATCAGCTGTTCATAGGTACCAACAGTGAAGCCGTTGTCGCTGGCTTTTTTAAATGAAGCCCTTTTCTCGGCAATAGCTTCCGCACGCAGTGCATAACTGATGTTCAGGCCAGAGTCGCGCATGTTCAGCCCCTGGTTTAACCCCTGAGCTCCGCAACCAACTATAACAATATTCCAGCCTTTCAAAAATTCACAGCCGTTGGCAAACTCAGCTTTATCCATAAAACGGCACTGTCCTAACTGGCCTAACTGCTGGCGTAAATTCAATGTATTAAAATAGTTTGTCATGATACTTCTCTGAATTCGTTTTCACCGCCGGGCTCTCGAGCCAAGCATAAGCAGAGCAATGCAGCTGCTTTAATACAATATATACTAGACCCTGCTTTAAGTTGCGAGAAGTGATATATTTAGAAGTCTGTATTTCACATAATGAAATAAAGGTTGGTTTTATGGATATCCGCAGCGCTCAGTTATTTCAGCACCTCGCCAGCAGTTTAAACTTCAGTAAGACCAGTGAGCAGATGTATGTCAGCCCACCAACTCTGACCAGGGTCATACAAAGACTGGAAGACGAGTTGGGGGTAACCTTGTTTTTCCGTGACAAGCGCTCAGTCAGACTTACCGCAGCAGGACAGCGGTTTGCTCAGTTTGTACGTACCTGGCTCGACGAGTGGCATCAGCTGCAAGTTGACCTGCAACTGGCAAGTGCGGAGCTGACAGGAGAAATCCGCTTATTTTGCACTGTCACGGCCAGTTACAGCCATTTACCGGCTATTCTGGACCGGTTTCGTTTAATGTGTCCCAAAGCTGAAATAAAACTAACCACTGGTGATGCGGCCTCTGCGATCGAAAAAGTACGAACCGATGAGGCTGATATTGCGCTGGCCGCTCATCCGACGCATCTGCCAGCTAATTTGGCATTTCGCAGTATTGCTAGCCTGCCGGTAATGCTGATTGCCCCTACCATACCGTGCAAAGTGAATGACCTTTTACAGCAAAACCCTGTGCCCTGGAATAAAGTACCGCTGATTATGCCAGAACATGGTCCGGCCCGCAGTCGGTTTGACCGTTGGCTGACCGACATGGCGCTAGCACCACATGTCGTGGCGAAGGTAGATGGTCATGAAGCTATGGTGTCAATGGTTGCGCTTGGCACAGGTGTCGCTTTAGTAGCAGATGCAGTGGTAGTGAACAGTCCGGTAAAAGATCGGGTCAGACCATTAGAAGTGGATTATCGCTTTGAACCCTTTGATTTAGGTGTCTGCATGCTTCAAAAACGGCTTAACGAGCCACTGATCCAGGCTTTCTGGCAAGTGGCTACTGCAAAATCAGACATACACCGTTAGCAGATTTATTTAACCACTTTCAGGTGTGATGTTTTCTTCGGCTTTGGAGGTTCCGGCTCAGGTGAGTCATCATCGAATTCATTACTGAAGATTTCAGCTTCGTCTTCTTCTTCCTCCAGAGTAAACACAGTACCAGCTCCATTTTCTCTGGCATATATTGCCAGTACCGCGTTGACAGGAATATAAAGTGCGAAGGGTTGACCACCGAAACGGGCATTGAAGGTTACAGCATCATTACCTAATTGCAGATTGCCGACGGCAGAAGGGGCGGTATTCAGCACAATCTGCCCGTTCTGCACAAACTGCATAGGGACTTTTACAGCATTGACGGTGGCGTCAACAACCAGATAAGGCGTACAGTTGTTGTCGACTATCCACTCATAAAACGCCCGCAGCAGATACGGGCGGTTCGCTGTCATCTTCATTAGAACTTCATTCCTCTGCGGATCTCACGCTCAACATCACTTAATGAAGCCTGAAATGCGTCGCGCTCAAAAATGCGCGTCATATAATTTTTCAACTCTTTGCTGCCAGGACCAGATAATTCAATGCCCAGCAGCGGCAAACGCCATAACAACGCAGCCATATAGCAGTCAACCAGGCCAAACTCCTCGCTCATAAAAAATGGCGCTTCGTTAAACAATGGCGCTATAGACAGTAAGCCTTCTTTCAACTCTTGCCGCGCCGTTGCTGCGCTGTCATCACCATTCAAAATAGCTGCAGCCAGACGGTACCAGTCTTTTTCAATCCGGTACATCATCAAACGAGCCTGCCCACGCGCTACCGGGTATACCGGCATCAAAGGCGGATGAGGAAAACGCTCGTCCAGGTATTCCATAATAATATTGGCCTGATACAACGCCAGTTCACGATCAAGCAGAGTTGGCAGGCTGCCATACGGATTAACTTCGTACAGATCTTCTGGCAAATTATCTTGTGTGACCTGAAGAATATCGACAGTTACGCCTTTTTCAGCAAGTACTATACGTACCTGATGGCTGAACATGTCATCTGCTGCAGAGAACAGTGTCATCACAGGGCGTTTATTGGCAGTGATCGCCATGTCTTCCTCCGGTAAAATAAAAAACGGCAAAGGGGCGCTAAGGCCCCTGTAAACATTTCTAGTTGAAACAACTAGTTAATGTACATCTTTCCAATATTCTTTCTTCAGCAAGTAAGCCAGTACAAAGAATATCAGCAGGAACACCATTACTTTTGTTCCCAGCGCACGGGCTTCCAGCTTAGTTGGTTCCCCAACGTATTCCAGATAGTTTACCAGATCTGCAACTGCACGGTCATATTCTTCGCTGGTAAGTTCACCGGTACCGTCAGTTTTTATGCCCACGTATACTTCTTTTGATTCACCGTCGATTAAACGGGTCTCGTGCGCTTTATATGGCGTACCCTGCAATTCCTGCAGAACATGGGGCATACCAACCATCGGAAATACTTCATTATTCACACCAAAAGGCCTGGATGGGTCGGCGTAAAAGCTGCGTAAATAGGTGTATAACCAATCAGGACCACGCACTCGGGCAACGTTAGTCAAATCAGGTGGCGCCGCGCCAAACCATTTCTCGGCATCTTTGGTCGCCATATTATTTTTAATATGATCACCCACTTTCTCACCGGTAAACATCAGATTCTCCATACCAACATCTTCCGGAATATCCAGGTCACGGAAGGTTCTGGCATAGCGCTGATACTGCATCTGGTGACACCCCAGACAGTAGTTCTGGAACATACGGGCACCATTTTGTAATGATGCTTTATCGGTTAGATCAATCGGCGCTTTATCCAGATGAACTGAAGGCCCTGCGGCAAATACTGAAGCAGACACACACAGTAAAGCTGCTGAAAAAATATGCTTAATCATTAACTTAACCTCACTGGTAACGGCTTGGTCTTTTCGTTCTTACTGTAAATCCACAGTAGTGCGAAATAACCGAAATAAGTAAATGAGAAAATACGTGCCAGGACGGTATAAGTCGGCGTTGCAGGTAAAACACCTAACACACCTAACGCTACAAAGCTGATACAGAACACGATCAGATTCACTTTGTGCAAACCGCTGCGGTAGCGGATTGAGCGAACAGTACCGCGGTCAATCCATGGTAATAAGGCCAGTGCAATAATCGCCAGAAACATAAAGATAGCGCCAAACAGCTGATCTGGCACAGCCCGAAGAATGGCGTAGAAAGGTGTAAAGTACCAAACTGGTGCTATATGCTCAGGCGTTTTCAGCGGATTAGCGGCTTCAAAGTTTGGTGGTTCCAGGAAATAACCTCCACCTTCAGGCATAAAAAAGATAACCCAGGCAAAAATAAGCAGGAA
>Ga0079224_100006160_pt1 | contig 15852 bp, 8 predicted proteins | sample Stecom2015_FD_80414 | JGI IMG/M metagenome (GOLD analysis project Ga0079224, IMG submission 80414) | Agricultural soil microbial communities from Utah to study Nitrogen management - Steer compost 2015 | ecosystem: Environmental > Terrestrial > Soil > Agricultural land | place: USA: Utah...
AGTTGAGCTACCACGACCTGTTCGGCGCTCACTGGCTGGAGATCGGCACCGCCCGGGAGCGGGGCAGCTACCGGATCGGCACCGGCGGGTACCTGACGGTGCTGTTCGTGGAGCACGACCCGGGCAAGAACCGCTATCTGGCGCTGCGCAAGCGGGCCGACCGGACCGACTGGACGCCGCTGTTCGCCGCCGCCCTGCCCGCCCCGGACCGCGAACCGGCGGTGGCCGGCGAGCGGGCGGCGAACCCGGACGGGCGGCCGGCGAACCCGGACGGGCGGCGAGCCGCGGCCGCGGTGACGGCCGTGACTGCCGCGCCGGCGGCCGGCGGACGGGTGGTGGCGGCGGTCGGGGAGCGGCGGGCGCACCCGGCCGAGCCGGTCGACGTGGTCTACACCTGGGTGGACTCCGGCGACCCGGCCTGGCGGGAGGCGCACCGAAGGTACTCCCAGGAGCACGAGGCCCACAACGTCAGCGCGGACAACGCCGAGCGCTACATCGACCGGGAGGAGTTGCGCTACTCGCTACGGGCGCTGTGGCTGTTCGCCCCGTTCGTACGCCACATCTACCTGGTCACCGCCGACCAGCGTCCATCGTGGCTGGTGGACCACCCGAAGCTGACAGTGGTGCCGCACCGGGAGATCTTCCCCGACCCGTCGGTGTTGCCGACGTTCAACTCGCACGCCATCGAATCGTGCCTGCACCGCATACCCGGGCTGTCCGAGCACTTCCTCTACCTCAACGACGACGTCTTCCTCGGCCGGGAGACCAGCGAAGACGACTTCTTCACCATGGCCGGGCTGGCCAAGGTGCGGCTCTCCCCGTCACAGTACATCTACCAGGGCCGGCCCGAACCGGACGCGATCCCGACCGACTGGGCCGCCTACAACGCGGTCAGCCTGCTGCAGCGCGACTTCGGGCTGCGCTTCGACCGGCGGGTCCAGCACGTACCGCTGAGCCAGCGCCGCAGCGTGCTGGCGGAGATCGAGCAGCGGTACCCGGACGAGGTGGAGCGGACCCGCCGGGCCCGGTTCCGGGAACCGACCGACGTGGCGCTCCCCAGCATGTTCGCGCAGTTCTACGGCATCGCCACCGCGCGGGCGGTGGAGTGGCCCGCCCACCGCCACGAGTACATCTACCTGGACACCGGGCGGCGGGACGCACCGGAGCGGTTCGACCAGATCCGGGCGATCCGGCCGAAGTTCTTCTGCCTGAACGCCACCCGGTACGCCGAGATCCACCTGGCGGACCAGGCCCGGCACCTGCGCGACTTCCTGGCCCCGGCGTTCCCCACGCCCGCACCCTGGGAGGCGGAGGCCGCCCCGCGGGCGGGCGCTGCGGCCCTGGCCGCCAGCGCCGCGGCCGATTCGGGCGCGCCCGGTGGTCCGCCGCGCCCGGGTCAGGGCTCGTAGCCGAACGCCTCGAACTCCCGGCGGTACAGGTGCTGGATCCGCTGGCGCAGGTCGGCGTCGAGCGTGTCGACGGTGGCGTCCGGATCGCGGAACCTGGACTTGTTGCGTCCCAACTGGAGGTCGTGGATGCCGTGCTCGGCGAGGACCTTGGGTAGCTCCGTGGCCAGGTTCTCGTACTGGATCACGTGGTCGGCCACGATCTCGTCACCGATGGCGTAGATGGGCCAGTTGGAGTAGAGCTGCCACCGGGGGCCCCGGCCGCGCCAGTTCCGCTCGCTCGCCTGCTGCTCCGCCAGGAACTCGACGAACTCCGGTAGCGACGGCTTCGGCTTCAGGCCCCGGGTACGCCAGTGGTACATCGAGATCACGCGGTCGTAGGGGTGCCGCTCGACGCTGATCTTGGTGTACCCGTGCCACACCTCGGCGCGTACCGCCCGGCGTACGCCGTGCGCGGGCTCGTGCATGTAGATGCCGAACCGGCGCAGCTTGCGCCAGCGAGCCAGCCGCCGCTTCACCGGCACCTCCCACCTCCACCGGGTGGTGCGGTTGGCGGTGTTCCACCACGGATGGTCCAGCGGCTCCGCGCCCGCCGAGGTGGAGATGAAGTCTCCCCGGCGCAGGTGGGGCAGCAGCGCGTACTCGATGGACGTGCTGGCGGTCTTGCGGGTCCGCAGAAAGATCAGCCGATGCGTATGGGAAATGATCGTCATGGCCTTCCCCCGGTCCAGACCATGCGTTGCGAGCCCACCAGCACATACCACGTTGAGTAGTCGCTCGCTCGCTCACGGCGGTTGTCGGGGATCAGGCTACCGCGTCTTCGCGCCATGCGTGGCCGTACCCGGCGCCAGCCCGACCTGAACCTGGGGACCCACCGGGATTCGAGCCGGAGCAGGGGCGCCCGACCCGGCAGCGGCACGGCGCTAGAGTGTAGCGGGTCCTGAGTAGTCCGCCGCGGCACTTTACAAGTCCCCCGCCCCTTCGGGTGACAGTGCCGATCATTGTTGGTCAGGAAGCCGCCTCGGGGAGGTCTTCGTGAGCCGCACGCCGGCAATGCCCCCGGTCCGCAGCGCCGACCTGCCCCGCCAGGTGGTCAAGCGGCCGGCAGCCACGCCGGAGCCGCCGGCGGCCACGCCGGACCGGCCGGCGCCGCCGCACCTCTCCTTCCGGCCCGACATCGAGGGGATGCGGGCGGTCGCGGTGCTGCTCGTGGTGCTGAGCCACATCGGGTTGAGCACCTTTGCCGGCGGCTACGTGGGCGTGGACGTCTTCTTCGTGATCTCCGGGTTCCTGATCACGTCGCTGTTGCTGAAGGAACTCTCCAAGACCGGTCGGATCTCGATCGCCGGCTTCTACGCCCGGCGGGCCACCCGGCTGCTGCCGGCCTCCACCCTGGTGCTGGTCGCCACCCTGATCGCGGCCTGGTTGTGGGCGGCCCCGCTCCGGCTGTCCACCATCATGGGCGACGCGATCGCCAGCGCCCTGTACGGGATCAACTACCGGCTGGCGGTGCAGGGCACCGACTACTGGAACGCCGAGGCGGACCCGTCACCGTTGCAGCACTACTGGTCGCTGGCGGTGGAGGAGCAGTACTACTTCATCTGGCCGCTGCTGTTGCTGGTTTCCGCCCTGGTGTGGCGCGGCCGGCGTACCGTCCAGACCCGGTCGGTGGTGGCGGTGCTGGTGGCGGTGGGGCTGCTCTCGTTCGGGCTGAGCGTCAGCCAGACCCCGCACCTGGCCTCCTGGGCCTACTTCGGCCTGCACACGCGGGCGTGGGAACTCGCCCTGGGAGCGCTGGTCGCGGTCGGGGCGAGCGCGCTGTCGCGTACCCCGTCCATGCTGGCGGCGGGCCTGACCTGGGCCGGCCTGGCCATGGTGGGGTGGTCCGCGATCACCTACAGTGAGGCCACGGTCTTCCCGGGTTACGCGGCCGCGGTGCCGGTGGTCGGCACCGCCCTGGTGATCGCCGGAGGCTGCGCCACGCCGCGGGCCGGCGCCCAGACGCTGCTGCGCCTGCCGCCGTTCCAGGTGATCGGCAAGCTCTCCTACGGCTGGTACCTGTGGCACTGGCCGGTCCTCATGCTCGGCCCGGCGGCGCTCGGGCGCGACCCGTCGCTGAAGGTGAACGCGGCGCTCGCCGCTGGCGCGCTGCTGCTCGCCGCGGCGTCGTACGTGCTGGTGGAGAACCCGATCCGGCACCGGCGGTCGCTGCGGCTGGTGCCGCGACGGGGACTGACGCTGGGAGCCAGCCTCACCGCCACCGCGGTGGTGGCGGCGACCATGGTGGTCGCGTTCGCGCCGGCGAGCACCGGGCGCGGCCAGGCCCCCGACACCGCCGCGATGCTGGCCCAATCCGAAGACCCGGAGCGGGAGTTGCGGCAACTGATCGCCCAGAGTGTGACGGTACGCGAGGTGCCCGCCAACCTGACACCCGCGCTGGCCCGGGCGGAGGACCACGACATCCCGATCTACCGGGACGACTGCCATCTGGAGTTCCGGCAGGTGGAGGCGCCCGGCGACTGCGTCTACGGCGACCCGGCAGGGGACACCACCGTGGTGCTGGTCGGCGACTCGCACGCGGCCCAATGGTTCCCGGCGCTGGATGAAGCGGCTCAGACGAACGGGTGGCGGCTGGTGTCGCTGACCAAGAGCGCGTGCCACGCCAGCAGCGTCGAACTGTACAGCGGCCAACTCGACCGGTTGTACCACGAGTGTATGCAGTGGCGGGCGGACACTTTGGCAGAGATCCGCGCGATGAACCCCGAGCTGGTGGTGATGTCCTCAATCGATCGGGGCAGTTCGGACCTGGCCGAGGACTACCCGGAGCCGGACCAGGTCTGGGCGCAAGGCTGGGTGGAGTCCTTCCGGCAGGCGGCCGGGCCGGACACCGAGGTGGTCCTGTTGCTGGACACGCCGCGGCCCGGCTCGAACGTGCCGGAGTGCCTCTCGGAGCACCTCACCGACGCGCTGGCGTGTATGCCGGCCGCGGACGAGGTTTCGCGCGAGCCGGACCGCCGGGCGCTGGTCGCCGACGTGGCGCGCGCGGAAGGGGTGACGGTCGTGGACCCCATGCCGTGGTTCTGCACCGACCAGTGGTGTCCGGTGATCGTGGGCAACGTGCTCGTCTACCGCGACACCAACCACATCTCGGTGCCGTACGCGACCCTGCTCGCCCCGCTACTCGCCGACGCCCTGGAAGCGGCCGACCGGACCTAGGCCGGGTAGAGCCGGTCGGTGCCGGTCAGCTTCCGGATGATCTCCAGCGCCGGCTGGAACCGCTCGGCGGTCAGGAACTCCATGCCGTACTCGACCTCCGCCGCCTCCCACAGCAGCCCAAGCCGCTGGTCCCAGGAGTCAGAGAACTGGTGATAGCGGCCAGGCATAGGTGTCACCTCGCCGACGTACATGCCATCCCGGCCGATGAGCACATCGACCCGGATGAACGGCAACGGCAACGCCTGTGAGACGCGTGCCGCGAGATCCACGAGCTGACCCGCGTCGTCGGGGGGCGGCAGGCTCGGGTCGACCTTTTCTTGATCGCGTCCCACGTCCGCGGCCCGCCAGGCTGGGTCGTAGAACTTGAACACCGCCCGGTCAGGCAGGCGCCTCACCTGATGGGTCAACCCGTGACGCCCTTGGAACAGGTACAACTTGAAGTCCATCGGGTGGCCTGAGGCGTTGGTGTCGCCGACCACAAGCTGCTCGATCTGCCACAAGGGGACCGGCCGGCCGCGTACCTTCGTGGCCTCTAGAGCGGCCCGCAGATCGTTCTCCGAGACTTCCTTCTCTGTACGCAGGTTGAGCCAGCCCTGACCAGCGCGGCGCAGCACATGCACGCCTCTGCCGACGGCGCCGGATACCGGCTTCACCACCACTTCTTCGTGGTCGCGGAGAACCCGGAACACCTCGTCAAGGTCGCCCTGCTCAAGCAGTTTCGCCGGCACGGGGAACCCGAGCATGGCCAAGAGCCGGTCCCGCTTCGGCTTGTTGATAAGGGGTTGAGTGATCGGCGTGAGGTCGGTGTGTTCGAGCAGGAACCGGCGGCGCCGGACCCGTTCGTCTACCTTCGCCCGGAAGCTCGGCGCCTCCACCGGCGTCATGCTGCGAGCGGACTGCGGTGCCGTGAGCATGTCCACGACCGCCGATAAGTCAACATTGCTGATGTCCATGGGCAACTCCGCCGATCGAACGGGGACGGGACCGGCTGGTTCGGTGGCCTTACTGCGGCGAACTTTCCGGAGCTTAGCCCACCTGGCGTCCGCCTGCTCCGGGCCCACTTCGAGGATCGGCGCGGCGCGGCCATCCAGGCTGACCCGCACCGGATGGTCGCCGACGACCTCCGACAGCGGCAGCTTGGCGCGCCGCTCGATCGGCACGCTCAGCGGGGCCTCGCCGCCGCTCGGGGTTACCGCTCGCAGGGACCAGACCCGGCTCTCACCGCCGCTCTCCTTGGTGAGTTCCGCGATGTCGACCGCGGCCTGCCAGCCGTCCGGATGAGCCTGGATCGGCACCCGCAGCTTTTCACCGCTCCACGTGCAGGCCAAGACCAGCGCAAGTCCCGCCCGGCCAACCTCCGGCAGTCCAGTGTCGCCGCCGAGCAGCAGCAGCGACGGCACCTCCTCCGACCGCAGCCAGAGCAGGTCGAGTTGGGGCGGCCGGGATTCGAGCAGCGCGAAGCCCTGCGGGGTGGGGCGCAGTACCACCTCCAGTTCCTGGCCGGAACCGGATCGGCGCAGGCGCACAGTATTCAGCCTGCGGTGGGCACGCACCCGCCCCGTGCCGTTCGCGGTCCGGCACCGCAGGTCATAGCCGGCAGGCTCGCCGGTAAACTCCGGCAACGGCAGCACCGGAGGGTCGCCTCCAGTGGCGATCTCTGGTCCCTGGGCCGCCCCGTCCCGGGATTGCAGCCACAGCGTCACCGGACCGTTCGCGAGGTCCGCCCGGGAGAACTTGACCTGCAGTTCGAGCCCGCCGTCGACCTCGCGGGCACCCATCAGCCGGCCCCGGACCCATTCCCGGCGCAGCGTCAACCGGCCGCCACCGGAGACGGAGGGCACCAGGTCGGCGTCGCTCCCGACGGTGAAGCCACCGGGCAGTCGCTGAGCGGCCGGCGCGGACAGCTTCGCGGCGCAGGAGAACTCCATCAGCCCACCGCTCAGCCGGATCGCCAGCCGCCACTGGCGGTCGTGCTTGTGACGGAGCGTCTCGGCCAGATCGATCTTGGCCTTGAAGGGTCGCCACCCGGACCTGGCCAGCGGGTGCAGGATCTCGTCCGGATAGGGCTCCAGCGGTACAGCAGGTCCGAGAACCCGGGCGCGTGGGCCCCATAGCTCCTGGATCGCCCGGTTGGCGAGGCGGGAAACCCGGCCCGGCAACCGGCCGGTTCCCCGGACCTTGCGGGTGCTCTCCAGACTGGCGGCGACGGTCCAGTCGCCCGCGATCGTGCTCCGGCCCTCCCGCAACCGTACCGCCCCGTGCAGTACCAGCGTGGTGGGCAGGGACGGGTCCACCTCGACGCGCTCGATCTCCGCGTTGGCCTGCACCGGCGGTGCGTCGAGCCGCCGCAGCCGCGCCTTTTGGGCGAGCCGTGCCAGCCGGTTACTCACCGGGCCATGCGGCGTGGTCTTGTTCCGCCCGGCGGAGGCGGTGGTGTTTGCCGCCGTCGCGCCGGCGCTGGCGAGCACGAGCTCGGTCCGCTGCCGCCGGAGCTGGGACGCGCGGACTCTGGTGGCCGGGTGCAGCAACTCCGCGAGCTGGTCCGCATCGCGGGCCAGGATCGCCTCATAGATCGACTGTAGTTGGACGCCGAGCCGGAACCGGTGCGGCCGGATCCGGAATTCGGTCAGCAGCTCGCCGATCTTGTCCATGACCAGGTCGCGGTAGCGCTGGTCGGACTCGGTGTAGTAGGGAAGGTAGATCGGCAGGTCGTTGCGCAGTAGCCGGTAGTCGAGGCTCCGTAGTAGCGGCGGCGCCGGCAGCTCGTCGGCGACCATCCGGCGAGCCGACCGGATCGCGAACATGCGGTCGTCGAACGACTTGAGCCGGGCCGCTGGATCGGTGAGCCGGCTGTCGGTGATGGAGGTCTTCGGATCAGTGCGGATCCGCCAGTAGTAGAGGACATCCGGAATGACATCGACCGCGCGGGAGGCGACGTGGCCACGGATGCAGGGGTAGAAGTCGTTCAGCCAGCGGCCTTCGGCGTACCGGATGCCGGCGCGGTCCCACATTGTCCGTCGCCACAGCTTGTTCCACACCGTGGTGTCCCACACCAGATGCGGAGCGCGGGAGATATGGGTAGCGGTGGCCGGGACCGCGCAGCCGCGCTGATGTAGGAAGGATGGGCTGGTCTGGTAACCCTCCAGGCGTCTGACGTTGCAACTGACGAGGTCAGATCCGGACGCCGTGATCGAGTCGTGGAGCTTCTGGAGGTAGTCGGCGCCGATCCGGTCGTCGGCGTCCACGAAGGCCAGAAACTCCCCGGAAGCGGCATCAATGCCGATGTTCCGGGCAGCGCTGACTCCGGCTCCACCGGCGTTGAGCAGCCGGAACCGGCGATCCCGTTCTAGTGCTGCCTCGATCACCTGGAGGGTTCCGTCGGTCGAGCCATCGTCGACCACGATGACCTCCATGTCAGCGAAGGTCTGGCGCTCCAGATCTTTGAGCAGGGGTGATATGTACTCCGCAACGTCTCGTGCTGGGACGATTACGCTTACCTGGGGCACCTATCGTGATCCTTCCACTACCAACCGAGCTAGGTCGTCCTCCTCGGCGCGGCGCAGGTCCTCCGCCGCGCCAGCCCGGTCGCCGCCGACCAGCTTCTGGTATGCGCGCCGTACCAGGTGCACCCGAAGGTACTCCGGCCAGGTGATCTCCACATTGGGGGCATCGTCGGTGAACGCGTCGAAACCCGGATTTGGCGTCCGCCAGTCGCCGTAGTTCTCCGTCAGGTACCGGTCGGCGTCCTCCGGCAGCGGGACCTTGACCCCGTTGAGATCGCGCGTGACGACCGTGAATGGGCTGTTGTGCCAGCGTACGAAGACGCCGTCGTGCCATACCCGACCGGCTTCTTCGTGGAACCGGAAGATGTCCACCCGGGCGCCGCCGCGGTGGGTCAGGCCGATCTTCGGCGAGTCCGGGTGGGAGTTCACCAGGAAACGCGGATCGCGGACGAACACTTCGATGATGCGGTCCCGGTCCCAGTCCGACTCTAGAACACCGACGTCGATGTCGTCGTCGCCGGGAAGCGGTCGTCCCTCGCGGACCAGGCCCAGGGCGGTGCCGGCGGCGAAGAAAAAGGTTAGTCCGGCGCGCTCGAACGCGGCGCAGAGATCCTGGATCGCGGTCCACGCCCCCCGGCCGGCCAGACTCGCCTTGGCGATCGGCTTGGCGGTCGCGGCGCCGGTGGCCACCAGCCGGATGGCTTCGCCGTAGAGATCCCGCGCTACTTCGACCTGTCCGGTGCGTAACGCGCCGAGGGCGAGTGGCCGGACCGCGCGGGTCAGCTTCGCTTGGTCTGAGATCCGCTCACGCCAGAAGCCGTGGACCCGGTCAAACTGCTCCGGCGTCTGCGCCCCCCGGCACACCGCCGACAGCACGGGCGGCGCCAGCGGGAACTGGCGGAGCACTGCCAGCGCCTCGGAGTCGGCAGTCTCCTGGTCCTTCACGTGATAGGTCAAGCGGACCACGCGTGCGGCGGCGCTCGCTGCGCGCGGTCGCAGCTTGCGGGCCTTCACGGCGCTACGCAGCGCGTCATCGTAGTCACCCCGGTACTCGTGCAGGCCGGACCAGAGCTCGTGGATATCGGCAGACCTCGGGAACCGCTGCTCCAGGGCGGTGAGCGCAGGGGCGAGCAGGTCATCGTACCCAGCGCGGAAGGCCGCCTGGGCGGCTCGGCGTCCACTCGACAGCCGGCTGGTCGGGATGCCAACTGACCGTACGAAGTCCGCGAACTCTTCCCACGGTCGCCGGCTGTGGTAGATGGTCGCCGCGTGTCTACGGACCTCCGGGACCGGTATCAGCCGGTAGAGCGGATACCGTTCCAGGATCCGCGCGGCCAGCCTCTTTGCGCGAGCTACCTTCATCTGCCGTCCTCGGTTAGTCCAGGTGCGGGCACCATGTATATCAACGCCACAGCCGTCGCTTCAGCCGGCGCAGTAGCTGCTTCACCGTACCGGCCGACCGCAGCGATACCAGCCGGACTTCGAACCCGGCGTCGGCGCGGACGCGCCCGGTCGCGACGAATGGTAACGGTAGCCACCACAGGCGGCGAGGAAGCGACGCGGTTGCCGGAGTCGCCGCCCGGTACCGGACATCCCCGGCAATCAGCTCGACCGAGAACCGCCACCGGCCAGGCTGGACTCCGTTCAGTGGCACGGTGACCCGGTAGCGTCCGGTGCCCGCCGGTTCGGCGGTCTCACAACGTTCCGCGCCGGACCGAGTGAGGCGGGCCTGGACCTCGTCGCCGTGGTACGTGCCGGCGACCTCCACGGTCGCACGCGACGATGCCCACCGGATCTCGTCGATGGTGATGTACGGGGCCGAATGATCGCTGGTCACCTCGAGCACCAGCCCGCTGCCCACATCGGACCGCACAACGAAGACCCGTGGCGGTGGCCCGGTGGATACGTACGTCTCCGCCACCGCCCCCTCGCCGTCCGTCAGCCGGACCCGCCGGGCGATGCCCTGATAGCTCACCGTAAGCCACAGTTGCCACCGGCCTTCCGGCAGCGGTCCGCCGTCCGCCACCGTCGCCGGTTCGATGATCGCGGCGAACCCCGCGTGATCGTAGTCGTAGGTGCCCTTACCAAGCCGCTTGGTCAGCCGCGGGGTGGATACCGGGTCGACCGGCACCGGATGCTCGACACCATCGGCCGCGCGCAGTACCACCTGGGTCCGCACGTCGGCGGTGTCCACTCCCTCGATCACCGCGTGTCCGCGTAGCCGCAGGGCACCGCCGTACCAGTGCAGGCCCGTAAGCCCGGTCCGGACCTCCAGGCTGTCGGTGATGTCGTAGACGTCGTCGCTTATACCCACAGTCGAGTCGCGGAAGAAGGGGTACGGCGCGTAGACGCGGCCACCGTCGACAATGTTCCGCTTGCGCCGCGCCTCGGCGCTGGCTTGAATGAGGCTTTCGAGCCGCGCCAGGTCGCCGCACTCCACGAGCGCGTACTTCAAACGGGCCTGGACCGGGATCGCCGCCGCGATGCGGGGGGTGTAGTAGGAGCGGAGCAACTCCTGTGCCCGAGCCACGGCGCGCGCCCGGTCTTCCTGGTCCGCTCCGAGGAACCGGCGTGCGAGGCAGACGGTGTTCAACTCCACCGCGAAATGCCGCTGCATGAGCGCGTCCCGCCGCTCGCCAGGCTCGACGTGCTCCGCCACCATCCGCATCATGATCTCGCAGGCATCGAGCGCGTTCAGCAGACCACGCTGGACCGTCGTGTTGTTCCCGCCGTCATCGCGCCGCACCAGGTAGTAGCAGTCATAGCTGGCCAACACGCTGATCACGCCGGCGCGCAGGTAGGCGAGGCCACCGAACGGCTGATCCTGCCCCAGCGGCAGATCCGGGAACCGCAGGCCGTGTTCGAGGATGAACGAGCGACGGAACAGCTTCTGGGCGCTCAGCGTCCACCAGACACCAGACTCGTACAGGTCCGCCTTGTCGAGGTCGCGCTGGAGCATGGTCTCGTACGGCTTGCGGCCGCCGATGCCGACCCGGCGGCCGACCACCACGTCGGAGTGGTTCCGGTCGGCCATCGCGACCATCCGCTCCAGCGCTTCAGGTCCCAGGTAGTCATCTGCGTCGAGGAAGAAAAGGTACCGGCCGCGGGCGAGATCGATGCCGCGGTTCCTCGGGCCGGCCGGTCCGCCTGAGTTCGGCTGGTGCACCACCCGCACGGCGCGGGGTGCCTTTGAGGCGAGCCGGTCCAGTTCCGCGCCGGTGCCATCGTTGGAGCCATCATCGACCGCGATCACCTCTAGGCGGTCCAGGCCGATCGACTGCTCCAGCACCGACGTCACGCCCTTGGTCACGTACGGCATGGAGTTATAGGCACCGATGATGACGCTCACGTCGACTGGATCGGTCATGACCGGGCCTCCAGCCGCGTCGCCAGGTCGTCCGCTCCAGCCAGCCGCAGGCTCCCGCGGGCGGCGCCGATGTCGCCTACGGTTAGCTGCTTGAACGCCCGCCGGATGAGATGCAGTCGCTGATGGTCGGGCTGGGTCACCTGGACATTCGGTGCCTGGTCGGTAAACGGATCAAACGCCGGGTTGGGGGTGCGCCAGTCGCCGTAGTTCTCGCTCAGGTAGGTGTCGGCGGCCTCGGGCAGGGGGAGCGACCGGCTCCCGATCTGGCGGCGCACCACGTGGAACGGAGAGTTGTGCCAGCGGACGAAGACACCGTCGTGCCAGACCCGGCCCACCTCGGGATAGAAGCGGAAAATGTCTACCGGCGACCCGCCCCGATGCCGGATGCCGACCTTTTGCGACAGCGGGTGCAATTCAAGATCGAACCGAGGGTCTTGAGTGAATAGCTTTATCAGCATCTCTCGATCCCAATGCTGATCCAGTACTCCCACGTCGAGATCATTGTCGGCCGTCAGCGGCCGGCCCTCCCGGATCAGCCCCAGCGCGGTGCCGGCGGCGAAGAAGAACGGGATCCCGGCGTCGTCCAGCACCCGGCAGAGGTCGTCGATGGCGCCCCAGGCCCCGCGCCCTTCCAGCCTACGGAAGGCGGGACGCACGGGGAGACGGCGGCCGCTGGTGAGCAGCACGATGGCCTCGCCATACAGATCGATGGCGGTGTCGATCTGCCGCGCGCGGAGGGCTGCGGTGGCAAGTTGCCGCACCGCCCGTAGCAGGTCCGCAGGCTTGGTCCGGCGGGTCATCCACGCGGTGTGCAGCCGGTGGAACTGCTCCTCGGAGAGGCACGAGTCGCCGACGGCCCAGAGCGCGTCCGGGTCGAACGGGAACTGGCGGATGGTGGCGACGGCGAGCTCGTCGGCCTCGTCCCGGTCCCAGCACCGGTACGCCAACCGTACCGATCGGGCGGCTGGCGCCGGCGAGTGCGGGTCCATCCGCCGGGCTTGCGCGGCGCTCTCAAACGCGTCGTCGTATCGACCGTAGAACGTGTGCAGGTCGCACCGGAGCACATGCTGGCCGGCCGAGTTGGGGAACCGCTCGGCGATCCGGTCGAGAGCCTCCATGACGAGGTCGTCGAGGCCGGCGCGGAACGCGGCCCGAGCGGCCATGAGCGCGGTGGAATGGTGACGTACCGGGATTTTCTGTATTCGCCGGACGAAGTCGGTGAGCCGTTGGCTGGACGGGTGCTGGCCGTGATACCGCAGCGCCGCGTAGGTTCGGGTAGCGCCGGGTGGGAGCAGCCGGTAAGCCGGCAGCCGTACCGCTGCTCGGATGGCGAGGTGCTTCATCCGGGACACGTGTGGGTTCCGTTCGGGTCGGGCGGTGGCTCTCTCATCGTGCGGGGGATTCTAGGCATACCACCGGTAGGCAAAAAGACCGGTAGCCGTCCATCCTACCGGCGTCACGAACACGCAGTTTCTCGGGCGTTACTTCACAGATTCGTAGCCGGCAGAATCTGGCGGGGACCGGCTTATGTAGAGCCGCGCTCTTCCTCGACGCCAACATCGTGACTGGATAACGCGGATTCTGTCGCGAGGTGATAGCGAAAGTGTCGAATTTGCGAACGGCCGTCTCCGGGCGAATGCCACCGGGTTTCATCCAGACCGATCGGCTTGCCCGGCGAGGTCGGGCTCGCCGGCCCGTTCGAGTTCGCGGCGGGCGGCGATCCGGTCGCCCGCGCCCAGGCGCTGGTACGCCCGGCGCAGGAAGTGCAGCTTCTGGTACTCCGGCCAGGTGACCTCCAGGTTCGGCGCATCCTCGGTGAACGCGTCGAAGCCCGGCCGCGGTACCCGCCAGTCGCCGTAGTTCTCGGTCAGGTAGCGGTCCGCCTCGGCCGGCAGCGGCACCCGCAGCCCGCGGACCTCCCGCCGGGTGACCGCGAACGGCGAGTTGTGCCAGCGCACGAAGACCCCGTCGTGCCACACCCGCTCGCCCTCGCGGTAGAACCGGAACACGTCCACCGGGGAGCCGCCCCGGTGGCGCAGGCTCACCTTCTGGGTCTGCGGGTGCAGGTCTAGGTCGAACCGGGGGTGCTCGGTGAAGACCTTGATCAGCGCGTCCCGGTCCCAGTCCGCCTCGAAGATCCCGACGTCCACGTCGCTGTCGGCGCTCAGCGGCCCGCCCTGCCGGACCAGGCCGAGCGCGGTCCCGGCGGCGAAGAAGAACCTGACCCGGGCGGTGTCCAGCGCCTCGCAGAGGTCCACGATGGTCTGCCAGGCGCCCCGGCCGCCCAGTTTGTCGTCGGGGACCCGGCGAGGCTCCGCCTTCCCCGCCAGGATCAGCCCGATCGCCTCCCGGAACAGCGACACCGCGGTCTCGATCTCACCGGCGCGCGCCGCCGCGAGCGCCAGCGGGCGCACCGCGAAGACCAGGTCCGCCGGCCCGCGCGAGCGGCCCTGCCACGCCTGGCGCAGCCGCCGCGCCTGGGCCGGGGAGTCGCACGCCTTGCACGCCGCCCACAGCACCTCGGAGTCGCGGGGGAACCGCGCAACCGCCGCCACCGCCGCCGCGTCGGCCACCTCCGGTTCCCGTACCCGGTAGGCCAGCTTCACCGCCCGGGCGGTGGCCGAGGGCCAGCCCGGGTGCGCCGCCTGCGCTCGTTCGGCGCTCCGCAGCGCCTCCGCGTACCGTCCGTAGTGGGCCTCGTAGTCGGCGCGCAGCAGGTGCGGCCCGGCCGCGTCCGGGAAGCGCCGCGCCAGGTCGCGCAGCGCTTGTTCGACCAGGTCATCCAGCCCCACCCGGAACGCGGCCCGGGCCGCCACCAGCGCGATCGCCAGCCGCCGGGTCGGGATGCGCCGCTTCGCCAGCCTCGCCAGCTTCTCCGGCGAGTGCTCCGCGTGGTAGAGCAGGGCACCGCAGGTCCGCAGCCCGCCCGGCGGCAGCGCCCAGTGCAGCGGGTAGCGCGCCAGCAGGCGTACCGCGGTCTGCTTGTTCGGCAACCGCACCGGTGCCTCCCGTAGGTCAGAACGTCTCGTTGGCGCGGGCCAGGTCCTCGGTGAAGTCGATCTCGATCACCGGGCGGTGGGAGGTGTCGAGCGCCTCGATCCGCAGCCCGTCCTTCTCGATCGCCAGCTCCAGGCCCCGCTCGAAGTAGTCGCCGTCGTCACACTCCTGTAGCCGCTTGGTGAGCACCGGCCGGTCGTCGGCGGAGACATAGTTGATGCCCACCGCCTCGCCGCGGGCACCCTCGGTCACGGTCTTGGACAACTGCCGGATGTAGCCCTGCTCGTCGAGGGTGTACTTGACCTCCTCCTCGCCCACCGAGGCGGTGTTGACGCAGACGAACGAGCGGTCCATGGCGATGTGGGGGAGCAGATCGTCCAGCACCCGCTCGTCGAAGACCACGTCGCCGTTGAGCCACAGCACCCCGCCGGGGCCGAGGATGGTGAGTGCCTTGAGCAGGCTCTTGGAGGTGTTGGTGTCGCCGTAGTGCTGGTTGTAGATGAACCCGACGTCCGGCATCGCCTCCATGATCATTTCTTTCTTGAACCCGACCACCAGGTGGATGGAGTGCCGGCTGAACCGCGCGGTCAGCATGCGCAGGGCGCGGGCCAGGATGCTCTCCCCACCCGCCAGCGGGGTCAGCGGCTTGGGGTGCGGCCGTCCCAGCCGGGAGCCGACCCCCGCGGCGAGGATGACGATGTTGCAGCTCATGCGGGCTCCTGCGGTCGGGAGGCGGTCAGTGTATCGGTGCCGGCCGGGGGCGATCGGCCAGGCAGCGCCGGGCCTCGGCCAGGAATGCCTCCTGGTACCGCTCGGCCGGGATGTCGCCCAGATAGTAGGTGCGCAACTCCTGCCGGCGGGAGCGCAGCGGGTCGGCGTCGAGCAGGTCGTCCAGCACCGCCGGCAGGTTGCCGCCGTCGGGGCGCACCACGTACGCCGCGCGGGCCACCGGGAAGTGGACGGTGAACGCCTCACCCTCGCCGCGCATGTCGGTGATCGCGAACGGCTTGCCGGTGAACAGGTAGTCCGACGCCACGCTGGACACGTCACAGACCATGGCGTCGGAGTGGTCCATGCACTCGAACAGGCTCATCCGCCGCGTGGCTTCCGGCCCGTACCGGTGCTCGCGGCCGCTGCCGGCCCGGTCCGCCGCCAGCCGCCGCTCCACCCACCGCACGCGGGCCGCCTGGGCCCGGTCCCGTTCCGCGTACGGATGCGGCCGGAAGATCACCACCGCGCCGCGCGCCAGCAGCGCCCCCACGATCTCCTCCGCGATCGGCAGCGAACAGTAGTCGGAGTCGGCGTGCGCGCCGGACCAGGTCGGCGCGTAGAGCACCACCGGCGGGCGGGCCTCGCGTACCGG
>Ga0079224_100006161_pt1 | contig 15851 bp, 10 predicted proteins | sample Stecom2015_FD_80414 | JGI IMG/M metagenome (GOLD analysis project Ga0079224, IMG submission 80414) | Agricultural soil microbial communities from Utah to study Nitrogen management - Steer compost 2015 | ecosystem: Environmental > Terrestrial > Soil > Agricultural land | place: USA: Utah...
GCGTGCGGGTGGGTGAGGACCAGCAGGTCGATATCCGGCACCTGCAGCAGGTCGAGGCAGGCGTCCAGCGCTGCGGGGTCGGGGCCGGTGTCCACCAGGACCGTCGGCCCGTCCCGGTCGGAGCCGGCGGGGCGCAGCAGCAGCGCGTCGCCCTGGCCGACCGCGCACAGCGCGAGGCTCCAGCCGGGGGTGCTGCGCACCGGCAGCATCCGCCCGATGCCGGGGGCGAGCGCGATGACGAGAACCACTGCGGTGGCCCAGCGGACGGCGGGACGGCGCCTCCCCGCGACGGCGAGGCCCGCGAGGAGGAGCACGGCGATCGCGCCGAGCACGCCCGTGGTCCCGTCGGGCACGGCGATGCGGGAGCCGGGCAGGGCGTCGGCGGTGCGGGCGATGAGGAGCACCAGATGGGCCCCTCCTGCGGCGATCCCGTACAGCACCGCGGCCCCGCCGGGCCAGATGACCCCGAGCACGAGCGCGGCGAGGCCCAGCACGGTCGAGGGGCCGACGAGCGGCCCGACGAGCATGTTCACGGGCACGGCCCAGGCGGAGACCTCGGGGGTCAGCAGGATCAGCACGGGCGTGCAGGCGGCCTGGGCGACGAGCGGCACGGCGAGCACGAGCGCAGCCGTCCGGCCGAGCCGTCCGCCGCTCATCTGCTCGAGCGCGCGGGCCAGCGGCGGTGCCGCGAGCAGGATCGCCGCGGTCGCGAGGGCGGAGAGCAGGAAGCCGATCGAGGCGGCGGTGACGGGGTCGAGCACGGACCACAGCGCGACGGTGAGGGCGAGCGCCGCGACCGGGGAGGCGCGCACTCCTGCGAACCGTGCGGCGAGCAGAGGTGCGGCCATGGTCGCGGCGCGCTGCACGCTCGGCTCGTCGCCGACCAGCCACACGTACCCCGCGACCACGGCCGCGGCGATCAGCAGGCGGGGCCGGCGGCGCACCCCGGCCAGCAGCAGCGGGCCGAGCACAGCGGCGAGGACGAGCGCGATGTTCGCGCCGCTGACGGCGACCAGATGCGAGATCCCGGCGCGGCGCATGATCTCCTCGGTCTGCTCCCCCATGCCGCTGGTGTCCCCGGTGGTCATCCCGCGCACGAGCGCGGCCTCATCCGGCGGGAGATGAGCGGTGGCGTCGCGGGCGATCTGCCGCAGTCGGTGCCGGGCCTCCTGGCCGGGCCCGACACGGCCCGACGCCTCCTGCACGGGACCGACCTCCGTGGCGCGCAGGACCAGCAGCGAGGCATCGCCCGAGACCCGTCCCCGCACAAGGACGGGCTCACCGTCGCGGATCCGGGCGAGTTCCACCGCGGCCTTGCCGTCGGCGCGCACGAGCACGGGCACGGCGGCGGTGAGCTGCTCCTGCGTCCGCCCGATCCGTGCCGGACCCGGCTCGGTGCGGGCCATCATCTGCAGACCGGTGCGGGACCATTCCGGGCCGCCGCTCGGCGGTGCGGGGTCGCTTCCCGCGATCACGGTGAGCTCGACGACGAGCCCGTCGGCGGCGGCCTCGCCGAGCACGTCGGCGGTGCCGTCGTGGCGGTGCAGCGCCGGGACCAGGAGGCTCCCGGCGAGGAGCACCAGTGCGAGGTGGGCGAGGATGGTGCGCGCGCCGCGTGCGGGCCCGAGCAGGGCCAGGGCGGTCAGGGCGAGGGAGACCAGCACGGCCCCGGCGGCGATCGCGGCGGCGCCGCCGGCGGTCACTCCGAGCACCGCGAGCGCCCAGACGCAGGTCGCGCCGGGCAGCAGGCGCAGATCCGCGCGGGTCATGTCCGCTCCTCGCTCCGGGGAGGCGTGCTCACACCGTCGCCCTGTCGCGCATCTTCTCGAGGGTGGCGGGGCCGATCCCCGAGACCTCCTCGAGCTGGTCGACGCTCTCGAAGGGCCCGTTCTGCTCGCGGTGGTCCACGATGCGCTGCGCGATCGCGGGGCCGACGCCGGGCAGCTCGTCGAGCTCGGCGACGCTCGCGGTGTTCAGGTCGATCAGGCCGCCGACCTCTCCCCCGCCGCCCGCCGTCCCGTCTCCGGCACCAACGTCGCCCGCGGGCGGAGCGTCCGCGGCGGGCGCTGGGGCGGCCACGGCCGACGGCTCCTCCCCCGGGACGGGCACGTGGATCTGCTCGCCGTCGACGACGGGGCGGGCGAGGTTCACGGAGGCGAGCTCCGCGTCACCGGTCGCGCCGCCGGCGGCGCGCAGCGCGTCGTCGACCCGGGCGCCGGGCGGGAGGCGGACCACGCCGGGAGAGGCGACGGCGCCGGAGACGTGGACGACGAGCTCGGCGGGAGCGGACGAGGCGGTGGCGGCGCGGTCCCCCGAGGACTCGGCTCCGTCCCCGGTCGTCCCGTCGCCTCCCTCGAGCTCGCCGTGATCGTCGGCGCCCTCGGCCCCGTCCGACCCCGCGCCGTCGGCGCCGCCCTCCGGGCCGGCCGCCTCGCCCTCCGAGACCGCCACCCCGGCAGGCTCCTCCTGCGGGATCGCCGAGCCGGTGCCGGAGAGGTGGATGACCCCGGCGCCGATCAGCACCAGCACCGCGATGCCGATCAGCGCGGAAGCCGGCGGGGCGGGGAAGGGCAGGCGGCGTCGCGGCCGCTCGGCGGTGTGGTCGCGTCGGCGGATCAGCGGCTGCCCGGTGCGGCGATGCCGTGCCGCGGTGCCGCGATCCTCGGTCCCAGGTGGTGCTCCCATGCCCGCGAACCTAGGCGCGCGAGGCAGGCGCCGTTGGAGCCCGCTGCCGCCCTGGGGACCGCGGGGCGCTGTGGAGGAACGGTCAGGTCCCCCGGTCCGGGATCAGTCGAGGCCGAGCACGACCAGCCACTGCCGCCAGAACGCGGCGGCGATCACGACGATGACCAGCAGATACCACAGCACGGTCAGCAGTCCCCAGCGGCGCAGCAGTCCTGCGAGCGGGGCGGGCGGCTTCAGATCGCCGTGCTCGATCGTGCGGGCCAGGGTCGCGAAGAACATCGGTGCGGTGACGGTCCAGATGACCATGCACCAGGGGCACAGCGCACGGATCACGAAGATCGCGGAGATCGCGAGGAAGTGGATGTAGCCGAAGGCGAACGTCATCCCGCCGAGCCTCGCCCAGCGGAACCAGGTGGGCAGCTGCGTGCCGGAGACCATCAGCGCACCGGCCGCGGCCATGATCGCGAATCCGGCGAGCCCGATCGCCATGTTCGGGATGCCCAGCGCCGAGGACTGCCAGGTCATCATCACGTTGCCGCACGAGATGAAGGGGTTCACATCGCAGCCGAGGCTCGCCCCGGGGTTCGCGAGCAGGAACTCCTTGCCGACCTGCAGCTCGAGGGAGGCGATCCAGCCGATGATCCCGCCCAGCAGCAGCACCAGGCCGGCCAGGCGGCTGCTCGCCCGCGGGCGGGAGGCCCGTTCGGCCGCGAGCTCGGCGTCGATCTCGGCGCGCAGCGCGGCGTCGTCGGCCGGGGCGTGCTCCGGCGTGGAGGCCGCCCCGGTGGCGGATGGGTCGGTGTTCTTCTCGCTCATGGGTTCGGCTTCCGTGCGATGTGACGGGCTGGAGGATTCAGACGACGGGATGCGCGCGGAACCACTCCGCGAGGCGGGCATTGCCCTCGTCCATGCTCACGCGCGGCGTCCACTGCAGCAGCTCGCGCGTGCGGCGCTGGTCGAACCAGTGCGCGGTGGACATCTGCTCGGCGAGGAACTCGGTCATCGGCGGTTCGTCGTGGCCCGGGCGCTTCTCCCACACCCGCTCGATGAGCCGTCCGGCGAGGCGGGCCACGCTGCCGGGGACGCGCAGGGTCGGGGCGGGCACGCCCGCGGCCTCGCACCAGCCGGCGAAGACGTCGCGGACGGTCCGCGGCTCGCCGTTGGAGATCACGAAGCTCTGCCCGTGCACGTCCGCGATCCGGTCGTGCGCGGCGACGATCGCGTCGGCGGCGTTGGTGACGTAGGTGGTGTCGATCAGGGCCATGCCCTCGTCCAGCAGCGGCAGGCGGCCGCTCGCTGCGCGGTCGACGATCCGGCCGACGAGCTGGGTGTCCCCCGGCCCCCACACGATGTGGGGACGGATCGAGGTCACGGAGATCCCGTCGTGCCCGTCGGCGTCCATCGCGAGCAGCTCGGCGGCCGCCTTGGTGCGGGCGTAGGGGCCGCGGGCCCGCTCCGGATCGGCGGGGGTCGCGTCCAGGCCCACGATCGCGCGGCCCAGGTGTGCGGCCGACGGGGTGGAGACGTTCACGAGGGTGCCGCCGCCGTTCGCGCGCAGCGCGTCGAGCACGTTCTCCGTGCCACCGATGTTGATCGCCCGGTACTCGCTCTCGGGGCCGGAGATCGACACCTTCGCCGCCAGGTGGACGACCGCGTCCGCGCCCTGCACGGCGCGGCGCACGTCGTCGGCCTCGGTGAGGGAGCCGCAGACGTCCTCGACGCCGTCGATCCCGGCGGGGCGGCGCTGGAAGGCGCGGACCGTGGCGCCGCGGTCGCGCAGGGCGGTCGCGACGGCGCCGCCGAGCATGCCGGAGGCGCCGGTGACCAGGACGGTCGGGGCGCTCACAGGGCCGCCGCCCGCTCGCCCCGCAGGGTCTGCTCGGACCAGCGCGACAGCGCCGCGCGGTCGATCTTCGAGTTGTGGCGGATGTCGGTGGGCAGCGCCCGGGTCTCGAACACGGCCACGACCTCGACGCCGGCGCGCTCGCGCACGGCACGGCGCACGGCCTCGGAGACGGAGGGGGCGGCGGGCTTCGGGCGCGCCGCCTTCCCGGGCCGGTGGCCGTCCTCGGTCTCGAGGATCACGACGACCTGCTGGGTGCCGCGGGGGCCGACGACGGCCGCGCCGGCACGGCGCACGGTCGGCACCGCCTCGGCGGCCTCCTCGACCTGGACGGGGGTGAACAGCCCTTCGGCCGTGGCCAGGACGTGCGCGGCACGGCCCTCGACCCACAGCCGTCCGGCCGTATCGAGGTGGCCGACGTCGCCGGTGGCATGCCAGCCCTCGAAGCGCATGGAGGTGTGCGTGGTGCCCCAGAGCATGAGGTAGCGGTCGCGCACGTGCGGGGCGCGCACGAGGATCTCGCCGGTCACGCCGGCCTCCTCCGTGATCTCGCCGGTCGTGCGGCCCTCCTCGTCCATCACCGCGACCGCGATCTGCACGCGCGGGACGGGGGTGCCGACGCAGACGCCGGAGCCGGGGCCCGCCGCTTCGATGCCCTCGAGGTCGATCGCGGCGACGGCCAGGCACTCGGTCATGCCGTAGGGGGTCAGCGCCCTCGCCTCCGGCATGATCTCCGCCAGCCCCTGCAGCAGGTGCGAGGGGATCGGGGCGCCGGCGGAGAAGAAGCTCGCGGCGCCGGCCATCGCGGCGCGACCGGCCTCGTCGAGCTCTCCCGCGGTGTCCAGGATGTTCCGCAGCGCGGCGGGGGCGGTGAACACGGCGGGGCGGCCGAGCGCGCCGATCGCGGCGGCCAGCGCCGGTGCGGTGAGCTCTCCGGGACGGGTGATGTCCATGTCCGGCACCACGGTCGGCGCGCCGAGGGCGGGGCCCAGCAGCGCGAAGGTCGCGAAGCCGGCGACCAGACCCCGCTCGGGAGCGAGGTCGAGGGTGTCGCCGACGGCGGCGAACATGGCGCTGAGCTGGCGATGCGTCATGACCGCGCCCTTGGCGGGGCCGGTCGAGCCGGAGGTGAACAGCACCGCCGCGTCGGAGTCGGGGTCCGGGTGGGCCACGTCCAGCGGGGCGCCGAGCTCGCGCTGGAGGGCGCCGGAGCGGGCGAGCTCCGCGATCGACGTCTCGACGCCGAGGGCGGCGCGGTCCACGGTCGGCAGCTGCTCGACGCTGATCCGTCGGCCGGGCCAGCCCATCGCGCGGGCGCCGACGAGGGCCTTCGGGATGCCGATCAGCCAGTCGATGTGGGAGCCGATCACGGCGCGGGTCAGGCCCTGGGTGCCGAGGCCCGCGTCGGCGACCACGGCCACCGCACCGATCCGGAAGCAGGCGTAGAGCACGCCGGTGAGGTCGGCGCCGGGGGTGATCAGCAGGCTGACCCGGTCGCCGGGGCGGACCCCGTGGCCGAGCAGGCCCGCGGCGATGTCCTCGACGCGGCGGTTGAGCAGCGACCAGGAGATCTCCCGCGTGCCGCCGTCCTCCTCGGCGCCGAGCTCGACCACGGCCGGCCGATGGGCGTGCACCGGGTCCGCGGCCAGGCGCGCGATCGGCTCGCCGATCGGGGCGGCGGGCACCTGCTCGACGGCGTAGGAGGAGACGGGGCGCCGGGCCGGGGCCTCGGTGCGGGGCGTGCCTGCGGCGGAGAAGGTCGCCTTGAGCCACTGGGCGACGAGCCCGGCGACGTCCGCGTCCTCCCACACCAGATGGGAGGCGCCCTCGAAGCGGTGCACGTCCGCGTGCGGGACGCGCTGGATCAGATCGCGCAGGAAGCGGTCCGAGAAGGTGATGTCGCGCGGGCCCCAGGCGAAGAGCGTGGGGACCTGGAGATGGGTGAGCCCCTCGGCGACACGGTCGAGGGTGGCGCGGGAGGGGTGGTCCGCGGCGGCGGGGATGTCGGCGACGAACTGGTCGATGCCGCGGCGGCGCGAGCGGGAGCGGTAGGGCGCGAGATAGGCGTCCTGGACGTCCTTGGGCAGCGACGGCTTCGACAGCGACAGGGTGGTGCGCAGGAAGGCGTCGGTCAGCGAGGTCGAGGCGGTGCGGAAGCCGGGGGTGGTCGCGAGCTGCAGCGCCTTCGGCAGCGCCTCCTCGATCCGCTGGTGCACGCCGGTGTTGGTGAGGATCATGCCGACCACGTCGTGGCGGTTGTCCAGCGCCCAGCCGGTCGAGATCAGCCCGCCCCAGTCGTGGCCGACGGTGACGACCGGCCCGTGCAGCGACAGCGCGTCGGTCAGCAGGGAGAGGTCGGTGATGCGGTCCTGGTAGCGGCGGGTCACTCCGGTGCGCTCGGAGTACCCCATCTCGAGCTGGTCCACGGCGATGAGCCGCCAGGGGATGTCCTCGCGCACCAGGGAGCGGAACAGGAAGGACCAGGTGGGGTTGCCGTGGACGGCGAGCAGGGTGCCGCGCGGGGTGATGCCGCGCTCGGCGAGCCAGGGGCCGGAGTCCAGCAGGTGCCACCGGCGCAGCTCGCCGGTGTGGTCGCGGACCTGCTCGGTGCGGTGCAGCACCGGGTCCACGCCCGGCACGTCGGGGATCTCGGGGGTGCTCTTCACCACTGGACCTCCATCATCGCGGTGTTCAGTCCGGAGCCGACGCCCATCAGCAGCACGCGCTGCCCCCGTTCGATGTCGTCCTGGATGTTCGCGAGGGTCATCGGCACCGCCTCGGCGGCGATGTTCCCCCAGTCCGGGAAGGTGACGGGGATCCGCTCCATCCCCACCCCGGTGATCTTCGAGAAGTTGCGGGTGTAGACCATCGAGACCTGGTGCGGGATGACGTAGTCGATGCTCCTGAAGTCGAGACCGGACTCGTTCGCGGCCTTCCAGGTGTCCACGATCAGGTTGATGCCGTTCTCGAGCAGGCCGTTGGAGTCGGTGCGCATGTCGTCCATGTTCGCCACGCACAGCTCGTGGTGCTCGGTGCCGGAGCGGGCCTGGGTGACCTTCAGGCGGTGGCCCTCGGGGTGCACGTCGGCCGGCCCCAGCACGGCCGCCGCGGCGCCCGATCCCAGGGTGAGGGAGGCGAACTGGTTGTTGAAGTCGGCGCGGGTGGAGCCCTTGGCGTTCAGCCGCTCGATCGTGCCGCGCTGGACCTGCTCGACGTCCTCCGCCCCGACGATCAGGGCGTACTTGATCTGGCCGGAGTCGATCATGCCGGCGGCCATCGTCATGGCGTTGACGAAGCCGAGGCAGGCGTTGGTGATGTCGAAGTTCATGCACGCCGGGGGCAGGCCGAGGCTGTGGTGGATACCGGTGGAGACCGCGGGCTCGAGGTGCTTGCGGGAGACGGAGGCGTTGATCAGCAGGCCCACCTGGTCGCGCATGATCCCGGCCTTGGCCATCGCGCGCTCGGCGGCGAGCACGACGCCCTGTTTCCAGCCGTTCTCGCGGTCGCGCCACCACTTGCGCTCGTAGACGCCGGCGACGCGCTGCAGCACGCCCTTGGGCAGGCGCAGCCGCTTGCGGGCCGGGGCCAGCATCTCGTCGATCTCGTCCGAGGTCACCGTCACCTGCGGCAGAGTCCCCTCGACCGCCAGCAGGCTCGTGTTCGAGTGGACGATCCCTGTGTTGCCGTTCCCCATCTGCCTGCGCTACCTCGTCGTTCGATCAGTTCGTGTGCTAGTCGTCGATGCATGGCGGCCGCGCGGAGCCCGGCACATGCCTCTGCCATCCTCCCACCGGAGCCTGGGGAGTCCCTCAGGGGGTGGCGGATCCCACGTCCCCGTCCTCGAGGTGGTGGCCGAGGTGGTGGCGGGCGAAGGCGAGGGACTGACGCAGCGTGCGCTCGCGCGCGACGGAGTCGCGGCTGGTGGTGACCTCCAGCAGCACCGAGCCCTCCCAGCCGCGGTTGGCGAGGCGCCGCAGCACCTCCGCGCAGGGCTGGTTGCCCTCGCCGGGAGGCAGGTGCTCGTCCTTGGTGGTGTTGCCGGACCCGTCGGCGAGGTGGAGGTGGGTGAGCTTGTCGCCGAGCCTCTCGATCATCTCCAGCGCGTCGTCCCCGGCGGTCGCGGCGTGGGAGAGGTCGACGGTGACGTGGGCGTAGTCCTCGTCGGTCGGGTCGTGGTCGGGGAGGTAGTTCAGCACCTCGCGCACCCCGAGCCGCCAGGGGTACATGTTCTCGACCGCGATCGCGATGCCGTGCTCGTCCTCGAGGCGGGCGACGCCCTCGACGAAGCCGCGCGCGTACTTCCCCTGCCACCGGAACGGCGGATGGGCGACGATCGTCGGGACGTCCAGCGCCTTCGCGATCTCGATCGTGCGCTCGATCTTCACCCAGGCGTCGCGACCCCACAGCCCCTGCAGGAAGAACAGCGTCGGCGCGTGGAGGGAGAGGATCGGCAGGTCGTAGCGGCGGGAGTACTCGGCCAGCAGGTCCGGGTCCTGGCTGTCGCGCGGATAGGAGACCATCACCTCCATGCCGTCGTAGCCGATCTCGGCGGCGAGGCGGAACGCCTCCTCCACCCCCGAGGGGAACACGGAGGAGGTGGACAGGCCCACGGGGATGCGGCGGCGCGGCGACTGCTCGCTGCGCGGATCCCCGGCGGAGAGACGACGGGACAGCGCCTCGCGCGCCCCGCGCTGCGCGCTGTTGGGGCGGGTGAACGGCTTGCGGCCCCCGTTCGTGGACGGGTTCTTCGACTCGCTGTCGCGGCGTGGACTCACGGCACCTCCTGGGCTGTCTCGCGAGGCAAGTATGCACCGTCGCGCGCCCCCTAGACTCGTCCGCATGCCGGTCCGAGTACTCACCCCGACGGACGCCCTCGCCTACAGGCTGCTCACCTCCAGCGCCTTCGGCGGGTCCGTCGATCCCGATGACCCCGCCGCCTCCGCGCCCCTCTCCCCCGGTCAGACCGCGGTCGGCATCGACTCGGCGGCGCTGCCGGGAGGAGCCGAGGGGGTGCTCGCCGCGGCCGCGCGGATCCGGCACGACGAGATCTCCCTCGGCGGCGGCAGGGTGCGCTGCGGCGGCATCGCCGGGCTCGCGGTCCATCCCGCGCATCGCGGCGACGGGCTGTTCGCCGAGCTGCTCGCTGCGGTGCTCGCCCGCTGCGACGAGGAGTCCCTGCCGGTCTCGATGCTCTATCCCTCGAACCCCGAGATCTACCGCCGCCACGGCTATCAGGTGGTCGCGCGCGTCGAGACGCTCGAGGTGCCGCTGGTGGACCTGCAGCGCCTGAGGTCCGTGCCCGGCCGGCGCACCGTCCCGGTCACCGCTGCGAGCATGCCGCGCGTGCGCGCCCTGTACGAGGAGCTCACGGCCGGGGACAACGCCATGCTGCGTCGCCACGGGCCGCTGTTCCCGGACGGGCTTCACGGCCACGGCTGGGAGGCCGTGCTGCTCGTCGGCGCGGACGGCCTGGATCGCGGCTACGCCTCCTGGACCCGGCGCAGGGGCGACGGTCCCGGTCTCGAGGTCCACGAGGTGCTGGGGCGGGACCGGGAGGACCTCCGCGCCCTGCTGCGCGTGATCGGCTCCTGGTCGACGGTGACCGAGTCGGTGCGGCTGCGCGTGCGGACGGAGGATCCCGTGCTGGACGTGCTGCCCGGAGGCGGCGCCCGTCCCGCCGGCGGGACGGTGCCGCTGGTGATGATGAGGGTGGTCGACACCGCGGCCCTGCTCGAGGCGCGGCAGGCACCGGCCGGGCTCTCCGGCGCGCTGCGGCTCGAGGTCACGGACGACACGGTCCCCGCAGGGACCTGCCGTGCCGCGGGACTCTTCGACGTGCACGTGGCCGACGGGCGCGTCCGCGCCGTCCCGGTCCCGGGGAGCGGGACGACCTCGGCGCAGTCGTCGGCCGGGCCGTCGGCCGCCCATTCACCCGAGGCGGCCGCGGGAGCGGTCCTGCTCGACGTCCACGCGGCCTCGCTGCTGCTCGTCGGCGGCCGCTCCCTCGCCGACGCCCGGCGGCTGGGACTGCGCGCCGAGGCCGACGCGCCCGCCGAAGCGCTGCTCGACGCGCTGCTGGCCGGCCCCCGGCCGAGCGTGCTCGACGCGTTCTGAACCCGGGCACCCCGCCCCTCTGCGCCCCACCCTGCGCCCTCTCCCCCGACCGACCGCGACCCCGGAGCACCCCACCCCATGGCCAAGCTGCACTTCAAGTACGGAGCGATGAACTCCGGGAAGTCCGACACCCTGATCAAGACCGCCTACAACTACGACGAACGAGGGCTGGCGACGCTGACGGTCAAGCCCGCCCTAGACACCAAGGGCGAGGACTGGGTGGTGGCCCGCGGCGGGGCGAGCCGGCGTGTGGACGTGCTCGCCCATCCGGGCGAGGACCTGCGGGAGCGGGTCTCCCGGGCCGCCGACGAACGGGGCCTGCGGCCGCTGCACTGCGTGCTCGTGGACGAGTCCCAGTTCCTCGAGCCGCTGCAGATCGACCAGCTCTTCCGCATCGCGAAGCAGGACGCGATCTCGGTGATCTGCTACGGGCTGCGCACCGACTTCCGCACCACGACCTTCCCCGGGGCGCAGCGGCTGTTCGAGCTCGCGGACAACGTCGAGAAACTGCCGACGATGTGCCGCTGCGGCGCGCAGGCCGAGTTCAACTGCCGGCGCGTCGGCGAGCGGTTCGTGTTCGAGGGCGACCAGGTCGCGATCGACGACGGTGACCACGGCGTCGTCACCTATATGTCGCTGTGCGGGAACTGCTTCATGGACGAGCAGCGGCGCGCCGGCGTCACCGTGCTGGGGTGAGGCCGGCGCGCCGCTGCGCGTCGGGGCGGGCCCGTCGGACCCGGGTGCTGCTCAGGAGCTGAGGGGCTTGTCCTCGCCCACCTCGGCGTCGCCGCCGGCGGCCGCGCTGCCGGCTGCGAGGTCCGTGTCGGCGGAGGCGTCCGCGACCTTCGCCGCGTCCTCGTCGAGGGTCGCGTCGGAGCTGTTCGAGAGGCGCTCCTTCGCGGCGCCGGCCGCGCCGACCACCGCTCCCTGGGCGGCGGAGGCGACCTCGGGGGCCTTGTCCTTGACGGTCCCGGCGGTGTCCTGCGCGACGCGGGTCGCGGTGTCCTTGGCCTGCGCCGCGCGGCGCTGGACCTCGGGATCGTCGGCGACCTGGCGGGCAGTGCGCTCGAGGGACTCGTAGGGGCCGCGGCCCGCACGGGACCCGATCACGAAGCCGATGCCGAGACCGGCCAGGAAAATGAACTTCTTCATCGATGCCTCCAGTGGCGTCCGGGTGGTGTGTGGTGCGGTGTGCTCCCGCATCGTGTCACAGTCGCCGGGGCGCTCGGAGGCGGATGCTGACCGGACGGTCCGCGCGGAGTCGTCCCGGAACCGTCCCGATCCGGTCACAGGATCTCCACGCCTGCGCGCCGCTCGGGCCCGCCGCGGGCCCGCCGAGGACCTACGATCGGGGTGACGGGCGATGGTGCCCGCGCCGTCGCCCCCGAGGGTCCGGCGAGATCCGTGATCGAGGAGAAGACCCGCGTTGTCCCCCGTGCCCCAGCCCTCCGACCGCGACGCCCTGCGCACGACCGCCCTCACCGCCGAGGACGTCGCCGCCCAGGTGCGCACCTGGGTGCAGGACGCCGCCGGACGCGAGGTCCCGGCCGCCGCCGGACTCCTCTCCGACCTGCTGCGCGATCCGAAGGGGCTCGACTTCACGCTCGCCTTCGTGGACCGGGTGATCCGCCCCGAGGCCCCCCGCGCCGCGGCGGTCGAGCTGCGCCGCCTCGCCCAGGACCCGCCGGCCTTCCTCCCCGCCCCGCTGCGCCGCGTCGTCGGCCTCGGCGGCGCCGCCTCGCGCCTGGCGCCCTCGGTCGTGGTGCCCACCGCCCGCGCCGCCATGCGCAGGATGGTCTCCCATCTGATCCTCGACGCCCGCCCCGGGCCGCTGACCGCCTCCCTCTCCCGGCTCACGGCCGACGGGACGACGCTGAACATCAACCTGCTCGGCGAGGCCGTGCTCGGCGCGCAGGAGGCGGCGAGGCGCCTCGCGGGCGTGCACGAGATCGTCTCCCGGCCCGACGTCGACTACGTCTCGATCAAGGTGTCCTCGATCGTGGAGCACCTGCCGCTGTGGGGCGCGGCCGAGACCGTCGACCACGTGGTCGAGACGCTGCTGCCGATCTATCTCGACGCCGCCCGCACCGACTCCCCCACGTTCCTGAACCTCGACATGGAGGAGTACCGGGATCTCGAGCTGACCCTGGAGGTGTTCGAGACGCTCCTGGACCGTCCCGAGCTCGCCCAGCTCCACGCCGGGATCGTGCTGCAGGCCTATCTCCCCGATGCGCCGCGGGCGATGGCGCGGGTGCGCCGCTTCGCCGAGCGCCGGGTCGCGGACGGCGGCGCGCCGGTCAAGGTGCGGCTGGTCAAGGGGGCGAACCTCGCGATGGAGAAGGTCGACGCCTCGGTGCACGGCTGGCCGCAGGCCCCGCTGCCCTCGAAGCTGGAGACCGACGCCCAGTACAAGCGGATGCTGCTCGAGGCGATGGACCCGGGCCGGCTCGAGGCCGTGCACCTCGGCGTCGCCGGGCACAACCTCTTCGACGTCGCCTTCGCCCACCTGCTCATGGCCGAGCGCGGGATCCCGAGCGGTCCCGGGCACGGCGTCGAGTTCGAGATGCTCGCGGGCATGGCCCCGGGGCAGCAGGCCGTGGTGAGGGAGGCGACCGGGACGATGCGCCTGTACGTCCCGATCGTCCACCCGCGTCATTTCGACGTGGCCGTCTCCTACCTGGTGCGTCGTCTGGAGGAGAACGCCTCCTCGGAGAACTTCCTCTCCGCGGCCTTCGACCTCGACTCCTCCGAGGAGCTGTTCGCCCGCGAGCAGGACCGGTTCACCCGTGCCCTCGACCTCGCCCGGAGCGAGGATGCCCCGGACACGCACCGGGTCCAGGACCGCGCGGCGGAGACCGGTGCTCGGCTCGAGCTGGGCAGCCTCGCGCTGCCCGCGGTGCCCGGCGCCTTCCACGGCACCCCGGGCACCGATCTGTCCACGGCCGCGAACCAGGAGTGGGCCGCCGGCATCACCCATCGCATCCGCGGCTCGGAGCTCGGCGTCGAGGAGTCCCGTGCCGCGCGTCTGACCACCACGGACGAGGTCGAGACCACGGTGCAGGCGGCGCTCGCGGCGCAGCCGGCCTGGGCCGCGATGCCGGTCGAGAAGCGTGCCCTGGTGCTCCGCCGAGTCGCCGGCACCCTGGCCGCGCACCGCGCCGACCTGCTGGAGGTGATGGCCTCCGAGACCGGGAAGACCTTCGAGCAGGGCGATCCCGAGGTCAGCGAGGCGATCGACTTCGCGCTCTTCTACGCCGAGCAGGCCGAGCGCCTCGCCGCGCGCCGCGACCTCGCGCTGACCCCGCGCACCCTGACGCTGGTCACCCCGCCGTGGAACTTCCCCGTCGCGATCCCGACCGGCGGGGCCCTCGCCGCGCTGGTGACCGGCAGCGCCGTGATCATGAAGCCGGCCCCGCAGGCGCGACGCTGCGGCGCGCTGCTGGGACGTCTCTTCCTCGAGGCCGGGGTGCCGGAGGGCGTGTTCACGCTCGTGGACGTGCCCGAGGACGAGGTGGGTCGCTCCCTCATCGCCCATCCCCGGCTCGACCAGCTGATCCTCACCGGCGCCTACGACACCGCCGCCCTGTTCGCGTCCTGGCGCCCCGATCTGCGGATCCTCGCCGAGACCAGCGGCAAGAACGCGATCGTCGTGACCCCGCAGGCGGATCTCGACCTCGCCGCCCGGGACGTGGCGCTGTCGGCCTTCGGCCATGCCGGGCAGAAGTGCTCCGCGGCGAGCCTCGTGATCACCGTCGGCTCCGTCTCCCGCTCCCGCCGCTTCAACGCGCAGCTCGCCGACGCGGTGCTGTCCCTCGAGGTCGGCGAGCCGGTCGACCCGACGGTGCGGATGGGGCCGATCATCGAGCCGCCCGGCGAGAAGCTCGCCGCGGGCCTCACAGAGCTCGGGGAGGGCGAGGCCTGGCTCGCCGAGCCGCGACAGCTCGACGAGGAGGGACGCCTGTGGACGCCGGGTGTGCGGATCGGCGTGCGCGAGGGCTCCGCCTTCCACCGCACCGAGTACTTCGGGCCGGTCCTCGGCATCATGCACGCCGACACCCTCGAGGACGCCGTGCGGATGCAGAACGGCACCGACTACGGGCTCACCGCGGGGCTGCACTCCCTCGAGCCCTCCGAGATCGCCTGGTGGACCGAGCACGTCGAGGCGGGGAACCTCTACGTCAACCGGGGCATCACCGGCGCGATCGTGCAGCGACAGCCCTTCGGCGGCTGGAAGCGCTCCGCGATCGGACAGACCGCGAAGGCGGGCGGCCCGCACTACCTCCTGCACCTGCAGGACCTCGCCGACTCCCCCGCCGTCCCCTCCCGCGCCGAGGACCCGCAGGCCTGGCTCGAGGCGGCGCGCGCCTCCGACCGCGAGGAGATCGACGGGTTCTTCGCCCCGCGCGACGAGCAGGAGGTCCACGGCGAGATCAACCTGCTGCGCCACCTGCCGCTTCCGGTCATGGTGCGCGCGGCCGACGGGACGACGCCGGTGGAGCTCGAGCGGGTGCTGCACGCCGCCCGCATCGCCGGCGCCGAGGTCGAGGTCTCGGTCGCCGACGAGGCGCTGCTCCCGACCGCGCAGGCCGCGGGCGCCGGCGCCACGGCCCCCGCTGACGGGGGCCCCGGTGCCGAGGGCTCCGGTGACGGGGGCTCCGACTCCGAGGACTCCGGCACCGCCTCCTCGCGCAGGGCGAAGCCCGCTGCCACCGCCGCCGGCACGTCGACGTCGGTGCCCGTCACGGTCGTCCATGAGGACGCGGCGACCTTCGCCGCCCGTCTCGGCCGGCTCGCCCAGCGCCGCGTGCGCGTGATCGGCGAGGTCGACGACGCGCTGCGGGACGCGCACGCCCAGCGCGTCGAGGTCGCCCTGTTCACCGGTCCCGTGCTCGCCTCGGGTCGCGTCGAGCTGCTGACCTTCCTGCAGGAGCAGGCGATCAGCGCGACGAACCACCGCTACGGCAACCCGCTGCCCCACCCCCTGGACCTCACCGGCGGCAAGGGCTGGGCCCGCGGCCCCCGCTGACCCCACAGGCCCAGCCCCGTCCCGTCGGCCGGCCTGTCCCCGCCGGCCCGGCCGCCGGCACATCGAGTGGCAGGTTTCGACCGCTTGAGCTCAGGCCGCTTCAACGGGTGAGTGCGACTCCTGAGGAGGGAGTTGCTGATGTTGCCTGCGTCGTTTCGAGCGGAGGTCATCGAGGCAGTCATA
>Ga0079224_100006162_pt1 | contig 15850 bp, 13 predicted proteins | sample Stecom2015_FD_80414 | JGI IMG/M metagenome (GOLD analysis project Ga0079224, IMG submission 80414) | Agricultural soil microbial communities from Utah to study Nitrogen management - Steer compost 2015 | ecosystem: Environmental > Terrestrial > Soil > Agricultural land | place: USA: Utah...
GCCAGGCCGCCAGCGGCACCTACGAAGCGGGGCGCCCGATCATCGTTCCCGTGCGCGAGGACAAGCGGTTCCGGTCTTGGCGCACCGTTCCCAAACCGCAGTCGAACGCCGTCATCATCTACATGTTGGACGTTTCCGGGTCTACGGGCGACGAACAGAAGAAGAACGTCCGCATCGAGTCGTTCTGGATCGACACCTGGCTCCGCAGCCAATACCAGGGGCTCGAATCGCGCTACATCATCCACGACGCGACCGCGCGGCTCGTCGAGCGCGACGTGTTCTTCCGGACGCGGGAGTCCGGCGGCACGATGATCTCGTCGGCGTACAAGGTGTGTGCGGAGCTCATCGAGCGCGAGTTTCCGGCCAACAGCTGGAACGTCTACGCCTTCCACTTCAGCGACGGCGACAACTGGTCGGTCGACGACACGGCGACCTGCATCAACCTGCTGCGCGACACGTTGCTGCCGGCGTGCAACCAGTTCGGGTACGGCCAGGTCGAGAGCCCCTACGGTTCGGGGCAGTTCATCAAGGACATCCGCGCGGCGTTCCCCAACGAAGAGCGGCTCGTCACCAGCGAGGTCACCGGGAAGGACGACATCATGGATTCGATCCGCGAGTTCCTGAAAGGCGGGCGCTGACGCATGGCTCCGATCCCTCCCTACCTCCGCGAGCTCCAGGCCGAAATCCAGGGCTACGCCGACGCGTTCGGGCTCGACTACTTCACGCAGGTGTTCGAGCTCGTCGACTACCGCCAGATGTGCGAGATCGCGAGCTACGGGGGCTTCCCCGTGCGCTATCCGCATTGGCGCTTCGGCATGGAGTTCGACCACATGCTGAAGAGCCACACCTACGGCTTGTCCAAGGTGTACGAGCTCGTCATCAACACCGACCCTTGCTACGCCTACCTGCTCGAGGGCAACAGCCAAGTCGATCAGAAGCTCGTGATGGCCCACGTGTACGGCCACAACGACTTCTTCAAGAACAACTACTACTTCTCGCGGACCGATCGCCGGATGATCGACCTGATGGCGAACAACGCCTCCCGGGTGCGGCGCTACATGGACCGCCACGGCGTCTCGTCGGTCGAGTCCTTCATCGATACCTGCCTCTCGCTCGACAACCTGATCGACCCCTGGGCGGTCTTCCGCGACTCGTCGACCGTGGGGCCCAAACGGGACCCGGAAGACGAAGAAGAGGAGATCGGGCGGCTGCAGTCCGCGCGTGGCTACCTCGAGGACTACATCAATCCGCCGGAGTTCATCGAGCGCCAGAAACGGGTCCGCAAGGAGAAGCGCGAGGCGAACAAGCGCAAGATCCCGCGTCAGCCCGAGCGTGACGTGCTCGGCTTCCTGCTCCAGCACGCGCCGCTCGATCCCTGGGAAGCCGACGTCCTCGGCATCATCCGCGAGGAAGCCTATTACTTCCTGCCGCAGATGCAGACCAAGATCATGAACGAGGGCTGGGCGAGCTACTGGCACTCGCGCATCATGACGGAGCGGGCGCTCGAGGCCGCGGAGATCATCGACTATGCCGACGTGGTCTCGGCCGTGTTCTCCAGCGCGCCCGGGCAGCTGAACCCGTACAAGCTCGGCGTGGAGTTGTTCCGCGACATCGAGCGCCGCTGGAACGTCGGTCAGTTCGGTCCGGAGTGGGAGCGCTGCGACGACCTCGAGAAGCGTAGCAACTGGGACAAGAAGCTGAACCTCGGGCGGCAGAAGATCTTCGAGGTGCGTCGCCTCTACAACGACGTCACGTTCATCGACGAGTTCTTCACGCTCGACTTCTGTCGCGATCAGAAGTTTTTCACGTTCCAGGAGAATCGCCGGTCGGGGCGGCTCGAGATCGAGTCGCGCGAGTTCAAGAAGATCAAGGACACGTTGCTGCGGCAGCTGACCAACTTCGGGCAGCCGTTCATCTACGTGGTCGATGCGAACTACTTGAACCGCGGCGAGCTCCTGCTCGGGCATCGCCACGAGGGCAAGGACCTCAAGCTCGACTACGCGCGGGACACGTTGCGCAACCTCGAACGCGTGTGGCGGCGGCCGACGTCGATCCTCACGCTCATCGACGACAAGCCCAAGCGGATCCGCTTCGACGGGTCGGAGGTCACGATCTCCGACGAAGCCGAAGCCTTCCGCGTCTGAGGTGGGAGGGTCCTCGGCGCCCAGGCGGCGCCGGGGGCGAAATCGCGTGGCCCCGAACCGGTTCGACGAGCGCCCGTTCGGCCGTGGTACCGTACGCGCGGTGCGCATCATCGCCTGGCCCACGACCGATGTCGGCCGCGTTCGCAGTCACAACGAGGACAGCTACCTCGTCGATGCCGAGCTCGGCCTCTACCTCGTCGCCGACGGGATGGGGGGCCATGCAGGAGGTGCCCACGCGTCGCAGCTCTGCGTCGACGTCGTCGCGAAGGTCGTGCGCCGCGGTCTCGAGGCGGTCCACACCGCCCCGCGCGAGGAGCAGGACGGCAAGCTCGTCGCGCTGCTCGAATCGGCGGTGAGCGAAGCGAGTGCGCGCATCCATCATCAGGCCGAGCTCGATGCCCGCCTGCACGGCATGGGAACCACGTTGACCGGTGCCCTCGTGTTCGGCGGGCGAGCGTACGTCGTGCACGTGGGCGATTCCCGCGCGTTCCTGCTCCGCGGCGGCACCGCGCGGCAACTGACGAGCGACCATTCCTGGCTCAACGAACAGGTCCAGGCCGGCATCCTCACCGAAGAGGAGGCGGCGGCGAGCGACCTCAAGCACATCATCACCCGCTCGGTGGGATTCGAGGAGGACGTCGCGGCCGACGTCCTCACGCTCGCCGTCCATCCCGGTGACGTCCTCCTCCTCTGTTCGGACGGCATGTCGAACTACATCGAAGGCCACGAGTTGGCGATGTTGGGGCGCGACCACTGGTATGCCGACCTGCCGCGCATCTGCGTCGACCTGGCCAACAAGCGCGGGGGCGACGACAACGTCACGGTGCTCGTCCTCCTCGTGTGCAACGACCACGACGAACGCAAGGTGCGCGGGATCCGGCGCACGTCGACCGGTGATATGCTCGCGGCGGTGAAAGAAGGACGATGAAGGTGCGCCTGGCCAAGCTCTGGAACTACGCGAGCATCGCCTGGGGCTGGCGAACGTTCCTGCTCTACACGATGGCGTGGACGACCGCCTCCGCGATCGTGCGGCCGTTCTTCGGAGAAGCGCTGACGCAGAAGATGATGCGGCGCTACTTCCGGGGCGTGCTGCGGATCCTGGGGATCGAGCTCGATCCGCGCGGCACCGCGTGGTTGACCGGCGCCAGCCCGTGCGTCCTCGTGGCCAACCACAACAGCCTGCTCGACATCCCGTGCCTCGGCGTCCTGTTCGACTTCGACTACAAGTGGGTCTCGAAGAAGGAAATCTTCCGGATTCCGTTCGTCGGCTGGCACCTGCGCGCCGGCGGGCACCTCTGGGTCGATCGTTCGCGGCGCGACAACGCAGCGCGATTGGAGCGGGAGTTCCAGCGCCTGCTCGGTCGCGGCTCGTCGATCCTCATCTTCCCCGAGGGCACGCGCTCGCCCGACGGCGCCCTCCGTGCGTTCCGCCGCGGCGCGTTCGAGACCGCCGTACGCCAGAACGTGCCCGTGCTGCCGATCGCGCTCGACGGCACCGAGAAGCTGCTCGAAAAAGGCTCGCTCCGGTTCCCTGGGCGAAACGTTCGCAAGCGGGTGGGCGTCGCCATCTGCCCGCCGATCCACCCCGACGGCGATCGCGAGGGCAGCGTGGAGGATCGGGCGAAACGCTTGCGGGATCGCACCCACGCCGAGATCGCGCAGGCCCTCGCGGACCTGCGCGAGGCGCCGACGCAGGCCGCGGTGTAGTTCGGCGATGCGATCGGGTCTGAGCCGCGCCCTCGTCTTCGGGTTGGTGGCCGCGGGTTCGTTCTGGGCGACCCATCCGGCGCTCGGCGGGTTCGGAGACGCGCCGGGGCCCGCCGGAGGCGCGCACATCCGGCACGCGCATGCCGAGCTCGCCGTCATGTGGCGCTCGGTTCGGGCGGGGGAGCTCCCGCTGTGGAATCCCTACGAGCACGGCGGGATCTCGTTCTTGTCGCAGGCCGCGTCGGCGATGTTCGATCCGCTGCGATGGCTCACGACCGCGTTCGCGTGCCTCGTCGGGGGAACGTCGTGGTCGCTCGTACTCGCGGAGCTCACCGCCCGCGTGGCGCTCGGCGGCGCTGGTTGGGCCGCGTTCCTGCGCGAGCGCGGCGTACCGACGTGGGCACAGGTTTGGATGTGCCTCGCGTGGGTGCTGAGTCCGCGGTTCGTCGCGCTGCACGACACGCCGGTACTGGCCTCGGCGATGTGGATGGGTTGGGGGCTGTGGGCGCTCGAGCGGGTGCTACGACGCCCGAGCCTCGCGCGCGGTGCATGCTGCGGGGCGATCGCGGCATCGCTGTGGCATGGCGGTGCGCCGGGAGACGCCGTCACGTGGGCGATCGTCGGCGGCGGCTATGGTCTGGCGCGCGCGGTCGTGTTGCGCGGCACGTGGCAGGGGACCTCCCCCTGGCGTGCCGGGCTCGCGGCGCTCGGCGTGTTCGCGCTGCTCTGTGCCGGACGAGCGCTCACCGTGGGGGAGGAACTCGTGCGTTCGACTGCGCCGAGCGTCACGTCCATGTGGCGCGGCGTGGCGAGTTTGTGGGGGGCGCAGCCCGTCACCGGCGGCGTGGATCTCGATCTCGGGAGCGTCGGCGTCTTCGGACTCACGCTCGCGTTGCTGTGCCGGCGCAGGGAAGCCCTTGCTTGGCTCGCGTCCGCCGTGCTGCTCGGCTTCGCTGCCGAGCGATGGCCGCACGTCGAGCCTGCGGCGTGCCTCGTGCTCGCCCTCGCCGCGACGTGGGGCCTCGCCGAACTCGAGTGGACGCGCGGCAACGAAGCGCGTGCGGTCCCGGTGGTGCTGGCGTTGGGGGGGACCTCGGCCGGGGTGATGTTGGCCACGGATCCGGGCACGGGGCGCCTGCTGCTGGCGGCCGCGAGCGCGGCCATCTTGATCGCCGCGTTCGCGACTCCGGGTTGGCGGCGCTTCGGACTCGCGCTGCTGCCCGTGCTCGCGGCGCTCGAGCTGTTGGTCCACACCCGCGCGCGGCCCCCGTCGCAGCCGCGCGCCCTCGATCTCGCGCCCGCCAAGGTGCTGCGACGGGCGTTGGCCGAGATCGCCGGGGACATCGAGGTCTATCGCGTAGCCGACCTCGGTTGGTCGGGGCTGCGGGTGGGTCCGATCGCGGGCATGCGCGACCTGGCGGGGCCGAGCGAGCACGGGCTCGATCCGCGTTACGCGAAGGTGATGGAGGTGGCCCAGCACTCGGCCACGCTCCTCGGGGTCCTGAACGTCGCCGTGGTCGGCCTCGCTCGCCCCTCCGGGGCGGTCGCGTTCGGCACCGAGCCGGTCCGTGCGCGGCAGGGACTGCATCGGGTGGAGTCGCCGTGGCCGATGGCGTTTTGGACGACTGAGATCCGCGTCGTGCCGGACCTTTCGGGCGCGCTGATCGAGCTCATGGAGATCGGCGGGGAACGCCGGGCGGTGTTCGAGGCCGAGGCGATCGAGGCGGTCGCGGTGCCGCCGTCGCGACCTCGCGACGCGGTCGCACGGTCGCGCGTCGAGCTCGTCCGGCAGCAGCACGCTCGCCTGGTGTTCACGGTCGAGGCGGACGCGCCGGGGGTGCTCGTCGTCGCCGAGCGCTACGCCGACGGATGGCTCGCCGAGGTCGACGGCGCCGCGGCGCCGCTCTTGCGCGTCAACGCGATCCTTCGCGCCGTCCCGCTCGCGCCGGGTCACCATGAGGTCGTGATGCGGTACGCCCCGACGGGCCAGCGGTTCGCGTGGTGGCTGTGGGTGTGCACCTGGGTCGGCCTCGGCGGATGGGCCGTGGTCCACGTTCGCCGCGCGCGGGCCAAACCCGTCGCGGGAGGGTCGTGAGGCCGTCGCTCGGACGCGTGCTGCTCGTGGCCGGATGCGCTGCGCTGGTGCTCCTGGCGCTCGCGGCCGGGTTCCATCGCTCGACGAGGCGCGCCACGACGGCCATCTCGGCGACGCTCCCGTCGACCGAACGCCGAGCGCAGCGCTACGCCGGGGCGGCGTCGTGTCGTCCGTGCCACCCGAGCGCGTACGACAGCTGGCATCGCTCGTACCACCGAACGATGACGCAGCCCGTGTCGGCCACGGCCGTCCTGGGGCGCTTCGATGGCCACCCCCTCGACGCCCACGGCCAGCGCGCGTTGCAGGTCGACGACGGCTACGCGGTCGAGATGCTCGACGTCGATGGGGCGTTGCAGCGCCGTCCGGTGGTGATGACGACCGGATCGCACCACATGCAGGTCTATTGGGTGGCGGAACCCGACGGGACCCTGCAGTCGTTTCCGTACGCGTTCCTGCTGCCCGAAGCCACGTGGGTCCCGAACGAAGCGACGTTGTTGCGGCCGTGGAACGACGGCGTCGTCTACACCTGGAATCGCGTGTGCATCCAATGCCACGCCGTCGCTGGCGTCCCAGGATTCGATCCCGACACGCAGCGTGTGCGCTCCCAGGTCGTCGACCTCGGCATCGCCTGCGAGGCGTGTCACGGACCCGGCCTCGCGCACGTGGCCGCGCGCCACGATCCCTGGACGCGCTATGCCGGGCGCTCACACGGCGCGGCCGAAGACATCGTGCGACCCGCCGCCGCCTCGGGGCACGCCGCGTCGGAGATCTGTGGTCAATGCCACTCGATCACCGCCTACCATGACGAAGACGCGTGGCTGCGGCACGGACACGACGGCGTTCCGCCGCAGCCGGTCGCGACGTGGGCCACCGTCGTGCGCCATCCGGTCCACGCGGACCAGCCCAAGCTCGACGCGCTCCTCGAGGCGGACAGCGAATATCTCGTGTCCAGGTTTTGGTCGGACGGGATGGTGCGCGTCTCGGGTCGCGAGTACCAAGGCCTCGTTGCTTCGCCCTGCTACGCTTCGCCGGAGTTCGGCTGCCTCTCCTGTCATTCGATGCACCAACCGCGCGCCATGGACGATCAGCTGCGCTTCGACGCCGCCGCCGATGCCATGTGCACGGCCTGTCACGACGACCCGGGTCGATTCGGTACGGCGCACACGCGACACGCCGCCGCGAGCGATGGCAGCCGCTGCGTCAATTGCCATATGCCGCATACGACCTACGGTTTGCTCAAAGCGATCCGGAGTCATCACATCGACACGCCGTCGGTCGTCACGACCCTCGAGACGGGGCGTCCGAATGCATGCAATGCCTGTCACCTCGATCGGAGCCTCGCCTGGGCGGCGGGGTGGATCGAGCGCTGGTATGGATCGCCGCGGCCGGAGGTCGCGCTCTCGGACGAGCCGGCGATGGCTCGCGCCGCCCTGGCGGGGGACGCAGGGCAACGCGCGCTGGCGGCGTGGCACCTCGGTTGGGCCCCTGCACGTCGAGCCAGTGCGCTCGCCTCGGACGAACATGGCTGGGACGTGCCGCTCCTGGCGGAGCTCCTCGTCGATCCTTATCCCGCCGTGCGCTGGGTCGCCTTCCGCTCGCTCCGCACGATCCTCGGCACGGACTTCGCGTCTCCCGACGCGCTGAACCACGATCCCGAGGGGTTGCGTGCGCGCACGCTCGATCGCTGGGGAGTCGGCTCCGCCCGCGACGGCTTCATCGGCGCCGAGACGCGGGCGCGGTGGTCCGCCGAACGCGACGAGACGCCGGTGACCCTGGCGGAGTGAATCCGCGGTGCGTCCTCGGTTCGGCGGCCATGCATGATCGCCTTCGCCGGGACCTGGCGTTCGAGGTTCGTGGGTTTATGCGCCAAACGAGCGTGGGCAAGGGCCCAATCCAGGAATCGTCGCTCCTCAATATGGAGAGTCGTTTCGAATGCTCTATGGATGGGATCGTGGGCGACAGGCACCACGGCGAGTGAGCGCACGCGCTCGGCCCCCGGGGAGCCAGGGCAAAACCGGGCCGGCGATGGGCAGAAAAGACGCGCGAGAAACTTGCTCCCTGCGAGGTGTCGTCGGGCTCTCACGCTGCGACCGTCTCGCGAAGCGAAGTCGATGCCTGCCGAAGCTCTTCCTCAGAAGCCCGACCCCTTCCCTGCCACCCCGTCGTCGTCCTCGCTCGAGGATCACTTCGCGCATATCCGCCCGGATCGCGCCGAGTCCGATGCCTTCGCGTCGCTCGAACACCGGCAGTTGCGGGACGGCGAGTTCTGGCGCGAGGTGCCGCCGTTCTCCAAGATCGATGCGGCGACCTTCATGGACCCGCACTGGCAGCTGAAGAACAGCGTTCGAAGTCCTTCGGAGATCTCCGCGTTCCTGCGCGGGACCGACGACGAGTTCGTCGCCGACGTCGAGCGAGGATTGGCGCTGGCACCGATGTCGATTCGGATCACGCCCTACATCCTCTCGCTCATCGACTGGCGCAATCCGAGGGAAGATCGGCTGCGCCGGCAGTTCCTGCCGCTCGCGAGCGAGAAACTGCCCGACCACCCGATCTCCGTCCTCGATGCCCTCGGCGAGCGGAGCCACAGCCCGGCGGAGCGCCTGACCCATCGCTATCCGGATCGCGTGCTGCTGATCTCGGTCGACGTCTGCCCCGTCTACTGCCGGTACTGTACGCGGAGTTACTCGGTCGGGGCCAACACCAACAAGATCTCCAAGTTCAAGCACGTGACCACCGGTTCGCGGTGGGCAGCGGCGTTCGAGTACATCCGGACGCACCCCGCCGTCGAAGACGTCGTCATCAGCGGCGGCGACACGTACATGCTCAAGCCGGACGAGGTGAGGGTCATCGGCAACACCCTCCTCGACATTCCGCATGTGCGGAGGATGCGCTTCGCGACCAAGGGCGTCGGCATCATGCCGATGAAGCTCGTCCGCGACGAAGCGTGGCTCGATGCGTTGACCTCGGTGGGCCAGCGCGCCCGCAGTATGGGTAAGGAGGTGTCCGTGCACACGCACATCGCCCATCCTGCGGAGATCACCGCCATCACCCGCGAGGCGAGCCGGATGTTGTGGGACCGATCGATCACGGTACGCAATCAGGCCGTGGTGCTTCGGAACGTCAATGACGACCCCGAAATCCTGAAATTGCTCATTCGTCGATTGTCCTATCTGAACATTCATCCTTATTACATGTTCCAGCACGACTTCGTGCCGGGCGTGGAGTCCCTCCGCACGCCGCTGCATCACACGCTGCGGCTCGAGAAGCACGTGCGGGGGGCGACGGCGGGCTACAACATGCCCACGTTCGTGGTCGACCTGCTCGGCGGCGGCGGCAAGCGAGACGCGCATTCCTTCGAGCACTACGATCGTTCGACGGGCATCTCGGTGTACGTTTCGCCGGTCGTCGATCCGAATGCACTCTATTTCCATTTCGATCCGATCGATACGCTGCCTCCCGAAGGGCAGGAGCGTTGGACGCGGAGCGACGAGATTCCGCGCATGCTGGAAGACGCTCGCGACGCCGTGCGCCTGTGTTCGTAATCGGTCGGTGGTCCGCGGACTCCGGATACGGGTCCGCGGTCACGAGCTAGATCGATTTGACGAAGATCGCCTTCCCGTCGCCTTCGGCGTAGAAGTCGGCGAGGCTCGCCGCTTGGCGATAGCCACAACGCCGATAGAACGCGCGGGTGGGGGCATACTGCTCCCGCTCCGACGTATCCACCCAGATGCGCCGGCCGCCGGCGGCGCGGACCTCTCGTTCGACCGCCTCCATCAGCGCCCGGCCGATCCCGCGCGCTTGGGTCTCCGGATCCACGACGATCCAATAGAGGTCGTAGCTCCCCGCGGTCGCGGGAATGGGCCCGTAGCACGCGTAGCCGAGCATGCGATCGGCGGATTCGGCGAAGACGAACGCGTATCCCGAGGCTTGCGTCCCGCGGGCGAGCGTTTCGTCGACCAGCTCCACGGCGACCAGGAGCTCTTCCGGAGAGAAGAATCCCGTGGCCGCGACGAGGGCACGCACCCCGTCGCGATCACTGACGCGCAGCTCCGTGCGAAATTGCAGATCAGGCATGGTTCATTTCCTTCGTTCGCCGCCGCAACGCGGCCAGCACGATGCCTTCGATCGCCTCGTCGTAGGGGATGTCCGCGCGCGCGAGCGCGGCGGCGAAACCGGCATCGGGAGCCAGGCACGGATTGGCGTTGACCTCGAGGATCCACGGCTCTCCGGCGGCGTCGACTCGGAAGTCGACCCGCGCATAGCCCTGCACGCCGAAGACTTCGCAAGCTCGCAGCGCGAGGTGGCGCAAGCGGTCGAGCAGGGCGGCGTCCGACGGCGGGAACGTGAACGAGCGCGGGGTATGGTGGTACTCGAACGAATGCTCGTCCCACTTCGCCGCATGACCCACGATGCGAGGTTTTCCGGGCTGGAACGCCGCAAACTCGATCTCGGCGGGCGGAAGCACCATCGGACGTTCGCCGAGCAGCACGCTCAGATTGAACTCGCGGCCCTCGACGTACGCCTCGGCGAAATGGGCATGGCCGGTGCGTCGCTCCGCCGCATGGATGACAGCGTGCAGTTGCTCCGGGGTCTCGTAAACGATCACGGAATCATCGGAGAGCCCGATCGAAGCATGTTCGTTCACGGCTTTGACGATGGCACGAGGGGGAATGTCGCCACCTTTGAATCCGTGGTGGGTCCACCACGGCGGGGTGGGGATGCCGGCCGCGCGCATGGCCCGTTTGGCGGCGATCTTGTCGTTGACCGCGAACAATGTGCATGGCGAGGCGCCCGTATACGGAATCGCCATGGCTTCCAGCAGGAGCGGGGCCAACACCATGAGGCGATCCGTGCCGCCGAGCGCCTCGACCAGGTTGAACGCCACATCCGGTGCAACGGCGACGAGGGAGGCCCGCAGCGCGGCCAAATCCAGCGAAACCGGGAGCACGACGACGTCGTGCCCACGCCCGCGGAGCGCGGCCGCGACGGCCTCGGATTGGACGAGCACGTCGAGATCCGCCGCGGAGGCGCCCTCCGAAACCGCTTGATGCAGGACGGCGACCTTCAACGCGCACTCCGGCGGACGCTGGCCGAGGCGACGATCTTCGCGATGAGGTCGCGATATGCGACGCCCTTGGCCGTCGCGAGGATCGGCAGATCCGAATGGCTGGGATGCAGGCCCGCGAGCGGATTGGCTTCGATGAAATTGGGCACGTCGTGGGCGTCGGAGCGCAGATCGATGCGCCCCGCGTCGCGACAGGCGAGCACGCGCCACGCGGCGAGCGCAGAGGCCTCGGCGCGCGCGACTTCGTCGTCGTCTTCGGGGCGCACCCAGCGGTACTCCACGAGCGATTCGCACTGCTCTTTGTTGACGTACGAATAGACATTGGGTTCGGCGGCGTCGAGCAGCACGATTTCGAGGGTGCCGAGCACCTCCGCCGCGTTGCCCGTGCCCGTCAAACTGACGGTGAACTCGCGCCCCGGTAGATACGATTCGACGAGGATGGGCTGGCGAAAACGCTCGAGCATGGCGCCCGCGCGGCTCCGGAGCTCGTCGTCGTCGGCGATGATGGATGCCGGCGTGATGCCCTTGCCGGTACCTTCGCCCAACGGTTTGATGAACAACGGATAGGAGAGCCCGTGGCCGTCCAAGTCGGCGGCCTGCGCGGCGACGAAGAACGCCGGGGTCGGGATGCCCTCGCGCGCCACGATCGCTTTCGCGAGGCCTTTGTGCATACAGAGCCCCATCACGACCGGATCCGAGAACGTGTAGGGAATGTCGTAGATCTCGAGGAGCGCAGGAACTTGCGATTCTCGGCCCAATCCGTGCAACCCCTCGCAGATGTTGAAGACGAGGTCCCAGCGTTCGCCGGCGGCGAGCCGCTCGACGCACCGGCGCGCACTGCCGATGCGGACGGTCTCGTGGCCGAGGCTGCGGAGGGCGTGGTCGATGGCGTCGATGGTGTCGGGGCGGTCGAACTCGGCCGTTTCTTCTTCGGTGTGGCCGGCAGCCAGATACTCTTCGCGGAGGTCGTACGTGATTCCAATGCGCATCGATCAGATCCTGGGATGCTCGCCTTCGTGGGTGGTGTTCGGTTCGTCGAGGAGTTCGCGGTAGAGCTGGTCGCGCCAACGCTCGGCATCGGCGCGTCGCATCCCGAGCGCGTCGATGAGTCCTTGGCCGGGACGCAGGAGTTCACGGGGACAACCAGGGTCCAAGGTGCCCTGGATGCCTGCGGCGGAGTACGTATAAGGATAAATGCGGCAGACCAACGGCCGCACTTCGAGGGCGAGTGTGCATCCGGCCGCGCCGAGAAAGGTGCAGTTCCCGTTGGCTTCGCGTTGGAGGACGCGCCGGGTGCCGTCGGACGCGAATACGCGGTCTCGCCACAGCGGATCGTCGTCGTGGTCGGCATACGCCGGATTCACGGGCGCGCGCCGTTCGTGGAAATCGGCGCGCCCCGTCGCGACCTCGATCCGCCGGACGTCCCCGAGCGTCACGTAGATCTCCGAGGTTTGGCAGCACGTCTTCATATGGCGCGCGCACCGGACACAGAGGAATTCGTCGTCGGACACGGTGATTCACTCCGTCAAACGGATGGGGTGAGGGGAGGCGGCGCGGGGCGTCTTCGGTTCGCCGGGCGCATCCCGCCGGGAGGCGCGGGCTGGCGCCGGAGTGGCTTCGGGTCGGCCTCGGCGCGTGTGCTCGGACGCACGCCGGCCCTCTCCGCGTCGGCCTTCGGCTGCGGGTTCGAACATCGAGCCGTTGGAGCCACCGCGCACGCGAAAGGGAGCCGGCGATCGTGTGCGGTCCGCAGCGCGACGCGGAGCCGCACGCAAAGGGCGCCGTGTCGGGGTGCGAAGCTTGGCGGGCTCGGGCGAGGACGTTACTGTGCGGCGCCCGAGGCCGCCAGGAGCCACCCATGGACATCCGCAAGATCTTCGAAGCTCTCCCCGAACGCTATCGGCCCGGGACCGCGACCGCTCCCCGGGTCTACTACTTCTCGATCGGCGACGTTCGCTACACCGTCCGCTTGGAGCCGGAGCGATGCACGGTGGAGCCGGGCAAGACGGTGGAGCAGGCGGACGTCGTCCTCAAGACGACACCGGCGATCTTCGAGAAAATGGTGCTTCGCGGCGAGCGGCCCGGAGCTCTCGACATCGCGCTCGGAAGGATCAAGACCAACGATCCCGCGGCGCTCAAGCGACTGCAGGACTACTTCGACTTGTCACGACTCGGATGAACCCAAGATGGCATCTATCGCACGTACGGCCGCCACGGGCGGCGATCTCGATCCCGAATTCCTCGCTTGGTCGACCTCGTTGCCGGTCGATCGTCGTTTGCTCGAGGTGGACTGCCGCGGCAGCGTCGCTCACGTCCGTGGCTTGGCTGCGGCCAACCTGCTGACGGCCGAGGAAGCCGAGAAGCTCGTCGCGGCGCTCGAGAGCCTGCCCGCGCGCGTCGCCAGCGGCGACGTCACGCTCGCCGAGGACGAAGAAGACGTCCACATGGCGATCGAGGCATGGCTCCGGAAGGAGGTCGGCGACCTCGCGGCGAAGTTGCACACGGGGCGTTCCCGCAACGATCAGGTCGCGCTCGACCTCAAGCTTTGGTGCCGCCAAGCGCTCGAACGGATCCGGGCGGAGATCGATGCCGTCCTCGATCGCGCGCAGGATTGGATCGACCGACACGGTGAACTCACGGTGCCCACGTACACGCATCGACAGGTCGCCATTCCGGCGCTCGCCCGCGTCTGGCTGCGGGGCTCGCTCGTCGAAGCGCTGCGCCGCGATCGGGCGCTGCTCGCCGCGGTCGACGGCGAACTCGAAGATTCTCCCCTCGGCGCCGGGGCAGTCGGTGGTTCCACGTTGCCGATCGATCCCGCCGTCGCGGCGGCGGCCCTCGGGTTCGCACGTGGCCCCCGCAATCCGGTGGATGCGATCGGTCACCGCGATCATGCGCTCCTGCTGGCGTTCACCTGCGCTCGCATCGGGCTCCACCTCAATCGCTTCTCCTCCGACATCGTCGAGATGTGCTCCGACGGGCTCGTGAAGTTGGGTGGCGCGATCGCGGGCGGTTCGTCGATGATGCCGCACAAGCGCAATCCCGACTTGTTCGAGCTCGTGCGCGCCCAATCGGCGTTGCGCCAAGGCGAGCTCGTCCAGCTCATGGTGACCTTCCAGGGGCTCGGCAGCGGGTATCACCGCGATCTCCAGCAGGACAAGCAGATCCTGTTCGCGGCCGTCGACGGTGTGCTGGCGTCGCTGCGCATGATCGCCATCGCGCTACCCCACGTCGGCCTCGACGAACGGGCGTGCCTCGTCGCGCTCGAACGGGGCGACGCGGTGGCCACCGACTTGTGCGAGGGCCTCGTCGCCGGCGGCATGGCGTTCCGGGACGCGTACGCCGTCGTCGGCGAGCTCGTCGTCAAGCAACGTGCCGCGGGCAAGCGGCTCATCGATCTCGACGCCGCTGCGCTCGAAGCCGCGGGTCTGTCGCCGTCGCTGCGCGAGCGCCTCGATCCGGTCCTCGCGGCACGGCGACGCGCCGCGAAGTTCGACGGCCGATCGTGAACCCATCGTAGGAAGACCGAGGCGTCGGCGTGCCGGCGCCTCGCGGCCTGCCATGCGACGGAGACATGGACGGCACGCCGCGGTGTACTCCTGCGGGCGGCGTGCTCCGGGTCGCGTCGTCGACCAACGGCCAACGTTCGCCCGGCAGGCGCCGGGCAGGCGTCAGTCTTCGTCGGAACGGACGGGGCGCTTCTGGGCGGGGCCGACCTTCGGCTTGGCCTCGTTCGCCTTGGCGCGCTCTTCTTCCTCTTTGGGGAAGTGACCGATCCAGTACAGAAACCGCCCGCACGACTCGCACGAGGGGATGTCGTCCCCCTTGCGCAGCTGGGTGTAGACCTGGTGGGGCACGTGCATCTTGCACGCCATGCAACGACCTTCGGAGGCGGCGACGAAGGCGATTCCGCCGACGCGCTCGCGGATGCGATCGTAGGTGCGGAGCAGGCCGCGATCGATGCGGCGCGTCAGATCGGCTCGACCCTCGCGCAGCTCGCCGATGCGCAGCTCGAGCTTTCCTTGTTGGCCGCGCAGGCGCTCCTTCTCGGAGCTGGCCTGGCCCTTGAGCGCGACGAGGCTCTCTTCTACCGAGGCGATGCGCTTCTGTGCATCTTCCACCGCTTGCTTGATCTTCTCGATCTCTTCCCCGCGCGCGGTGGCCATGCGGCGCGTCTGCTCGACCTCTCGCTGCAGCGCGGTGAGCTCACGTGGATTCTTCACCTGCTGCATCTTCGCGCGGCTGTTGCGTAGAAGCTCCTCTTCTTCGGCGAGCTGGAGCTCTTGTGCACGCTGGAACGCGCGGGTGTCTTCACATTTGCGCCCCTCGGCTCTCAACATCTCTTCGAGCTTGTTGATGTCGTCGTCGAGCTCGCGCAATCGCTTGGGGATGAGTTGCAGCTTCCGTTCGAGACTCGTCAGCTGACGATCTCGTTGCTGGAGCTCGTAGAGCGCCTGAATCTCTGGGTTCATGGAAGAACTTGGAAGGAAAGGGGTGGGCCCACCTGGGCTCGAACCAGGGACCAGCCGGTTATGAGCCGGCCGCTCTAACCGACTGAGCTATAGGCCCGTTGAACGCGGTTCGTGCACAAGATAGGTGGCGACGGTCCTCGAGGTCAAATAGCGCGTTTGTCGCGCACCTTCACCCACCGTGGATCCTCGATTGGAGCGTGATGACAGCGTTCCGAGCGGAGGTGGACGATCCGTCCGACGCGGCACCTGCCATCGGAAGATCGGCTCGAACCCCGTCGAAGACCCGTTTTGGGCCCGAACGCGATCGCGTTGCAGAGCCTCGGACGACCCGAGAACGCGCGCGACATCTCCGATCGAACGACCTCGC
>Ga0079224_100006164_pt1 | contig 15849 bp, 12 predicted proteins | sample Stecom2015_FD_80414 | JGI IMG/M metagenome (GOLD analysis project Ga0079224, IMG submission 80414) | Agricultural soil microbial communities from Utah to study Nitrogen management - Steer compost 2015 | ecosystem: Environmental > Terrestrial > Soil > Agricultural land | place: USA: Utah...
AACGTCTCGAGGATCCGCTCACGCGTCCCGGCGAACGCGGGATCGCTCGCCGCGTCGTCGGGCACGTACCGCAGCCGGTCGATCCGGGAGCCGGTCAGGCGGTCCACCCGGAGCACGCCGCGCTCCAGCCGCACCTGCTCGCCGGGGGCGGGGATGCGCTCGAGCGTCTCCAGCACGTACCCGGCGACGGTGTCGTACTCCTCGCCTTCGGGAATGCGCACGCCCGCGCGGTCCCACAGCTCGTCGGGACGCAGCGAGCCGCTGATCACCACCGAGTCGGCGGTCTTCACGATCAGGTGCTGCCGCTCGTCGTGCTCGTCGTGGACCTCGCCGAGCAGCTCCTCCACGAGGTCTTCGAGGGTGACGATGCCGGCGGTGCCGCCGTACTCGTCCACGACCACCGCTATCTGGAAGCCCCGTCCCCGCAGGGTGCCCAGCAGGGAGCCCACGCCCGCGGCCTCGGGGACCTTCAGCGGTTCGGACATCAGCTCGGTCACGTGGGTGGTCTCGCGCTTGTCGAACTCGACGCCGTAGGCGGTCTTGACGTGGGCGACGCCGATGACGTCGTCGATGTCCTCGCCCAGGACCGGGAAGCGGGAATGGCCGGTCTGGGCCGCGACGGCGATGACGTCGGCGGCGGTCGCCGTCCGCTCCAGGGCCTCGGTGTTCACGCGCGGCGTCATCACCTCGGCGGCGGTGTGGGTCGAGAAGGTCAGGGTGCGGTGCAGCATGGCCGCGTCGTCGCGGTCGAGGACGCCCTCGGTGGCCGAGCGCCGGATCAGGAAGCTCAGCTCCTCGGCGCTGCGGGCTCCGGAGAGCTCCTCTTTCGGCTCGATGCCCATCGAGCGGATCATCCGGTTCGCCGTGCCGTTGAAGAACAGGATCACCGGCTTGAACACGAAGGTGAAGCCGAGCTGGAAGGGCACCACGAGCCGGGCCGTCGCCAGCGGCACCGCCAGGGCGAAGTTCTTGGGGACCAGCTCGCCGAAGATCATCGAGAACAGGGTCGCCAGGACGACGCTGACGACCGCGCCGACGGCGCCCACCGCGGACTCGGCGAGTCCCGCCTCGATGAGCGGTTCGCGCAGCAGCGAGCTGATCGCCGGTTCGAAGGTGTAACCGGCCAGCAGCGTGGTCAGGGTGATGCCGAGCTGCGCGCTGGAGAGGTGTGTCGAAGTGACCTTCAGGGCCCGAATGGTCGGACTCAGGCGTTTCTCGCCTTGGAGACGGCGACGTTCCAATTCCGGCCGGTCGAGGTTGACCAGCGCGAATTCCGAGGCGACGAAGAAGCCGGTGCCGACGGTCAGTACGACGCCGGCGACTATGCCCCAGAGTTCTGTGTTCAACGCCCACCTCGCCGCGGAGGTGCCGACATCGGCACTGGCCGAGCCGAGGTGGGCTTGGGACTATGACTGGGAGAATCATCCATGGAGGAGAGCATAGCGGCGGAATGTAACGGAACGCTGAGAAGGTAAGCGCATTCTTATCGCGGGAGTCGAAGCGGCGCGCTTCGCTCGAATCGAGTGCCCCACCGGTCGGCATTCGAGGGCCGCGACCACTTCGGCCCTATTGTCCCGGCGGCGATTCAATCGAAGTCGAAAGCGGGCTTCATCGCCAAGAACCACGAGTCGCGAAAGCGCCCCTGCAAGGAAGCCTCCCGCGAACGGTCCCGTCAAGCGGAACCGCGCCCCGGGCCTCACCAGCCGGCCCTCATCAGGAGGAGCCTGGGCCCCCCGGGCCACTGGAGCCCCCGGCTGCGGGGTGGCGGCGGAGCCGCCGAGCACGCCGACGGACACCGCTGCGACCCGCGCCTCCCGGCACCGGCTTCAGGAGGCACGGCGGCCTCGAAGCCGCGTCCGGCCCCGCGCCGACCACCGCAGGCTGATCGGCGTCCCGCAGGGCGGCCGAGCGGGACTGGCGGATCCGGCCCGGAGACGCTACTTCGGGGCTCGGATGACGACGACCGGGCACGTGGCGTGCTGGATGCAGTGCTGACTCACCGAGCCCAGCAGCGCCCCGACGAAGCCGCCGTGCCCCCGGCTGCCGACGACCAGCAGGGTCGCGCCCTCGGCGTGCCTCAGCAGGCCCTTGGCCGGGTGCCCTTGAACGACCTCGCGCCGCACCTCCACAGCCGCGTACTCGCTCGCGACCTCCTCGACGATCGCGTCCAGGTTCTCCCTGGCGGTGCCGGCCGGATCGTCGCCGGGGTACACCGGCACGACGTCGCCCCAGACGGTGGGCGGCTCCCACACGTTGATCGCCTCCACCACGGCACCGGTCAGCTCGGCCTGGCCGAGCGCCCACCGCAGGGCCGCGACCGACGGGGGCGAACCGTCCACGCCCACCACGATGCGCCCGCCCGCTCGCGCTTGGTCTGCCATTTCGTCCTCCTCGCGCTACGTTCTCACCCGCAGTCTTCCCCGATCCCGGGCCGATAATCAGAGGGCGCGGTTTCGCGGCCCGGGCCTCGGCTCTCGGCCGCCGTCGCGGATCGCCGGAACCGTGCGCCGTGCCCTCCCGGCGAGACGGACCCTCGAGCGTGCGCGTCGAGCGGCTACACTCGAACGGCAATCAGTTGAACATGTTCAAATCTCTGCCGTTCCACACCCGCTCCCCCACGGGCCCTCCATCGACACCCGAACTCCCACCGGCGCGGCACCCGGTCCTGACGCGAGGGCCACCGCTTCGACACCCACAACGAATCGAGCATCATGACTCTCGGAGAACTCCCCACCGAAGAGCGCCCCGCGCCCCTCCGCCCCCTGCGCGGCACCCGGGCGGAACGCGTCCTGATACCGGCCGCCCTATGCCTCCTGTTCTGGCCCAGCGTCTTCGGCATGTCCGTCGTGGCCACCTTCCTCGGCGCCCTGGTCCATTTCGAGACGTGGGCCGGCCCGCTGTTCTGGCCCATCGCCTACGTCGGCTCCGCGCTCCTGTACGCGCTGCTCCTCGGGCTCCCGCTGCTGCTCTGCGGGAGACGGCGACACTGGGGCCTTCGCGTGATCCCCTGGGCGATCGCCGCGGTCCCCGTCTGCTGGGCCACGAGCGCGGTGGGCCTCTGGGCGCTGCCCGGAGCGCTGGTCATCGCGCTCTCGATCATGGTCGAGACGACCGACGGGCACCACCGCTGGATCGCAGCGGCGGCGGACCGGCTGCTCGCCGCTCTGCGCGGGACCGGCACGTCCGCTTGAGCCGCCGAGGCGGTTCCGGTACGGGGACGGGCCCGAAGTGCGCTCGCGCTTCCGCCGTGCGGCCGGACTTGCGGTGGTGAAGGACGATGGAGCGATCCGAGCCTGGGGCCGCATCAGCCCGCCCGCTCCGCGCCCGCGGGGGCGATCGCCGCTGCCGACGGATCGGTGACGCGGCTCGCGTCTCCATGAGGGCCGCCGCTAGCAGCAGCCGTCGTGCTCGACCGGGTTCGACAGCCCGGCCAGGGCGCGCAGGGGCTCGGCGAACGCCTCGCAGCATAGGGAGTAGACGTTGCTGCGGCCCCGAGGGGCGACCGAGACGAGTCCGAGTTCGCGCAGCGGCGCGAGGTGGTGGGAGACGAGGGTCTGGGCCAGGCCGGTGGCCTCGGTCAGCTCCCGGACGGTGCGCGAGCGCTCCGAGAGCAGCAGGACGATCGCGAGCCGGTTCTCGTCGGCCAGGGCCTTGAACTGGGGGGCGAGGCCGCGGGCGCGCTCGATCACCGAGGCGTCCGACCGCTCGGCGGCGCTCACGTCGGTCAAGGTGAGTTCGATGGTGCGGCCCATGGATCAAGTAAACCACACGTCTTGCTATCAACAGCAAATGCTGGTATCAATTGTTTCCATTGATGTGATCGCTACCGACGCGACCCGCCGACCGACGAAGGATCACCATGTCCGACCTCATCTCCCACCAGGCCCGGACCGTCGCCGTCATCGGCGCCGGACCGGTCGGCCTCGCCGCCGCCGCACACCTGCTCGACCGCGGCCTCACCCCGATCGTCCTCGAAGCCGGGGACGGGCCCGCCGCGGCGATCCGCCAGTGGGGGCACGTCCGCCTGTTCTCCCCGTGGCGCTTCGACATCGACCGGACCGCCGCCCGACTGCTCGAATCCCACGGCTGGACCGCGCCCGACCCCGAGGGCCTGCCCACCGGCCACGAGCTCATCGACGCCTACCTCGCCCCCCTCGCCGAGACACCGGAACTGGCCCCGCACCTCCGCTACAGCACCCGCGTGGTCGCGCTCGCCCGCCTCGGAGCGGACAAGACCCGCACCATCGGGCGCGAAGGCCGCCCCTACCTCGTGCGCACGCGCTCCTCGGCGGGCGAACGGGCCGATCTCGTCGTCGACGCGGTCATCGACGCCTCCGGCACCTGGGGCCGAAGCAACCCCATGGGCGCCCACGGGCTGGCCGCGACCGGCGAAGACCACACGGCCGCCTGGGCCGCCGGGCCGCTGCCGGACGTCCTCGGCGAAGCACGAAACCGGTTCGCGGGCAAGCGGACCCTCGTGGTGGGCATGGGCCACTCAGCGGCGAACACCCTGCTCGACCTCGCCAGGCTCGCCGAGGAGGAGCCGGACACGGGCATCACGTGGGCGATCCGCGGCGGCTCCCCGGCGCGCCTGTACGGCGGCGGCGCGGCAGACGCGCTGCCCGCACGCGGCACCATCGGCACCCGAGTGCGTGAACTGGTCGAATCGGGCGCGATCGACCTGGTCGCCGGCTTCACCATCGACCGCTTCGAGGCCCGCGAGGACGGATCGGTCACCGTCGTGGGCGATGTGGGCGGCACCGAGCGGGTCATCGAGGCCGACCAGGTCGCCGCCGCGACCGGGTTCCGGCCGGATCTGGAGATGCTGCGCGAGATCCGCCTCGACCTCGACAGCGTCGTGGAGGCCCCGGCGAGACTCGCCCCGCTCATCGACCCGAACTTCCACTCCTGCGGCACCGTGCCACCGCACGGCGAAACCTGCCTCGCCCACCCCGACGAGGGCTTCTACCTCGTCGGCGCGAAGTCCTACGGCCGGGCGCCGACGTTCCTGCTCGCCACCGGCTACGAGCAGGTCCGCTCCGTCGCCGCCGCCCTGGCCGGGGATCGCGAGGCCGCCGACCGGGTCGAGCTCGACCTGCCCGAGACGGGCGTGTGCTCCTCGGCGGGTCCGCTCGACGCGACCCGCCTCGCCGAGACGAGCGCCGAAGCGGACTGCTGCGGCCCCACGCGGCCCGGACCGGCCGCGACCGGCGGCCGGGGCCTCGCCACCGGCGTCCTCCACGGCCGCGCGGGGGAACACGTCGAGCCGCCGCGGGCCGCGAGCGGGGGCGGCTGCTGCGGCTAGGGCCTCGTCCTCCTCAGCGCCCGGGTCTGCGTGGCCGAGGCGAACGGTGCGGCCCGCCGCCGAATCGACGCGGCCGGCCCGTCCCTTCGGGGCGGGCCGGCCGCGCGCGTCAGGGACTCAGAGGGTCCACTGCTGGTTGGCGCCGCCCCAGCAGCTGTACTGCTGGAGCCGGGTGCCGTTCGCGGTCGAGGAGTCGATCACGTCGAGGCATTTGCCGGAGTGGCGTGCGACGATCTCGACGTGGCCGCCGCCCGCGTCGCGCAGCTGCCACTGCTGGTTGGCGCCGCCGTTGCAGGCCCACTGGATGATCCTGGCATTGTCGGCGGTGGAGGCGCCGTCCACGTCGAGGCATCTGCCCGAGGCCTCGGAGACGATCCGGTGGTAGCCGCCGCCGGCGTCCTCGAGCCGCCATTGCTGGTTGGCGCCGCCGTGGCAGTCGTACTGGATGATCTCGGCCCCGTCGGCGGTGGAGCCGCTGACGACGTCCACGCACTTGCCCGAGTTCCGGTTCACGACCTCGCCGCTCTGGCCGCCGCCGCCCTCATCGTCGCCGACGTCGTCGCCCCAGCCGTAGCGCAGGCGGTCGGCACCGGACTGGTTGCGGATCGACAGCGACAGATCGGTGCCGCCGCCGCCGAGGACGAACATGGAGTACCGGTCGTAGCCGTACTCGCTGACCTTGCCGCCGAGCGCGGGCCAGTACGTGCCGCCCATGCCGTTGTCCCGCATGACCTCGGTGACAGCGCGGACGTGGCGGACGAAGTTGTTCGAGCTGTTCGGGTCGAGGTAGTTCAGGCCGAAGTCCATCTGGCCGCCGAACTCGGTGACGACGGCGCGGTCGGCGCAGTCGCCCAGCCGGGTCCGGACGTGGTCGCGCCAGCCCGCTTCGGTGTTCTCCCCGTAGAAGAACGCGTAGTGGTGGAACGACAGCAGCGTGCCGTCGAAGCGGGGGTCGTCGCAGACGGGGCGGAGGTCCTGGCTGTAGCCGGTGCCGCCGATGAGCACCCGGTTCGGCGGCGCCGAGTAGTGGTAGTCGAGCCAGTCCGCCGCGAGGTCGCGCCATTCGGCCGAGGAGTAGCCGTGGGGTTCGTTCATCGGCTCGAAGTAGACCAGGGAGTTGGAGCCGTACTGGTCGGTCACGGTGGACCACATGGTGTTGAACGCGGCCATGTTCGTGATCCGCCCGCCGGAGGCGGCTCCGTCCTCCCAGTAGGCGAGGATGACCTTGAAGCCCCGGTCGGTGGCGGCGTCGATGGCGCCGCGGTAGGCGTTCCACCAGGCGGTGCCGACGGTGTGGGTGTTGATCGGCAGCCGGACGGTGTTGGCCCCGAGGAGGTCCTCCATGTCGTCGTAGACGGCTTCGGCCTTGGCCCGCACTGCGGCGTAGCCGTCCGAGGAGTTCAGGCCGTCGATGACGAGCGGGCCGGTGCTGAAGTTGTCGCCGAGGACGGCCCAGTTCACGCCGCGGAAGTCGCCGGTGTCGGCACTGGCCGGTGTGGCGCCGGCGACGACCGCCGCCGGCACCAGTGCCAGGGCGGCCAACACGTTGAGCAGGAGGCGTGGGAGGGACCGCCGCCGAGGCGGCGGCTGCGATGGGTCGTGGGTGGTCATGGTCGCTCATCCAATCGTGTGGGGCCGGCACGGCATGCAGGCCGGATGTCGCTGCTCCCTTTGGGATGCCGCGGTGTTCGCCGTGGACGGGTCGAGGTCCGCCGCGGGCGGGCCGATCGTTCGACCGGGCCGGTGACTCATCGGCGGCGGGGGGACGGGGAACGGGCCGGCGTCCGTCGGCTCCCCTGCACCTCAAAGACGAGCATCATAGTGATGGTCGCAAATATTTGACTACTTGTGAAGCTCCTTCGTCGAACCTTTGGAATAACTCTCGGGCGGAGCCGCTCGCAATGGAGCCGATCCGTTCTCGGACGAGCGGGGCTTCGGCCGCGCGCCCGATGAGCGCCGGACGGCAGAACGCCGGAGACCGGGACAGCCCGGTCTCCGGCGTTCGGGAGCCGCTCCTCACCGAGGGATCACTCCGGAGCGCTGCATACGAAGTCGTCCGCGGCAGTGCCCGCCATGCCGTTCAGGCACTCGCCCAGCTGCTGCTGCCCGTAGAAGTTCGGGTGCATGGACTCCTGCTGCTGGCCCTGAGCGAAGCCCGAGACGATGAACCGTGCCCATTCGCTCTGGGCCTTGGGCAGCGGATTCACGAGGGTATTGCCGCTGACGGACTGCTGGACGCCCTTGGCGCAGACCTCGTGGCCGTCGAGGGCCTGCTGGAGGTCGAGGAAGTCCACGCCGCCGACGTTCGCCGCCGCCTTCTCGTGCGCATCGGAGAGCGCGGGGATGAGGGTGTCCCGAGCCCAGTCCGAGTCGTCGTTGTAGAAGGGGCACCCGCCGGTGTTGAGCCGGGCGTAGGAGGTCTCCGGGTACCGGTTGTCCGCGCCTCTCGGGATCGGCGAGGGGTAGCTCTGGAGGACCAGGCGATAGTCCGAGTCCCGGTACCCGGCCTCCCTCATGGTGTCCCGGACGGCCCGGAGGACCTCTTCCACCTTGGTCTCCATGGCGTCGATCCGGCCCGGCATCTGCGGCCCCAGGTTTTTGCTGCAATGCCATCCGAGATACTGGGGGAGACTGAATCCCTTGGCGCAGTTGGCGATGACATTACTGAAGCCGATGTCGTTGCCGCCGATGGACAGCGCGATGAGTTTGACGTCCTTGGCGGCGGCGTGGGCCGCGAGCTGCTCGATCTGCGGCCGCTCGCCTTTGAACGGCGTGCGGAGGATGTTGTCGGTCGTCGCGCCCGAGCAGGCGATGTTCAGCCGGTTGCCTTCGTCGATGTCGAAGGTCTCGCCGCCGACCCGCACGGTCTCCAGGTGGTGGATCTCCGCTCCGACGGAGCGGTTGCACCCGTTGGCGTAAGACGATCCATAGACCCTGGTCGCGTCGTAGGAGCACGAGGTCTCCCGCGCGTTGCAGTCGTATGCGGCGAGGTCGGTGCCGTACCGGCTGCCCCACACGGTGTTGCCGTTGCCCTGCCAGCGGCCGGCCTCTCCGGAGATGAAGCTGTCGCCGAGGGAGATCACGGCCGGTTCCTTGGCGCGCGCCGGGACGGCCTCCTCGGCGAGGGACGCCTGGGGGCGGCAAGCAGCGTGCCCAGGAACGCGGCGACCACCCCCGTCGTCCACACCAGCGCCGACGGCTTGCGCGTTCGCACTCCCCTCACTTGTCCTCCTCTCGCATCGAGACCACGCGGCCCTCGGGTTCGAGGAACATCACGTGGAGTCCCCGCGGTACTTTGCCGAAGGCAGGACATGCGTTGCCTACGCTCATGGCGATTCCTCTCGTGCACAAGGCGTGCCGGTACGACCGCGCGGCCGTCCGCCAGCGGTGGGCAATGGAGACCTGGACGGCTCCTCGGGCTTTCGCAGCTTCGGAGCAGGCTGGAATTCACGCTCGAGTCGAACCTGTCCGCCACGGCTCCTCCTGATGGAGAACGGAGTCGTCGCCGCGGGCAGACGGCCCTGGCCTCGACACAGTGGACCACGATGCCGAGGACGTCCTCATCGTTTTCGCTGCTAAAGGCTGTCGAAAATCCGACAGGCGGAAGCGAGGAACCGAACGATATTCATTCCGGGAGCGCCAGGCCGTCGACTCCGTCGCGCTTTCAGGACGACCGAGGGCGACGCGGAATGACCGATCCGGTGCAGCGACAACGAGACTGCGAAGAGCCTCTTTTCAGGACCATCAACATGCGATCCGCATGAAGTCCCCGGCCTCGGCGAACGAAGCCTCCTCGGGCGAGGGCGGCCGAGCGGGCTCGTGAGCGAGCGCCACCGGTCGCTCCAGGTCGCCGCCCGCAGTCTCGACGGCGGACGCACCGGGCTCAATACCGGTGCGGCGCGGCGGCCGCGCCGGTTTGCCATTCCGGCAAGAATTTTGCCGTAGCCCCCGTACGTCGGCGACGATGGCGAACGACGCCCACCGCGGCGTCGGAGGTGCGGCCGCACCCCCGCAACCACTCACGTTGAACAGGAAGACAGAGCGCATGGACGCACACGACTGGGACGAGCGGTATCGCAGCCGCGAACGGCTCTTCAGCGGCAACCCCAACGGCGTGCTCGTAGCCGAGGCCACCGACCTCCCGCCGGGGCGGGCCCTCGACCTCGGCTGCGGCGAGGGCGCCGACGCGATCTGGCTGGCCCGCCGCGGCTGGCACGTCACCGGCATCGACCTCTCCACCGTGGCCCTCGAACGCGCCGCCGCCACCGCGGGCGCGGACCTGGAAGACCGCCTGACCTGGATCAAAGGCGACATCACCGCCACGGCACCGGAGCAGGGCGCGTTCGACCTCGTCTCCGCCCAATACCTTCCGCTCCCCAAGGAGTGCGGCGACACGGCGCTGCGCGGCCTACTGGACGCCGTCGCCCCCGGCGGCACCCTCCTGTTCGTCGGCCATGCCCTCAACGGCCTCGAGCACCTCCGGGACGAAGGCATCGATCCCACCTCCTTCTACCAGCCCGCCGAGATCGCCCTGCGACTCGACCGCGACTGGATCGTGGAGGTCGACCAGACCCGCCCCCGCAGCGCACCCGCCCCGGCAGGCACGCACCACACGCACGACACCGTCCTGCGCGCACGGCGGCCCCGCTGAGCGGTGTGCTCGCCGCAGGCGCCTCGGCCCCTTCAGCCTGGCGTTCCGAGCGCGGGCCCGACCGGCCGAGTGGCGCGAGGATCAAGACCCGCTTGCCGTCCCACGCCTCGACCGCTCGGTGAGGAAATCGCGGGTGCCCCTCACGGCCCGTCGATGGCGCTGCCCGCCGGGAAAGAGCTGATCGATGTACCGCGCCTGCGGCCGGGGCCGCGATGGAGCGGCCGTTGAACTCACCGTAGTCGCATTCCCGGAACCGCTTGTCCTGGAACATCGGAAGCTCACCGCTCGCGAAGGCGATCGGCGCCCTCTCGAGCGCCTGATCGAGGTCCGAAGTGAAGACCGCCGTGACTCCCGCATCGGGGCCCCGGAAGAACACCCGTCTACGTGTCGACCCACCAGGAGTCAGCGGTAAGGATCTCCAGGTCCCGCACCGTGACGATGGGCAGTCTGGATCCATGGATGTCGGCGAAGAGGGTCACCTCCAAAGCGAGCGTCACACCTGCCGTGTTGGGACGGGCGTGCTGGTGCCACATCTTGAAGTTGCGCGCCAGATCCCGGGTGAACTCGGCGAGGCCGGTCGTCCCCTCGCCATCCGAGTGAGCGCCGTTCGCCAGCCGGACATGATCCGCGAGGAGCACGGGGTACTCGCCGCACAGTTCACGGCCGTCCGTCCCCGAGAGCCGGTACCGGTAGCGCAGGTCCGTCTTGAGGAAGCGTTCCTTGTACGCCGCCGCGCCGGCGGTCATCAACGAGTACAGCGCCTGATCCAGGGTGGCCTGGACATCCTCCCCGGGAGGGACCGGCCCCGCTTTGTCCACGGTGAGGATCGGGGTCACCGGGCTCACGAAACGCACCTGCGGGGTCCGGTAGACGAACTCGGCATTGGTCGTGACGGTGTCGTCCCCCGACAGGTGGGCGTTGCGCACCAGCCAGAAGACCGTTTCGGCCGTCTGCCGGGAGAACACGTCGATTCCCGTCCACTTCAAAGTGAGTGCGAGTTCCTCCCCTTCCGGCCGGTCGAACCGGTACTCGGCCCGGTGCCAGCATGGCTCCTGTGTCGGCGCGCCCGCGCAGGGCTGCTCCGCGGGCCGGCACACCGCGCCGGCCTCCGCTCGCGGCATGTTCCCGTTGATCTCCGGCCAGTGCAGCGAGGCCTCGTCACAGGCTCCGTTCTCCATCACTCCCGCTTTGGCGAAGACGTGCAGGCACCGGCTCTGGGGGTCGCTGAAACGGATGACGTAGTGGTCCTTCACCAGCTCAGGCGCGACCGGCTGCGGGGCGTCGTCCGCCACTTCGAGTTCGCCGGAGGGCGCCCAGTGGTCGGGAACGCCGCGCAGCGCCGCCCAGGCGCGGGTGACCCGCTTGACCGCGTTCCAGATCGCGGTGACGACCTGTCGCGGAGTCGGGTCCGTCGCCCCGCCCGGGCCGGTGAGAGCGGCGAGATGCGGTCGGAGCTGAGGCCACGCGACGGAGAAGGCGGCGAGCTCCTGCGGCAGTCCGGCCAGGGGAGGCTCCGCTCCTCCGTCGTCCTGCGCCGGGGTCTCCCCGCCCGTGTCCTCGGTGACGGGCAGGTTGTAGACGACGTCGAACCACAGGTCGTCCTGGGCCTCCCAGTCCGGCAGCACGAGGTCGGTCTCGTAGTCCCATGTGAGCGGGGTGGTGAGGTCCCAGCGCGGCATCACCGCGGGCCCGCCGGCCCTCTGGCCCCTCAGCACGAACGGTCGCGGGTGCTCCCGCGAGGGCACGGGCACGTCCAGATCGCCGAGGGGGAGGTCGAGCGGTTCGGGGTCCTCCTCCAGCACCACTCGGAGCCACTGGGAGGGCGCGTAACCGTAGTCGGTGTGCTCCTCGGGGATCTCCCGTTCCAGGAAGCGCGGACGGTAGGCGGGCCGTATCGGCAGATACGCGACCTTGTGCGGTTCGGTGGCCGTCACCAGGAACGACAGGAGGTTCGGTTCGGCCTCGGTCGGTCGCAGCGGCAGTTTCGCGGTACTGGCGGTGAAGGCCGAGGCCTCATCCGTCCCGCTCGGGGCGGGGCGGGCCTCGCCGACGGCGCTGCCGAACAAGCGGGTCCGCGGCAGATCGGCTCGACTCCGAAGCGGTCCCGATGCGCGCCGATGAACGCGATGATCAGCGCTGTGGCCGGTCGAGCTCGGCCGCGAAGAAAGCCGAAGCCGCCTTCAAGATCTCATTGGCGCGCTTGAGTTCACGGTTCTCCGATCGCAGCCGCTTCAGCTCGGCGGCCTCCTCAGAAGTGCCCCCCGCCCGGACACCGGCATCGATCTCGGCCTGGCGGACCCACCGGCGCACCGTCTCCTTCGTGATCCCCGACTTCGCCGCGATCGCCGTGATCGCGGCCCACTCGGTGGGGTAGTCACCGCGCCGGTCGAGCACGAGCCGGACGGTCCGGTCCTTCACTTCCTGGGGATACTTCGCGGGCATAGCTCGAAACCCCCTCACAGATAGGTCCCTCACACATACCGGGGGGATTCACCCATATCCGCCAGTATCTTTGGGGCGACCACTTCTGGTCACCGTCCTACTTCGCCGCCTCGTGCGGGGACGCACCGTTGGCGACCATCAAGGAGTACATCGAGAACCAGAAACGGCCTGCGTCATAGTACGGCGGCGGAAGTTTGTTGTGTGACTGTCGGTGACGGTTGAGGTTCGTATCCGACTGGTTGGGACGCAACGGCTTCGGGGAACGCGAACGCGGCTGCCGGTTCATGATTTCAGGTTGTGACACAAGAAAAGACGACAACGGCAGCCGCTGCCGTGAGCATAGTCCGTGAAGTGACCGCGGAGCTGCTGGGCTCGTGCGCGGGCCGGTTCTCCCGGGTCGAGTCCCGCCGCCTGGCCGCCGACGCCGTCGCCGGGCTTCAAGCTGACCTGTCCCGCAAGAACTGCTGGACGATCGCGAAGAACGCTGGACATGCCGACCCGTGGCGGCTCCAGCACTTCTTCAACGACGCAGTCTGGGACGAGGACGCCGTCCGCGATAGCACGGCCGCCGCGGCCTGGGAGCAGATCGCCTCCCAGCCCGAACGGGTGCTCGTATTCGACGAGACCGGCGATGTGAAGAAAGGCGAGCACACCGTCGGCGTCCAGCGGCAGTACACCGGCACCGCAGGCCGCATCGAGAACGCGACCGTGACCGTCTTCGCCGCCTGGGCCACTCCCGACCGCCGCTACCTGGTCGACTACGAGCGCTACCTGCCCAAAGCCTGGACGGCCGATCCGGAGCGGATGGCCGCCGCGGGCGTTCCCGACGCGGTCGGCTTCGCCACGAAACTCGTCCAGGCCGAGCAGATCCTGGCCCGCCGCATCGCCGCAGGCCAGGTCCCCACCGCTCTAGCCGGTGATGCCGTCTACGGCCGAAGCGAACCGCTGCGGCGCACCGCCGAGACCGAGGGCATCGCCTACGTGCTCGAAGTCGGCAAAGACCACCAGGCCAGGGTCGATCCCGCGATCGAAGCGATGCGGGTCGAGCACATCGCCGAGGCCATCCCGACCCGGAGCTGGTCGAACCGATCCGCCGGGGCCGGCTCGCGCGGCCAGCGGGTCTACGCCTGGGGCTACCTCGCCCTCGACTCGACCGGCACGGACGGTGAGCGGGGCCTGCTGGTCCGCTGGAACAGGCGCAAGGACGAGTACGCCTACTACCTGACCTACCTACCCCAGAACGCCGAGGGCGCCGGACTCGCCAGGCTGATCCGCATCGCCGGGCTCCGCTGGCCGATCGAGACCACATTCCAGGACGCCAAGGGTTGCTTCGGACTCGACCAGCACCAAATGCGCAAATGGACCTCGGTCCGCCGCTGGATCACCCTCGCAATGCTCGCCGCCTGCGCTACCGCCATCGCACACCAGAACGTCCGCGACGCCGGTAGCCGCCTGACCCTGACCGGTCTCGCCCGCCTCTACGGCGAGATCACCAGAGCCGTCCACCACGATGACTTCCACAACCACTGGGCAGAGTGGATACGCGACAACAACGAACAAGCCCGCCGCTCCCACTACCAGCGACGAGGCGACCACCAGCCGTCATGACATCACGAACTTCCGCCGCCGTACTAGTTCCACCATTCCTTCTGATGGACGGTTTTGCCCGTAAGCGGGAAGCATCAGAAAGGACATGGAGTGTGCTCATGGCACGCGAGGTAACAAGTCCAATTATTGATTCCATGGAGAACTCGATCGATGCTCCCCTCAAGGATTTTCGAGAACGAGGGGAAACAAAAAGTTTTAATGACATGCCCCTCAGATAAATTTATTCACGCGTGACTATAGTGCCCTCTTGAAGACACGTAGAAAATATTTACGCGACCGACTGTACGGCGTGTCGAGGTTGACGGGTTATCACATCATTGGGAATCTACCGAGTAGACATGTCCCTCGACCTGAACGGATGGCCATGGAACGTCACGATTCTGCGAAGCAGGCCCGCGTCTGGCTGGAACGAGCGATCAAGGGTGCCAAGACTCCAGAGCAGTACGCGCAGATCGGTACCGGCTACGCCTACCTCGCCATCGCCGAGGAGCTCCACCGCCACTCCGAGATCCGTGTGCGCCAGGAGAAAGGCGACTACGGCATCATCAACCGGCCGTAGATCGTAAGCGCACGAAGGGCGGGACCGTTCGGTCCCGCCCTTCGTCATGCCCACGAACGGATCACCGCAAACGCTGATCCCCTCGCGCTTCGGGCGGCTGCACGAGCAAGACGCCAGCCTGAGCAGCTGTTACGCACCCTCCAGCTCTCGAATCGCACGTTCAACAAAGTTGCGTGCGGCGTCAATGGAGTGCCGCTCTCGACCCGAAGCTCCCTTCGGGTATGACAGGGCCTTCAGCGATCGATGGGCCGCCACGAGATGTCCAAGGAACTCCGTTCGCGCCTCTGAGAAATCAGGATCAAGTCTCGACATGGGGTCGAGCTTCTCAGAGTGAGTCGTCGTGAACTGTCAGCTACTCGACAGTGCGCACAGACGACCAACCAACAACAGCCCTGCTACGGAGAGACCTTCCACCGGCTGACCTAGCGTGCGCTCTCGCTTTTCCGCAACCGCGCAGCAAGGAGAACGAGCGCCATCCCCGCCAAGATCTGGACTCCGACGTGTTCGTTCAGCACCAGCACCCCTAGGACCACCGAGACCACCGGCAGCAGGTAGACCACGATCGAAGCCGCGGTCGGGCCGTCATCGGCGATGATCCTGTAGTTCAAGATGTAGGCGATGCCAGTCCCGAGCGCCCCCAGGATGACGACGGCAACGATCGGAACCGGTGCCAGTTCAGGTGCTGACCATCCTACGAACGGCACCACGGCGACGACAATGGCCGTGGCGCACAACAGCTGTCCGGTGGCACCTCGGAGTACTCCCAGCTCACGCTTGGCCAGGAATCTGCCGATGTAGACGTAGCTCACCCCATACGAAACGGCCGCGCCAAGGGCGGCGAGACCTCCCCAGCTTGCGAGATCTGAGCCGTACTCCCAAGGCGAGAAGATCAGCACCACGCCAGCGAATCCGAGTATCAGGCTCCAAGCGTTCAGCCGCGCTGCCTGGCCACTGCGGTATGCCAGGACAGTGATCAAGACAGTCCAGAGCGGCGCACTGGCGTTGACCACACCGGCCGCCGCCGAGGAGATCGTCTGCTCGGCGACGCTGAACAAGAAGTACGGAATGGCGTTCCCGAACAGTGCGGCCAACGTGAGATGACCCCACACAGCCCGTCCCCGTGGAAGACGAAGCCTTCGGATCCGCAGGATCACCAGAAGCACCGCCGCGCCGAGCGCCATCCGGAGCACGGTGACCTGCACGGGTGTGAAGGCCTCAAGGCTGACCTTGATCCACAGGAAGCTCGACCCCCACAGCAACGCCAACGCCGCGACCCGCGCTACG
>Ga0079224_100006165_pt1 | contig 15849 bp, 7 predicted proteins | sample Stecom2015_FD_80414 | JGI IMG/M metagenome (GOLD analysis project Ga0079224, IMG submission 80414) | Agricultural soil microbial communities from Utah to study Nitrogen management - Steer compost 2015 | ecosystem: Environmental > Terrestrial > Soil > Agricultural land | place: USA: Utah...
CACCGACGGGCACGACCACAACCTGTCGTGGAACTGCGGCGTGGAGGGCCCGACCGACGACCCGGCGGTACTGGCGCTGCGCGCCCGCCAGCAGCGCAATTTCCTCGCCACGCTGCTGCTGTCGCACGGCGTGCCGATGATCCTGGCGGGCGACGAGCTCGGCCGAACGCAGCGCGGGAACAACAACGCCTATTGCCAGGACAACGATCTGTCCTGGCTCGACTGGGACGTCGGCGAGGACGGCGAGCGACTGTTCGCGTTCACCCGCCGGCTGATCACGCTTCGCCGCAGGCACCCGGTGTTCCGCCGGCGCGATTTCTTCCAGGGACGTCCGCTGTACGGCGGCGACCTGAAGGACCTGCTCTGGTTGCGCCCCGACGGACAGGAGATGAGCGAGGACGAATGGACGCACTCGCATGCGCGCAGCCTCGCCGTATACCTGTCGGGCGCAGGCCTGCACGACGTCGACGACTGGGGCCGCCCGCTGCACGACGACGATTTCCTGATGCTGTTCAATGCCCATCACGAACGCATTCCGTTTGCCCTGCCGAAGCTCGGCGGCGGTGCCTGGCGATGCGTGTTCGACACGGCGAGCTTCGACGCCCGCGAACCGGTTCTCGACGCCGAGACCGGCTTCGCAGCCGACGCATCGCGCGAGACCTTCGAGGCGCTGCGCACGAATGCCGGCGAGCGCTACGAGCTGCAGGGACGCGCGCTCGCGCTGCTCACCCGGCCGGCGGCGCTTGCATGAAGCGCGCGCACGCGATGCCGTTCGGTGCGGTACCGACCGACACGGGCGGCGCCCGTTTCCGGCTGTGGGCGCCGGCGCGCGAACGGGTCACGCTCGAGCTGCTCGATGCGCACGGGGCCGCACCCGCCCGAGGGTGCGACGCGGCGCCGGTCGCCGCGGTTCCGATGCGCCGCGACGACGGCGGATGGCACGCGGCCGAGCTGCGCGATGCGCGCCCGGGCCTGCTCTACCGGTTTCGCCTCGACGACGCGCTCGCGGTCCCCGATCCGGCTTCGCGCTTCAATCCCTTCGACGTGCACGGACCGAGCGAGCTCGTCGATCCGCTCGCGCACGACTGGAGCGACGGCGCGTGGCGCGGGCGTCCCTGGCACGAGGCGGTGATCTACGAGATGCACGTCGGGACCTTCACCGCGGAAGGAAGCTTCGACGCCGCGCGCGCGCGCCTGGACGACCTGGCCGCACTCGGCGTCACCGCGATCGAGCTGATGCCGGTGGCCGATTTCCGGGGCGCGCGCGGATGGGGCTACGACGGCGTGCTGCCGTTCGCACCCGACGCGGCCTATGGGCGTCCCGAGGCGCTCAAGCGCTTCGTCGAGCGCGCGCACGCACTGGGGCTGATGGTGCTGCTCGACGTCGTCTACAACCACTTCGGGCCCGAGGGAAACTATCTGCACGCCTACGCGCCGCAGTTCTTCGATGCGTCGCGCCGCACGCCCTGGGGCAGCGCGATCGACCTCGACGGCGCGGCGAGCGCTCCGGTGCGGGCGTTCTTCGTGCACAACGCGCTGTACTGGGTCGTCGAGTACGGACTGGACGGGCTGCGGCTCGACGCGGTGCACGCGATCGAGGATCGTTCCTCGCCCGACCTCGTCGAGGAGATCGCGAGGGCGCTGCGCGACGGGCCGGGCCGAAGCCGCCACGTGCACCTCGTGCTCGAGAACGACCGCAACGACGCCCGCCGCCTGCGCCGCGCACCGGACGGCGGACCGGAAGTCGCGGACGCACAGTGGAACGACGACCTGCATCACGCGCTGCACGTCGTGCTCACCGGCGAGACCGACGGCTATTACGCCGACTATGCCGATGCGCCCGTCGAGCGCCTGGGCCGCGCGATGGCCGAAGGCTTCGTCTATCAGGGCGAGCCGTCGCCGTTCCGCGGCGGGGCGGCACGCGGCATGCCGAGCACGCACCTGCCGCCGGCCGCCTTCGTCGCGTTCGTGCACACGCACGACCAGGTCGGCAACCGCGCCTTCGGCGAACGCCTCGATGCGCTCGCCGATCCCCGGTTCATGCCTGTGGCGTTCGCGTGCGTGCTGCTCGGCGCACAGGTGCCGATGCTCTTCATGGGCGACGAGTACGCCGCCTCGACGCCGTTCCTGTACTTCTGCGATTTCGGTCCGGAGCTCGCCGAAGCCGTGCGCAACGGGCGGCGCGAGGAGTTCGGCCGCTTCGCGGCCTTTCGCGATCCGGCGGCACGCCGGGCGATCCCCGATCCGAACGCGCCGCAGACCTTCGCCGCCTCGAAGCTCGACCCCGACGAGCGTGCGATGTCGCCGCACCGCGAGCGGCTCGCGCTCGTCGGGCAGATGCTCGCCGTACGCCGTGCGAACCTGCGAACCATCGGCGCCCTCGCGCACGCCGGACGATGGGCGAGCGAAGGCCGCCGACTGAGCGTGCGTTGGCCGATCGATGCCTGCGGCCCGGCCGCCTCCGATGCCGCTGCGCTCGCATTGCATCTGAATTTCGGCGACGCCGACTCGATCCTCGACGCCGGAGCGTCCTTCGACCCGTGGTTCGCGCACGAAGCGCGGCGCGGCGCCGACGGCGGCCTTTGGAAGCTGTCGCCCGGCGGCGTGCTGTACGGGAAGGACCGCGGCGGTGGGTGAGGCCACTGCGCGGCAGCGCCTGGAATGGCTGGCGCGGGCCTACGACGTCGATCCGTTCTACGAGGACATCTGGGGGCGGTGCCACGACCTCTCCGACGACGCGTTGCGCGCGCTGCTCGCCCAGCTCGGCGTCGCGGCCGACGGCGATGCGCAGGTGGGCCGCAGCCTCGCCGCGACGCACCCCCGCTACTGGAAGCGGCTGGCCGAGCCGGTCGTCGCGGTCACCCTTCCCGTCTCGCGAATCGGCCTGCTGCTGCGCGTACCGCGTACGGCGGCGTCGACACCGAGCGTCGAATGGCGGCTCTCGCCGGAGACCGGCCCGGTCCTCGAAGGGTCGATCGACGTCGATGCACTCGCGCTGCACGAGAGCACCGAGGTCGACGGCGTACGCCACGAGGCGCGCCGGCTCGAAATCGAGGTCGCTCCGCCGCCCGGCTATCACCGGCTCGACCTGCGGGTCGGCGCGACACAGGCCCGGGTACGGATCGTCGCCGCTCCGCCGCGCTGCTGCCTGCCGCCCGCGCTGCACGGCCAAACGCGCGTCTGGGGCTGGGCCGTGCAGCTGTACGCGCTGCGGTCCGCACGCAACTGGGGCGTCGGCGACTTCACCGACCTGCTCGGACTGGTCGACATCGCGTGCGCCCACGGCGCGAGCGCGATCGGCCTGAACCCGCTGCACGCGCGCTTCGCGCACGATCCGGCGCACGCGAGCCCCTATGCGCCGTCGTCGCGGTTGTGGCTCGATGCGCTGGCGATCGACGTCGAGGCGGTCGACGGATTCGACGACGCGCAGGACGTCCGGGCGATCGTGCGCGCCGAGCCGTTCCGCGCGCGACTCGCCGCGCTGCGCGAGGCGGCGCTCGTCGACTTCCCCGCCGTCGCGGCCTTGAAGCACGAAGCGCTTCGCGCGCTCTACGCGCATTTCCGCCGCACCGAGCTGGCGCGCGACACCCCGCTCGCGCACGCGTTTCGCGCGTTCCAGGCGCGCGAGGGGCGCGCGCTGCGACGCCATGCGCTGTTCGAGGCGCTGCAGGCGCGCTTCCATCCGCAGGACCCGTCGATCGGCGGGTGGCAGGCGTGGCCGGCGGACTTTCGCGATACCGATTCCGAATCGGTGCGTCGCTTCGAGTCGGCGCACGTCGAAGCCGTCGAGTACCACGAGTACCTGCAGTGGCAGGCCGACCGGCAACTGGCCCGCGCGGCGGCCCGCTGCAGCGAGCGCGGCCTGCCGATCGGCCTGTATCTGGATCTCGCCGTTTCGGTCGATCGCGCCGGCTCCGATGCGTGGTCCTTCCAGCCGTGCTACGCACCGCGGGCGAGCGTCGGCGCGCCGCCCGACGAATTCAACTTGCTCGGACAGGACTGGGGACTGCCGCCCTTCGTACCCGAGGCGCTGCGCGAGCATGGGCACGAACCCTTCGTGCGGGCGCTGCGCGCGAACATGCGCCACGCGGGCGCGCTGCGGATCGACCACGTGATGGCGCTGATGCGGCTGTACTGGGTGCCTCCGGGTGCCGACGCGCGCCGCGGCGGCTACGTGCGCTACCCGCTGGACGAACTGCTCGCGATCGTCGCGCTGGAGAGCCACCGGAATCGCTGCCTCGTCATCGGCGAGGACCTCGGCACCGTGCCGCCGGAGGTGCGCGACGCGCTCGCCCGCGCTCGCGTGCTGTCGTACCGGCCGCTGTACTTCGAGCGCACCGCATCGGGCGACTTCCTCCCGCCGGCCGCGTATCCGCGGGACGCATTGGTGTCGATCGGCACGCACGACCTGCCGACGCTCGCCGGATGGTGGAGCGGACACGATCTGCGCGTGCGCGCGGCGGCTGGGCTGTTCCCCGACGACGAGACGCTGCGCGCGCAGACGCAGTCGCGCGCGCAGGACCGCTCGCGCCTGGCCGCCGCGCTGATCCGGGCGGGCGCGCTGTCCGATCGCCACGACCCCGAAACGGTCGCCGCCGCACCGTTGACGCCCGAGCTCGTCGACGCGGCACACCGATACCTCGCGGCGACTCCGTCGCGCCTGATGATGGTCCAGCCCGAGGACTGGCTCGGCGTCGTCGACCAGGCCAACCTGCCCGGCACCACCGATGCGCATCCGAATTGGCGCCGCCGCCTGCCGGTCGATCTCGACACGCTCGGACGCGACCCTGCCACCGCACGACTGGCGAAGGTGATCGGCGCGCTGCGCGAATCGCCCCGCCCCGCCGGCCCGCGCGCGCCGGGCTCGGGGGCGCGCATTCCGCGCTCGACGTATCGCCTGCAACTGCAGCGCACGTTCGGATTCGCCGACGCGCTGCGCGCCCTGCCCTACCTCGAGCGTCTCGGCGTGGGCGACCTCTACTGCTCGCCGATCCTCACCGCGCGCTCCGGCAGCACCCACGGCTACGACATCGTCGACCATCGGCGCATCAGCGAGGAGCTCGGAGGCTCGGCCGGCTTCGACGCGCTTTCGCAGGCACTGCGCGAACGCGCGATGGGACTGCTGTGCGACGTCGTCCCGAACCACATGGGCGTGCTGTGCGCCGACAATGGGTGGTGGATGGACGTGCTCGAGCACGGCGAAGCCTCCGTGCATGCGCGCGCCTTCGACATCGACTGGCATGCGGCCATCGGCGACCTGGTCGGCAAGGTGCTGGTGCCGCTGCTCGGCGACCACTACGGCGACGTGCTCGAGCGCGGCGAGCTCGTGCTGCGCTTCGACGCCGGGCACGGACGCTTCGTCCTCGACTATCACGAGCACCGCCTGCCGATCGATCCGCTGACCGCGGCGACGGTGCTGCGCATCGCCGATCGAGGTCTCGTCCACGGCAGGGCCGATCCGGCATTGCGCCAGGCCTTTCGCGCCGTCGTCGAAGGCTTCGAGCGGCTGCCTTCGCGCCAGGCACCGGCCGACGGCCTTCGCGCGCAGGCGAGCGCCGCGTGCGCGCGGCGACTCGCCGCGCTGGTGCATGCGCATGACCCGGTGCGCGCTGCGATCGACGACGCGGTGCGACGGCTGAACGAACGCTCGGCACGCGCCCGCAATGCGCTGCACGCGCTGATCGAACGGCAGGTCTGGCGGCCCGCGTACTGGCGCGTCGCGTCCGACGAGATCAACTACCGGCGTTTCTTCGACGTCAACGCGCTGGCCGGGCTGCGCGTCGAGGACGAATCGGTATTCGAGGAGACGCACGCGCTCGTGCTCGATCTCGCCGCGCGCAGCCGCATCGACGGCCTGCGCATCGATCATCCCGACGGCCTGTACGACCCCGGCACCTATTTCGAGCGCCTGCAACGCGGATTCGCGAAGCGGACGGAAAGGGCGATGGCGACGCCGTCGGACGGCGGCGGCGTCCCGCGACCGCTGTACGTCGCCATCGAGAAGATCGTCGCGAGTCACGAGCGGCTGCCGCACGGGTGGCCGATCCACGGAACCACCGGCTACCGCTTCGCGGCGCTCTGCAACGGACTGTTCGTCGACCGCGCCGCCAAGGCGCGCATCGATCGCATCTGGCGCTCGTTCACCGGCGAGCGGGCGAGCTTCGCGGACACCGCCCACGACAGCAAGCGGCTGGTGATGCGCCATTCGCTCGCCTCGGAGCTGCGCGTGCTCTCGGCCGAGCTGCTGCGCATCGCGCGGGCCGACCGGCGCACGCGCGACTACAGCGGCGAGACGCTGCGCAGCGCTCTCGCGGAGGTCGCGGCACGATTGCCCGTCTACCGGACCTACATCACCGAGCGCCCGTCAAAACAGGATCGGCGCTACGTCGAATGGGCCGTCGCCCAGGCGGTGCGGCGAAGCCGCGCGGCCGATCCGACCGTCTTCGGCTTCGTGCGCGACGCGCTGCTCGGCCGCGCACCGCCCGGCAGTCCGACGGCGCTGCGCGAGCGCACGCTTCGATTCGCCCGGCGCTTCCAGCAGTTCACGTCGCCGGTGGCGGCCAAGGGCGTGGAAGACACCGCGCTGTACCGGTTCAACCGCCTGGTTTCGCTCAACGACGTCGGCAGCGAACCCGACGCCTTCGGCCACTCGATCGAAGCGTTCCATGCCGCGAACCTCGACCGCGCTGCGCACTGGCCGCACACGATGCTCGCGCTGTCCACGCACGACAACAAGCGTTCGGCCGACGTGCGCGCGCGCATTGACGTGCTGTCGTGGATGCCGGCCGCGTGGCGACTGATGCTGCAACGCTGGCGCCTGATGAACCGCAGCAGGCGCCGCACGGTGCACGGCTCGGCGGCGCCGTCTCCGAACGACGAGTACCTGCTCTATCAGGTGCTGCTCGGCACCTTCCGCCTCGACGACGCCACGCCGGATGCGCACGAGGCATACGTGCAGCGCATCGAGCGCTTCGCGCTGAAGGCGGCACGCGAAGCGAAGGTGCACACGAGCTGGGTCAACCCCGACACGGGATACGAGGAAGCGCTGACCGGCTTCGTCCGCGGCATCCTCGGATCGCAGGTCTTCGTCGACGACCTGCGCACGCAGGTCGCGACCCTCGCTTGGCACGGGGCGATGCACAGCCTCGCGATGCTCGTGCTCCAGCACACGGTGCCCGGTGTTCCCGACCTGTACCAGGGCAACGAGTGCTTCGACTTCAGCCTCGTCGATCCCGACAACCGTCGCCCGGTGGACTTCGAGCGACACGCCGCGCTGCTCGACGCGCTCGAGCGCCGCGTCGCCGACGACGGCCTGACGCAGGTCGCCGCTTCGCTGGCGCGCGACCCTTGCGCGGACCTCTGCAAGCTGTTCGTCGCCTGGCGGCTGCTGCAGCTGCGCCGCGCGCGTGCGGCGCTGTTTCGCGACGGCGCCTACGTTCCGCTCGAGGTCACCGGCCTGCACGCGCAGCATCTCGTCGCATACGCACGCCACGACGGCGAATCCGTCGCGGTCACCGTCGTCGCGCGCGGGCTGCCGAAACTGCTCAAAACGCATCGCACGCCGACCTTGGCCGGCGCGGCATGGGCGGACACCGCGGTGTCGCTCGAAGGCATCGACGCCGACGGCGAGCTCGTCGATCAGCTCGGCGGCCGCTCGGTGCACGCATCGATCGGCTCGCTGTCGGCGGCGCACGTGCTCGCGGGCCTGCCGGCGGCGGTGCTGCTCGGACCCGCCGGCGGCGGATGAAGCGTCCGCCGGGCATACGGGGGATGGAATACCCGTAGGGCGCACGCAGGCGCGCGCTGCTTCGCATGGCGATGGTGCCGGAGGCGGGAGTCGAACCCGCACGCCCTCGCGGGCACCGGATTTTGAGTCCGGCGCGTCTACCAGTTCCGCCACTCCGGCGACGCGGCTCGTGCAACGGCCGCGACGAAGGCGCGATTATGCTGCCCCGGCCTGCGAAGCCACAAGCGCACGGCAAGCGAAGGGGCAAGCGCGTGCCCTTTGCGTCGTCCGCGCGACGATGCCGTCATGCGCTGCTCGAGCGTTTCCAGCAAGCCGATCGAGGACTACGGCGTGATCGGCAACCTGCTCACGGTCGCGCTCGTCGGGCGCGACGGATCGATCGACTGGCTATGCCTGCCGCGCTTCGATTCCGAGGCCTGCTTCGCCGCGCTGCTCGGCGGCGCCGGGCAGGGACGCTGGCGCATCGGCCCGGCCGACGAGGTCTACGAGACGAAGCGGCGCTACCTGCCGCGTACCGCGGTCCTGGAGACCTGCTTCGAGAGCGCCGGCGGCGCCTTCTCGGTCACCGACTTCATGCCACCCGGCGACGACGACCGCAAGGTCGAGCTGGTGCGGCTCGTGCGCGGCATCTCGGGCCGGCCGAAGGTGTCAATGGAGCTGACGCTGCGCTTCGGCTACGGACGCACGGTGCCATGGCTGCGCCGGCGCGACTACGGGCTGCGCGCGATCGCCGGACCCGACGCGGTCGAGCTCGTCACGCCCGCCGGGCTGAAGAACGAGGCAATGCGCACGCGCGCCGACTTCGACATCGCCGCAGGCGAGTCGGTGCCGTTCACGCTGGCCTACCACCCGTCGCATCGCCCGGCGTCGTTCATCGACGACCGCCGCGTCCTGCTCGCGCAGACCGTCGACTGGTGGCGCGCCTGGTGCGATCGCTCCACGCTTCCCGACGATGCACCGCAGGCCTGGAAATCGGCGCTGCTGCGCTCGCTGATCACGCTGAAGCTGCTCAGCTACCGTCCCACCGGCGGTCTCGTCGCCGCGCCGACGACTTCGCTTCCCGAGCACCTCGGAGGCACGCGCAACTGGGACTACCGCTACTGCTGGATCCGCGACGCAACGATGACGTTGTACGCGCTGCTGAACTCGGGCTACTTCGACGAAGCGCAGGCCTTCCGCCAGTGGATGCTGCGCGCGACCGCCGGCGACCCCGAGCAGATGCAGATCATGTACGGGCTGGGCGGCGAGCGCCGGCTCACCGAGTTCGAGCTGCCGTGGCTGCCCGGCTACGCCGGGAGCCGCCCGGTACGCGTGGGCAACGCCGCGCACGGGCAGCTGCAGCTCGACGTCTACGGCGAGCTGATGGACGTCGCGCACGCGAGCCGCCGCTCGAGGCTGGGCTGGAACGACGAATCGTGGAAGCTGCAGCTCGCGCTGCTCGCCACGCTCGAGCGCAAGTGGCGCGAGCCCGACCGGGGCATCTGGGAAGTGCGCGGCCCGGCGCGTCACTTCACTCATTCGAAGATCATGTGCTGGGTCGCCTTCGACCGCGCCGCCCGCGCGACAAAGGAATTCGGGCTGGAAGGACCGGCCGACCGTTGGCGCGCGCTGCGCGACGAGATCCGCGCGCAGATCCTCGCGCGAGGATTCGATCGCGGGCGCAATACCTTCGTGCAGCAGTACGGCGGCGATGCGCTCGACGCGTCGCTGCTGCTCGTCGCCGAAACCGGCTTCGTCGAGCCCGACGATCCGCGCTTCGCCGGCACGGTCGCCGCCGTCGAGCGCGATCTGCTGCGCGACGGTTTCGTGCGCCGCTACCGCACCGAGCGCGTCGACGACGGACTGCCCGGCGACGAGGGCGCGTTCCTGTCGTGCAGCTTCTGGCTGGTCGACGCACTCGCGCAGCTCGGCCGCTTCGACGAAGCGAACGACCGGTTCGAACGGCTGCTCTCGGTGCGCAACGACCTCGGATTGCTCGCCGAGGAATACGACCCGTACGCGGGACGGTTCGTCGGCAACTTCCCGCAGGCGTTCTCCCACGTCGCTCTGGTGAACAGCGTGCACAACCTGATGCGCTCGACCGCACCGGCGCGCCAGCGCGCCAGCCGGCAACCGGCGCCGCAGCCACAGCGCGGTACGGCGCCGACACCGGCAACCGGTACCGTGACACCTACAATCGGGCCCGATGCGCCTGAGCGACTTCGACTTTGAGCTTCCCCCCGAGCTGATCGCGCAGCACCCGGGCACCCGACGCGCCGATTCACGGCTGCTGCACGTCACGCGCGATTCGCTCGCCGACCTGCACTTCGCCGACCTGCCGTCACTGCTCGCGCCGGGCGACCTGCTCGTCTTCAACGACACGCGGGTGCTGCGCGCGCGCCTGCACGGAACGAAGGACACCGGCGGGCGGATCGAGGCGCTGGTGGAACGCGTGCTCGACGAGCGAGAGGCGCTCGTGCAGCTGCGCGCGAGCAAGCCGCCGAAGCCGGGCACCCGGCTGCACTGGCGCGCCGGCGGCGCGATGGTGCTCGCCCGCGAGGGCGAGTTCTGGCGGTTGCGCTTCGACGAGCCGGTGCACGCCTGCCTGCGGCGCGAGGGCGAGCTGCCGCTGCCCCCGTACATCACGCGCGCGCCCGAGGCGCGCGACGAGGAGCGCTACCAGACCGTCTACGCGCGCGCGCCGGGCTCGGTCGCAGCGCCCACCGCCGGCCTGCACTTCGACGAGGCGATGCTCGCGCGCCTGCGCGAACGGTCCGTGCGTCTCGCGTTCGTCACGCTGCACGTCGGCGCCGGCACGTTCCAGCCGGTGCGCGTCGACGATCTTTCACTGCACCGGATGCATGCCGAGCGCTACGAGGTACCTGAAGCGACCGCGCGCGCGATCGACGAGACGCGCGCGCGCGGCGGGCGCGTGCTCGCCGTGGGCACGACGTCGTTGCGGACGCTGGAGTCCGCCGCCGACGACGACGGACGCGTGAGGCCCGGCCGCGGCGAGACCCGCCTGTTCGTGACGCCCGGATACCGCTTTCGCGTGGTCGAAAGGCTGCTGACGAACTTCCATCTGCCGCGCTCGACGCTGCTGATGCTGGTGAGCGCCTTCGCCGGTGTCGATCGCGTGCGCACCGCCTATGCGCACGCGATCTCCCGACGCTACCGCTTCTTCAGCTACGGGGACGCGATGCTGCTCGAACGCTGCGACGACTGGGCGTCCCCCTCCGCGAACGGCCTCAGGCATTCATCGCCGGCCCGTAGGGCACCGCGATCGTCGCCTCGGCGCGCACCTCCGAGCTCGAGCGCGACGCCTGCGCGGTGCGCGACTCGAACCCCGGGTTCACGCGCGGACCTTCGTTGTTCGACTGGATCAGGTACGGCTCGCTGTTGCTCGAGGACGCGAGGTTGCTGGACGGCATCGTCGTCGTCGGGCCGGGATACTCGGTCTCGACGAGGATTTCGCGGGCGCCTGCCTGGCCGACGAGGCCCAGCGCGAGGACGGCGGGAACGAATACGCGGACGAACGTTTTCATGATGCTCTCCTGATTCTCCGGATCGGCGGGACCGCCCCGTCGACAGGACAAAGTGTGCGATCACGAAGAGGAGCGCCGGTCACGAAACGGTGACGTTCGGGGATCATCGTTTTTCCGTTCGATCACGGCACGTCCGTCGGCTCGGCGATCACGGCGCGGTCGCCGGCGCGGCGCGGGCGCGCGCAGGGAGAAAGGCGCGCGTCAGCCGCCGCACGGCGGCACGCCCCGGGCGGCGATAATCGCGCGATGCCCGAATTCGAGTTGCTGCACCAGGACGGACAGGCCCGGTGCGCACGACTGCACCTGTCGCACGGCGTCGTGGAGACGCCCACCTTCATGCCGGTCGGCACCTACGGTGCCGTCAAGGCGATGTCGCCGCGCGAGCTCGAGGAGCTCGGCGCGCAGATCATCCTCGGCAATACCTTCCACCTGTGGCTGCGGCCCGGCCTGGAGACGATCGCCCGCTTCGGCGGCCTGCACCGCTTCATCGGCTGGGAGCGACCGATCATCACCGATTCCGGCGGCTTCCAGGTCTGGAGCCTCGGGCCGCTGCGTCGAATCTCCGAGGAAGGCGTGCAATTCGCCTCACCGGTGAACGGTGACCGGCTGTTCCTCACGCCCGAGCGCTCGATGCAGATCCAGCACGCGCTCGACGCCGACGTCGCGATGATCTTCGACGAGTGCACTCCGTACGAACGCGACGGCATGCCCATCGGCGTCGACGAGGCGGCCGAATCGATGCGGCTGAGCCTGCGCTGGGCGAGGCGTTCGCGGGACGCCTTCGACCGCCTGCGCGCCGAAGGCTCCGGCACCTCGAACGCGCTGTTCGGCATCGTGCAGGGCGGCATGTTCGAGAAGCTGCGCGACGAGTCGCTCGCCGGCCTACTCGACATCGGCTTCGACGGCTACGCGATCGGCGGACTTTCGGTGGGCGAGCCGAAAGACGAGATGCTGCGCGTGCTCTCGCACACCGCGCCGCGCCTGCCCGAGCGGGCACCGCGCTACCTGATGGGCGTCGGAACGCCGGAGGATCTCGTCGCCGGCGTCGTCGCCGGCATCGACCTCTTCGATTGCGTGCTGCCCACGCGCAATGCGCGCAACGGCTGGCTGTTCACCCGTTGGGGCGACCTGAAGCTGCGCAATGCCCGCTACCGGCTCGACGAGCGCGCGGTCGACGAGCAGTGCGGCTGCTATGCGTGCCGCCACTTCTCACGCGCCTACCTGCACCACCTGCAGAAAGTCAACGAGATCCTCGGCGCGCGGCTCGCGACGATCCACAACCTGCACTACTACCTGGAGCTGATGCGCAGCCTGCGAGCAGCGATCGGCGCTGGCGAACTCGACAGCTTCACGAGGGAATTCGCCGCCGGGCGAGGCCGGGGCGTAGATTGAGACACCCGGTTCCGAAACGAGGTGTAGACTTCGGCGGCGCGTTGCACAGAAACCGAAAGCAATAACCCTACGGAGTAGTCGGGTACCACCCCCTACCAAGGGACGTTGCGACGCAAACTTCGCTCGCGGCCCCGGAACTACGTATTTCCACCAATTGACGATCCCGGAGCCGCCTCGACCGAAGGAGGAAAACATCCACGAGGGGAGGTGTTCTCACCGAAGAGAGCGTGTGGTCAACGGCCGCTCGTGTCGATCCGGATCTTCCCCGAGCTGCTGCTTCGAACGGCCCGCGCGACCGACGCCGGGCGGGCCATGTCGTTCCTGTCGTCGCCGCGCGTCGCGGCCGGCTGCAGGCCTTATCCGATGAGCGCCGTTGCGCAACACCTGAGGGCCCAGACCGATGCTCCATCCGATCCCGCCCCACGCTCTCGGCCCAACCCGGCTCACGTCGCGGTTCGGCGGTGATTTCTTCGACCGCTTCTCGCTCGAGCTCGCCACGAGCGACGACCTGCGAACCGAGAGCTACCGGCTCCGCCATCGCATCTATGTCGAGGAGCTGAAATACGAACGCGCGGAAGACTTCCCCCATGGCGTGGAGTTCGATGCCTACGACCGTCGCTCGCTCGCCGTCCTGCTGCGCCATAAGGCAAGTCGTCGGTTCATCGGCTGCGTTCGACTCATCGTCGCCGACCCGAAGGACCCGACGCAGCCGTTCCCCTTCGAGGTGACTGCCGTCGACGGGCTCGCCCGGCGCTCGAAGACCTTCCGCGAGACGCCGCGCGAGCGCCTCGGCGAGGTCTCGCGGCTGGCCGTGGTGCGCGAGTTCCGTCGGCGCAAGGTCGATCGCGATCCCGCCCTGTACTCGCTGCAGGACCTCACGCTCGATCCCTCCGATCCGCGCCGGCAGAACAACATCCCGCCGGCGCTCGGGCTGATCTTCTCGGCCGCCTGGCTCGGCATCGAGATCGGCCTCGACGCGGTTTTCGTCATCATGGAGCTGCGCCTGGCGCGATTGCTGCGCACGCTGGGGCTCACGTTCACGCAGGTCGCCGAGCCGATCGAGTACCGGGGCCTGCGTGCGCCCTTCGAGATCCGTCGCGAGGCGCTGCTCGGCGAGCTGGCGCCGCCGCTGAGCCACGTGCTCGACCTCGTGCGCGAGCACATAGCTGGCACTCACCTCGGTGGAAAGCCCTCTCGCGCGCGAAACCGTCGGGCATTGATCCAGGGGTATCCTTCACGGCAGGGCAACACGCAAATCGCGTGCCCGCCGCGTTCCGCAGCGCTTCGGCCGGGAGCACCGTTGCTATAATTCGCGGTTCACTTCCGGAGACTCCCCCGTGCTGATCTCGCCAGCCTACGCCCAGGCCGCGGGTTCGACTGAACAGCAGATCATCGGCTTCCTGCCGATCATCCTGATGTTCGTCGTGCTGTATTTCCTGATGATCCGACCGCAGATGAAGCGCGCCAAGGAGCACAAGACGATGCTCGAGGCGCTCAAGCGCGGCGACGAGGTCGTCACTTCCGGCGGAGTGATCGGCCGCGTCACCAAGGTCGGCGAAAGCTACGTCACGATCGAGGTCGCGCGAACGCCGGAGGGCAAGGGCGGCGACGCGCCCATCGAGATGCACTTCCAGAAGACGGCCGTGCAGACCCTCCTGCCGAACGGCACGATCAAGGCGATCTGAGCGCGTCGTCCCCTCCCGACGCACCGCGTCCCCGCCCGCGCGGAACCGCATGAACCGCTACCCGGTCTGGAAATACGTCCTTCTCGCGCTCTCGCTGGTGTTCGGCCTGCTCTACACGCTGCCGAACTTCTTCGGGGAGGCGCCCGCGATCCAGGTCTCGAGCGCGAAAGCCACGCAGAAGATCGACGCGTCGATGCTCGACCGCGTCGGCGACATCCTGTCGAAGGCCGGGCTGGAGACCACGGGGCTCTTCTTCGACGGGAACTCGGTCAAGGCACGCTTTCGCGACACCGACACCCAGCTGCGCGCGAAGGACGTCGTCGCGCGGGCGCTGAACGCCGACCCCGCCGATCCTTCCTGGATCGTCGCGCTGAACCTGCTCTCGGACACGCCGCGCTGGCTCGCCGCGCTGCGCGCGCAACCGATGTACCTCGGGCTCGACCTGCGCGGCGGCGTGCACTTCCTGCTGCAGGTCGACATGAAGGAGGCGCTCGCCAAGCGGATGGACGGCCTGGCGAGCGACATCCGCACGCAGCTGCGCGACCGCAACATCCGCCACGCCGGCATCGACCGGGTCGGTGACACGATCGAGATCCGCTTCCGCGACGCGCCCACGCGCGAACGTGCGCGCGGCATCATCGCCGACACCTCGCCGGAGCTCGCACTCGCCGAAGCCGGCGATGCCGTCGAACCGAAGCTGGTCGCGCGCTTCCGCGAGGACGCCGCCGCACGCGTGCAGCAGAACGCGGTCCAGCAGAACATCACCACGCTGAGCAACCGCATCAACGAGCTGGGCGTCGCCGAGCCGGTGATCCAGCAGCAGGGGGCCGACCGCGTCGTCGTGCAGCTGCCCGGCGTGCAGGACACCGCGAAGGCGAAGGACATCCTCGGGCGCACCGCCACGCTCGAGGTGCGCATGGTCTGCGAATCGCCCGAGGAGCTTTCGGCACTCGCCGCCGGCACCGTGCCCTTCGGCTGCGAGCGCTTCACCGAACGCGGCGGCCAGCCGATCCTGCTGCGCAAGCAGGTCATTCTCACCGGATCGAACCTGAACGACGCGCAGGCGGGCTTCGACTCGCAGACGCAGGAGCCGGCGGTGCACCTGACGCTCGACGCGAAGGGCGCGCGCATCTTCCGCGACGTCACGCGCGAGAACGTCGGCCGGCGCATGGCGATCGTGCTCGTCGAGCGCGGCAAGGGCGAGGTCGTCACCGCCCCGGTCATCCGCACCGAGATCGGCGGCGGACGCGTGCAGATCTCCGGGAGCATGACCACGCAGGAAGCCAACGACGTCGCGCTGCTGCTGCGCGCCGGCTCGCTCGCCGCCCCGATGGAGATCGTCGAGGAACGCACGATCGGGCCGAGCCTGGGCGCCGACAACATCCGGCAGGGCTTCCAGGCCACTTTCTGGGGCTTCGTCACGATCGCGATCTTCATGGTCGCCTACTACCACTTCTTCGGCGTGGTCTCGGCGATCGCGCTGTCGGTGAACCTGCTGCTG
>Ga0079224_100006166_pt1 | contig 15849 bp, 14 predicted proteins | sample Stecom2015_FD_80414 | JGI IMG/M metagenome (GOLD analysis project Ga0079224, IMG submission 80414) | Agricultural soil microbial communities from Utah to study Nitrogen management - Steer compost 2015 | ecosystem: Environmental > Terrestrial > Soil > Agricultural land | place: USA: Utah...
CGGATGAATCCGGCGCGATCGCAGATCACCGGCACGATCTGCGGCGTGCGCGTCGAGACGATCGAGGAGCCGACCATGCGGGAGATCCGCTATCTCGACAAGCTGATCGACGGGCTCGCCAAGGGGAAAGCCGATGGCGAAGATCCTCCGGCAGTAGCCGGCCTTCCGCTCTCCCTTCCCGGCGGTAGGAGTCTGGACGAAGCGGTGGAAATCGTCTAGACTATATTCCTATTCACGCTACCGGGAGCCCCCATGCCGCGCCCTCTCCCCAACCGTCATCGCGAGGCGCGGAGCGCCGCGGCGATCCAGAGCCGCGACCGCTGGCGCCGGGGCGATTCTGGATCGCTTCGCTCCCTCCGGTCACTCGCGATGACGAACTCAGGGGTGCGGGCGAAGACCACCCCCACAAATCCGAAGGAATCCCCACATTTCCCAATGGTTTCCTCTCCGCCCTCTCCCCACCGTCAACGCGAGGCGCGCAGCGCCGCGGCGATCCAGGGCCGCGAGCGCCGGCGCCGGGGCCACCCCCACGAATCCCGAGGAATCCCCACATTTCCCTATGCCGCTTCTTCCGCCGGGCTTAGCCTTTTCCCCGGGGAAACGCGCCTGCACCACGGAGGGGCGAGGACCATGCCGAAGAAGCTGACCGAGGAGCAACTGGACCGTTACCGCCACGACGGCTTCCTGTTTCCGCTGCCGGGGATCGGGGCGGAGGACGCCGCCCGCTACCGCGCCCGCCTCGAAGCCTGGGAGCGGGAACAGGGCCAGCCGATCACGGCGACGGACGCGCGCTACAAGCCGCACATCCTGTTCCCCTGGGCGAACGAGCTGGTGCGGCGGCCCGAGATCCTCGACGCGGTCGAGGACGCGATCGGCCCGGACATCCTGGTCTGGACCAGCACCTTCTTCGTCAAGGAGCCGAACACGCCGGCGGTCACCCTCTGGCACCAGGACTGGACGTTCTTCGGCCTCCGCCCGCACGAGCACGTCACCGCATGGGTGGCACTCTCCAACGCGTCGGAGGCGGCCGGCTGCATGCAGATGGTGCCGGAGGAGGGCCGCGGCCGGCCGATGCGCCACCAGCCGCGCGCCGACCCGAACAGCATCAACGGCGGCGGCCAGCGCGTGGTCGAGCCGTTCGACGAGGCGAAGGCCGTGCACGCCGCCCTCCGGCCCGGCGAATTCTCGCTGCACCACACGCTCTGCATCCACAGCTCGGCCCCGAACCGGGGCGACGACCGCCGCATCGGCCTCGGCATCAGCTACGTGCCGACGCGCGTGCGCCACATCGGCACGATCCCGGTCTCGGCCCTGCTGGTGCGCGGCGAGGACCGCTTCGGCCACTTCCGCCACGAGGCGGACCCGACCGGAGACTATGCCGCCGACCTCGCCGCCCACGCCGCCGCCTATGCGCCCTACCGCGCCGCCTACAACGAGCAGGTCCGCTGGCACGAGCAGGGCGAGCCGCGCCAGACGAGTGCCGCGCAATGAGCGAGGGGCGCCTCGCGGGCAGGACCGCGATCGTCACCGGGGCGGCGGGCGGCATCGGCCGTGCCATCGCCGAGCGCTTCGCCCGCGAGGGGGCGGCGGTCCTCGTCGCCGACATCGACGAGGCCGGGATCGAGGAGACGGTGCGCCGCATCGGCGAGGCCGGCGGCCGGGCCGCCGGCAGTCGCTGCGACGTCTCGCGCGAGGAGGATGCCGAGGCGGCGGTGCAGGAGGCGGTCGAGCGCTTCGGCGGGCTGCACGTGCTCGTCAACGACGCCGCCACCTTCCTCGCCGACGGCACCGTCGCCGACATCCCGGATGCCGACTGGCGCCGGGCGCTCGACGTGAACCTCACCGGCGCCTTCCTGATGAGCAAGTATGCCGTGCCGGTGATGGCGGCGGGCGGCGGCGGCAGCATCGTCCATATCGCCTCGCAGCTCGGCCAGGTCGGCAAGAAGGGGCGGAGCTGGTACGGTGCGGCCAAGGCGGCGCTGATCCACCTCGCGAAGACGATGGCGATCGATCACGCCGGGCAGAACATCCGCGTCAACAGCCTCTCGCCGGGGCCGATCGAGACCGACCGCATCCGCCGGCGCTATGGCGGCCGGGAGGCGGCGCTGCGAGACCTCGGCTCGCTCACCCTCTTCCGCCGCCTCGGCCGGCCCGAGGAGATCGCCGCCGCGGCACTCTTCCTCGCCAGCGACGAGTCCTCGTTCATGACGGGGGCCGACCTCCTCGTCGACGGCGGCTATAACGCCGTCTGACTTTCCTCCTCCACGACAGCGGACCCGGACATGCAGAACGACAAGGTAAGGCTCGAGACCGACGGCAAGGTCGCCGTGATGACCCTGAACGACCCCGGCGCCCTCAACGCCATCGGCCACCGCATGCGCCAGGACCTCGGCGAGGCGATCGAGGCGGTGGAGCAGGGCGGCGCGCGCTGCCTGCTGATCACCGGCGCCGGTCGCGCCTTCTGCTCGGGCGCCAACCTGAACGATCCGGACCGGCCGCCTCGCGACCGCGCCGCCGAAGCGCGCGGCGAGGCGAAGAGCGATCTCGAATCCTGGTACAACCCGTTCTTCCTCAGGCTGCGCGACCTGCCGATCCCGGTCGTCGCCGCGATCAACGGCGTCGCCGCCGGCGCCGGGATGAGCCTCGCCCTCTCGGCCGACATCAAGCTGGCGGCGCGCTCGGCCTATTTCCTTCAGGCGTTCGCGCGGATCGGCCTCCTGCCCGACTGCGGCTCGTCCTACGTCCTGCCGCGCCTGGTCGGGATCGCCCGCGCCATGGAGCTGTCGATGCTGGCCGAGAAGCTGCCGGCGGAGACCGCGCTCGAATGGGGCCTGATCAACCGGGTCGTCGACGACGCCGAGCTGATGCCGGCGGCGATGGAGATGGCGACCCGGCTCGCCAACGGGCCGAAGGCGCTCGGCCTGATGCGGCGGATGTACTGGGGCAGCCTCGAGAACGGCTACGCCGCGCAGCTCGACCTCGAGGCGAAGCTGCAGATCGAGGCCGGGCTCTCCGCCGACTACGCCGAGGGGGTCGCCGCGTTCCGGGAGAAGCGGCCGGCCAGGTTCACGGGGAGCTGACGCCGGCGAGGAGGCGTCGCGCCTCGGCGCAGTCGACGGCGATCTGCTCCTTCAGGGCGTCGAGGCCGTCGAACTTGCGCTCGGGGCGGATGTAGGCGACGAACTGCACCCGGACCCGCTTGCCGTAGAGGTCGCCGGTGTAGTCGAACAGGTGCACCTCGAGCAGGAGGTCGGTGCCGTCGACGGTCGGCCGGCGGCCGAAATTGGCGGCGCCGTCGTACCAGCGGGTCGCAGCCCCCTCCTCCTCCTCGACGCCGACGCGCACGGCATAGACGCCGGTCGCCGGCCGGAGGTTGTCGCCGAGGGCGACGTTGGCGGTCGGGAAGCCGATCGTGCGCCCCCGCTTCTGGCCGTGCTCGACGGTTCCGTCGATCTCCCACCAGTGGCCGAGGAGGCGCGCCGCCTCCTCCGGGCGGCCGTTCTGGAGGTGCTCGCGGATCCGGGTCGAGGAGTACTCGACACCGTCCTCGCCGATGACGCTCGCCACCTCGGTGACGCCGAAGCCGTAACGGGGCGCCAGCCGGCGCAGCAGCTCCGGCGTCCCGCGGCGGTCGCGGCCGAAGTGGAAGTCCTGGCCGACGACGGCGTGCCGGATCGCGAGATCGCGCGCCAAAATCTCGTCGACGAACGCCTCGGCGGAGTGGCGGGCGAGCTCGCGGTCGAACGCGAGCACGAACAGGAGATCGGCGCCGAGCGCCTCGATCAGCCGCGCCTTGGTGCTGGGCGAGGTCAGCCGGAACGGCGGCTCGTGCGGGCGGAAGAAGCTGCGCGGGTGCGGCTCGAACGTCAGCACGCCCCACGGCACGCCCTCGGCCTCGGCCACCTCGCGGGCCTTGTCGATCACGGCGCGGTGGCCGTGGTGGATGCCGTCGAAGTTGCCGATGGCGACAGCCGCACCACGCGCATCGTCGGGCAGGCCCGTGGAGCTGTGGAAGATGCGCATCTGCGTGCTGGTTCCGTCCCGGTTGCGGGGGCGTGTCGGTTCGTGCAGGCGGCGCAATCTAACGAACGCGCCCCCGGTCGACAAGCTGACCGCTCAGGCGGCGGCGCCGGTCCGCGGCTCGATCGGCACCCGCTCGGCGAGGCCGGTGAGCTGCTCCAGCAGCGCGCCGGCGCGGAGCAGCGCCGCCTCGTCGCGCGGGCGGGCGATGATCTGGAGGCCGACCGGCCGGCCGTCGGCGGTGAAGCCGGCCGGCATCGCCAGCGCCGGACAGCCCGTGAGCACCACCGCGTAGGAGAGCGCGATCCAGTGGAAGTCGTAACGGGAGGGCTGGCCGTCGATCTCGGCCGGCGCGCGGAGCTCCTTGTCGAACGGCGGCACCGAGACCGTCGGCGCGATCAGGAGGTCGTGCGTCCGGAAGAACTCGTTGAAGCGGACGACGATCGCGGCGCGCGCCCGCTCCGCCGCCGCCAGCTCGACCGTCGTCATCCGCTTCGCCGCCTCGAGCGGCTCGACGATGGCAGGCGCGATGCGGCCGGGGTGCTGCTCGACCACCTCCTGCCGGTCGAGCAGCAGGCTCATCTGGTAGAGCGGCATGAACGCTTCCTCGGCCCCGGCCATGTCGGGCGAGGCCTGCTCGACCACCGCGCCGTGCCCCTCCAGGCGCCGCGCGGCGGCGGCGCAGATCTCGCGGACCTCGGGCGCCACCGGGGCGAAGCCGAGATCGGGGCTGAAGGCGATCCGCGGCGGCAGCGACGGCTCCGCCGCTGCGCGGGCGAAGGGCTCCGCCCGGTCCTCCAGCGTCAGCGGGTCGTCGGGGAAGTAGCCCGAGAGATGATCGAGGAAGAGGGCGACGTCGCCGACATCGCGCGCCATCGGCCCCTGCACGGCGAGCGGGTTGAAGGCGCGGCCCGAGATCGCACGCGGCACCCGCCCGAAGCTCGGCCGCAGCCCGACGATCGAGCAGCAACTCGCCGGGATGCGCAGGCTGCCGGCGATGTCGGTGCCGTGCGCCAGCCAGACCTCACCGGCCGCCAGCGCCGCCGCCGCGCCGCCCGACGAGCCCCCGCAGGTCAGGCTCGTGTTCCACGGGTTGGAAGTGTGGCCGAAGATCGGGTTCCAGGTGGTGGCGAGCGAGCCATATTCGGGCGTGTTCGAGCGGGCGAGGACGATGCCGCCGCGCTCCTCCATCCGCAGCACCAGCGGGTCGGACTTCGGCGCGATGCGGTCGGCGAACACCGGGCAGCCGAAGGTGCTCCGCACGCCCTCGACGTCGATCAGGTCCTTGACCGCGATCGGCAATCCGGCGAGCCAGCCGGGATGATCTTCCCGCTCGCGCCCCTTCCCCTCCATCAACCGCTTGGCGTAATCGCGCGCCCGGTCGAAGCAGCGGATCGGCAGCGCGTTCACGGCGCCGTCCACCGCCTCGATGCGCGCGGCGGCGGCTTCGACCAGATCCAGCGGCGTGAGCTCGCGCCGTTTCAGCCGTGCGACCGCCTCTCGCGCCGTGAGCCGGATCAGCTCGTCCGCGCCCGCCGTCACGAGGCGGTGCCCGGCCGCGGATCGATCGGCAACTGCCCGGCGAGGCCACTCGCTTCCTCGAACAGGGCGGCCGCCTGGAGCAGCGAAGCCTCGTCGCGCATCGGCGCCACGATCTGCAGCCCGACCGGCCGCCCGTCCGCGGTGAAGCCGCAGGGGATGCTGGCGGCCGGGCACGAGGTGAGCGAGATCACGCAGGCGGCGCTCATCCAGTCGACATAGTTGTCGAAGCGCCGGCCGTCGATCTCCTCGACCCAGCGCTTCTTCACGTCGAACGGGGGAACCGACGCGGCGGGGCAGAGCAGCAGGTCGTACTCGGCGAAGAAGTCGACCATGCGCTGGTAGATCGCCGAGCGCGTGCGCTGCGCCGCGCCGAACTCGGCCGCGGTCATCTTCAGCCCTCGTTCGGCGTTCCAGACGATCTCGGGCTTGAACTTGTCGCGGTGCTGCTCGATCAGCGGCCAGCGCGAGGCGACGAACGAGAACGCGCGGATGACGTGATAGGCGTCCATCGCGCCGGTGAAATCGGGCGAAGCCTCCTCGACCTCGGCGCCGAAGTCGGCGAAGCGCTTCGCCGCGCGCGCGCAGATCTCCCGCACCTCGGGCTCGACCGCCACGGCGCCGCCGAAGTCGGCCGTGAAGCCGACCCGCTTCGGCGGCTTCGGCGAAGCCACCAGCTCCGAGTAGGAGGAAGCAGGCGCCGGCGTCGAGAGCGGATCGGCGAGCACCTGCCCCGCCATCGCATCCAGGAACAGGGCGAGGTCGCCGACATTGCGCGCCATCGGACCGTTGACCGACATGTCGTAGAAGGCGTAGGCGCCGGGGCCGTGCGGCACTCTCCCCGGACTCGGCCGCAGCCCGACGACGGAGCAGAAGCTGGCCGGCGTGCGCAGGCTGCCGCCATGGTCGGAGCCATGGGCGAGCCAGACCTCGCCGGTCGCGAGCGACACCGCGGCACCGCCCGACGAGCCGCCGCAGGTGAGCGCCGTGTTCCACGGGTTGAGCGTCTCGCCGAACACTTCGTTGAAGGTGTTGCCGCCGGCGCCGAACTCCGGCGTGTTCGACTTGGCCAGGACGACACCGCCGTTCGCCTCCAGCCGCTCGACGACGACGTCCGATTTCTGGGGAACGTGATCGGCGAAGATCGGCGAGCCGTGGGTGGTCCGCACGCCGGCCACCTCGTTCAGGTCCTTGATCGCGATCGGCAGCCCGGCCAGCCAGCCGCGTGCACCGCCCTGGAGCACTGCCCTGTTCTGCATCAACCGACGCGCATGATCGCGCGCCCGCTCGACACAGAGGGTCGGCAACGCGTGGACCGTCGGCTCCACCTCCTCGATCCGGGCGACCGCGGCATCGATCAGCTCCAGCGGCGTAACCTCGCCCTTGCTCAGACGGTGGACGGCCTCGCGCGCCGTCAGCCTGATAAGTTCCGCGCTGGCCGCCATTGCCGTGTCCTCTCCTTGCGAAACCCGGTCCGGAACTGAACCAGCGCCGGCCGCTCCGGTCAACGCGCAAGGATGAGCAGGGTAGCTGCTGCTGAAGAAAAGTTAATGGAACAGGCGAGTTGCGCGCTGTCGACGCCGTCCTGTAAATAGGCCGGCCGCCCCCGGTGAGGCTGCCGGGTGGCAAAGTACTCTGCGTGCACGAGACAAGCGCGGAACGGACCGGGCTCTCGGCGGGGGCATCCCAGGGCAGGGCTCTTCCCAAAAACGCGCCAACTGCGGAGGGAGCAGCGGATTCGATGGTCGAAATGATTGCGACCCGAGACCTGGTCAAGCGATTCGGGCCGATCGAGGCCGTGCGCGGGGTCTCGCTGTCGGTCAAGCGGGGCGAGGTGCTCGGCTTCCTCGGCCCCAACGGTGCCGGCAAGTCGACGACCATGAAGATGATCACCGGCTTTCTTCGGCCGACGAGCGGCTCGGCGAGCATCTGCGGCTTCGACGTGCTCGACCAACCGATCGAGGCCAAGCGGCGCCTCGGCTACCTCCCCGAAGGCGCCCCGCTCTACCCGGACATGACGGCACACGCCTTCCTTCGCTTCGTCGCATCTGCGCGAGGCCTCAGCGGCGCGGAGAAAGAGAAGCGGATCGACGCCGCCGTCGAGCGCACGCACCTCGAAGACGTGCTCCGACAGCCGATCGAAACCCTCTCGAAGGGCTTCAAGCGCCGCGTCGGGCTGGCGCAGGCGTTGCTGCACGATCCGGAGGTGCTGATCCTCGACGAACCGACCGACGGCCTCGACCCGAACCAGAAGTTCGAGGTCAGGAGCCTCATCAACCAGATGGCGCCCGACAAGGCGATCGTGATCTCGACTCACATTCTGGAAGAGGTCGACGCCGTCTGCACCCGCGCGGTGATCATCGCGGGGGGCCGCGTCGTGGCGGACGGCACGCCGGGCGAACTCGCGGCCCGCTCACGCTACCACAACGCGGTTTCCCTCGTCGTGCCGCCGGATCTGGCGGATTCCGTCGTCGGCGCGCTGGCGGGCCTGACGGCGGTGGCTTCGGTCGACAAGACCCCCCGGCCGGACGGGACGGTGAAGCTGACGGCGTTCCCGAAAGACGGCGCCAACATCTACGGTCGCATAAATCAGCTCGTCGAGGCCCACAGTTGGCCGGTCGGCGAACTCCGCGGCGAGACCGGTTATCTCGACGATGTGTTCCGCTCCATCACTACGGGCGAGCAACGCCCACCGGGCACGACTGCAGCGGGCGCTCCCTCGGACCGGGAGGCGGCTCATGCGTAACGTCGGCACGGTAATGATGCGCGAGCTTGGGGGCTATTTCGCCACACCCGTCGCCTATGTCTTCATCGTCATTTTCCTGGCGCTCGCCAGCGCTCTCACCTTCTATCTCGGCTACTTCTTCGAGCGGGGGCAGGCCGACCTGCAGCCGTTCTTCATGTTCCATCCCTGGCTCTACCTCTTCCTGATTCCCGCGATCTCGATGCGGCTCTGGTCGGAGGAGCGGAAGTCCGGCACGATCGAGCTGTTCCTGACCCTGCCGATCACCTTGCCGGCCGCCGTGATCGGCAAGTTTCTCGCCGCCTGGGTCTTCGCCGGCATCGCGCTCGCCCTGACCTTCCCGCTCTGGATCACGGTCAACTATCTCGGCGAGCCGGATAACGGGGTGATCCTGGCGAGCTATATCGGCAGCTTCCTGATGGCCGGCGGCTATCTCGCGATCGGCTCGTGTCTATCCGCGCTGACCAAGAATCAGGTCATCGCCTTCGTGCTGACGGTCGCTGTCTGCTTCCTGTTCACGGTGAGCGGGTCGGAGGTCGTCGTTTCGTTCTTCGGAGATCTCGCATCGCGGACGGTGGTCGAGATCATCGCCGCCTTCAGCTTCCTCACCCACTTCAACCAGATCATCAAAGGCGTGATCGACGCGCGTGATATCGTCTTTTACTTGGCGGTGATCGCCGTCTGGCTGTTCGCGACTGTCGTCGTCGTCGATCTCAAGAAGGCGGACTGAGGTGGTATGATGGCAGGCAGCACCATAGGTCAGCGCAACGCACTCTCCGCGGCCGCCCTGGTGGTCGCCGCGGTTCTCTTTGTCGGCGTGATCGTGCTCTCCAGCACGTTGCTGCGGTCCGCGCAGGTGGACCTGACGGAAGAGAAGCTCTTCACGCTCTCGGAAGGATCGGAGCGGATCGCGCAGAGCATCGACGAGCCGATCACCCTCCGCTTCTATTTCTCGGACACGCTGGCCCGCGAGATTCCGGCGATCGGCATCTACGCGCAGAGAGTGCGGGATCTGCTCGAGGAGTTCGTTCGCGCCTCCGACGGCAAAATCCGGCTCGAGATCTACGATCCCGAGCCCTTCTCGCCGGCCGAGGACCGTGCGGTCGCGTTCGGGCTTCAGGGCGTTCCGGTCGATCAGAGCGGCGAGCTGGTCTATTTCGGCCTAGCCGGCACCAACAGTACCGACGATACCGAGACGATCGCCTTCTTCGACCAGTCGCGGGAGCGGTTCCTCGAGTACGACATCGCTCGCGTCGTTCATAACCTCGCAAATCCGGAAAAGCGCAAGGTAGGTCTGATCACGTCGCTGCCGCTGTCGGGCTCCCCCTATCGCGGCCAACCGGGTGCGCCGGACGATTCCTGGATCGCTTACTCGCAACTCGAGGAGTTCTTCGAGATCGAGCCGATTCGCGCGAGCAGCGGCGAGATCCCCGAAGACATCGACGTTCTTCTCCTCGTCCACCCGAAGGACCTCACGGACGAGACGCTGTTCGCCATCGACCAGTTCGTGCTTCGGGGCGGGCGGCTGATCGCCTTCATCGATCCGCATTCGGAGGCGGATGCCGCCAGAGCCAATCCCGCCAACCGGGCGCGGACACCGGTTCGAACCTGGAGAAGTTGCTCGCCGCCTGGGGCGTCGAGATGCCGGCAGACAAGATCGCCGGCGACCTCCGTGCCGCGCGGCGCGTCCAGGTGCCGAGCGAAAGCGAGTCCCGGGTCGCTGCCATCGATTACCCGCTGTGGATGGCTCTCACGGGTAACAACTTCGACCGCAACGACCAGATCACCAGCACCCTCAATCAGCTCAACCTCGCCTCGCCCGGCTTTCTCCGGAAGACGGAAGGCTCCGCCATCGAGATGACCCCGCTTCTGTTCACGAGCGCCGAGGGAGGCGGCACGGTGGATGCCTCGCGCGTTAAGGGGCGCGCGGCGGATCCAGTCGCCGTGGTGCGGGGCTTCGAGACCACCGGCGAGCCACTCACGCTCGCGGCCCGCCTCCATGGGCAGGTCAAGACGGCATTCCCCGAAGGGCCTCCACGGCCCGAGGATGAAGAGGAAGATTCGGAGGAATCGGCCGACAGCGCGTCGGAAAACGCGTCGGCGTCGGAAGAGGGAAGTGAGTCCCAGCACCTCCTGGAGTCGGAGAATCCGATCGACGTGGTGGTGGTTGCCGACGTCGATCTGCTCGCCGACGCCATGTGGGTACGGGTGCAGGACTTCTTCGGCCAGCGCATCGCCGTACCCATGGCACAAAACGGAAGCTTCTTCGTGAACGCCGTCGACAACCTCTCCGGCAGCAGCGAGCTCATAGGACTGCGCGGACGTGGCGTCGCGCAGCGGCCGTTCACGACCATCCAGGAGATCCAGCGTGAGGCGGAGCGCGGCTTCCGGGCCAAGGAACAGGAGCTGCTGGCCAAGCTTCAGGAAACGGAGAACCGGCTGAAGGATCTCCAGAAACAGGAGGAAGGCCAGGGCACGACGGTCCTGACGCCGGAGCAGAAGGAGGCGATCGAGAGCTTCCGCGACGAAGCGGTGCGAATTCGCCAGGAGCTTCGCGAAGTGCAGCATGCGCTGCGGCGCGACGTGGAGAACCTCACCAGCTGGATCAAGGCTGCCAACATCGGCCTCATTCCGGTCCTGGTGGCGATCGTTGCGGTCGTGCTCGCTGCAGTCCGCCGCAGCCAGCGCAAGCGCCCACGGCTGAGCTGAACTTCGGGTTCAATTCAGGTCAACGAATGCAGCGCCGAGACCAAAGCCCATGCGCCTGAAATCCTTCATCGTCCTGGCCGCAGTCACGATTCTCGTCGCCGGCGGCGCCTTCTACACCTGGAACCTGCGGGAGTCGTCCACGCGAGGCACCGTCACGAGCGAGCCCCTCTTCCCGGGACTCACGGACCGGATCAACGATATCGATCGCCTGACGATCCGAACTTCGGCGGATGGCACCATCACGCTGGTGCGGGAGGGTGACGACTGGGGAATGGCGGAGCGGCATGGCTATCCGGCCGCTTTCGAGAAGATCCGGAACACGTTGATCGAAATCGCCGCCTTGAACACGATAGAGCCTCGCACGAGCAAGCCCGAGCTCTACGAGAAGCTGCAGGTGGAGGACGTGGAGAGCGAACTGTCCAGCTCGATCCGCGTCACCGCCGCGGCCGGGGACGAAATCGTCGCGGACCTGATCGTCGGCAGAACCCGCCCCACTCAGGAAGGCGGCGGCGTGTTCGTGCGCAAGGCCGGTGAGGAGCAGAGCTGGCTGGCGGAGGGAAGCATCCAACCCCAGCGCAAGTTCGTGCAGTGGCTCGACCGCAACATCGTCAACGCAGACCAGCGACGCATACGCAGGGTCGAGATGACCCGACCCGATGGCCAGGGGGTCGTGATCAGCAAACAGCACCCGGCCGACGAAGCGTATACCCTCGAAACTCCTGTGCCCGAAGGCCGAAAGGTGAAGCCGGATTCGGAGCTGCGCGCGCTCGCCAGCATCACCGATTTCCTCATTCTCGAGGACGTGCGTCCCCAGGATGAGGTCGATTTTGCATCCAGCCCGATTATCGACCGCTTTCTGACCTTCGACGGGCTCGAACTCGTGATGGAGGTCGTCGAGCAGGACGACAGGAGTTGGGTCCGCGTCACAGCCGGCCCGACCGAAAGGTTCGAGGGCCTCGATGCGTTCGTCGAGGAACACAAGGGGCAGGACTCCCGCGAGGGTCGTATCGCGGATCAGATGAAGACGCCGGAGGAGATCGAAAAGGAGATCGCAGCCATCAACGATCGAGTGGATGGCTGGGCCTACCGCGTCACCGACTACAAGACCGGGAAGCTCAAGACGACCATCGAGGACATCACCGAGAACCTCGAAGCGGCGGCCAGCGAAGGCGAAGCACCGGCCGCTCCGGCCGAGGAAGCAGCACCCGAAGCTCCGGCGGCCGACGCATCAACCTCGAGCGGCGGCTGATCGCGCCTGCGCGGCTCAGCCGTCCTCCAGCCGCCGCTTCAGCTCGAGAACGCCAGCTTCGGGTGCCGTAAGCACGACCTGGCCACTTCGCTTCGCGGCTAGAGCACCGGCCGGCGCCATCGAGAACTGGGCGAGCAGGATGGCGTCGCACGCCGGCTGCACAGCGGCAGCGGCCGCTACCAGTTCGTCGTGACGCTCTCGATCGCCGCCGAGCAGCGCCTCCATCGCGTCGGGCACGAAGTGGCCGTCCACTTGGGCGTCGATCCCTCTTGCAGCGGCCGCCTGCTCCAAGTCCGCCTGGAGCAGCCCAACCGAATCTGCCGCCGTAGCCAGCACGCGAAAGCGCGTGCCCTTCGCAAGAGCGGCCTCTACGATCCCGTCATAGGAAGTGAGGACCGGGACCAACAGAGTCGCCCGCGCCTTGCGCACCGCCTCGCCGAAGAAGGATCCGGTAAACAGGATCCCGTCCACACCCGTGCTCGCGCAATATCGCAGCAACTCGCCCACCCTCCGGTCGATCTCGTCGGGCGGCGCCGATCCGCGGCTTCGGTCGAGATACAACGAGCCGTCGAACAGATGAGCGAACTCCGCCGCCGGCCAAAGCCGCCGCATCGCATCAGCCACCGGTTCCATCGAATCCTGCAGGGCATGCACCAACCCTACCCGTTTCGGCATCAGCGTCCCTCCCGCTGGCTCGAGGAGTCATCGCACGGCGGGTAGCGGCGCAAGGTCTCGGCGACGATCATGCAGCCTCCAGAATAAAAGGAGCGCCGCAGCCTCTCGCCACCTCGCGCACTTCCTCGAATAGCCGATCGGTCATGGGAATGCCGTGCGCCAGGCGCTCCGCCCGCGCTTCCGCTTCCGGATCGCCGGCGACCAGCACCGGCCGATCCGGGTCAGCCGGCGGCGTCTCGTGCAGATAGTCGATCAGCGCATCAAGATCCGCCTCGAAGGCGCCGGGCTCACCACGGAAGAAGGCGGGATCGAGTGCGAGGAAGAAGTGTCCGACATTGATGAACCGCCCCGGCTGTTCCGTCTTCAGGTCGCGTCCACCGACGAACGAGCCGCTGAGAATGCTCCCCAGAATCTCGACGAGCATCGCCATCCCGTAGCCCTTGTGGCTGCCAAGCTCGCGCGTTCCGCCGACGGGCGTCAGCCGCTTCGGCTTCGCGTCGAGCGCGGCTGTCGGATTCGTCTCCGGCCGGCCGGCCTCGTTCACGACCCAACCCACCGGCAGCTCCTTTCCCGCCCGCTCGGCGATCTTCAGCTTGCCGACCGCCACCGTGCTGGTTGCCATGTCCAGCGAGAAGGGCCGGTTGCGCTTTGCCGGCGCGGCGAAGGCGATCGGGTTCGTGCTGTACATCGGCTCACGCCCGAAAGTCGGGACCACCGAGCGCTGCGTCGTGCCGGTGACGCAGATTCCGATCAACCCTTCCTCGAGCGCCATCGTCGAATACACGCCGGCCGCACCGAAATGGTTCGAGTTGCGGACGGAGCCGATCGCCACACCGGTTTCGTGGCACTTGGCGATCGCTTTCCGCATCGCCATCTCGGCCGGGACGTGCCCGAGCGAATGGTCGGCGTCGATCAGCACCAGCGTCGGCAACTCGCGGACGATCCGGATGTCAGGGGTGACGTTCAGTTTGCCCTCGCGCCGGTACTGCTCGTAGGTCGGCAACATGCCGATCCCGTGCGAGTCGATTCCGCGGAGGTCCGCTTCGACCATCAGCTCGACGGTCGTCGCGATATGGGCTTCGGCCATTCCCCAGGTCCGATAGACCTCGGCGATCGGGCGCTGGACCTGGTCGGCTGGGATCGTGATCATCGCATCGCCCTCAGTTGCCGAGCAGGAAGGGAACGCCGCTCGCCTCGGCCACCGCGCGCACTTCCTCGTAGAGCGTCTCGGTCATGGGAATGCCGGCAACCTTACGCTCCTCGTACGCGGCATATTCCGGATCGCCGGGCACCATCACCGGTCGCCCTTCGTCCGCCGGCGGAGTTCCGCGAAACATGTCCATGAGGCGATCCATGTCGTCGCGGAACTCGCCTTCCTCGCGGACGAGGTCCGGGTCTATCGCCAGGAAGAAGTGGCCGATGTTGTTGTACTTTCCCTGCTCGCCGGTTTCCGGATCGCGGCTCATGAACCACGAACCGGTCAGCGTCGTGCAAAGGATCTCCACCATCGCCGCCAATCCATAGCCCTTGTGACTGCCGAGCTCCCGCGTACCGCCGAGCGGCGTCAGCCGCCGCAGCCCGAACGCCTTCTGCGCATCCGTGAGCGGCGCTCCGTCTTCGTCGAGGGCCCAGCCCTCGGGCAACGGCTTGCCGGCACGGCGGGCGATGTTGATCTTCCCGAACGCGACGGTCGTGGTCGCCATGTCCAGCGCGAACGGCTTGTTACGACGCGCCGGGGCGGCGAAGGCGATGGGGTTGGTACCGAGTCGCGGCTCCCGTCCGAACGTCGGTACGAGCAAAGGCGACGAGCAGGCGGTCATCGCCATGCCGATCACCCCCTCCTCCGCCGCCATCAAGGAATAGTACCCCGCCGCCCCGAAATGATTGGAGTTGCGAACGCCGACCATCCCGATACCCGTCTTCTTCGCCTTTTCCACGGCGAGCCGCATGGCCTTGAGCGAGGGTGGATGGCCGAGCGACCGGTCGGCGTCGATCAACGCCACCGACGCCTTCTCACGCACGATCCGGATATCCGGCGTGGGATTGATCTTCCCTTCCTGGCGGTGCTTGTCGTACGCGGGAATCATCCCGACGCCATGCGAGTCGATGCCGCGCAAATCTGTTTCCACCATCACGTGGACGGTCTGGTCCACGTGCTCTTTCGACACGCCCCAAGAGGAGAATATGGAAGAGAGCTGACGCCGCAGCGTGTCGGCCGAGACGACGATCATCGGGCGATCCTTCGGTGCTGTGCCGGTTCAACCGGCATCGTATGAGAACCGGCGGCATTCTAGGCGGCGAGCCCGTCAACCGCTAGGATGATCGCCGCCTTTGGCGCCACTTCCGACGCGGCAGCATGGAGTTCCTGATGGCCAATCCTGCGGACCTTTCCGCCATCGAAGCCGGATCCTCGATCGCGGAAGGGCGACTCACCTCCGAGGAACTGGTCGCGGCCTGTCTGGAGCGCATAGAGCAACGCGAGAGCGATGTAGGCGCCTGGATTCATCTCGACCCCGAGGCGGCAATCGCCGAAGCACGTCGGCGCGACCAGCAACCCAAGCGCGGACCGCTGCACGGCGTCCCGGTGGCCGTAAAGGATATCGTGGATACGGCGGACATGCCGACTGGATGCGGCTCTCCGATCTACGAAGGCCGCCGGCCGTACGCGGATGCCGCTTGCGTCGCCCTGCTCCGGGCGGCGGGAATGGTCGTGCTCGGCAAGACGGTTACCACCGAGTTCGCCATGCGGACGCCGGGGAAGACCACAAATCCCCATAACCGGAAACATACCCCCGGCGGCTCCTCCAGCGGCTCTGCGGCAGCGGTGGCGGCCGGCATGGCCCCGCTCGCGATCGGCACCCAGACAGCGGGGTCGGTGATCCGGCCGGCCGCCTATTGCGGCATCGTCGGCTAC
>Ga0079224_100006168_pt1 | contig 15846 bp, 13 predicted proteins | sample Stecom2015_FD_80414 | JGI IMG/M metagenome (GOLD analysis project Ga0079224, IMG submission 80414) | Agricultural soil microbial communities from Utah to study Nitrogen management - Steer compost 2015 | ecosystem: Environmental > Terrestrial > Soil > Agricultural land | place: USA: Utah...
AAGGCGTCGATGGAGATTCCGTCGTCGGCGGCCGGTCGGGTGAAGGAGCTTCGGGTCAAGGTCGGCGACAAGGTGTCCGAGGGCAGCGTGCTGGTCGTGCTGGAGGGCGACGGTCGGGGCGCGACGGCCGAGGAGGGTGGGCAGGACGCGCAGGCGTCGTCGCCCGCGCCCGCGCCCGCACCAGCGGCACCGGCACCGGCACCGGCACCGGCACCGGAGCCGAGGCCCGCCGCGCCCGCGCCCGCGCCCGCATCGGGCGACCGCAAGGCGGACCGCAGCTGCGCCCTCGTCGTCATCGGGGGCGGGCCGGGGGGCTATGCCGCGGCGTTTCGCGCCGCCGACCTCGGCCTCGAGGTGGTTCTGGTCGAGCGCTACGCGACGCTGGGTGGCGTGTGCCTCAACGTCGGCTGCATTCCGTCCAAGGCGCTGCTGCACACCGCTGCGGCGATGGACGAGGCGAGGGCGCTCGCCGCCCATGGCATCGACTTCGGCGAGCCGAGGATCGACCTCGGGAGGCTGCGCGAATGGAAATCCGAGGTCGTCGGCAAGCTCACCGGGGGCCTTGCCGCGATGGCGAAGGGGCGCAAGGTGGAGGTTATCCGCGGCACGGCGCGATTCGTCGATCCGTACCACCTGGACATCGCGCTCACCGACGGGCCGGGCCGCGAGCCCACGGGCCGGTCCCTCACGCTGCGCTTCGAGCAGGCGATCGTCGCGGCCGGCTCGCAGGCCGTCCGCCTGCCGTTCCTCCCGGATGATCCACGCATCGTCGATTCCACCGGTGCGCTCGAGCTCGGAGCGATCCCGAAGCGCATGCTGGTTATCGGTGGCGGGATCATCGGCCTCGAGATGGGCACCGTCTACGCCACGCTCGGGGCGAAGGTCGATGTGGTCGAGATGCTGGACGGCCTGATGACCGGGGCCGACCCGGACCTGGTGCGCGTGTGGCAGAAGCACAATGCGGGCCGCTTCGCGAACATCATGCTGGGCACGCGCACGACCGGCGCGCGGGCGACGCCCGGGGGCATCGAGGTGGACTTCGAGGGCAGGAACGCCCCCGGCGGGCCCGAGACCTACGACCTGGTCCTCTGCGCGGTGGGGCGGCGGCCCAACGGCCGGGAGATCGGGGCGGAGGCCGCCGGGATCGACGTGGATGATCGCGGCTTCATCCACGTCGATGCGCAGATGCGCACGAACGTGCCCCATGTGTTCGCCATCGGGGACATCGTGGGCGAGCCCATGCTCGCCCACAAGGCGGCCCACGAAGGGCATGTCGCGGCGGAGGTCGCCGCCGGCCGGAAGACGGCATTCGATGCCCGGGTGATCCCGTCCGTAGCCTACACCGACCCCGAGGTCGCCTGGGTGGGCATCACCGAATCCCAGGCGAAGGCCCAGTCGATGCCGATCGGCCGCGCGGTATTCCCGTGGGCGGCCTCCGGGAGGGCGACCGCGAACGGACGGACCGAGGGTTTCACCAAGCTCATCTTCGACGAGGCAACGCACCGCATCATCGGCGGGGCCATCGTCGGCACCCATGCCGGCGACATGATCGGCGAGATCGCCCTGGCGATCGAGATGGGGGCCGACGCCACCGACATCGGCAGGACGATCCATCCACATCCCACCCTGGGCGAGACGATCGGACTGGCCGCCGAGCTCTACGAAGGTGCCTGTACGGAGTTGCCGCCGCCCCGGAAGCGTTGACCGGGCCGCAGTTGCGGACTTCATCGTGGCTTGCCCGCATTGACCTTCCGGTCTTTCGGGAGTTTACAATCCGCAACCGCCGAAGCCTCCGTAGCGCGCGGCTCGCGCGCGCCGCCGGCATTCGGATCCTTCCGTCTCCCAGGAGATTCCACCGATGGATCGCCGTTCCGTCCTCAAGAAATCGCTCACCGCCGGGGTTGCCGCCGGCGCCGCCACCCTCGCCGCCCCGGCAATATCCCAGGGCAAGATGGAATGGCGGATGGTCACCGCGTGGCCCAAGAACTTTCCCGGCCTCGGCGTCGGCGCCGAGAACCTCGCCAAGCGGATCACGACGATGTCGGGTGGGCGCCTGACCGTGAAGGTCTACTCGGCCGGCGAACTGGTGCCGCCCCTCCAGGCGCTCGACGCGGTCATCAACGGGACCGCCGAGATGTGCCACAGCGCCGCCTACTACTGGCAGAACAAGAACCCGGGCCTGTCGTTCTTCACGGGCGTGCCGTACGGCATGACCTCGCGCGAACTCACCGCCTGGGTCCGCTTCCTCGGCGGCCAGGAGATCTGGGACGAAATCTACGACCAGTTCGGCGTGCAGGGCTTCCTGTCGGGCGACACGGGCACCCAGGCGGGTGGCTGGTTCCGCAACGAGCTCAAGGGCCTCGAGGACATCAAGGGCCTGCGCTTCCGCACCCCGGGCCTCGGCGGCCAGGTCTGGCAGAAGCTCGGTGCGTCGGTGACGAACATGGCCGCGGGCGAGATCTTCCAGGCGCTCCAGACCGGCACGCTCGATGCAGCCGAATTCGTCGGTCCGTACAACGACCTCGCCCTGGGCTTCTACCAGATCGCGAAGAACTACTACTTCCCGAGCTTCATCGAGCCGGGCCTGGCCACCGAGCTGACGGTGAACAAGTCGAAGTTCAAGGCGCTGCCGGCCGACCTGCAGGAGATCGTCCGCACCGCCGCGCAGGCCGAGTACGACAACGTCTCGTCCGACATGTTCGCCAATGACCCGCGGGCCATGCGCACCCTGGTCGAGAAGCACGGGGTGAAGGTGCACCAGTTCCCGGAATCGATCCTCGAGGCGGGCGCGAAGGCGTCGGCCGAGGTGATCTCCGCGGTGCGCGACGGCGACAATCCGCTCGCCAAGAAGACGGCCGAGAGCTTCATTTCCGCGCTGAAGCTGCTGCGCGAGCGCTCGGAGAGCGCGGACAGCCCGTACATCGTCGCCCGCGAGAAGTACTTCAAGATCTGAGGCCCAGGGGCCTCCCGTGCAGCCGCCGGCTACCCGTCAGGAGCAAAAAGGTAGCCGGCGGCTTCCCGTTCTTCCCGCTCCTGCGTCGCATCGTCCATGAAATGGCTTGCACGATTCGTTGAGGCCGTCGGCCGGCTGAACGCCTTCGTCGGTCATGCGCTGGCATGGCTGGCGCTGGCCGCCGTCGTCCTCTGCTTCACGGTGGTCGTGCAGCGCTACGCCTTCTCCACCACGCACCTGTGGATGCAGGACCTGTACGTGTGGGTGAGTGGGGCCATGTTCATGGGCGTGGCCGGCTATGCGCTCCTCGTGGATGCGCATGTCCGCGTGGACATCTTCTACCGGCCGGCGAGCCTGCGGCGCAAGGCGGTGCTGGACATGATCGGGGTCGTGCTGTTCCTGCTGCCGTTCTGCGCAGTCGTGTGGATCTGGGGCAGCGAGTACGTCTTCCGGTCGTGGGCGCTGCGCGAGGCCTCGTCGAACCCGGGCGGCATGCCGGGGCTGTTCGTCCTCAAGACCTTCATCCTGGTGTTCGCGGTGCTCGTCGCGCTGCAGGGGCTGGCGATGTTTGCCCGCAGCATCCTCGTTCTCGCAGGCAAGCAGGACCTGCTGCCCGTGCGCTTCCGATACCGGCAGGAGTAGTCGTCTTGGACTCCGTCGTGCTCGGCGAGATCCTCGCCGTCGGCCTGTTCCTCGGCATCATCGCCACGCTCCTGATCGGCTTCCCGGTCGCGTTCTCGCTCGCCGGCACCTCGCTGATCTTCGCGCTGGCCGGCTGGCTGCTGGGCGTGTTCGACCCGTCGAACTTCGGCGCCCTGGCGTCTCGCTACATCGGCTTCATGACGAACGAGGTGCTGGTCGCGGTGCCCCTGTTCATCTTCATGGGCACCGTGCTCGAGCGCTCGGGAATCGCCGAGGAGCTTCTCACGACCATGGGTCGCCTCTTTGGCCGTGTGCGCGGCGGCCTCGCGTTCTCGGTCGTCACGGTCGGCGCGCTGCTCGCCGCGTCCACCGGCGTGGTCGGCGCCACGGTGGTCACGATGGGGCTCATCAGCCTGCCGGCGATGCTGCGCGCGGGCTACGATCCCCGGCTCGCGAGCGGCGTGATCTGCGCCTCCGGCACGCTGGGGCAGATCATTCCGCCCTCGACCGTCCTCATCTTCATGGGTGACATGCTGGCCGGGATCAATGCCCAGGTGCAGATGTCGAAGGGCAACTTCGCGCCTTCGCCTGTCTCCGTCGGCGACCTGTTCGCCGGCGCGATGATTCCGGGCCTTCTGCTCGTGCTGCTCTACTTCTTCTTCACCGCCTGGAAGGCGATCTTCGACCCGAAGAGCTGCCCGGCGATGGAGGTCAGCGATGCGGAGCGGGCCCGGCTGGGTCGCGACATCGTGACGGCGCTGATACCGCCGCTGCTCCTCATCGTGGCGGTGCTCGGATCGATCCTCGCGGGCATTGCGACCCCGACGGAATCCGCATCGGTGGGCGCGATCGGCGCGCTCGCGCTCACCATGGCGAAGGGGCGCTTCAAGTGGGGCCTCCTGCGCGATGCCACCCTGGCCACGGCCACCGTGACGTCGATGGTGTTCGTCATCCTGCTGGGCGCCTCGGTCTTCTCGATCGTGTTCCGGATGATGGGGGGGGACAACCTCGTCCACGAACTCCTCACCGACCTGCCGGGGGGAGCGACCGGCGCTCTCGTCGTCGTGCTGGCGGTGATGTTCCTGCTCGGCTTCATCCTCGACACGTTCGAGATCATCTTCATCGTGATCCCCATCACCGCGCCGGTACTGCTCAACCTCGGCATCGATCCCGTGTTCCTCGGGGTCATCGTCGGCATCAACCTGCAGACGAGCTTCCTGACGCCACCCTTCGGGTTCTCGCTCTTCTATCTCCGGGGCGTGGCGCCATCCAGCGTTTCCACCGCCATGATCTACCGGGGCGCGGTGCCCTTCGTCGCGCTCCAGGTCGTGGCGATGGCGATCATCATCGCCTTCCCGGCGCTGGTGACCTGGTTGCCGAAGGTCATCTACCAGTAGCGGCCTGGAGCCGGCGCTGCGCGGCCTGCGCGGCGGCGCGCACCCGGGCCGGTGCCGTGCCGCCGATGTGGTCGCGCGCGGCGACCGACCCTTCCAGGGTCAGCGCCTCGAGCGCATCGTCGCCGATCGCCGGACTGAACTTGCGCAGCGTCTCGATGCCGAGGTCGGCGAGGTCCACGCCACGGTCGGCGGCCTCGCGCACGGCTCGCGCCACCGCCTCGTGCGCATCGCGGAAGGCGACACCGCGCTTGACGAGGTAGTCGGCGAGGTCGGTCGCCGTCGAGAAGCCCTCGGCCGCGGCCTGGCGCATGCGGTCGGCGCGCACGCGTATCCCGCCGACCATGTCGGCGAAGATCCTCAAGGTGTCGACCAGGGTGTCGGCGGCATCGAAGACCGGCTCCTTGTCCTCCTGGTTGTCCTTGTTGTAGGCGAGCGGCTGGCCCTTCATGAGGGTGAGCAGCGCCATCAGGTCGCCGTAGACGCGGCCGGTCTTGCCTCGCGCGAGCTCCGGCACGTCGGGATTCTTCTTCTGCGGCATGATCGACGACCCGGTGCAGAAGCGGTCGGCCAGGTCGATGAAACCGACGCGGGGCGACATCCAGATCACGATCTCCTCGGAAAGCCGCGAGATGTGCATCATCGCGATGCTGGCCGCCGCCGTGAACTCGATCGCAAAGTCCCGGTCGGAGACCGCATCGAGCGAGTTCTCGCAAAGCCCCTCGAAGCCGAGCTCGCGCGCGACATGCTCCCGGTCGATGGGGTAGGTCGTCCCCGCCAGGGCAGCGGCGCCGAGCGGCAGCCGGTTGACGCGGCGCCGCGCATCGACGAGCCGCTCCTCGTCGCGGGCGAACATCTCGACGTAGGCCATCAGGTGGTGCCCGAAGGTCACGGGCTGGGCCACCTGCAGGTGCGTGAAACCCGGCATCAGGGTGTCGGCCTCGCGCTCGGCCAGTCCGGCGAGCGCCAGTTGCAGGGCCCGCAGGCCGTCGAGCGCGCGGTCGATCGCCCCCCGCAGCCACAGGCGCAGGTCCGTGGCCACCTGGTCGTTGCGGGAGCGGCCCGTGTGCAGCCGCTTGCCGGCATCGCCCGCCAGCTCGGTCAAGCGACGCTCGATGTTGAGGTGGACATCCTCCAGGTCGACCGACCACGCGAACTCGCCACGCTCGATCTCCCCCCGGATCTGGCCCATTCCGGCCTCGATCGCGGCCAGGTCCTCGGCCGAAAGCACGCCCTGGCGAGCGAGCATCCGTGCATGGGCGATGGAGCCGTCGATGTCCTCCATGGCCAGCCGGCGGTCGAAATCCACCGACGCGGTGTAGCGTTTGACCAACTCGGATACCGGTTCGGAGAATCGGCCCGACCAGGCTTCGGATTTCTTTGCGAGTTGATCTGTCATAATCTCAGGCGCAGAGGGGAGTGAAAAACCAGCACGGTCGCCCGGTTCGCCGGTGCGCTTCGTCCGCAAGCCGGACGGAGGCTTCGCGCGGGCCTCGGGTCTCGATGCGATTAACTGGAAAAATGCACTTCTGGAGTGTCCGTCGGATTATATCGGCCGTGCGACGATGAATTTGGCGGGCGCCTGAAGGAAGAATGACGCCATCGCCAGCCGGAGTCGATACCGGGGAGCTCGAGCCGCGTCGTCGCCAGACGGATGGCGCCGACCTGCCCGTGCTGCCGGACACCTGCAACCTGGGCACCGTCCTGCGGGTCCTGGTCTGCATCAATGTCGGCGCCGTGCTTCTCGCGGCGGTCGTCGCCAATGGCACCCACGGGTTCTTCGACCGCATTCTCCACATCGCGGCGATCGTCGAGCCTGCCACCCTCGCTTCGCTCATCATCCTGTGTCCCCTGCGCCGCCAGGTCAACGGCAAGTCCCGCTGGATCCAGTACGGGGTCGGCATGGGCGTGCCTGCGGTGGCGAGCTTCCTCGTGAGCCTCGCGCTCGCCGGCCTCATCCAGCCCGACACGGGCGCAACGGGCCACCTGGGATGGGCCGCGGCGCGCGGGGCGTTGGCCGCCGGCGCGGCGCTGGGGCTGATCGAGTGGCTGCGGTTGCGCCAGCTGTCCATGCAGCCGTCCCAGGCCGAGGGCCGACTGCAGGCGCTCCAGGCGCGGATCCGGCCCCACTTCCTGTTCAACAGCCTCAACACGGTCCTCGGCCTGATGCGCAGCGATGCGCGCCAGGCCGAGCGCACCCTCGAGAACCTCGCGGACCTGTTCCGGGTGTTCATGCGGGACAGCCGGGAGCTGGTGCCGCTCGACGAAGAGGTGCTGCTGTGCAAGGAGTACCTCTCGATCGAGAAGCTGCGCCTTTCCGACCGCCTGCAGGTCGAATGGCAGATCGACGACATGCCCGGCGACGCGCTCCTGCCTTCGCTGCTGCTCCAGCCGCTCATCGAGAATGCGGTCCATCACGGCATCGAGCCGCGCAGTGAACCGGGGCGGATCACGATTAACATTGCCAAGACCGGCGAGCGGGTGCGTGTCGAGATCACCAATCCGCTGCCGGAGCGGCCGCCGGCCAGGCCGGGCAACCAGATGGCGCTGTCGAACGTGCGCGAACGCCTGGGGCTGACCTTCGATGTCGAGGGGCAGCTCGTGCTCACCACCGAGGAAGGCCTTTTCAGGGTCACCGTCCAGTTCCCCTACCGCAAAGAGAGAAGGCGCAGAGATGTCAGACGCAACTTCGATTTTGATCATTGACGACGAACCCGTCGCCCGGTCGCGCCTGCGCGAGCTGCTTGCCGACCTGGCGCCCGAGTTTCCGCACCGGATCGTCGGGGAAGCGGCGAATGCGCCGGAGGCGCTGTCCCAGATCGAGATGTCGCAGCCCCAGATCGTGCTGCTCGACATCCAGATGCCGGGCATGACCGGCATCGAGCTGGCGCGGCACGTGTCGGCCCGGGCGGCGTCGGGGGAGTCGTCCAAGCCGATGCCGCTGATCATCTTCGTCACCGCCTTCGACGAGTTCGCGGTCGAGGCCTTCGAGGTGCGGGCGGTCGACTACCTGCTCAAGCCGGTTCGCTCTCAGCGCCTGCTCGAAGCCCTGCGTCGCGCGCTGGCGCGCGTGCCGTCCGAGCACCAGGACGCGATCGACCAGCTCGCCCGGGCCACCAACACGCGTCGCCGCCATCTCTCGGTGCACGAGCGTGGCCGTGTGATCCTCGTCCCGCTCGAGCAGGTGATCTACCTCAAGGCCGAGCTGAAGTACATTACCGTGAGGACCGCCGAACGCGAGTACCTCATCGAGGAGTCCCTGACCTCGCTCGAGGAAGAGTTCGGCGACCGCTTCGTGCGGATCCATCGCAACGCGCTCGTGGCCAGGCCCTCGATCGCCGGCTTCGAGCGGGTCACCCCGGCGGGCGAGAACGAGGGTGGCGATCCCTACTGGCAGGTCGTGCTTCGCGACGTCGAGGAGCGCCTGCCGGTGAGCCGTCGCCAGTGGTCGAGCGTCAAGAACCTGGTCAGCTAGTCGTGCAGCATTCCATCGCGCCGGGCCCGCCCCGGCGCCTCGTCATCGCATCGCGGGAGAGCAGGCTCGCGATGTGGCAGGCCCAGCACGTGCGCGACCTCCTGCAGGCGCTTTATCCGGAGTGCGAGATCCGGATCCGCGGCATGACGACCGAAGGTGACCGGATCCAGGACAGGGCGCTCTACGAGATCGGCGGCAAGGCGCTCTTCATCAAGGAGCTCGAGCATGCGCTGCTCGAGGGTCGGGCAGACCTCGCGGTGCATTCGCTCAAGGACGTCCCCATGGTGCTGCCGGAGCCGTTCCGGCTGGCGGCGGTGCTCCCGCGCGAGGATCCGCGCGACGCCTTCGTCTCGAACCGCCACCCCGATCTCGAATCGCTTCCGGATGGTGCCATCGTGGGCACCTCGAGCCTGCGCCGCTCCGCCCAGCTCCGGGCGAGGCGACCGCGGCTGGAGGTGCGACCCCTGCGCGGCAACGTCAATACGCGGCTCGGCAAGCTCGACGCGGGCGAGTTCGACGCCATCCTGCTCGCCGCGGCGGGACTCAAGCGACTGGGCCTCGTCGAACGGATCCGGCAGGTCGTCCCGCCGACGGAATGCCTGCCGGCAGCGGGGCAGGGTGCCCTCGGCATCGAGATCCGGGCCGACCGGACCGACCTCGCCCAGTGGCTGGCCCCGCTGGCCGATGCGGCCAGCACGGCCCAGGTGACCGCGGAGCGCGCCGTGGCGCGCGATCTCGGCGGCAGCTGCCGCGTGCCGCTGGCGGCCTACTGCGAGCCCCTCGGTGGCGGTCTTTTCCTGCGGGGGCGGGTAGCTTCCGAGGATGGCCAGGTCCTCCTCGAGGCAAGCGCCTCGAGCGACGATTCCAGCATCGAGGCCGCCGAACGCATCGGTGCCGAAGTCGCGGCGGCATTGCGCGCGCAAGGCGCCGAGCAGTGGCTCGGATCGTCCTGACGCACGTCGAGCCGCGCGGGAGCCGGATCGAAGCCGGCCTGCGCGAAGCCGGCCATGAAGCCCTGCTCCTGTCGTTCTCGCGGCTCGTCGCCATTCGTTCGGCCGCCGAGGAGCTCGCCCGGCTCGACCTCTCGTCATTCCATCGCATCGTGGTCGCAAGTCCTTCCACGGCCCGGTTCGCGGCTCGCGCGCGGCCCGGCCCTTGGCCGGACGCGAGGCTGGCTGCGGTCGGTCCCGGCACCGGCGAGGCGCTCGTCGAGGCCGGGCTCGCTGCGAGACCCGAGGACGTGGAAACGCCCGCGGGCGATCGTCACGATGCGGACGCGCTCCTCGAACTGGCGTCGCTCGCCGAGGGCGAGGGGCGCCGGGTGCTGGTGCTGGCGGGGGATGCCGGCCGGCGCGACTGGGCCGCCACGCTCGCGCGAAGAGGCTTCGATGTCGTGCGCCTCGAACTGTACCGGCGCGAGTCGATCGAGCCGGGGGAGGATGCCTGGGAGGCACTTGCGCAGTGGTCGCGACAAGGGCCGGGGCCGGTGTTCGTGGTCACCACCGTCGATGCCGCCGAAAGGCTGCTCGCGGGGCTCGCAGCTCGCGGGCTCGACGACTGGGGGCGTGCACGGGTGGCCGTCTGTCCGCACGAGCGCATCGCTGCGCAGCTCGCGGCGGCGGGCTGGCGCGATGCGCGGGCCCCGGGCGCCGGGCGGCGCCTGCTCGATGCCGCGATAGAATCGGGCCTTGCTGCCCCGGGGGACCGGGAACCATGAACGAACCGACGCGAATCGCGAATGAGTGAAGCCACGCAGCCACCGGGGACGGGCGGCGCGCCCGAGGGAGCACCGAAGGTGGGGCCGACGGCCGCGCCGAAGGCGGATCCCAAGGCAGGGCCGAAGGCCGAACCCCGGGCCGCCGCGAAGGCGGAGGGCAGGGCGGGGCCGAAAAACGAGGCGAGTTCGCCACCCTCGCCCGGCGAGCGCGCCATCGATCCGAAGCCCGCCGCCAAGCCGGGCGCGAAGCCCCGGACGGAGGATTCGCCCGGTGCGCGCCCCGCCACCGGCGCGCCGACCCCGCCGCAGTCGCCCTCGGTCCCGGCACGGGCGTCATCCGCACCCAGGCCGTCCCGCGCCGCGCTCTGGCTGGCACTGCTGGCGCTCGTGGTGGCGATCGCCGCGCCTGCATGGGTCTGGCAATGGAGCCAGAAGAACTTCCAGGAGCTTGCGCGCCGGGTGCAGGACTCCGATGCGCGGTCGTCGGGGGCGGCGCAACAGGCCAGCCAGGCGATCGACCAGGTGCGCGAGCTGCGCAGCCGCACCGAAGTCGCCGAGGCGAAGCTCGCCGAGGCGGCCGGGCAGCAGGCCCAGCTCGAGAAGCTGTATCGCTCGGTCGCGCTCGACAGCGCCGATGCCATGCTCGCCGAGCTCGAGAGCGCGCTGTCGCTGGCGGCCCAGCAGCTCGCTTCGGGCGGCGGTGCCGAAAGCGCGCTGCTCGCGCTGCAGTCCGCCGACGGCAGGCTGGCGCGCCTCGACGACCCCGCACTGGTGGGCGTGCGCCGCGCGATCACCCGTGACATCGAACGCCTGCGCAGCGCGACGAGCGGCGACATCGGGGTGCTCGCGGCGCGGCTCGACAACCTCGCCCGCGGCGTGGACGACTGGCCGCTGAAGGCCGATGCCTTCCCGCGGCCCGACGCCGCCGCCGGACCGGCGGCGGGCCCTGCCCCGGCGGAGCCGCAGGCCGAACAGCCCGCCGCGACCGAGGGGCCGGACGCAAGCACCGGAAGCGGGGAATCCCCGCAGTCCGGCGGTCCGGCCGGCGACGCCGGCGAGGCGGAGGAGGTCCCCGCGGAGCCGGGATCCTTCCTCGACCGCTTGCGCGCGATGGTGAAGGTCGATCGCATGCTGGAGGAGGTCGCGAGCCTCTTCCGTGTCCGGCGAGTCGATGCGCCCGATGCCGCGCTGATCGCTCCGGACCAGGCGTATTTCCTGCGCGAGAACCTGCGGCTGCGGCTGCTCAATGCGCGTCTCGCGCTGCTCTCGCGCAACGATCCGCTGTTTCGCAGCGACATCGCGCAGGCGGTGACCTGGATCGAACGCTATTTCGATCGCAAGGCCCCCGCCGTCGAACGCGCGCTGGTGCAGCTCGAGCAGCTCTCGCGCGCGCGAACGGCGGCCGAGGCGCCCTCCGTGAGCGACAGCCTCGGGGCGGTGCGTGCCGCGCGGGCGGCCCGGGAATCTCGCCAATGAGACGGATCATCGGCCTCGTTTTCGTGATCTCGGCGGCGGTCGGGCTCGCCCTGCTGCTGCGGTTCAACAGCGGCAACGTCGCGATCCTCTGGCCGCCGTACCGGATCGACGTGTCTCTCAACCTTGCGATCGCCGTGCTGCTGGTGGCGTTCGTCCTGCTGTACTTCCTGGTGCGCGCGGTGAGCCAGGCGTATGGGCTGCCGGCCCGGGTCCGGCGCTACCGGGAGGCGCGACGGCGCGAACGCGCCGCGCGCGCATTGCGCGACAGTCTCGTCGCCTACTTCGAAGGCCGGTTCGGCCGCGCCGAGCGACTGGCGGAGAGCGCCCGCGAGGAGCCGGAGTTCGCCGGGCCCGCCGCCTTGCTGGCGGCGAGGGCGGCCCAGGCCGCCAACCAGCCCGAGCGCCGCGACCGCTGGCTCGAGGCCGCTGCCGAGGGCGGCACCATGACCGCCACGCGTGTGCTGGCGGCCGAGGTCGCGCTGGAGGATGGCCGGCCCGGCGATGCGCTGGTCGCCGTCGAGGAGCTGGGACGCATGCGCCCCGGGCGGCTGCACGCCCTGACCCTGCGGCTGCGCGTGCACGAGCAACAGAAGGACTGGGAGCGCGTGCTCGAGGTAGTGAAGGAGCTCGACAAGCACGATGCGATTCCCGCGTCGCGTCGCCGCGCCCTGCGCGTGCGCGCCTATCGCGAGCTCTTCAGGACGCGCAGCGGCGATCTCGCCGCGGTGCGCGAGTTCTGGAAGAGCGTCGGCGCCGACGAGCGCGAGATCGACGGCGTCGTGGAGGCCGCGGCGATGGCCTTCGCCGACAGCGGGGACCAGGCACAGGCCGCCCGGCTCGCGGAGGGCGTGCTCGAGAAGCGGCTGGCGCCGGGCCTGCTCGCCCTGTATGGACGCCTGGATGCCGTGCCCGCCCAGCAGCGCCTGCGCACCGCCGAGCGCTGGCTCGATCGGCACGGTGAGGATCCCGAGCTGCTCACGCTGCTCGGGCGGCTCTGCTCGGAGCAGGAGATCTGGGGCAAGGCCGAGGAGTTCCTGCGGCGGGCCGAGGCCAAGGGCGGCTCGCGCCAGGCGCGTCTCGCCCTGGCCGAACTCTACGAGAAGCTCGAGCGCCCGGACGACGCTGCGGCGGTCCACCGGCGAATCGCGATCGAGACGCCCCTGCTGGCGGGGCCCCGCACCGCCTGATCCCTCGTCGATCGGGCGGGGCCCGTCAGACGCAACGGCCGCCGTCGACCTCGAGGCAGATGCCCGTGATGAATTCCGCCTCGTCCGAGGCGAGGTAGAGCGCCGCATTGGCCACGTCGCGCGGCGTCGACAGGCGCCCCAGCGGAATCGACGCGACGAATCGTTCCCGGTTCTCCGGCGTGTCCGAGCCCATGAAGGTGCCGAGCAGCGGCGTCTCCCCGGCGACCGGGTTGATGCAGTTGACCCGGATGCGGTCCGGGGCCAGCTCCACGGCCATGGTCTTCGACGCCGTGATCACGGCGCCCTTGGTGGCGTTGTACCAGGTGAGCCCGGGGCGCGGCCGCACCCCGGCGGTCGAGGCGATGTTGATGAACGCGCCGCCGCCCTGGCGCCGAAAGCAGGGCACGACGTGGCGGGCCGACCAGAAGATGCTTTTCACGTTGGTTGCGAAGACGCGGTCGAAGTCGGCCTCGTCGATTTCGAGCAGCGGCTTGTTCCGGTGCGAGACGCCCGCGTTGTTCACCATGACGTCGAGCCGGCCATGGCGCTCGAGCGTCGCGGCGAGAAGCCGTTCCATGTCCTCGCCGCGACCCACGTCCCCCCGCACGAAACTCGCATCGCCGCCACCCTGGCGGATCGCATCGACGACGCGCTCGCCGTTGGCCTCGTCGATGTCGTTGACGATCACGCGCGCGCCCTCGGCGGCGAATCGCGTGGCGATGCCCTCGCCGAATCCCGATCCGCCCCCGGTGACGATGGCGACCTTGTCCCGCAACCTCATTGCCTCTCCTCCATTCGACTGCGGGACTTCCTCCCGCGGTGATCGCGGCGACCCGCCGCCTACTCGTGGCGCAGGGCCACCGTCTTGAGCGTCGTGAAGCCGTAGAGCGCCTCGAACCCCTTCTCCCGGCCGTAGCCGCTGCGCTTGACACCCCCGAAGGGGAGCTCGACCCCGCCACCGGCGCCGTAGTCGTTGACGAAGACCTGGCCGGCGCGCAGCCGGTGCGCAAGGCGAAGCTGGCGGGCGCCATCGCGCGTCCACACTCCCGCCACGAGGCCGTAGGGGGTGCCGTTCGCGAGCCTGACCGCATCGACCTCGGAATCGAAGGCCGTCACCGCGAGCACCGGCCCGAAGATCTCCTCCTGCTCGATCGGGTGGCCCGCCGGCACGTCGGCCAGCAGGACGGGCGCCTGGTAGAAGCCGCCCGCCGGCGCATCCTCCACCACCTGGCCCTGTGCGACGAAGCGGATTCCCGCGGACTGGGCCTCGGACAACGCGTCCCACACGCGTTCCTGCTGGCGCCTGGACACCATCGGCCCGAGGTCCAGGTCGCGCGATGCCGGGCCGGCCCGCAGGCCGGCGAACGCCTCGGCAAGCCGCTCGAGGAGCGCATCGTGGACGGATCGCTCCACGAGGACGCGGCTGCCGGCCGAGCAGGTCTGGCCGGCGTTCTGGATGATCGCGCCCACGAGTGATGGCAGCGCCGACTCGAGCTCGGCATCGGCGAACACCAGTTGCGGCGACTTGCCGCCGAGCTCCAGCGTGACCGGGCAATGATGCGCGGCGGCGACCTGGGCGACCCGCGTCCCGGTGGTCGGCGAGCCGGTGAAGGAGAGGTGGTCGATGCCGGGATGGGCTGCAAGCGCTTCGCCGGCCTCCGGACCCAGCCCGGTAACCACGTTCAGGGCGCCCGGCGGCAGCCCGCAGTCGGCGGCCATCTCGGCGACCCGCAGCACGCTCAGGCAGGCGTCCTCCGCCGGCTTGACCACGCAGGCGTTGCCGGCCGCGAGCGAGGCGCCCACCGAGCGCCCGAGGATCTGCATCGGGTAGTTCCAGGGCACGATGTGGCCCGTCACCCCGTGCGGCTCGCGCAGGGTCAGCACAGTGTAGCCCTGGCGGTACGGCACCGTCTGGCCATGGAGCTTGTCCGCCGCGCCGGCGTAGAACTCGAAGTAGCGGGCAAGCGCCATCGCGTCGGTCCGCGCCTGGCGAAGCGGCTTGCCGGTGTCGCGCGATTCCAGCGCGGCCAGTTCCTCGACGGCTTCCTCCACCGCGCGCGCGAGGCGCGCGAGGATGCGCCCCCGCTCCGAGGGCGGGGTGCGGCCCCAGCGGCCGTCCGCCGTCCCGTTGCCGTCGAAGGCGCGGCGCGCGCTCGCCACCGCGATCCCGACGTCCGCCGCCCGGCCGCGCGCGATCGAGCCGAAGACGGAGCCGTCCGACGGATCGACGACATCGATCCGGTCGCCGTCGAGCGCCGGCCTCCAGTCGTTGTCGATGAAGAGGCCGCGCTCGATGAATCCGGAATCGGGGGCTGTCATGGGTTCGATGGGGCGTTATCGTCGTGTTGTGCGATTTTGCGGTTGGTGCAATGCACCATGCGCGTTATCATCCGTCACCCGCGTACCCGCGTCGGCCGATCGGCCGTGCACCAGGACCCAAGGCAAGGACTGCAATGAATCTCGACCGTGTCGGCCCCGGATCGCAGATACCGGACGAGTTCAACGTCATCGTCGAGATCCCGATGGCGTCGGACCCGATCAAGTACGAAGTGGACAAGGAGACCGGGGCGCTGTTCGTCGACCGCTTCATGATCACGTCGATGCAGTATCCCTGCAACTACGGTTATATCCCCCATACCATCGCCGAGGACGGCGATCCCGTGGACGTGCTCGTGATCACCCCGTTCCCGGTGGCGGTGGGGGCCGTGGTTCCGTGCCGCGCGCTCGGGATGCTCAAGATGGAGGACGAGGCGGGGGGAGATGCGAAGCTGCTCGCCGTGCCCATCGACCGGATCCTGCCCATCTACAAGCACTGGCGGAAGGCCTCCGACCTCGCGCCCGAGCGACTGCTGACGATCCAGCACTTCTTCGAGCATTACAAGGACCTCGAGCCCGGCAAGTGGGTCAAGGTCAGCGGCTGGGGCGGGCCGGAGGAAGCGGCGGCGGAAGTCACGGCCGGCATCGCGCGCTACCAGGCCGCCAAGGTCAAGCCCGCCTTCTGA
>Ga0079224_100006169_pt1 | contig 15845 bp, 12 predicted proteins | sample Stecom2015_FD_80414 | JGI IMG/M metagenome (GOLD analysis project Ga0079224, IMG submission 80414) | Agricultural soil microbial communities from Utah to study Nitrogen management - Steer compost 2015 | ecosystem: Environmental > Terrestrial > Soil > Agricultural land | place: USA: Utah...
ACTCGACGAGATCAGCGACGTTGTTTGGAAATGGAATGATCAAGCGGGAACGCTGGAGGAGTCGGCGACAGGACGAGCTGAAAAACGCGTCCTGACGGTTGAGTCGGCCAATTCTCCAGCGGACATTCTGGATGGCGAACAGCCGCCACTGGATCTGGTGAGTGGGTATCAACTTACCGAAGGCGGTGTTCTGGAAGCAGGCGTTCAGTTTACAGGTGGAGGAGCCACCTGCGCGCCCCAGGGTGTTGCGCCTAACGATACCGAGCGCAACGGCCAGTACGCGACCCGGCTGTTTCCCTTCTCGTTTACCAGTGACGTTGCCGCCTCCGATCTTTTCGGGGCAGGCGCCTATGAATACGATATTGATGATCGCAATGGCATCTCTGTTGCCCGCTTGCTCCGGTTCCCGTTCCTGGATCGGGCGACCGCAAATAGGCCAGAAGTGGATTCCGCGAACGGGGCGTTCCAGTGGCAGCTGTTTTACGACGCACTGAACAGCGAAGAGCTGGATATGCAGCGTCCGAACCTGCTCAAGACGGCGTATCTGGTCGATTTCGTCGCGACATCTGAGTGCGGTGACGGTCCTCTCGACCGGCCGGGCCGGGCGTATTCCACAGTGGAGTACGAGTACCAGAGCCTCTCGGACTATCTGTTGGACAGGCTGTCGGAGTAAGGCGGTTTGCGGAAAGGGCGATGGATGTTCTGTCTGTCGTCCTTCCAGACAGCACAAAATGCTCGGCGTCAAGATAACGTTCAGTCTTTACGCGTCAAGAACGTCCTGCGGGGATGCACCGGACGTTAATCAGCTTGATTGAATGTCGCGGGCGGAATGTGACCTTGGGGTCGTTGAGGCAACTGCTGTTCAGTTGAGGGTGGATGTTCCCACATTGCTGTCAGACCCAGAAGTACAGCAGCCGTTAAATGCCCACCCAAACTAGGCTGCGAATCAAATCGAGTTCATGGATTCGGGGTTAATTGGTGACCGGGCTTTCACCTGCTCCCATACTTCGCGCACTGGACCTTTTAAAGACGCTTCCAAGCGGCACATTGCGTCTACCATAAAGTTAATCATTTCGTCCCACTGCTCTCGGTCATAAACATTTCCGACGGTTTCAGCCTTGATGCGACAAGCCCGTTTTTCGTCTAGGCGCTCCCACTCAAGTTCCCCGCCAAATGCGGTCTGGATTTCGTTTTTGCGCGCCGCCAAGGCTTCGAAAACCAGTTCATTCTCGGTTTTGTTGCCACGGTCAATATACAATTCAGCCCTTCCATACTGCTTGGTTGCAACGAAGTTGAAGCTAATTCCGCCCACCCCGGAACCCGCACCGATCCAACTATAAACACCGGGACTAATGCTCTGATAGAGGTTGGATGGTGACGCATTCATAGAATCAATCAGCCTGCCCCAGAACTCGCGACGAACAACATGCCGGTGCTTCTGTTCAACCTGATCTTCAATATCGTCTTGCGCCTTTTCCGCCATGCCGATCATGTATTCTTCCGTGTCTTGAGTAGGGATGATCTGTTCGACGTTTAGAAACAGTTCTTCCCCCATGGCATACGGCGTGGCGCGAAAGCATTGCAGCCTTAATTTGAAATTCATCAACCACAGCACTGTGCTGGTAACTTCCTTGCGGAAATTCGCGGCGATTAACATGATCCGTTGGGTTACCCCTTTGTTCAGGGTAACTTCTGTAAAATCCTGATTCTCCAGAAATTCACAGATTCGATCTTCAGCGTTCACTCCGGGTTCAGCTATATCCAGATACTTTTGAAAGATTTTCACAATGTTGGATTTAGATAGCCCGGAGCAATAGGACGCATACTTGAGCGCCTGCCATGTCACATCACGACCAGAGTCATCCAGCTTGTTTTCAATGATGACTAAAGCGCCCTGTTTATCCAGCGCAAGAAGATCTAGACGTTCGTGCGTGGCATCAAATCCAGAAAACTCTTTCTGAATGATTAACAGGTCTTCTCCCAAAACGTCTGGCTGCTTGGCGATCCATTCTTGAAGATGGTCCCGCTCACGAAAACCCAGCGAAGAAAAGGTTTTTTGCTCAAGTCGTTGAATGCTGTTTGCTGATTTATTAATCCGATACATACTTCAAATACTCAGCTTAAGTGCATATTCCCTCAACCACTCCCGACACCGCTGATACTCCGGCATCACCCGCGCCATTTCCCGCCAGAACTCCGGGGAATGGTCATGGCGTATCAGGTGGCAGAGTTCGTGAATCACCACGTAATCCACCATCCGGTTGGGTGCCATCATGATCTGCCAGTTGAATTCCAGCTTGCCTTTGGCGGTGCAGCTGCCCCAGCGGGACTTGAAGGTGCGGATGCCAACTCCGGCAGGCTCTACGCCAACCATGGGCGCGAAGCGGTTCACTTTCTCGGTTAGCTTCTGTTCAGCCTGCCGTTTGTACCAGCGTACAAGGGCATTACGCACCATGTGGGGTTGTTCGGTGCCGTTGGGTACGGTAACCACCAAACGCCCGTTCAACAGCTTCACAGGCGCGAAGTTCCCTGTTTCTACCTTCAGTCGGTAGTTGCGCCCCAGATAGCTGAAGGCTTCGCCAGACACATAGCGTTTGCTGCTGGCGGGTGTCATTTCCCGGTGCAGGGTGATCTTTTCTTTGATCCAGCGGCGTTTGGCTGCCAGTAACTGGTCGATCTTTTCGGCAGGGGTGTTCACGGGCACCACCACAGACACGGCACCGTCTTCCACGCGAATATCCGCAGACTTCCGGCGGTTGGTACGGATGACTTCGGCAATGAAGCCGTGTCCGTCCCGGTATTCGGGTTTATGTGCAGCTACCATCATTTGAACTTGTTCTGTGCCAGTTCCATAAACCGATCCTGAACCACGTTAACCAGGGCTTTCTCGCCAAACGAACAATCCAGAACCGCCCGTTTGATTTCTTTCTTCATCCGCTTCACTTCGTCCGGTTTGCTGAAGAAGTCCACAATCTGGGTGGCTTCATCGAACATGCCCACCAGGTCCTGGCTGGTTGCCTTGATCTCGTCGTGTACGGCTTCGCTGATGGCATCTTCACCGGCATGGCTGGTGACTTCTGCCATCAGGATGTTGTAGAAGGCGAATTCGGTTTCACTCAGCCCCAGATCGTCCGCTGCCTGTTTGTGTTCAGACTCCATGCTATCGACCATCTGAAGCAGCAATTCCAGCTGTTGGTCCCACTTGCCTGCCGTTTTTTCGATAATATCCCGCAGGCGAAGGCTCAGGGATTTGTAGTATTCCGGGTCTTCATCCAGATTCACCGTGATGTGGTGCTTGATGGCGCTTTCGATTTCGGACGCGCGGGATTCGGGGGATTTGATCTGCTCCACCGTTTCCTTGAAGTTCGCTGCCATCAGGTCCACGGGTGGAATCTTCGGGTCTACCCCGGTGCTGATGATGTGTTCATCCACCAGCTGGCGGACTTTCGCACCAGCATCGCTGATGTTCAGTCCGGGGTCCCGGTAGCGGTTACGGGCGGCGTTCTGAACCTTGCCCCACAACTTCAGGTCCGGGATGAACGGCTTGGCGGCGGTATCCGGCAGAATCACTTCCATCTGCTTGGCGAACTCCCTGAACGCCAGTTCGAACTGCTGGCGGGTGTCTTCATCTTTCAGGTGCAGCACGTAATCATCCACATCTGTGCCTTTAACACCGGCAAAGATGGCAGCCACACGGGTGTGAGCCGCTTTCAGGCGCGGTATTTCATCCTTCAGGGTGTGGTAGGTGCCCTCCACGTCTTCACTGCTGAACTGCTTCAGCGCGTCGGTCAGGTAGTCTGACAGCCCGTAATAATCCACCACGTAACCGCAGGCTTTACCCTTGTAAGTCCGGTTTCCCGAGCGATTGCCTGCATCAAGGTATGGTCCTTCAGGCTCCGGTCGATATACATCACCTGTGCAATAGGCGCGTCAAAGCCCGTCAGCAGCATGTCTTTCACGATCAGGAAACTGGTGGGGTCCTCATCCATGGGTTTGGTGAAGTTCTTGATCACCTGCTTCTGGTGCGCGCTGTCTGTGTACTTGCTCAGGTATGCCGGGTCGTTGTGGGTGCCGGAGATGATCACTTCCGAAGGGGGCGCTTCCAGATCGTCCAGGGTCTTCTTGAACACCGTGGCAGCATGGCGGCTGCCCACCACAATCATGGCTTTGAAGCCGTTGGGCTGAATCTTTTCCCGGTAATGCTTCAGCAGGTCGATACACACCCAGCGTATGCGGGCAGGGGCTTCCCGTACCGCGCGTTCCACACCGTACTTCTTTTTGATTTCCCGCTTTTCGTCGTCGCTTTTGTCTTTGAAGTATTCTTCAAACAGTGCGTCCAGGGAATCACCCACCACATCGCTCTGAACCTGCCGACCTTCGTAGATGATGCGCACGGTGGCACCGTCTTCCACCGCTTCGTTAATCTTGTACTTGTCGATGTAACCGCCGAAGGCTTTATCCATCTTCTGGGATTTCAGTAGGGGAGTCCCGGTAAAACCGATCTTCGGGGCGTTGGGCAAAGCGGTATTGATGGTCATTGCCAGCCCGCCAAACTGGGTTCGGTGGGCTTCGTCCGCCAGCACGATGATCTTGTCGCTGGGGTTCAGGTCGGTGAAGTCACCTTCTTGTTCCGCTTCCTGAAACTTCTGCACCATGGCGGTCACAATGTCGGAAGAATCTTTGGACAGCAGTTCCTTCAGTTGCGCCACGGAGCCAGCGTTGTATATGGTTTCGTTCTGGGCATCCCTGAAGGTTTTCGACAGTTGCCCGTCCAGTTGGGTGCGGTCGGTCACGAACACCAGCTTGTATTGCTTCAGCTCCGGGTCGCGCCGCATCTTCACTGCCAGCATGACCATGGTCAGGGACTTTCCTGACCCTTGGGTGTGCCAGACTACCCCGGACTTCTCCTTGCGCGTTGTCCCGTTCTTGAGGCGTTCTATGACCTTGTTCACTGCCCGGTATTGCTGATACCGCGCCACCTTCTTGATCAGGCGACCATCCACCGGTTCAAACAGGGTGAAGTTCTGCATCAGGTCCAGGAAGCTGGCGGGGTTGAACACGCCGGCAAGCAGTCGCTGCTGAGGGGGCACTTCATCGGAGCGGATACCGGAATCAAGTCCGACACCCGATGCGATTTTCTCCGCTGCAACCAGATACTCAGGTGATGGGATGTCGCTTACCTTGTGACTGCTAAGCGTAGTGGTAGCGGGCTGTTGCACCGTCGCCCGAATATCCGCATCGGTATACGGGTAAGCATCCTTCCAGTCACCGTAATGCTGTGCGCTGGAACTGATAGTGCCTACCTTCGCCTGATCCCGGCAGGTGGATACCATCAGCTGGTTGTACCAGAACAGCCTCTGGGCACCTTCATCGTCTTCCGGGGTGCGCAGGTTGGCGTAACGGCGCAACTGGTTGATGCCCTCGGCTACTGCGTCGGCAACATACGGCGATTTGCACTCAATAACCGCCAGCGGCAAGCCGTTCACGAAGCAGACAACATCCGGGATGATGTTCTGGTTGATGCCTTCAACCTTGAACTGGTTGGTGCACAGGAATTCGTTGTTGTCAGGGTTGTCGAAGTCGATAACCTTTACCGTCTGCCCCTTACGACCGGCACCCAGGTCCTGTTCAACGGACAGGTAGTTCACCAACAAGTCATAGATGGACTGGTTGTACTCCATCAAGCCTGCGTGATTCGGGTGGGTGAACTCGCGCACAACTTTGCGCAGGTTTTCGTCACTGATCCATGGATTCAACCGGACCACGGCAGCTTCCAGCCGTTTGGACAGCACCACATCCCGGTAGTAGCCCCGTTCACCAACCGGTGCGCCATCAACAGGCAAGACCGGCGCGAGGTCTGCACCGGGAATGTAGGTCCAGCCAAGGCGGGTTAGCTGTTCGATGGCGGGCAGTTCGACTTTTTCGACTTCATCCTGAAACAAGGAAAACTCCCTGGCAAGCATGTGCCTGCTGCTGGAGGCAACTAATGAGTATGAACCTAGATTAGCAGCTTGAAAGGGAAATTTGGATGTCAGCCGGCGCGCCATCTGTCCAGACGTTGGTTGCACTCGCGCTCCGGCAGACGGGCCCCTGCGTTGAGCATGGCCGTTAATGCGGTGAACAGGTCTGTAGGGGATAGAACCTGGTGATGTTCCAGTTCATCCAGTATCCACAGCACGCCCCGAACGTCCAACGAGGCACGTCGGCCGGATTTCCTGAGAGCACCATCATTAGTAAGCAAGGTCCAGCCCCGTTCCCGGGCGACAAAGTAACAGGAAACATCTGCCAGAGAGGAGTTGTTTAGCGTCTGCTTTAAGCCAAACAATTCGAGGGTCTCATCACCGCTGATTGCTTCAATGGTGAGTCCCAGATCCTCCAGTTGCGCCCCGGGCGGTTTCCGAAGTTCCCGCCACACAAAATCCGTGGTGACGAACTGGTGTGGCAACTGAAACACTTTTTCCAGCAGGTTACTGTGGTGCAGGTCGATCCAGATGTTGGTGTCAGAAACGAGAATCTTCGTGGGCATCGGTGCCGTCACCTGCTTGTCCGTTAGCCATCACATCCTCGATCTCTCCAAGACCGACACCCAATAATTCTGCTGCTCTGGACGGAGTTACAAGCCCCTCAGCCAGCGCCCGGTAAACGAGTTGGCGCAGGCGGTAGGAATTTTCAGAGTCCAGTGGTTCTGGCTCTCCCTTTCGATAACCACGGGACGACCAGAAGCGGAAAGTACTCTGATAGAACCCCTGTTGAACGATATCCAGGTCATAGAGACGTCTCAGCAAAGCCTGAATGGAAATGCCCCACTCTTCTTTCGCCAGCAGGAATTCCTTCAGCAGTACCCGGCTCCGGTGGTTGCCAAAAGTCGCCCGAACCTGGCTTGCAGGAAACAGAAACGCACCGGCAAATCGGTGACACCAGTTTTCTTCTTCCCGGGTGCCATGAATGTCACCGGGAATGTCCATCACCAGATGACCAAGCTCGTGGGCCAGATTGAACCGTTGCCGTTCTCCCGGGCGAGAGGTGTTGCTGACGATAACTGCATCAGCGCCGTCATTGACCACCGCGCACAAACCATCGAACTTCTCATGGGCTTCAAGACCGACAACCTTGATGCCATTTTCTTCCAGAGTCTCGGTGAGGTTGGCAATCGGATTGGTGCCCAGGTGCCAGGCTTTCCGCAGATCTTCGGCTGCCTTTTCGATCTCGTCGGTGTTCGACACCCGAAAATGTTCCCGCCACTGGGCGAAACCGTTGTCGTCATTTTCGTTATCAAACAGACGTTCGGCGGCCAGGTAGCGCTCCAGGTGCTCTCGAACCTGTTCTTTAACTGCTTCCTGCTGCTTCTTACCGAACGCTGAATGCTTACGAAAATCCACCTCGCCCAGTTCCACGGAATCCGAGCGGAAGAAGTATTCAGGATTCACGCCCAGCACATCCGCCAGCTGAATCAAGCGAGTTGAATTGGGCGCATCCTTACCCTGCTCATATTTCGACAGAGCCTGCTTGGTGATGTCTCCCATCTGGTCAGCGACCTGCTGCAGGGACATGTTTTTCAGGACTCGTGCACGACGCAACCGATCATGCAACATGGCTCTCTTCCTTAACGTTGACAACTGTTGGTTGACAATTTTAATTATTTGTTGAAAATCGTCAACTCAGTATGTAATATTCCTGAGCATGGGCACAATATATAGTGTTTTGGTGTGGGGAAGGCTTGGATTTGTGTCTTAGAGAGGCTGGTAGGGCTTTATGAAAAAGAAGATTCCCGGCTCGGGTGGGGGCCCGAACCGGGAGGACGCAAAAGAGCAGGACTCAGCATGGCGGCCCTGTTCTCTTGGCAGGTTGCAATCGCATATTGCGCACGAAAGAGTAGACCTCACCGCGCAGCACGTCAACTTTGCGAAGTTTCCAAGGCCGTGGTTATTGCAGGAGATGGTCCCATGGCTCGCAAAGACGACTATGAGATTATTTTCCGCCCTTACATCCGTAAGAACGGAAAGGTCATCCGCCCGAAGAAGGGCAAGGTCTTTCCGATCAAGGTTCGTAAGAAGCGGTGATTAAATGGCGGGGGCGGTTGCCCTCGCCATTTTTTACGCGACCGCAGACTCGTTGTCGCATCCGTTGACTCTGACCTTGCCAGTTAGTAGGTCTTGCATCAGAGCCCTTTTTAAAGCCTCTGCTGCTGATTTCTTTTTTTCACTCAGTGTAATTTTCTTATCCATCGAGTCTAGGAGGTCACAAATTGCCGCCTGCTCATCTACCGGTGGAAGCAATACTGGGAATGCCTTTAACTGACTAGAATTCAAACTTGCCAAGTTAGTTGTCTGTTTGGCACACCCCAAATAGTACTTTTTTCCATACTGACTACCTGAGAGGTAGTTGAAAAACTTTGGTAGCAGGCAGGACTTGTCTGTTCTGACAACAAAAACGTGGTTCTGGTGAACGCATGGTGAAATTTGGTTATCCCAAATAGCCCCACGCCCTAGCTTGTCGAAATCCCCGCCTTCATTAACCAGAACGTCTTCATCTTTTAGGGAGAAGCGTTCCAAGCGTCCGCGTTCTACGCGGATGGATTTAATTTCAGACAGATCAAGATACCCATCCTGAACATTGGCTACCCGCAAATAGGGTACTTCAATCATGTCCCCTTGCGCCTTTCCATTTTTGGCGATTCCAGTTTGGATGGTCGCAACTGATTCGAGTAACGCATATTTCCAAGTGCGCGGTATCCGCCCCACCGGCGAATCCTTAAACTCCGTATGCGGAACGCCGCCCGACCCAATCCCTTTGGTCAACAACTCCTGCATCATGCCGGTTTTCAGGTCTTTCAGCTTGTCGATCTGTGCGCGTGTTTTTTCGATTACGTCGTCGACGGATGACAGGATGGCTGCGATTTTTTGTTGTTCGGGGAGTGGTACTTTGGGGAAAAGGTAAAACTCCCGAATGACGCTTGGGTGCGCTTTTGTTTGATAGTCGAACGAAAAGTACTCGTGCTGAAATTGAAGCGAGTATGCAGTGAAACGATAATCCCACTCAGGACTAAGGCGCATGTAGCCAGAGACATTGGTTACGGAGAACTTGTGTTTGGGTCTATGAAAAAAATACCCCCCGCCATCCACGGACCATGAGATTAATTCCTCATCAAACATGAAGCTTCCATATTCCCCCATCTTTCCACCATTTTTCGATGATGAGGAGTAGATAGGGTATGGTCCGGGATTATTTCGAATATCGATTTTTGAAATTATATTTCCGCGTCCCAGCTGGACTTCGCCCGAGACTACAAGATCATCTAGCGGAACCATTTCTTCCCATCTGAATTCTGCTGCACTACTCATACCCCAGCTCCTTCAGATATCCCTTCATCACGCTTTCAGCTTCATTCACCTGTGCGTCCAGTTCGTTCAATGACACCCGGTACTTGTCCCACCAACGCTCAAGCTGACTGATCACCTTGGCATCCACATCACCCACGGCTTCCCGAATGGCTTCTTTGGTGTCGATCTCAGGCTTGAAGTCGTAGTAGTCAGAATCCCGCTTCACAAACACCGTGGACACATCGAAGTCTTCCAGAATCTCTTCCCGGATATACTCGCTTTCCACTTCCCGCACCGGGATGCCACCGTGCAGGATGGCGCGCACATCGAAGATTTCCGGGGGCGGGCTGGTGTCGGCGTAACGGCGGATATTGAGGTTGTAATCGTTTTCGGCGATTTCAGCCAGGGTGACCACTTTTGAATAGCGTTTGATTTCAGCGTAGTCGTCGAAGGTCTGGACGATCTTTTCGATGTCCTGCTGGCGGAGTTTGTTCTGGTTCTTGCCTTCTTCGTATTCCAGTTCGCTGTTGATGAACAGCACCTTGCCTTTGCGCTCTGCCGGTTTGTTCTTGTTGATGATCAACAGGCAGGCGGGAATGCCGGTGCCGTAGAACAGGGCTGCGGGTAAGCCAACCACGGCTTCCAGCAGGTCATCGTTCAGGATGCCCTGACGAATGGCTTTTTCGCTGGAACCGCGGAACAGCACACCGTGGGGCATGACCACACCCATCATGCCTTCCGCGTTCAGGCTGGCAATCATGTGCTGGACGAACGCCAGGTCCCCGGCATCCTTGGGTGGTGTGCCGTAGGGGAAGCGACCGTAGGAATCGCTGTCCGCTGCTTCCTTGCCCCATTTCTTCAGGCTGAAGGGCGGGTTGGCAATAACCCGGTCAAAGGTCATAAGTTCGCCGCCTTGGGTATGCTGCGGATCACCGAGAGTGTCACCCTTGCGAATGTCCGCACTGTAGACCCCGTGCAGGAACATGTTCATCTTGCAGATTGCCCAGGTGTTCAGGTTCATCTCCTGACCAAATAGAGACAGGTTGGACGGGTTTTCACCATGGACTGCCAGATAGTTCCGGGTCTGCACCAGCATGCCGCCAGAACCGGCGGTGGGGTCGTAGATACGCATCCCGGCATGGGGCTTCAGCAGGGCAACCAGCAGCTGCACCACTTCGGACGGGGTGTAGAACTCACCGCCTTTCTTACCGGCGCTGTCGGCGAACATCTTGATCAGGTATTCGTAGGCAGTACCCAGCAGGTCAGGGCGTTCAAAGTCTTCGTTGCGCAGGCGGTAGCGGCTGAAGTGGCTGAGCAGGTCGCGCAGTTTTTTGTCAGACAGCTTGTTCTTGATGTTGAAGTCGATGGAAACCAGCACCCCTTCCAGTACGGGGTTGTATTCTTCAATGGCTTCGGTGGCGGTGTTCAGTTCGGAGCCAATGTCGTGCTTCAGGTCTTTGATTGCACCCCAGCGGGCAACGGGCGGTATATAGAAGGTCTTGTCGTATTCGTCTTCATCGTCCGCCAGCTCGCGGGCTTGGTCTTCGGACTTGCCTTTATCCATGTAGTACCGGACAACGCCTTCCTGTGCTTCTTCAAACGCATCTGACAGGCGCTTCAGAAACATCATCCCGAAGATGTAATCCTTGTATTCAGATGCGTCCATATTGCCGCGCAGAATGTCGGCGGCTTCCCACAGGAAGGATTCAAGTTGCTGAAGGGTGATGTTGTGGCTCATTCAATGGGTTCCATCTACTGCAATGAGCATGGGGCGTGTGGTGCCCATGCGGGTAAAAATGCCTTTGAGTGTAGCGGCGGGGGCGTACACGGGCAATGCTGCAAGAGAGTAGGGTATTGAATGAAGGCGACAAGTAGCGTCGTTAGGTCGATAAAGGAAGAAATAGAAAGTGCTTTAACGGCAGCCCAAGGTGGCTGAACAATCAGGGCAGAGTAGGGGAAATAGAAATGGTTTAATCAGGTGTGTTAAAGTCGGGATTTTCTAACCCAAACACCTGTCTATAAGACCACTTGTGAAGCTTGTAAGGTATTGATTCAACCATTCTCAGAGGATAAGAATGGTGCCGAGGAGAGGACTTGAACCTCCACGGGGTTGCCCCCACTAGCACCTGAAGCTAGCGTGTCTACCAATTTCACCACCTCGGCAGGTGATTTGCAGATTCGCGTTTAGTTTATTGAAAACCTAGCGTTTCTGCCAGTGGTGAGGAGTTGCCCCTCAACCGATGGCGCGTACTTTAATGATTCGCTCAGGAGCTGTCAAACATTTTTTTCAAAAAAGTTTCTAGAGTGATGTCGGACGATTTCAGGGTATTTGTGCCTATATTGGCGCCCTTGTTAGGCAGCATTCCCATCCCAACGTTATACTGCATCAAACACGAATGATGCCGCACTGTTTGCGGTGAGACAGAAAGGATCCGAATGGTTTCCAGGAAGAACAAACAAAGTGACCCTCATGCCCAGCGTGAGGCCCAGAAATATGACAACCCCATCCAGAGTCGGGAATACATTCTCCAGCACCTGAAAGACCGAGGTGCGCCAGCCACGCACGAGACCCTGTGTCGGGAACTCGGGCAGACGTCTCCGGAAGGGATTGAAGCGTTGCGCCGTCGTCTGATTGCGATGTGCCGTGATGGACAGTTGATCTGTAACCGCCGGGATGCGTTCCTGCCGATAGAGGAAGCGGATCTGGTCACCGGGCGCGTGGTTGGCCATCGAGATGGTTTCGGGTTTCTGATCCCCGATGATGGTGGCTCCGACCTGTTTCTGACCGCCCGGCAGATGCGCCAGGTATTCCACGGTGACCGGGTAGCCGCCCGGGTGGATCAGGTGGATGATCGCGGGCGCCGGGAAGGCAAGATTGTGGAAGTGCTGGAGCATCGCACCTCCCAGATTGTCGGTCGCTTCTTTAAAGAAAGTGGCATCGCCTTCGTAGTGCCGGAGAACGCCCGGATCAATCACGAGATTCTGGTTCCTGATGAGCAGGCGGGTAAGGCGGTTCACGGCCAGTATGTGGTGGTGGAGATTCTTCGTCAGCCGACGATTCGAACCCAGCCCACCGGCCAGGTCATTGAAATTCTGGGCGAGCACATGGCGCCGGGAATGGAAATTGATGTTGCTATTCGTTCCTACGAAATCCCCCATAGCTGGCCGCCCGCCGTAGGTGAACAGGCCGCCTCGATTCCGGCGGAAGTGGCAGAGAAAGACAAGGCAAACCGGGTGGATATCCGCAACATGCGCCTGGTGACCATCGACGACGAGAGCGCTCGCGACTTCGATGATGCCATTTACTGCGAGCCTCGCCCCCGTGGCGGCTATCGGTTGGTGGTGGCCATCGCTGATGTGTCCCATTATGTCCGCCCGGGTTCGCCACTGGATGAAGAGGCCATTCAGCGCGGTAACTCGGTGTATTTCCCGGACCACGTGGTGCCCATGCTGCCGGAGAAACTCTCCAATGGCCTGTGTTCTCTGAACCCGGATGTCGACCGCCTGTGTATGGTGGCCGACATGACCATCAGTGCCGCCGGTAATATCAGTGGCTACACCTTCTATCAGGCCGTAATGCGCAGCCATGCCCGGCTGACCTACAACAAGGTCAGTGCCATGCTGGAGCATCCGGATACGGAGCAGGGCTACAAGCTCAGCGCCCACTATGCGGATCTGCTGCCGCATCTGCACAATCTGTATGACCTCTACAAGTTGTTGCGCAGGGCCCGCACCGAGCGGGGCGCCATTGATTTCGAGACCACCGAAACCAAGATAGTTTTCGATGCCCAACGCAAGATTGAGGAAATTGTTCCGGTGCACCGGAACGATGCCCACAAGATTGTGGAAGAGTGCATGCTGTGCGCGAACGTGGCGACGGCCCGCTTCCTAAAGAAGCACAAGATTCCGGCGCTTTACCGGGTGCACGACGGGCCTTCGGAAGAGCGTCTGAGCAATCTGCGCCTGTTCCTTGGGGAGCTGGGGCTGCAGTTGGGCGGTGGTGACAAGCCATCGTCAGCCGATTATCAGTTGCTGCTGGAGCAAGTGGCTGAGCGGCCAGATGCCAACGTCATCCAGATGGTGATGCTGCGCTCTCTGAGCCAAGCGGTGTACAGTCCTGAAGAAGCTGGGCATTTTGGTCTTGGCTTTGCCAGTTATACCCACTTCACCTCGCCAATTCGCCGCTACCCGGACCTGATTGTGCACCGGGCCATCAAGTCCCGGATCCATAATCCTGAGGCGACCAAGGATCTGGTGTCTCCGAAGGTGCACGATCCCGAATTGGCCGAATATCCCTACGATCACGCCCGTATGGAGCAGCTGGGTGAGCATTGCTCCATGACCGAGCGTCGGGCTGATGACGCCACACGGGACGTCATGGCCTGGCTCAAGTGCGAGTTCCTTCGCGATCACGTGGGCGAGGAGTACGATGGCATTATCGGTGCGGTGGTGCCGTTTGGCTTCTTTGTCGAGTTGTCCGATATCTACATTGAGGGCCTGGTGCACGTGTCCACGCTCAGTGGTGATTACTTTCATCACGATGCCGTCAAACATCGTCTGATTGGTGAGCGCACGGCCGTGAGCTTCCGTCTGGGTGATGAAGTGCGGGTCCGCGTGGTGCGTGTCGACCTGGAAGATCGCAAAATCGATCTTGAGCTGGTGAGTACGCCCAAGCGCCGGAAGGCAGACCGCGATGCGCTCGAAGTCTCCAAGCGCGAGCCGCGAGGCAAGGGTAAGGGGGAACGCTCCGGAAAAGGGCGAAAGTCCGGCAAGCCGGCCAGCGCCAAGGAAAAGCTGGCCGCAGAGGCGGCCCGGGAGGCCCGGTCCAAATCGACCAAAGGTAAAGCGTCAGGCTCGGGCCGTAAGCGCAAGAGTCGCAAATAACACGTTACGCAGGAATTGATTGTCAGTGTCTCAGGAATATGTATTCGGCTGGCATGCCGTAGATGCCGTGCTGAAAAGAGAGCCGGAGCGGTTGCAAAGGGTCTGGATTCAGACCGGTCGTCAGGATAAGCGGGTGAAGTCGGTTACCGATGCCCTTGACGGTCTGGGGGTGCCCTGGAAAGTGGTGCACCGGAAAGAGCTGGATGAGCGGGTGTCGGGTGTCCACCAGGGTGTTGTTGCTGCCGTTGCGGAAAGCCGGGAGTGGACCGAGGATGATCTTCTTGCCCAGTTGGCCGCCAGTGACAAGCCGCCATTGCTGCTGGTGCTGGATGGTGTGACGGATCCCCATAATCTGGGTGCGTGCATGCGCACCGCCGATGCGGCGGGAGTGCAGGCCGTGATTGTGCCCAAGGATAAATCGGCCTCGTTGACGCCGGTTGCCCGAAAGGTCGCCTGTGGAGCGGCGGAAACGGTACCGTTTGTCCGGGTGACCAATCTCGCCCGTTTCCTCCGGGAATTGAAGGACCAGGGCGTGTGGTTGATTGGTACGGCAGGTGAGGCGGATGCCAGCCTGTATCAGGCTGATTTCAAGGGGCCGGTTGCTCTGGTGATGGGCGCCGAAGGTAAAGGTATGCGCCGGCTGACTCGTGAACATTGCGACCAGTTGATCAACATCCCGATGCTCGGCCACGTCGACAGTCTGAATGTGTCGGTGGCGACCGGTGTCTGTCTTTACGAGGCGCTGCGCCAGCGCCTCGGTTAAACCTTGCACAAACAGGCCTGCGGGCCTAGAATACGTCACCCCTTTTTCAAGGGGTGGTTTTTTATTGCCTGTTACATGGCAATAAGGAGCTTCGCTTTTGATCAAGCCTTTCTTGTAAAGCCTTATTGATAAAGCAAAAAAGAAACCGGCAGCAATTGCTGTTACCTCCTTGCTTTCACGCTCCGGCCACAACCACTGGTATGGCCAGCAGGAGAAGGAAGCTGTTTAAACCGTAGGGAGAACTCATGCGTCACTACGAAATCGTTTTCATGGTACATCCGGATCAGAGCGAGCAGGTGCCCGCGATGATCGAGCGTTATACCAGCCTCATCACTGAAGATGGCGGCAAGGTACATCGCCTGGAAGATTGGGGCCGTCGTCACCTGGCTTACCCGATCAACAAGATCCACAAGGCTCACTACGTACTGATGAACATCGAATGTTCACAGGCCGCGATGGACGAGCTGACTCACAACTTCCGGTTCAACGACGCCATCATCCGTGACCTGATTCTGCGTCGCGACGAGGCCGTTACCGACCTGTCTCCGATGAAAGCCGCTGAGTCCCGTGAGGACCGTCGTTCCGGCGGAGACGATCGTCCACGTCGTTCAGCTGACTCTGAAGAGCGTCAGAGCGCATCCCAGGACGAAGAAGAGTAATTAACCGGAGTTAGGAGTTACGTTATGGCTCGTTTTTTCAGACGTCGTAAGTTCTGCCGCTTCACGGCAGAAGGTGTTAAAGAGATCGATTACAAGGATCTGGACACCCTGAAAGGCTACATCACTGAAACCGGCAAAATCGTGCCCAGCCGCATCACCGGCACCAAAGCACGTTATCAGCGTCAGCTGGCTACCGCTATCAAGCGTGCCCGCTACCTG
>Ga0079224_100006170_pt1 | contig 15845 bp, 11 predicted proteins | sample Stecom2015_FD_80414 | JGI IMG/M metagenome (GOLD analysis project Ga0079224, IMG submission 80414) | Agricultural soil microbial communities from Utah to study Nitrogen management - Steer compost 2015 | ecosystem: Environmental > Terrestrial > Soil > Agricultural land | place: USA: Utah...
ATATAAAACAACTATTAACACTACTTGATATGGCAGATTATAGAACTATTGAAAATATCAGAACAAAAAGAGATGAAATCAGAGAAAAGATTAAAGAATTAGATTTCAAAAGCTATGAAGGAAATACTTTCGGCTCTGAAAATGAATATACATATAGAGGGTTAATAGGTGGAGTAGAATCTTTACTTACTGATTTATCAACGCTTACTCAGCATAAAAACAAATTTCTAAAGCTTTCTACATATCAAGAAAGAGTTGATATTCACACGGATTTGACACAGATTTTAAATTCTATTAATTCTCCTACTCAACTTTATAATTATGTTGATAATTTAAAGAAAAAGCTTCGTAGTTATAATATTCGTAATTTCTCTGAAAATCAAATTGCATTTGAGAATGAGATTGATAATGTGATAAAATTAAAGCTTGAATTACAAGAGATTTTACAAGAAAGTACTACTCTTAAAGATGAGATTACGGAGAAAAATGAAAGTATTAAAACATTACAACAAGAAACCCAAGAAAAATTAGACCTTGCAAAAGGACGTTTTGAGGAAATAGATAAAGAATTAGAAAGTCTTTCAGAAAAAAGCGAAGAACAATCTAACTTAAATACACAATTAGATACCATAAAAACTAAAGCGGACGGGTACTTAGAAGAAATAACTGAATTTAAGAACGACGCCGAATCTAATAAAAAACTGATTGATTCTTTTGCTACTAAAGTTCAGGAAAGAGATAATAGACTGACAGAATTAGAGCAAAAAACAACTGAAAATTCTAATAAACTTAATAAGTACGAAGAAGAACGTAAGAGAATACTAGAAGAAGCAAAAGAACTCATAGAAAATTCCAAACAAGCATTAGGTTATTCAACATCACAAGGTTTAAGTGAATCTTTCGATACACAATATAAGAATGCAAATAAATGGTGGAAATCTATTTTTTGGATTATAGGTGCTTCATTATGCTTAATAGGAACATTATACTTAGGTGTTTGGGTGATGAATAATATAAAAGAGGAATGGTTTATGATTATGGGAAGAATACTTTTATTACCTATACCGATTGCTGGTGCCGTTTTTTGTGCCAATCAATACACCAAACAGAAAAACATTATCGAAGACTATGCTTATAAATTAACCATTGCAAAAGCAATTGTTGGTTTTTCTGAACAGTTAAAAAAGAACGGCAATGATGTGGACGATATCGAATACACCGATTATATCCAAAAAGCACTTGGTGAGATACATAAAGATCCGTTGCGATTACGAAAAGCAGAAAGTGCTGTTAATTTGAAAACCAATCAAATAGATCAGATAGTAGATCTTGCTAAAAAGATTGTTGATTTAACCAAAACAAGCAATTAAGTAAATGACAAAAGCAACACAATATAAAAATACACCCATCGGACCGATCCCTACAAACTGGGAAGTGAAGAAGTTGGGGGAATTAGGAGAAACCTTAAATGGTTTAACTTATTCTCCTAAAGATATAGTAGAAGAAAATGAAGGAATATTAGTATTAAGATCTTCAAACATTCAAAATGACAGTTTAGTTTTCGATGATAATGTATTCGTAAAATCAAAGAATCTAAAATACAATCCTGTAGAATTAAATGATATATTAATCTGTGTTAGAAACGGTAGTAAATCCTTAATTGGTAAAAATGCTTTAATAACAGAAGAAGCTAAAGGAGTGGCTTTTGGTGCATTTATGTCTATTTACAGAAGCGAATTAAACTCATATTTATATCATTGCTTTAAATCTGATATTTATCAAAATCATATTAATAAAAATTTAGGAGCAACTATTAATTCCATTAACGGAAGTGATTTAAAACAATTCTCTTTCCCACTTCCTCCACTACCCGAGCAACAAAAAATTGCCGAAATATTATCTACGTGGGACAAAGCCATACAAGAAACCAATGCCATTATAAAAAAATTAGAAGAAAGAAATAATGCGTTGGCGTTTTCGTTACTAACGGGTAAAAGAAGAGTGAAAGGGTTTGAGGAGAAATGGGACAATCATAAATTGGAATATTTTTTCGAAGAGTATTCTTTAAAACCAGATAGTAAACTTGATTTACCGGTTTTTACATCATCAAAAAACGGTCTTATGAACCAATCTGACTATTATTCTGGAGGAAGAATAAGTTCAAGAGAAAATGTAGATTATAATATATTACCTAATGGTTTTATAACGTATAGGTCTAGAAGTGATGACGGATTATTCACTTTTAATAAAAATAACTCGGGATATGACGGACTTATTAGTGGATACTACCCTGTATTTAAAGTTGTGAATGGTGATGATTGTTTCTTTTTGTATTATTTAAATCTTTTTAAAAGAAAATTGACAAAATATAGTTCAGGAACATCTCAATTAGTTTTGTCATTTAAAGCTTTAATAAAGGCAAGCTTTATATTGCCATCATTAGAAGAACAAATAGCTATTGCAGAAATATTAAACACAGCTAACCAAGAATTAAAGCAATATCAAGATAAATTAGAAACCTTAAAACAACAGAAAAAAGGCTTGATGCAACAGTTGTTGACAGGGAAAATAAGAACTATATAAAACTAATAATTAACCACTACTAAAACTAAAAATTATGGCGAAAAGCAGATCTTTCTCAATTTATCTACTCAAAGCGGATTTTGATTCTACTAATTCATTAAAAGAAGAACACTCATTAGAATTAGTACAAGAAGAAAATACTAATCTTCCAGAAAATGCAGTAATGTATATTTCAGATAGACCTGCCAATACACCATGGTGGAAATCGTATTGGGGAATTGATAAAAATTTAATCCAAACTCAAAAAGGAGCTTTGGTTTTTTTGAACGTAAATGAAAATTGGATAGTGTTAACTTTCGGCTCTACTTATCATCAGTTAAAAGACGAAGCTTATGAATATGATTTTGGAATAATAACTACATTAAATGCATTAGACCCAAAAAAAATAAAATCTACAGATATTTTACAGCCTGAAAATGCCAAAAGACAACGAGTTCAAAGTCCCACAGCGTCTGAGTTGAATTTCTTTCAATTAAATAATGATGAAACTATTTTAAAAAGAATGACTGGTGCAGTAAGAGAAGAGTATAAAGACTTATTTAAAAATATTACAGGAGGAAATAGTTTAAGAATATCTTCTAAACTACAAGCAAATGAAATATCAGAACTTTGTCATGATTTAATAGAAATCTATAAAAAAGAAGACTATAAAACCAGTTTTCCTGAACTACAAAACATAGTTCCCGTAAAAGATCCGATACTATTAAGTCAGTTAAATAGCACTTTAGTTATAGCTTTCAATCAAGACCCTGCTCCAATGGAGTTAGTTTTAGCTATACCAGATATTTTTGATTACGAAACAGATTACAAAGTGAAGTATTCAGGGGCTGGTTCTTCTAATATCGAATTTTTAGATGTTTACATTAAAAGTTATAGAGAATACCTTCAGGAAAAAGGAATTGAAAACATCGATTCTGTTGAGAAACTTAAATCACACAAATTAAGATTGTTAGATGATAATGATGTTTTAATTAAAGAATATACAATATTTAAAAGCCTTTTGTTTGATTGTGAAAATGAAGGTAATGTGTATCATTTATGTGAAGGAGAATGGTATTTAATTAATACAGATTTTCTTCAAAAGCTTTCTGATGAATTAAATCCTCTCTTTATTGAAACACATGACTTTCTTCATCAGTGTGAACATAAGAGAGAAGATGATTATAATAATTCAGTTAAAGACGCATCTGTAGAAGTAATTTGTTTAGATAAAAAAAATATTTCTCCAAAAGGTCAATATCAAGTAGAACCTTGCGATTTAATTTATATTAAAGAGGGGTATTTAGAACTAGCACATATTAAAATATCAACAAGATCAGCAAGTTTAAGCCATCTTTTTAATCAAGGTGTTAATTCCGTTGAATTATTACGAGTAAATGAAGATGCTAAAGTCAAATTAATAGAATTAGTAACTGCTATACCTGAGATGGAGTCTTATATTAAGTCAGGAACTTTTCGTGTGACTTATGGTATAATATCCAAAAAGAATGATAAAAAAATAGAAGGATTACCTATCTTTTCTCGTATTAGTTTATTACGAGTGGTAAACTCATTAAAAACCATGGGAATACCTATTCAAATTTTTTATATTTATGACAATGTGGATAGAAAAAACTTAAATAACGACAACGAAGAATAAAATGCAAAATATAAAAAAGACATTCAATTTTTATTGTGACGAAAGCACCCATTTAGAGAACGATAAGCATCCTTTTATGATTATTGGGTATGTGAGTACGCCTTATCATTTGCTTAAAATGCACAATGAAAAGATAAGAGAATTAAAGCTAAAGCATTTTTTGAAAGGCGAATTAAAATGGAGTGCTTTATCAAAATCGCAATATCCATTTTATAACGAATTAATTGATTATTTTTTTAGCAATAGTTCATTAGAATTTAGAGCAATAGTAGTTGAAAAAAGCCAAATGAACCATGAAGCTTACAACCAATCTCACGCCGATTTTTATGATAAGATGTATTATCAATTATTAAACAAAAAAATACATCCTGAACATTCATACAATATTTATATGGACATTAAAGATTCTTATTCTTATTTAAAAGCAAAGAGTCTTAAAGCATATTTACAGCGTGATTATTGTAATATTAGAAATTTACAAGTAATCAAATCGTATGAAAGTGAGTTAATGCAATTAGCAGATGTTTTAATAGGTGCGTTAAATTATAGATTAAGAGGATTAAATAAAGTTACTGCAAAAAACAATATTATTGAAAAAATTGAAAAGCATTGCGGAAGACCGTTAACACAGCGTACACCAAAAGATGAAAATAAGTTTAATCTCTTTTATATCGATTTAAACTATGGCAATTAATTTATTAAAACGATATAATGAGCATTTAGAACTGTTGCATTTTAACGAAGCACAACGTACGGTTTCTTTACGTGGTATTTTTGATAGAGATATTGCAGAGAACGAAAGGTTTCAATTTAGAACAAAAATAATTCGCCCTCTTAAAAGAGAAGGAGAAATAGATATGGAAACTTTATTTTCTCATCTAACCAAAAGAACAGAGGAAATTACTGATGAAAATGGTAAAAAAATAAAAGCACGGAATATATTTGATTTTGACCGTTCCAAACGTTTACATTGGATATGGCACCATATTCAGGAAAGAAAACAAGGGTTACAAATTTTTTCTTGTAAAGAGAGGAAAAGTGGAAAAGATGTAATACATACTTACATTTTTGATTCAGACGAAGACTATGTGATAGTTCTAGAGCCACAACGTTCAAATCAAGATTATTATTTACTTTCTGCTTATTATTTAAATGAAGATTGGGCAAAGAAAAACATGAGAAAAAAATGGAAAAAGAGATTACCAGAACTCTATTAAACCGCAAAATCCGGTATACATCGGGGCATATCGGATTTCGAAATTCTTTTCTCCTAGTTTGGTAGAATGAACACTGCAAATGTAAATATAATTTTTGAATTTAAAATATTAAGTAGTGTTTATTTTTTAATTTTAACAATAATTAACTGTAAATCAAATGGATAAAACTCCATCCTACATAGAAGACCACATCAGCCAAATACCAGCACTTCAGTTTTTGATGAAGTTAGGATATCAATATATTAGTCCTGAACAAGCTTTGGAATTAAGAGATGGAAGAAAGAGTAATGTGATTCTTACACCTATACTTAAAAAGCAATTAGCTAAAATCAATAAGATTGATTACAAAAATAAAATTCATGATTTTACAGGATCTAATATTGATCTGGCGATAGAAGCTTTGAAAGAGTTGCCAATACACTTAGGGTTTATTAATGCCAATCAATATTTTTATGATTTGATTACTCTGGGGAAAAGTTTTGAGCAAACCATTGATGGTGATCGAAAAAGTTTCTCTTTCAAATACATCGATTGGGAAACTCCTGAAAACAATGTTTTTCATATATCGGAAGAATTTGTGGTAACTCGTTCCAATCGTTCGGATAGTTATCGACCAGATATTGTACTCTTTATAAATGGTGTTCCAATGGTAGTGATTGAATGTAAATCAAATGCTATAAAGCACCCGATTGATGAAGCAGTTTCCCAACATTTGCGAAATCAGCAAGAAGACGGAATCAGGGATTTGTATGTATATTCTAGCATATTATTAAGTTTAGCAGTCAGCGAAGCAAAGTACGCCACAACGGCAACGCCTAAAAAATTCTGGTCGGTTTGGAAAGAAAAGTTTTTGACTGAAAAGCAGGAAGAAGCTTTTAATCAAAATCTATTCAACATAAAACAAGCTGAATTACCTCAAGAATCTAATGTCGAAGTATTTAAGTTACGATATTTCTCTACACTTCAGCATTTCAAAGAATTAGAGAAAAGAGAACTTAAAGTAACCGAACAAGATCGGTTATTATACAGTATTTGTAGTCCGAAGAGATTATTAGAGCTTCTTTTTTCTTTTATATTATTTGACGATGGTATCAAGAAAATTACGAGATACCAACAGTATTTTGGAATTACCAAGACAATCAAACGCATTGAAAAAATCGGTTCAGATGGTAAACGAAAAGGTGGTGTGATATGGCATACACAGGGTAGTGGGAAATCGCTGACAATGGTTATGCTGGCAGAACAAATTGTATTGAATAAAAAGATTAAAAACCCTAAAATTATTTTAGTAACAGATCGAATTGACCTAAATACACAAATTACAGAAACATTTAAAAAATGTAATATTCCTGTAGAAGAAGCTGCTACAGGAAAGCATTTGATTGAATTACTTAAAAGCCCTTCCGATGCTGTAATTACCACTATCATCAATAAGTTTAAAGCAGCAGTTAATCAAGAACCTGAAGGGTTTAATTCATCAGAGATTTTTGTTTTAATTGATGAGGGGCACCGCAGTCAATACAAGACTTTTAATGTGAAGATGCAAAAAACATTTCCAAATGGATGTTTTATAGCTTTTACAGGAACGCCATTAATGAAGTCTGAAAAAAACACGGCAAAAAAATTTGGAGGTGTAATTGATGAATATACCATTAAAAATGCGGTTGAAGATGGAGCGGTTGTTCCTTTGTTATATGAGGGAAGACACAATTCAATGACCGTTAACGAAAAACCTTTAGACAACTTTTTCGAGAAAGTTTCCGAACCTTTGACAAAATACGGAAAAGCAGGTTTAAAACGAAAGTACAGTTCTAAAAATGCTATCAACAAAGCCGATCAAATCGTTTATGACAGAGCTTGGGATATTAGCGAACATTTTGTTGATTTCTTACAAGGCACAGGATTTAAAGCACAGTTGGTTGCACCTAATAAAACAACAGCCATTTTGTATCGAAAGTATCTGAATGAAATAGGAAAAGTAACATCTGATGTGATTATTTCCGCACCAGATACCAGAGAAAATTACGAAGATGCTTTTGAAGAGAATGAAGATTTAGTTTTGTCTTTTCATAAGGCTATGATGGATAAATATGGTACGCAAGATAAGTATGAAAAAGCAATTATTAATGCTTTTAAAAAGCAAGAATACCCTGAAATTATTATTGTTGTAGATAAACTTCTCACTGGTTTTGATGCACCCAACAACAGAGTGCTTTATTTGACAAGAAGTTTAAAAGAACACACATTATTACAGGCAATTGCACGTGTAAACCGTGTAGCAGAAGGTAAAGATTACGGATTGATTATTGATTATTATGGAAATCTTGAAAATTTAGACAAAGCCATCGAAATTTATTCGGGTTCTGATGAAATGAATCCAGAAGACATCAAAGGCTCTGTAACCAATGTAAGAGATATTGTCAAAGATTTGCCACAAGCACATTCGGAGCTTTGGGATGTTTTTTCTTCTATCAAAAATAAATATGATACCGAAGCTTATGCGGTTCATTTAGGAGACGAAGAACAACGTCATTTGTTTTATGAAAAGCTGTCTAAATTTACCCGACTGTTCGGCTTAGCAATGTCAACAATCGAATTTAATGATGTGAAAAATGATACTATTATTGAAAAATATAAGAAAGATAGTAAGTTCTTTATACAACTAAGAATTGATGTTAAGAGAAGGTATTTTGATGACATAGATTTTAAAGAATATGAACCACAAGTACAAAAATTAATAGATAAGCATATTACAACCGATGGAGAGATACTGAAAATCACAAAACCTATTGACATTTTTAACAAACAACAAAGAGATGATGAAGTTGAAAAATTAGTTGGAAAAGCAGCAAAGGCAGATCATATTGCTTCACGTACTTCAAAAGGTATTTCAATAAAATTAGATGAAGATCCTGTTTTTTATAAAAAGTTATCTGAACTGATTAAAGAAACTATAGCTGATTATAAACAAAGTAGAATAGACGAAACCGAATATTTAAATCGTATTCGAGAAATTGAAGCTGCATTTCTCAATGGTAAACAACATAACGTACCAAATAGTATTGCAAACGATAAAATTTCCATTGCTTTTTATAACCAAATCAATGAACAGTTAGCTAATTATTTAATTGAAAAACAAAAAAATGCTGATATAGCCAAAGCCATAAAAGAAATTTTGACCCAAAATATTTTTGATGGTTCTAAAACAATCATTGATTGGAAGAAAAATAAGGATTTAGAAAAGCAGATTTTTAGTGATTTAGATGATTATTTCTATTCTATTTCCTTAGAGTTAGACAAAACAATTCCCTTTGAATTAGTAGATGTATTTATTGAAGAGATTATTAAAATTGCCAAAAAGCAAATAGATTAATGGAGCATATCGAATACAAATACGGTAGAAAGACAATCTCTGCCAAACTAAAGTTTTCAGATCGCAGAACTATTGGCTTAAAAGTTTTTCCAGAAGGTAATATTGAAGTAAAAGCACCTTTTAATACCAATAAGGATGTGGTGATTGAAAAAATAAAAACTAAATCAAAATGGATAGTAACACAACAAAGAGCTTTTGAACTGTATAAACCTTTTTCTACGGAAAGGAAATACATTGCAGGTGAAACTCATCGATATTTAGGCAGACAATATAAGTTATCTGTCGAGATAAACGAAAAAGTAAAACCATCTATTAAATTGTCAAAAGGTTCGTTCATAATAACTACTCCAGAAATAAACAAAGTAGAGAAAATCATAACAAACTACTATCAATTAAGAGCAGATGTTATCTTCTCAGAACTATTAGAAAGTCTGCTCAATGAACATTCTCGTTTTACAGACTACGAAGTGAAATTGAAACATCGTTTTCTCAAAAAGAGATGGGGAAGCTGCTCGATAAAAGGCACAATTTTACTCAATACAGAATTAATTAAAGCGAGTAAAATATGTATTGAATATGTTATATTGCATGAGTTATGTCATCTAATTCACCCAAATCATTCAAAGGAGTTTTATAATCTATTGACAGAAATATTTCCTTTATGGAAAAAAATAAAAGATAAATTAGAAAAAGAGTTAGCTTAGCTTAAGATAAAATATCAGTATTTCTAAATCACAATTAAATAAAATTAGTTTCTTTAGCATTTGGTTTTCAATATAATAAACCTACATTTTAATAATAAAGCAAGTCGGTTTATTATCAAAATGGAGAAGTTTGATACTTTTTTGATACCAGCTTAGATGTTTTTAAATGTAATATATTGGTAATTAATTCCGTAAATTATATTAGTGATATACCAGGTGGGACCACAGATTTAAATTGTAAAGCCTTGAAAATCAAATGATTTTTAAGGCTTTTTTCTTTAGTGCTCTAATATATGCTCAAACTTTCGTCGAAAGTCTTGCAGGGATTGGGCTGATTAGATATTGTATTACTCAAAAATGTTTACGCAGAGTGATAAAGTGATTACAATCTAAAGATACTCTTTTTTCATTTAACTGCTATATTTTACTTTGCCTAAAGAGCTTTCACAATTTTCCATATTTGGCAACATTTAAATTATTATATTTGGTACAACCGAATTATTTAATGTAGTCCCTTTGATCCTATTACTATGACAAGAGATGAACGAGTTACTTTAAGACTGACAGACCTTCCTTTAACTTCAGTAGTTAGTATATTTAATTTTATACAGGACTTTTTAGAACGCTGTGCAGGCGACCTTGACTATTTTGAGAAAAGCTTGTCGAAATTTAGTGTATTGGAGCAATACTTTATATGTGAATACATTTCAGAATATTTTTCAAAAAACAGAATTAAGGAGTGGTTAGATTTTCAAGTTGCTAAAGAAAGCATTGATGATAACGTTGTTAGATTAACAAAAGAAAATGCACAAGGTATTATCAATGCAATTGATCAAATGAAAGCATCTTATAAAAGAAGAGCTCAAAGCTACAAAAAAAACTATGGTAATTTTAAGAAGCTGGAAAGTGAATATATTGAAGAACTGATAGATTTCAAATTACCAGTATATTTTAAGCCAATTGGAGTAGAACAAATAGAAAAAACTCCTCTTATTTCTTTCCCCACTTGGAAAACACTAAAAAATGACATTGTAAATATATTGAAAGATTCATTTAATGAATCAGATATAAATGATTTTATTTATAATTCATTTCAGTTTAAAAAACGAAAAACACCTGTTTATTTTTTGTATATTAATATTGGTATTAAAAATAAAGGAACTTTTCTTGATTTAATGTCTAAGGTTTGGGAAAATTATAATCAATATAATTACAAACTTAAAGAATATAAAGATTATTATATAAAGGAGCTTTCAAGCTGGGAAAAACAGATTGAATCAGAAAAAATTGAGAGGAAGGTTAGAGATGTTAATGGGTTTGTCCTGCCTAAAACTATTAAAATAAAATATACAGATACTAACCGTCTGAAATTCTATCCAAGTGTCGACAAAATTAAAGACCTTAAAAAATCGTTTGAAATTCCTATGGTACAAAAAAAAGACTTCGTTAAAATTCTTTATAATGCCTTTCCTCATATACGGGAAGAATATTTTAAAAAAAGAAGTAAGAATAGTGATTACACCATAAATCAGTTTTTTATTGATTTTTCAAGAAAGATAAGAATAAAACAGAAAAATAATGTGTAATACGTGAAATAAATATACGTGTTTTACACATGATAGCATTCTCCCTACTCCGATAACATACCTTTGCGTCAGTAAAATGTCAGAGGTATATTATGGAAGACAACACATTATCATATCATTTAACAAAAGTTATTTCAGAGCTTGAAGCCCGAATCGCACACCGAGTTGTAACGGTGTTGTCGGAGCAATTCCAGTTAGCTAAGGAGACGTCCACAGCTGATGAAAAACTGATGACAGATAAAGATATGTGCAACTACCTCCAAATATCATCTACGACATTTTACAAATTAAAGAAAAAACACGAAGATTTTCCTGAAATCAGAATTCTACGCACGGTGCGATACAGGAAATCCGAAGTGAATAAATTTTTGTATAACCTTCAAAATCAAAAGAAATGAACGAAGATAAGATTACTATACCTTGGGAGGTATCAGAGTTTAGAAAAATAAAAAGAATCACAGTTATAGCTTCTTTATTTGTTGAATACTTAGCAGATATGGGATATAGAAACGGTGTGATATTCGGCAGCAACGAATATATACAGCTAAAAGACACACAAGTACATACAGTAACCAAACAACAAATGGTCCAGACATTTTTAGAATGGCTTGATAAAAATTTTGAACAATATGCGGAGGAAGACGAAACGCTCTATGACGTTAAGAAATCTTTTGCAAATAAAATCAAGATGCTTGTAAGCAATGAGTTGCTGTTTCTACTTCCCATGGTCGAAATAGAACCTCATTTTGACACCAAAGATGAGTGCTATCTGTACTTTACAAATACTGTGGTAAAAATTACGAAAGATGATATTTTGTTGATTAATTATGATCAGCTAGACGGATATGTTTTTGATGATCAGATAATTGACAAAGAATTTAAACTACCGACAGAGGATTTAGGGGAATTGGATATTCCTTTCAGGAGATTTGTCTATAACATAGCCAGCAATCAAGCTGATCGGATAAATGCTTTTGAATCAGTTATTGGCTATATGCTTCATCGTTACCGCAACCCTTCCAACAATAAAGCTGTAATACTGCTTGACGAGAATATTAATGAGTTGGATTCAGTAATGGGAGGCACAGGAAAATCATTGTTTGTAAAGTCAATCTCTCAACTGAGACCACATACAGTTATTGACGGTAAGGGTTTTCGAAGTAATGATACATTTGCTTTCCAGAGGGTAACACTTTCCACAAGTATCGTTATAATCAACGATATTCAGCAGAACGCTGATTTTGAAACGTTTTACAGCAGGATAACAGACGGGTTCTCAATAAACCGAAAATATAAGCCAGAGGTTTTTATCCCGTTTGAGAAATCGCCAAAGATAATTGTTACATCAAACTACTATCTCAAAGCACCGTCAGGGAACAGTACGGAAAGACGGCGTTATGAAATTGAAGTTTCCCAACATTATGGCAAACACCTGACTGTACAAGATGAATTCAACCACTTCTTTTTCTACGATTGGAGTGAAAAACAATGGAACAGTTTCATATACTATATGGCAACGTGTATTCAAAAATTCCTGCGGAACGGACTTGTGGAGGTTGATGAAATCAATCTTAACCAACGGCGATTAATTTCAGAGGTAAGAATCGAGCTGATGGAGTATATGGACGAACAGCTTCTGACCAAAACCAAGTTACATAAAAAAGAACTGTTTACAGACTTTATCAGAGGTGGTTATGTATCATTAAAATATCAGCCGACTCAAAAAAGTTTTACTGTCAGGGTTAAGAAATATTTTGAGTATAAGAATATTGCTTATCGGGAAGTTCCTGCAAACACAAGAATGTATTTTGAAGTTATCGGAGAGAATTCCAAACCTCAACCGCAGACGATATCAGATGTCAAAAGCGAGTACTGCACTGTTAAAACGCTTTCGCAGATGAAAAAATTAGCAGTCAAAATGCAGGAACACTTCAGTAATTCTGAAAATAATATCCTTGTGGTGGACTTGGAAACGACTAATTTAGATTGTTTTTCCGATGAAATTATATGTATGGCGGTTTGTTTTGAAAAAGGAACAGGCTACAATATAATCTTTCCTCAAAACAAATTGGAAGCTCTTGTATTTATTGAACCAATAAAAAAATACTTGACTTCTACGGAGATTATCAAAGTATTTCACAATGCAAAATTCGACCTGAAATTCCTTACTAATTATGGAATTGAATTAGACGGACAAATTCATGACACAATGATTTTAGACCATTTACTAGACCCCAACCGTAAAATTCACGGATTGAAAGAAATATCGGAAATACACTTGAATTATAAACAGATTTCATTTAAGCAGATGACAGGCGGAAAGGCAATTCGGGAAGTTCCGCTGAAAGAATTAACCAAATACGCCTGTGAAGACACAGACCTGACTTTTCAACTGTATCATTTTATCAACCAACAACTAAACAAAAAATAATCATGGAAGCATCTATCATAAACTTAGAACATAATTTAATCCCTGTTCTCGTTAAAATGGAGCTGGCAGGAATACAAATTGACATTGAGAAACTTTCTTCCGTAGAACTTTCGTTAAATGCGTTCAATAAAGAAATCGCAGATAACATTCACAAACTGACAGAAAAAAACATCAATCTCAACAGTTCCGAACAAGTCAGCAGATTTTTGTTTGAAGATTTGGACATTAAACCTAAGAATATCAAAGTCGGAAAAAATGGTTACTATTCGGTGGACAAATCGCATCTTAATAAGTTAAAGGACGAACACGAGGTTGTTTCTTTACTGCTGAAATACAGAAAAACAATGAGTTTGCTGAAGTTTTGTAATCAGTTGAAGACCGTAAACCCTGTAACCCAACGACTGCATGCAAATTTAAACCAAATCGGAACGGCAACAGGACGTTTCAGCTGTTCCAATCCTAATTTGCAGAATATTCCAAGAGTTGCGAAAATAACCGACACAGAGAAAGACCCGCTGAAAATTCTCGAGTCCAAGTTCAGAGAGGTGTTTATTGCAAAAAACGGCTGTGTATTAATTGGTGCAGATTACTCGCAGATTGAACTTCGTGTAACTGCCGAAATGAGCCAAGACCCATTCTTGCTGAAAGCATACAACCAAGCAATGGATATACACAGCCTGACTGCTTCGGAAGTCTTTCAGATAAAGATTTCCGAAGTTACAGAAGAACAACGTTCAATAGCCAAGTCAATCAATTTCGGATTGATTTACGGCAAAACGCCTGTTGGTTTAGCGGAAACTCTTACGGAAATCACAAAAAAGGAACATTCGGTAAAGCACGCGGAGAAAATAATGAGTGATTATTTTGAACGCTTCAAAGGTGTGAAATCGCTATTGCAAGGATTGGTTGAACAAGCTGATAAAAATGGATATTCTACCACACATTTCGGACGGACAAGACCAATTCCCGAATTAAGTTCTTCTAAAATTTCGGAACGTGAGAAAGGAAAACGTCTGGCAATGAATTCGCCGATACAGGGAACAGCAGCAGATATTATCAAAATGGCAATGATTGCGTGTGATAAAGCCATTACAGAACAAAAACTGAAATCGAGAATGATTCTTCAAATCCATGATGAACTGCTTTTTGAAGTTCCAGAAGACGAGGTAACAGCTATGGAGAAGCTTATTAAAAAACAAATGGAAAACGTTGTCAGGCTTTCTGTTCCTCTTGAAGTAGATGTAAAAACAGGATCAAACTGGTCAGTAGCACATTAGAACCGTAATTAAAAAGACCGTAAAACCGCATATACAAAACCGCAGAATCGTTTTTTTAATAATTTTTATTATGAAATTAACAAAATTTCAAATTGATTACGTAAAATTAATAAAAGTAGTCGATAGTAAGATTAACTGGAACAATTTGATTCCACATCCAACACTGAAAAACCATTACACACTGAATCCTGAATTAAGTGAAAATGCTAAAAATTTCAGTTTGTATTATAGAAGCGATAACAGTGTGTTTCTCAAATTTAGTATTCCTTATTTCCTGAAAGGTCATAATTACACAGGCATCGGTAAGCAGGAATTACTAGAGGTGGTATGGAAACTTAAAAAGTGGCTGAACATTGATATTGCAACCTTCCGAGTAGAGGAATTTGAGTATGGAGCGTTTGAAGACATTGATTCTGACAGCAAAAAGTATATCGAAAGTATCAAAGGTATTGGGAATTATAATCTGGAAAAAGCTACCCCTAATTTTAAAATGTATGGTGATACAAAACGCAAACTGCATTACAAAGTTTATGATGCAGTAGCTAATTCAAAATCAAAGAAAACCTATACCAAAGGGGATTTCCCAAAAGGAAACCTAATCAAGCACGAATTAAAATTTGAGAAAGCACAACAGTTCTTTAGTTTCGATTTTTTCTTCATCGATTTGTACGAAACCCCTTTTATTGTTGATGAATGTAAAGAACTTTTGCTAAAAAGCACAAGAAGTTTGGTTTTGAAAACCGAATTAAAGTTTAAACCTGCCAAGAGCGATTTAACCAATATTTTATATACAGCACTTAAAAACTTTGAATCAGGACTAAGTAATGATAATGTTGTAAAACTACTCAACGAAATCATTGATGGTACAGATCTGAGTTCTTCGCAAAAAAGTAAGCGTAGAAAATCCGTTGAATTATTGGAGAACGAATACAATATACCATTCTAATTTGTTCAAAAACATAGCCCTAACCTACTGTTGTCTTACATCGGTAATAAGGGCTATTGTTACCACAACAAACGTATGTAGAATTTTAA
>Ga0079224_100006171_pt1 | contig 15844 bp, 8 predicted proteins | sample Stecom2015_FD_80414 | JGI IMG/M metagenome (GOLD analysis project Ga0079224, IMG submission 80414) | Agricultural soil microbial communities from Utah to study Nitrogen management - Steer compost 2015 | ecosystem: Environmental > Terrestrial > Soil > Agricultural land | place: USA: Utah...
CCCTCGATCAGATCGCTGACCGAACGGCCGCGCCAGCTCAGATAACGCACGCCGCCGGGCGCCAGCGCATCCAGACGCCGCACGGTCAGTTGCAGATCTTGCGCATTGCTGGCGGCCTTGATGATGGCTTGCACCAGCGGAATGCGATCGTCCGGGTGCAGCACGCCCAGCAGCGCGCTTTTGTGACCGCCTTCGGCCGCCGTTTTCAGCGGTGTCTGCGCCGACAACCCCAATATCGTCAGCGCACTTTCCGACAGGATCAGCAGCCCTTCGCGGTAATTGAACATCCAGTCGCCGACACCGCTAATCTCCTGCGCCAGCCGCCATTGTTCGATATCGAGACGGCGCGGCGACGTCGACAGCGCGTTGGACAGATCATTCAGCATGACCGTGACGGTGTTGTCGCCACTGGCAACCAGGCTGGCTCCGAGCCAGACCATGCGCCGTCCCCAGTAGAACTGGCACTGCTGGCGCTGACCGCTGCGCAGGGCTTCGAACATGTGGGTTTCGAGCACGCTCATCGTTGCCGGCGGCAACTCGTCGCGCAGAAAAATGTTGTCCAGTGAAACCTTGTCCGCCGAATTGTTGTGCAGCGATTGCCGTGGCTTGTCCAGCAACACCGCCGCTGCGTGCGTATTGGCGTGCAGGATGCGGCCGTCGATGGTGAGTGTGAACGCCGGAATCGGCAGGCAGTCGAGCAGCTGCTGCTGGCGGACGAGCTGCTCCTGCAGTTTTGCCTCGGCCGCGCTGGCCGCGCTGATGTCGTCCGACAGGCACAGCAAGCGGATTTCGCCGCCCGGTTCGCGCACGATGGAAATTCGATTGCGCCATTGGCGCATCTCGCCGCGCAGGGTTTGCCCCGGCGCCTCGAACACGGCGGCGCCATTGGTCAGGGCATCGGCAAACGCCGCTTTGGCGCGGTCGGACTGGTCGCCCCACAGCTCGAACCAGTTTCGGCCGACCAGATCCGCCGCCGTCGCAGCACCCAATAAACGCACGCCGGCAGGATTGATCTGCAGCAGCGTGCCGTCGGGACTGATCAGTTTCACGCACTCGCCGGTGCTGTCCAGCATCAGGTTGGTCAACGACTCCTGCCACTGCAATCGCTCGGTGTGCTGCTGGCGTTCGCTGGCCATGACCCGCTGCTGCCGCCAGCCCCAGCCAGCCCCCCAGGCCACGGCGGCGAGCGTCAGCATCAGCAGGCGCGGACCCGTGCCGATCTGCGCGTCGGCGACGAGCAGGCGATCGCCGATGGAGGCCAGGCCGAGCACCAGCGGAAAACTGATATAGGCGTGCAGGCGCCAGCCGAGCAGCGCGATGACACCCGCCCACGCCGGCAGGCCGACGATGGCCGCCAGCGTCGGCAGCCCCATGTGCAGCAGCAGGGCACCGATCGCCGCTACCGCCACGCAGGCAGAACCCGCCACGACCGTGGTGTCGCGACCGGATTCCGAGATGATCAGACGTTGCAGCGGCATTGCGCGGACTTCACTGATTGCGCGACGTGCGATGGCGATTGATGGAAGGCATGACGTCGAGTCCCTGTAGTCGGTGTGGCGAATGCTCCCGGTCTGCACAATCACTGGGCTGACGAACTGCCAAGCTGGCCAATCACGGGGCTAACAAATTGATTAAGGCGCAGTGAGTCTAGGCGATTACGCCCGGTCGCGCCCATGCGCAGTTGCCGCAGTGGACCTGAGGGAAAATGCCTATGTGACGGCAGTCGTGGAAAGGGTTATCGGGCGAGGGTCATTCGTAGCGGTTAAAATCGAACAAGCCCCAGCCGATGGGGTCGTGGTCGCGGTAGCTGCGGTGCATCCAGTCGCTGTAGGACCAGAATTTTTCATTGTCGCGGGCGATGCCATAACGCTGCACCAGCGCGCGATAGTCCTGCGGCGAACGCACCGACGAGAACTGCGCCAAAAATTTCGGCAGCTCGGTTTCGGTCACGCGCCAGAATGCATTCGGATAGGCACCGACAAATCCCGGCACCACCGTCAGCGTGTCGAACTGCGGCCGCCGCCGTTCGCGATCGAGCAGCAGCATCGCGACGTTGGCGTAATCGGTGTTGTGCAGCAGCGTGTAGGCCTCATCCGGCGCGCCCTTGCGCACCACGCGCAAAAACACCACCTCGGGCAAATACGCCACCGCGCGCCCGCGCAGCGCCGACAACTTCTGCAGCTGCGCGCGGCTGGTTTCCGCGTCCGCCGCACCCAGCTCGTAACGGGTATCCACCGCAGCGCCGAGATAGTCGCGCATCAGGTCGAAAAACTCGGTCTTGTAGGCGCGGGTTTTGTAATTGATACCCGACTCCGTGCGATACGCCGGCACGCTGCGGTACACCGAATCGCGGATATTGGCGCCGACTCCCTGATACCAGCTGCTGCGTTCGGCCTCGCGTTTTTTCTGCGGCAGAAAATTCAGGAAGTTGTACTCGCCTTCCATGCGCAGAAAATCCATGTACAGCCGCGTCAGCAATTGATGACTGCCGTCACCATAAACATCGAAGCCGGCGACCAGCAGATAGTGAATGCGCTCCAGCAACGCGTAATCGATCACCCACGCTGTCTTCGGCGTGTCGCCGACCAGGCCGCGCACCACGCTGGCGCTGTCGTAGTGGCGAAACACCGTCAGCGCCGCGTTCGGATTTTTCTCGCCCTCGGCACTGTTGTTGCCACTTTCCATGTTCGGACCGTCGCCATTCCACAGCAGGCTCAGCGTCAGTGCTTCCGGATTGCCGAAATTCGTCTGCAGGAATTTGGCCCTGGCGGCGAGATAATCACCCTGCATTTTTGAATATTCGCGCCAGTCGGACAGTGCGCTGAGCGCGCGCTGCGAACTCTTGCGGGTGCTCGCCACTTCCGCTGGCAAGCGCAGATTGCCGCTTTCGCTCGCCAGAAAATCGCTGTCGACCATCGCCTCCACATCGGGGTCGGCAAAAACCACCCAGAAGCGGTCATCGATGACATTCAGTGCAATCTGGCCGCGACATACCGGGCCCTTGATGAAATTGCCGATGATGAAACCGGCATCGTCCAGCAGGAATTTATAACGCGAACGTACCGGCAAATCGCGAAAGGCGACAAACGGATTGGAGGCCACTTCCGGCGCATAGGACGGCAGCTCTGCGACGGCGTAATCGGGATCGAGAAACAGCTCGATGTAACGCTGGCGCCGCTTTTCATTCAGCGCATACGGCAGATGCGTTTTCGCGAGAATGGCGCCGCGCAGCGGCTGCAGCCGGTAGAACACGCGCGCCGCGCCGGGGTCGTCATAAGGCCGCCGCGAGGCGATCACATCGATCGGCTGGCCGGGCGGCGTGCGCGAACGCACCAGCTTGAAATAGGCGGTGTTGGCGGTATTTTGCTGCGGCGCGAGATCGCTGAAATACAAATTGGCAATGAACAGATGTTCGTAGATATAACGCGCCATCAACTGCGTTTTCAGATCGCCATCATTGAGAAATTTCTCCCACTGACTGATCTGATTTTGCGCTGATTTGTCCAGCGCTGGGCGCTCGGCGACCGGACTGCCGGCTTCCAGCCAGCGTTTCACGGTATCGACTTCGTTGCTGGTCAACCCCGGCAGCGCATAAGGCATGCCCCACAGCGGGTGTTCGCGCGCGTATTTATCGAACTGCTCCGGCGTCGGGCACTGCTCCCTGCGATCGAGACCCAGCTCAAAATAATCGTGGACCGATGCGGTTTTCGAGTTGCTGAATTTCGGCATCGGATTGCGCTGCTTGAGCATCAGCATGCGATACAACAGGCTGCCGTCGAGCCGCGCCAGCACATCGACCGGCGCTTCGCCCTCATACATCACCGCGAAGAAATCCTTGTCGCGCCAGGCGCCGACGGTTTGCGCGTCGACAAACAGCCGCGTCAGCGGTGCGTCTTCCAGCCGCGTGCTGTCGTACACCTTGGCTTTGGTGGCGCCGCGCATGACGCCCTCGATCGAATCGAGCTTGAGCTGGCACGGCGCGTCGTAACAGCCGTGGCAGACCGCGCAGCGATTTTCAAAAATCGGTTTGACGTCGCGATGAAATTCCACCAAGGGTTCGACCGGAGCCACCGCAACCGGCGGCGCGATCGATTGCGGCGCCGGCACGGCCGCCGGTTTAGGCGTCAGATAGAGGGCGAGCGCAAACCCTGCCAGCACAATCAGCAGCAGCGGCACGGCAAACTTTTTCAGCAGCGCCTGCATGGCGTTGCGCTCGAGCATGGGAAAATCCCTGTGGTTTATACGATGACTTCCGCCAGATCACCCTTGGTTTCCAGCCACTCCTTGCGATCGCTGGCGCGTTTTTTCGCGAGCAGCATATCCATCAGCTGCGTGGTGTCATCGCCCGCAGTGATGGTGAGTCGCACTAAACGTCGCGTGTCCGGGTTCATGACCGTCTCGCGCAATTGCAGCGGGTTCATTTCGCCGAGGCCCTTGAACCGCGTCACCTGCACCTTGCCGCGTTTGCCCTCGGCGGAAATGCGATCGAGGATGCCCTGTTTTTCGGCGTCGTCGAGCGCGTAAAACACTTCCTTGCCGAGATCGATACGAAACAGCGGCGGCATCGACACGAACACATGGCCCGCTTCGACCAGCGGCCGGAAGTGGCGCAGGAACAGCGCGCACAACAGCGTCGCGATGTGGGCGCCATCGGAATCGGCGTCCGCGAGAATGCAGATCTTGTGATAACGCAGGCCTTCGAGATTATCCGAGCCGGGATCGACACCGATGGCGACGGCGATGTCGTGGACTTCCTGCGAGCCGAGCACTTCGCCGGCATCGACCTCCCAGGTGTTCAGGATTTTGCCGCGCAGGGGAAGAATGGCCTGGAACTCGCGATCGCGCGCCTGCTTGGCGGAGCCGCCGGCGGAATCGCCTTCGACCAGAAACAATTCGCCGCGGCGGACATCGCTGCCGGAACAATCGGCGAGTTTGCCCGGCAGGGCCGGACCACTGGTCACACGTTTGCGTTCGACCTGTTTCGATTTGCGCAGGCGCGTCTGCGCGCTGCTGATGCACAGCGTCGCCAGTTGTTCGGCTTCTTCGGTGTGCTGATTGAGCCAGAGGCTGAATGAATCTTTCGCGACGCCGGCAATAAACGTTGCCGCTTCGCGTGAGGTCAGGCGCTCTTTCGTCTGTCCGGAAAATTGCGGGTCTTCGATTTTCGCGCTGAGCACGTAACAGCATTTGTCCCAGATATCGTCCGGCGCGAGTTTGATGCCGCGCGGCAGCAGATTTCGGAATTCGCAAAATTCGCGCATCGCCTCCAAAAGGCCGGTGCGCAAACCATTCACATGCGTGCCGCCCTGCGCGGTCGGAATCAAATTGACGTAGGACTCGGCAATGATTTCGCCGCCTTCCGGCAACCATTGCACGGCCCAGTCGGCGGCCTCGTGCGTACTCTTGAACGTGCCGACGAAAGGCTCCGCCGGCAGCACCGGAAATTGCCCGGTGGCGCCGGCCAGATAATCCTTCAATCCATCTTCGTAAAACCATTCATCGCGTTCACTGGTGTTTTCGTCGAGGAAGGTGACTCGCAATTTCGGACACAACACCGCTTTCGCGCGCAGCACATGGCGCAGGCGCGGCACGGAAAATTTCGCGGACTCGAAATATTTCGGATCGGCGAGAAAACGCACGCTGGTGCCGGTCTGGCGTTTCGGGCAGGTGTCGATGATTTCGAGATCGGAAGCCTTGTCGCCGTTCGCAAATCCCATGCGATAGACATTGCCATCGCGTTTGATCGTCACTTCCAGAATTTTCGACAGCGCGTTGACCACCGACACGCCGACGCCGTGCAGACCGCCGGAGAACTGGTAATTCTTGTTCGAGAATTTGCCGCCCGCGTGCAGCGTGCAGAGAATCACTTCGACGCCGGGCTTGCCCTGCTCGGGGTGGATGTCGACCGGCATGCCGCGGCCGTTGTCGGTACAGGTCAGCGAGCCGTCCTTGTGCAGAATCACGTCGATCTGGTCGGCGTGGCCGCCGAGCGCCTCGTCGACGCTGTTGTCGATGATTTCCTGGGCGAGGTGGTTCGGCCGCGTGGTATCCGTGTACATACCCGGGCGTTTGCGCACGGGGTCGAGGCCGGTGAGGACTTCAATACTTTCAGCGTTGTAGGTGTTGGACATTCGTTATCTCTGATTTCTAGTTTTTCCGCGGTATCAAACCCGCAACTTCCGGATCGTAAGCCACATCAGTAATCGATCCATTCACGATGCGCTGCACGGCTTCGTCGATCACCGGCAGCGGCACGAGAAACCACTCGCGCGGCTTTACCGGCTTGCCAAAGCGGTCATTGATCGTCAAATCGAGCTGCGCAGAGGCGAACAGGCGGTGAAAAATATTCTCCAGCTTGCTGCGCTTGATGTTGTGCAGTTTGTACTCGGCGACAATTTTTACATCTGCCAGCAGATAGGTCGCATCATTCTTCGCATCGGCGATGCGGGTTTCGACTTTTCCACCGGTTACACCAATCTTGTGAATCAGCTCGCGATGCTCGGCCACGAACGGGTTATCGGACAGGCTTTGCAGAACATAGATGCTACCGGTTTCGATGTCGTCCGGCTCTGCCGTCACGCCGAACAGCGGGCCCACATCGCGCTCGATGATACGGCTGCCGGTCCGCCCTTCGCTGTCCTTGTAAAGTGCGCGCTGCAGGGAGCGCAGCAGCAAGTTGCTCTCCGTGCCGTTGGCATAAATAACGCGCAACCGCCCGTTCGTTTCAGCATTCGGGGTCTTGTAGGTGTCACCCAACTCGGCGACATAAGTGATAAGCCCGCCGAGCACGAAGAAATCCCCAACCTCAATGCTGGCATTCTTGCCGAAGGGTTTCGTTATCCACTGTCCGCCCCGCAGGCCGGCCTCCACCTTGTCGAACAGCGGCTTGAATTTATCGAAGTCCTCGCAAACCGTGCGATCCGCAATTTCTTCCGCCACCTTGATTTCGGCGTGCGAGCGTACATGACGCAGCACGGTGATGTCGCCACTGTCGCTGGCATCCATGCTCGCGCCCAGTTCGGCGAGCAGCGCATCGTCATCCTCGACTTCGGCTGACACCGGCGCGGCCGCCAACAAACCCGGTGTGTCGAGATCAGCCAGCAATGCGTGCGCTTCGGGCAGTTTGCGAAGCTGTTCAAGGCGCACGGCATACAGCCGCTCGAAAATGTCGCGGTCTTCACCGTGCTGGGGCGCCCGTCCATGAGTTTGATGAAAGCGCAGGATGTCCTCGAAGCCGGCGATGATACGCTCCTCTCTGGGCGTGCGGCTGCCGGCTTTCTCCGGCTCGACCACAACGCCGAGCGCGGCCAATAGTTCGTCGTCGTTCATATCAGCCATTTTTTAAACACTGCCGTTTGCTGCTTCTTTGGCTTTTGCCTGCGCACGATAGCGCGCCAGGGCAGCAACACCCTCGGCCATTTTCTTTTCCCACGCATCGGCGGAATGCATGTCCGGCGCGCGGCCGCGCTCGCTCTTGAACTGCAGAGCGCGCCTCGCAAGCTCGCGCGCTTCCTCCTCGGAAATCTTGATGTTCTTCGCCGCGATGCTGGCCTGAATCTGGCGCAGCGATTTTTCGTCCATGGTTTTTGCCAGCACCGAATACGCCGCCTCGAACGGGTTGATGCTATCGATCAGATCGATATCCAGATCGCGCACGTTGATGAATTTGCGCACGCCGTCAATCAGCGCCGTGTTGCCCTCCTCCACCGTACCGTCGCTCCCGTAAGACGGCGGCGGTTCGTCGATACCCGGTGCGGCGGGCGTCTCCAGCGCCAATTTGGCCTGCTGGGTGATGTTCATTACCGCGATGGCGTGCTGACGCACCGCCTCCTGATCGGCCTCGCTCAGCTCCGGGTAGCGTTCGCGCACGATCTTGCCCAGGCGCTGCACCGTCAGCTCCTGCGGCACGGTGTTCTCAGTGTCCAGCGTGCCGCGCTCCAGTGCAGTCTTGTCCTGCAAAAACTCGGCAATGACCTCGTTCAAGTCCTCCTTGCAGATGCGCCTGCCCTCCCGGCTGCGGGGCCTGGCCAGACCGTTGATCTCGATATGGACCTCGCCGGTCTCGGTGTTCACGCCAAGATTCCTGCCGCCCTCGACATAACCCTCCGGACCATAGTCGAAGCCTTCCTGCGCACCGGCATTGCGCGGGGTGAACTCGTAGCGCGGAGCCAGCACCTGCTCCATCAGCAGGCTGGCGGAAATGGCCTTGAGCATATCGTTGACCGCTTCCGCCACGGCAGACTGCTCAGCGGTTGGCTCGGCGATCAGATTGGTGAAACGCGCCCGCTCCTTGCCTTCCGCATCGCGGGTGGCGCGACCGATGATCTGCACCACCTCCGTCAAACTGCTGCGATAGCCGATGGTCAGCGCGTGCTCGCACCATATCCAGTCGAAACCCTCTTTCGCCATGCCGAGCGCGATGATGATATCCACATGCTCGCGATTATTTTTCTGCGCCGGATCCTTCAGCGCCGCCAGCACGCGCGAGCGCCGCGCCGGGTCGCTGTCGTCCACCAGATCGGCCACCTTCAGGGTGCGCCCGTCCTTTGCGGCAATCAGATGAAAGCCGGTCTTGTCGTCGATGCCTTTCCACTCGCCCAGCGCGTGCATGATTTCGTTCACTTCGCGCTCCTTGTCCTGCAGGCTTTCGCGCGAATTGACGCTCGGAATGTGGACGATGGTTTTCAACCGGGGATCGAGCACCTTCGCCACGGCGTCCACATAACGACCCGTATAGAAGAAGTAGCCGAGGTCGAGCGACTTCAACCAGCGATAGCCGTTGAGCTGCTCGTAGTAGGTGTACGTCACCGTCTCGAATTTATTTTCATCCGCCGGCGCCAGCACCGCCTCGCTGTCACCGCGGAAATAGCTGCCGGTCATGGCGACCACATGCACCTTGTCGCGCGCGATGAACGCACCCAGCTGATTGCCCAGCTTGTTGTCCGGATTGGCGGAAACGTGATGAAACTCGTCGATGGCGATCAGGCGATCGTCGAATGCCTCGACGCCCAGCTCCTCGACCGCGAAACGGAATGTGGCGTGGGTGCAGACCAGCACCTTGTCGTCGCTGTTTAAAAACTCTCCAACCGCTTCGACCTTCGACTTCGCCACGCGCGGCTCGTCCACCCCCGGCGCATTGCACAGGTTCCATTGCGGCGCGACCTTCCAGTCCCAGTAGAAACCGTGCTGCGACAGCGGCTCATCGGCGAAACTGCCGCCGATGGATCGCTCCGGCACCACGATGATCGCCTGCTTCAACCCCTGGTGATGCAGCTTGTCCAGCGCGATGAACATCAGCGCGCGCGACTTGCCCGAGGCCGGCGGCGACTTGATCAGCAGGTACTGCTCGCCGCGCATGGCGTAGGCGCGCTCCTGCATGACGCGCATGCCCAGCGCATTGGCACTGGCCGAGGCGCCGGTGCGGGCCGTGGTAATGGACACCGACGGTACGGCGCGCTGATTGGTCGGGTTGTCGGTTTGGGTCATGGCATCCGTATTCCGTGGAAGTAGTCAAATCGGGATGAGGCTGAACTCATTACGGCTCATTACGGCTCATTACGGCTCATTACGGCTCATTCAATCGAAGGGTGTAGAACGCCCCCCTATTCTTGCCGTGCATAGACAACCTGCCCTCTTCCTTCAGGCGATTCAACAACTTGGCAGCCTGATCGACGCTCAGATGGCACAGATCCATTACCTCATTGCGCTGGATACGTCCGTGCTGACGCACGAAGTTCAACACCATTTCCGGATGCTGGATGTGCGTGAACCCAACCTGCCGCGTATAGGCCGCCTTGTCGCCCTTGGCGCGGTACATCTCTGCCGACAAGGTATAGCTGCGACTACGGGTATTACCGTGCGCCTCCACCAAACCAGCCTCCACCAACTTTTCCAGTGTGCGTTTGGCCTGTACCGAATCGCGCTGGATATGCCCGGCCAACTCCTCCGCACCAAGCCGTTTGTGTTCGCGCAAAGCAGCCAGAGCTATCAAGCTGTCGATGGATAGTTCGCCGTGCAGGCGGCGCTCCTGCTCGACTACCAGCTTCAGGAACATCTCGTCTGCGTCTACCGTGGCCAGTTGCAGCACCACGCTATTGCTGTCGGTGCGGCTGTAATCCGGCTCCGGGCGACCGAAGCGCAACATGCCGCGATAAATCTTGTCCACGCCACGGCCCGACCGCTCGACAATACCAATGCGCTTCATCGCATCAGCCAGAGTTCGATTGCGTGGACGCGGCTCAGTGGTCAATAAATTGGCCAAAGTGACACCCTCCACCAACCCACCCGGGTTGCTGATCGTCAGCCCGCCATCATCCAGGCGTACATGCACCGCACCCATGCGGTGATAGTCGCGATGCACCAGTGCATTAGCCAAAGCTTCACGGAACGCGCCCATGTCCACCTTGGGCACCGGCACCCGGAACAGATCGATCTGTACCTCGTGCTCCGGGTTGTACGGACGAAAGTTGGTTTCCAGCCAGTCCAGCGCCTTCAATAGAGGGAAGCGCCGAAACTCATTGAACTTCACCGCGTCGCTCGCCAGCACCTGGAAAGCAAATTCGTGAGTCGACACGCGCTCGCGCAGCGCGATTTCTCGACCAATCACCAGCAAGCCCGTCAGGGTCGGGGCGCGCGCGCCATGCTCATTGCGCGCGGTGAAGCCCAAAGCCCCATCGAGCGCCTCGTCGTCCAGCTCCAGCAACACGCGGTCACCACCATACTGCTTCACGGCCTGACGGAGCCGTTCGCGCTCCAGCGGATCGAAGTCGGCCAGCGTAGCGCCAGCCACGGCTTGTGCGGAAACATCGTTCAAGCCAAAACGGCTGGCGCGGCTGCTGCGTTCATGCGGCAGCATCGCCACGCATTCCGGCGTGCCGTCCTGCTTGATGCGGCGGCGCAAGTATTTGCCTGACGTGGTCGCCACTTCACTAATGGACTTCGACACGCTGATACGTGCCACGCGCACGCCGGCAATTTCCAGCAGCTCGACCGTTACCGCCAGTGATGGCGAGGTGCGTGCCGCCACCAAACCCGGCAGGCCCATGAGGCTTTGGTGCTCGGCGTGCAGGCCGGTCGGCGTGCCATCGTCTTCGACTCCGAGCCACAGTTCGCCGCCTTCACTATTGGCCAAACACACCAGCGACTCCACCAGCTCATCATCGTGCAGTCGCTTGCGGTCGCTCTTGAACTCGATGGTCAGTGATTCGGTTTTCGGCAATGTCCGTGCGGGTGTGTTGTTCTCGCTCATGCCTTCTTCCTTGCGGCCTTCTTCGCCGACGGCTTCGCTGCCGCCCCGGCGGTCGTTTTCAAGTCTTGTTCGAGCTGTTCGATTGCTTTCAGATCCGCTTCATCGGCGGCAATGCTTGCCCACTGGCGAAACTGCACGCCGCGAGGTGAGCGGACGCGGTAGCCGATGGCCAGAATCAGGTCGAGGTTGTGGAGCTGGGTGCGGTACTTCTTGCCGTCCGAGGCAGTTGTCAAGGATTCCTTGACAACTGAACCCCTATCCAACTCATTGTCTTGAAATATGTTTTTTGCGTGCAGGGAGACGTTCTGCTTGCTGGTCTGAAACAGCTCAGCGATTTCGAGCTGGCTCAGCCACACCGTGTCGCCATCCACGCGCAGTTGCAGCCGGGTCTGGCCGTCATTGGAGCTGTAAAGAATGAGATCGCTCATGCCTCGCCTCCCTCGCCGCCGCCCAGCTCGCGCTCGATCTGCTCGATGCTGGGCAGGCTGGTCTGCAGTTCGGCGGGCAAGGCGCGTGTGAGTTCGTAGCTGGAAACGCCTATAGGGTTGTCCATGCCACGCAGGGTGTACTCGGCAAGCACGCGGTTGTGCTGCTGGCACAAGATCAGGCCGATGGTCGGATTGTCGCCGCCGTGGCGTAACCGGTCGTTCACGACGCTGCAATAGAAGCTCATTTTGCCCGCGTACTCGGGCTTGAACGCACCGCGCTTGAGGTCGATCACGACAAAGCAGCGCAGCGTGAGGTGATAGAAGAGCAGGTCGATATAGAAATCCTGATCACCCAGATCCACATGGTACTGGCGGCCGACGAAGGCAAATCCTTGCCCCAGCTCCAGCAGGAATTTCTCCAGGTGTGCAATCAGCCCGGTTTCCAGCTCGCGCTCATGGAAGGGCTCTTCCAGTGTCAGAAAATCGAATAGGTAGGGGTCTTTCAGCGTCTGCTGCACCAGCGCGGAATCCGGCGCGGGCAGGCGCAGCGCGAAGTTGCTGGCCGATTGGCCGACCCGCCGGTGACTGTCAGCCTGGATACGGTCAAGCAGCAGAGTGCGGCTCCAGCCGTTTTCCACTGCGGCCTGCATATACCACTGGCGGGCGGCAACGTCCTTGACCTTTTCCATCAATACCGCGTGGTGACCCCAAGGGACGGCCACCAGCAGCGCAGGCGGGATGTTCGCGGAGGTTGTCGCTTGTGCCACAGACGGTGGCACAAGTTCAGCGTCCAGCGCCGCGTCCGGGTACAGGCGGTAGAACGCCAGCATGCGTTTGATGTTGCGCTCGGAAAAGCCCTTCTCCTCCGGCAGCTCGTTGTGCAGGTCGCGAGCCAAACGGGGAATGACCGCTGCGCCGTAGCCCTCCTGCTGCTGGCGGCTGTCGATCGCCTGACCGATGCGCCAGTACAGACGGATCATCTCGGCGTTGACGGCCATCCATGCGCGGGCCTGGGCATGGCGGATGCGCTGCTTGATCTCGCCCAGCAACCGGGCGTACTGCGGTGCAGATACGGCGGCGTCGGTCTTCTTACTCATGCCTTCTTCCTTGCGGCTTTCTTCGCCGGCGCTTTCTTCGCGGCCTCGGCGGTCATCCTGGTGTAGAGCTCGAACAGCTTTTCCAATCGTTCGGTGTCGTTTTTAAAACGGCGGCCGATGTAGATGCGTTCCAGCACTTCGTCATTGCGTTCGTGGGCGTGGCGCAGGTTGTCCGGCATGTTTTCCGGGTCGTACAGATCGGCAATCGTTTTGGGGAAATGCGCTTCGCGGGCGAGCAGGATGTTCTCGGCGCACGTGGTCAGGTCGGCCTTGTTCTGTTCGGTGAGCAGCGGGACGGGGAGGGTGTTCCAGCCGAGCGTGTTGGAGTAGCGGAAATCGGTTTTCAGCTTGCCGCAGACGGTGGCGATCCAGACCAGATGCAGGCGTGAGGCGATCAGGGCCATGTTCCAGAGGGGGGCGTCGTAGAGGGCGAAGGCTTCGCTTGATACTGTGCTATCCGAGCCGACAATTCCTGCAGGAAGATACGACCTTGCTTCCGACGAAGTTCTCGGCATAACCACAGTTTGGACTCTACCAATACGCATCAACTTCAACTGATGCGGGCGCTTAGCAAGAATTGTGCGTGCGCCTTTATCTGGACTTGCCAAACGCAATGCACGCACTGCTTCGATGCGCTCACTCAAAGATGGAATGCTTTGCGCTTCTTGCAAGTTTTCGTTTTCAATCCAGATGCAGAATCGCGTGCTGCTGTTGATAAATTCTTGCGACCCATAAATGCGCCGAATAAATTTCCCGCACTGAACCCCTGTCAGTCCAAGCGATTGCAGCTCATCGCGGCTCAACAGCAAGTTTCCACCATCGCTTGGTTTGTTGCCGAACTCCATTACCGCCAAATCTGCAAATGGTGAATCGCGTTTTTCAACGATAATCCGCGAGCCAATCGTCAGATACGGCGTGATAGACGCACCTTCGCGCAACACAACCTTTCCATCGTTTTGATGTTCGTACAAACGGCGCAGGGTATTGCCTGGCGCACCGATCCCAACAACCGCAACCGTCACGCCTGCATTGTGGCTCGCAAGGTTCGCCCATTTGAACGACGTGTACGCAAAAATAATTTCATTGCCCGTGTTGTAAATCATCGGCCAAAGAATCGGAACAATTTGTCCTTGGCATATGGAATTCGTGCTTACGAAGGCCGCTACGCCGCCAGCATACTTGATGTAATCCGCTGCTTTGATGAACCAGCCTGACACATAGTCGAGAAATCCAGCAGAGCTTGTGCGTCCACTGACCACGTCTCGGATTTCCAATTTTTGCTCGTTCGTTTGCCATGTCGAACCAAGATAAGGCGGATTCCCACAGATATACGTCTCACCACCTTCATTTTCAAAATCAATCTCCGACTGATCCAGCGGCGCTGCAAACAAATCATCCGCCACCAGCTTCACGCCCGTGCCGGTCGGCGGGCATACGCTCAGCCAATCCAGCCGCAGCGCATTGCCGCAGATGATCCAGTTCTCCTTCGCCAGCGGCAGAAATTCCGCCAGCGCCTCGCGCTGTCCGCGATACAGTTCGTCGCACTGGAATTCCGCAATGATCAATGCGAGGCGCGCGATCTCCGCCGGGAAATCGCGCAGCTCGATGCCGCGAAAATTGGTCAGCGGAATTTCGCTTTTGTTGTTTTTCTCGCCGCGTTTTTCATTGATCGTATTTTCGATCTCGCGCATCTTCTTGTACGCGATGACGAGAAAATTGCCGCTGCCACAGGCCGGATCGAACACACGGATACGCGCCATGCGTTTGCGCAAATTCAGCAGCTTGATTTTGTTGTCACCGGCATCTTCCAGCTTTGCGCGCAGGTCATCGAGAAACAGCGGATCGAGCACTTTCAGAATATTCGGCACGCTGGTGTAGTGCATGCCGAGCGCGCCGCGCTCCTCGTCGTCGGCCACGGCCTGAATCATGCTGCCGAAAATATCCGGGTTGATCTGTTTCCAGTTCAGGCCGCCCGCGTGCAGCAGATAGGTGCGCGCCATGCGAGTGAAGCGCGGCGCGGCGGTATCGCCGGCAAACAACGCACCATTCACATACGGAAAACCGTTGGCGTAGTTCGGCAAACGCGGTTCGACGCTGGCGCGACCATCGGCACGGATGTCCATCGCACGAAAAATTTCCGCCATCACCGTATGCACGTTGCCGCCGTCGCGCTCGGTCATCTGTTCGATGGTGCGGGTGAACAGGCTTTCGCCGTGGAAGATGCCGGTGTCCTCGGCGAAGAAGCAGAAGATCAGCCGCGCCATGAAGTGATTCATGTCGGCGCGGCGTTCGCTGGTCGCCCAGTCCGGATTTTCTTTCAACAGTTCGACGTAGAGTTTGTTCAGGCGGCCGGTGGCGCGCACGTCGATGGGGTTGTCCTTGATCTCCTTGACGGTGGAGATGCCGGCCAGCGGCAGGAAAAATCCGAAGTGGTTGGGGAAGTCGGCGTAGGCACAGGCGATGGTTTCACCGCCGGCGAGGTCTTCGGCTTCGAGCTGCTCGCCATCGGTGGCGAGAATGAATTTGGCTTTGTGTTTGGCCGTGGCCGCGCTTGCGCGCAGTGCGGCGAGGGTTGCGCCGACCGCGCCCGCTGCACACACGGCCAGATGGATGTGATTGCGCAGCAGCACGGCATGGGTGACATCCGGGCCGGACACATCCGAGGCGTTGTTGTTGCCGGCGCGCAGGCGTTTGAGCGTGACTTCCTTGTTGCCGAAGGCGGCGAGAAAGGCGAACGGAAATTCGGCGCCATCGAACGGTTGCAGCGCAAGGTCGGAGATGGCTTGTTCGATTTCTACTGCATTCATGGGGCGCTGCTGTCTTTTCCACTCAGGAACTCAACGATCTCCGGCAAATAGCGCTCGAAGCCCGGGAACTGATGATGGCCGCCCGGCTCGATCGTCTGCCGACAGCCGGCATAAAACTCGACTGCTTCGCGATAGTCCAGCACTTCGTCGTCCATCTGCGTCAGCAGCCAGTAGCGATCGGGGCTGATCGACGCTGGCAGTGTATTTTCCAGCCAGCGCGAGTGGCTCTCGTCCAGCGTGAAGCGATGGCCGGTGTAGGGATTC
>Ga0079224_100006173_pt1 | contig 15842 bp, 15 predicted proteins | sample Stecom2015_FD_80414 | JGI IMG/M metagenome (GOLD analysis project Ga0079224, IMG submission 80414) | Agricultural soil microbial communities from Utah to study Nitrogen management - Steer compost 2015 | ecosystem: Environmental > Terrestrial > Soil > Agricultural land | place: USA: Utah...
AGGAAAAATTTTCCCATAAGGTGCCGGGGAGATCTCGATTACAAAGGATTCTAACTTATTCTACCCGAAAAAGGTGCGGAAATCTATTCCGGCAGGGAGGTATCAAAACCTATTCATCAAATATCCAAGCCATTAGAAATCTAAAGCTGTTTTCTAAAACATATTTTTTATACCTTATTCCGCTGTAAATAACCCGCTAACTATGCCAAATTATAAACTTAAGATCAACGGGGCGACTCAAACCGTTGACGTCGATGAGGACACTCCATTGCTGTGGGTGCTCAGGGATCATCTCGGACTTGTTGGAACTAAGTTTTCCTGCGGAATTGCTCAATGCGGAGCATGCACCGTCCACGTGGACGGCGTCGCGACGTTCTCTTGCGTTCTGCCGGTTTCAAGTGTTGGGGATGGCAAAGTAACCACCATAGAAGGGCTTGCTAAAGAGGGGGATCATCCTGTTCAGAAGGCATGGACCGAGGTGGACGTCGCACAGTGTGGCTATTGCCAAGCTGGGCAGATCATGACTGCTGCGGCTTTTCTGGAAGAAAATCCAAGCCCGAGTATGGACGAGATCGACAATGCGATGAACAGAAATATTTGCCGCTGCGGCACTTATCCTAAGATTCGCGAGGCCGTCGCATTAGCTGCTAAAAACAAATAATCATGGAAACAGCCATCAAATCAAGCAGGAGAGACTTCCTGAAAATTGCAGGAACCTCGGTCGGTGGATTGGTCATCGGGTTCAACTGGTTCAGCTGCGATTCCCCCAAGCCAGAAGTAGTCAGCACGGCTGAGATCCTTGCACAAGCCAAGCCATTCAATAGTTTTCTATCCATCTCTCCGGGTGGAGATGTGGTGATCTACTCTCCAAATCCAGAATTGGGGCAGAATATCAAGACTTCTTTCCCGATGGTGGTCGCCGAGGAACTGGAGGCAGACTGGGAAAAAGTCCGAGTCATACAGGCGAAGCTGGACAATACGAAGTACGAACGTCAGGTCACAGGTGGGTCCGGAGCGATGCCTCATAGCTGGGAAATCCTGAGAAAAGCCGGAGCCACAGCCAAGTTCGTATTGGTGGCTGCTGCAGCCAAAACCTGGAATGTGCCTGCCGAAGAGATCACCGTAGAAAAGGGAATAATCTCTCACAAAGCCTCGGGGAAGAGCGGGCATTTTGGGGAATTTGTAGCAGAAGCTTCCACCATTGCCGCGCCTGATGAGGTGACCCTCAAGGACAAAAAAGACTTTAAGATAATTGGTACCCCCGTCAAGAATGTCGATGCCAAAGATATGTACACCGGCAAGGCGATGTACGGACTGGACTTCTACCGGGAAGGGATGAAGCATGCCATGGTGCAGCGAGCTCCCTTTGGGATGAAGATCAAATCAGTCGATGAATCTGCGGCAAGGTCGGTATCGGGGATTTCGGATGTGGTCACTTTTGGTACCAGCGTGGCTGTCATTGGCAGTTCAACCTGGCCGTTGATGAAAGCAAAAAGACTATTAAAGGTCGAATACGAGCCAGACGGGGCTGTCGAAAGTACAACAGACCATGACCGGATCTTTGCCGACCTGATGGCTAATGGAAAAGCTGAGGTAAAGCGGGAAGACGGCAATGTAAATCAAGCTTTTAGATCTGCTGCCAAGATCGTCACAGCGGAATATCAATGCCCTTTTTTGGCGCATTCTCCGATGGAACCGGAAAACTTCTTTGCTCATGTCCAGGCTGATAGGGTCGAACTGATTGGCCCAACGCAAACTCCGGATCGCGCCCGCGACGCAGCGGCGGAGATTACGGGCATTCCAAAAGAAAATATCACGGTGGAGATAACACGATTGGGGGGCGGATTCGGCCGACGGCTTCGCGCAGACTACGTCGAGGAGGCCGTCCACATCTCCAAGGCCATCAACGCGCCTGTCAAGGTGAGTTGGACCAGAGAAGATGAACTGACCGGCGGAGCCTACCGCCCAGCCGTCCGCTATCGCTTCGAGGCGGCTTTGGATGCCGAAGGGAACATGATCGGCTACAAGCTCCGAGGAGTGGGGATGAATGAGGCCAACTCAACCCGGCCGAACAACTTCCCCTGTGGAGCCGTCGAAAACGTACTGATCGAAAACGTCGTTCACCCGACCCCGATCACCGTTAACCCTTGGAGAGCTCCAGTTACCAATTTTCTGGCTTATGCCGAGCAGAGCTTCCTTGATGAAGTCGCTTTCGAAGCGGGAAAAGACCCTGTACAATTGCGGCTGGAGTTGTATGAAAAAGCAAAAAACAATCCGATCGGCAAGATGGACTACAATGTTAACCGCATGATTGCAGTCACGAAGGAGGTAGCTGAAAAGTCAAACTGGGGCAAAAATTCCAATGTCAAGCAAGGTCTGAGTGTTTATTTCTCTCACAGATCCTATGTCGCTCAAGTAGCGGATATCGAGATGGAAGGAGGGTCACCAACCTTGAAAAAAATCACGGCTGTGACAGATTGCGGCATGGTGGTCAATCCCATCGGAGCAAATCACCAAGTCAGAGGCGGTATTGTGGACGGCATGGGGCATGCGATGTACACCAATCTGACGTTCGAGAATGGGGTGCCAAAGCAGAAAAACTACGACTCCTACCGATTGATCCGACTGAAAGAGGTTCCGCAGATCGATACCCATTTCCTGGATTCAGGATTTGATCCTACGGGATTGGGTGAGCCGGCTCTCCCGCCCACCGGAGGTGCGATCGCCAATGCAATCTTTGCCGCCACGGGAAGAAGGCTAAGAAGCCAACCCTTTATCGAGCAGAAGGAATTTACGGATCTTAAGCTGGAAATCAGGAGAACGTAAACAAGAGATTAGTATCAAGATCTTAATATTAAGGATTTAGTATTAAGGTCGTATCTGGACATTATGCATACAATGTGTTTCGGTGTCAGTCTGAGCGGAGTCAAGGACCATCCAGGAAGTGGACGACCTTTCGACTTCGCTCAATGTGACAGTAACCCTATTGGGGTCGATCTATGATTACTTTCTGGATGTTTGAAGGTTGCTTGCGAATAAGTTGCAGCGAGGACTCTACTATTATCTTCTGATATTTGCCTGCAGGATCTTCTACTAAAGTTTAGATCTCATCCATCCCACGCTCAGGCCAGTACGGCCCGGTGAGTCTTAGTTTTTCTGCGTCTGCATCTATCTCAAAACTCACTTCGATCTCCTCCCGCTTTTGGTCATGAATCGCCAAGCAGGCATTGAAGTGAACGAGATCAAAGTCCAAAAAAAACTTTCCGCTCAGCTCATCTTTAAACTCAGGATTACCTTTCAGCGTGACTTTTTCAGCAACAGCTCCTTCCTTTCGATAGTAATAGGAGAGAAAAATCCCCAGCTCTTTTTGTTCAGCCTGCAGTGTCTGGAAGAGCTGTTCCGAGACAGTGGCGGTTTTGGGAAAAGCAAATGACCAAGTTTCTTGCATCTCTCAAAGATAGAAGAATTGGCATTTTGCCACCTAATCATCACCATGCTAAATGCAGTCTCAATTCCTTGCGCCGTTGTGCCTTGGTGGCAAGGAAAAAAGACTATTTTCGAAAATTATGAATTATCCCATTTACCTCGATTACAACGCGACCACACCCTGCGCTCAGGAGGTCGTCGAAGCCATGCTGCCTTACTTCGGCATCCATTTTGGAAATGCCGCGAGCAAAAGTCATCCCTTCGGGTGGATGGCCGAAAACGCCGTTGAAGAAGCGCGGGAGAAAATCGCACAGCTGATCGACGCCAAGCCTAAGGAAATTGTCTTAACCTCAGGTGCCACAGAGTCGATCAATCTCGGCATCAAGGGGATTTTTGAACAGTATTCCGGCGAAAAGCAACACTACATTACCTGCCAAACCGAACACAAAGCGGTATTGGATACCTTTTCAGAACTGGATGAAAGAGGAGCGGAAGTGACCATTCTGCCTGTCAATTCTTCCGGTGAGATTGATTTGGAGATGCTTGAACAAGCGATTCTTCCTCATACCAAGATGATTTGCCTGATGTGGGCAAATAACGAGACAGGGGTCATTCACCCCGTCAGTAAAATCGCTTCACTATGTGAAGACAAGAATATCATCTTCTTTACCGATGCTGTCCAAGCGGCAGGAAAAGTCCCGGTTTCTGCTGAAGGAATTCATCTGATGGCGGTCTCGGCCCACAAGCTTTACGGGCCGAAAGGAATCGGAGCCCTGTACGTTCGGCACAATCATGATCTGCCCAAGCCGCTGGCTCAGATCCACGGCGGAGGACATGAGAAAGGGATGCGAAGCGGGACGCTGAATGTACCGGCAATTGTCGGCTTTGGCAAAGCGGCGGAACTCCGGATCGACGAGATGGACATCGAATCAATGCGGCTGGAAGTCCTTCGAAACAAGCTGGAACTAGGGCTTTTAGAAATGGAAGGCACCAGTTTGAACGGAAGTCAAATCAACCGATTGTCCCATGTCACTAACATAGCCTTCGCCGGGGTAGAAGGAGAGGAGTTGCTCCGCAAGGTCAACTTGAGGGTCGCGGTCAGTTCTGGCTCGGCATGTACTTCGATCTCGCCAAAACCCAGCCATGTGCTCAAAGCTATGGGTTTGGATGCGGATTTGGGAAGGGCTTCGATCCGATTTAGCTTGGGAAGAAACACGTCTGAGGAAGATATTGACTTTGCAGTGGAATCCGTAAAATCCGTCTTAGCGGATTTACGCCATCATTGACTGTGAGTCACTATACATCATTTCGTATATTGAATCATGGAAAAGGACAAGGAACAAGCTGTAAATGAACCGGATATCCAGTATGGATATTATTCCTATGCTGACTATTTGACCTGGCAGTTCGACGTGACTGTTGAGTTGATCAAGGGAAAGATCATCAAAAAGGCTGCCGCTGCACCTATGCGGATTCATCAGCGGGTATCGATTAAACTTGCCGCCAAATTATACACTTTTCTGGAAGGCCATAGCTGCCAAGTATACGATGCTCCATTTGATGTGCGATTCCCGAAGGGATCCAAAGTAGATCATCAGATTCGCGACGTAGTGCAGCCGGACATCTGCGTGATATGTGACACTGACAAACTGGATGATCGGGGCTGTATCGGTGCTCCGGATTTGATTGTGGAGATCCTTTCCCCCGGAAACAGCCAAGTGGAACTTCAGAACAAATACCAGCTGTACGAAGAAAATCTAGTGAAAGAATACTGGGTGATTCATCCGGAGCAGCAGACGGTCCTCATCTATACTTTGATAGAAGACAAGTATCAACCTTCCCGTCTATTGACTTCCGGCGATGTCGTGGAGTCAATAGCGGTGCAGGGATTTGTTTTGGACTTAGAAGAGTTTGTTAAGGATATCGAATAGTCAGGCCCGGGAAAATCTTACAAATTTAGATCACGGAGATCCTCCTCGGTATCGATATCAACCTTGCCGTTTGGAAAGGCGACAGTCGCCAAATCGTCCTCGTGTGCGAGTGCAATCTGCTTAGCGCCTTCGTCACCGGCCAGTTCCATCAAGTCCTTGTAGTAGGCCTTTCCAAAAAGGATCGGGACGCCAACCGTCTTTGAATAGGCACAGGCGATGATGCCCTTCCCTTCCTTCTCTTGAGCAGCGATCATCTTATCCAAGATCTTCGCATCCACAAATGGCTGATCACAAAGCATGATAATCACCTGATCAGGCTGGTCAAACTTGAGCATGTACTCCAAGCCAATCTTGATGCTGGATGACATCCCTTTTTGGAAGTTTGGATTGGGGATGTTTGGGATGCTCGCTCCCGAAAAAGTCTTCTTGATCTCATCACGGTTTGCACCCAGTACCACTACGCGCTTATCTGCCTTACAGCCATTTGCGGCGTCTATGGCGAGCTGAAGCAAGGTTTTTTCTTTGTATTTGGCTATTTGCTTTGGGTAGCCTAGCCTGGTTGATTCTCCCGCAGCGAGTATGATAATTCCTGTCGTCATTGATTTTGTTCGTGTATGGGACCGTTCTTATCCCGCAGAAAGGTAGCTGGTTTTTTAGCCAATACCGCCTTGACCTCCGCCAAAATGGATAAAGCGATCTCTTCTGAGCCCTCAGCGCCTATATCCAAGCCCATGGGCGCATAGATATTAGCTAGGTCAACTTGGATTCCTTTTTTTTCCAGCCGCTGAATCAACTTTTCTGTCTTTCGCTTCGGTCCTAAGATTCCGATATATGGAATTGCGCATCTTGTCAAAGTTTCCAAAACTGTCGCTTCATACTCAAAGTTGTGCGTCATCAGCAAAGCTACTGTGTGCTGATCAGCTTCTAATTGTGGTGCCACCTCCTCCGCCGTTCCGTGGATGATTTGCTTCGCAAAGGGAAAACGGGCCGACGTCGCCAGGTTTTTTCTTCCGTCTACCAAAATCAGCTCGAAACCCATGATTTCCGCCATCTTGGCTAGCGGCTGGGTGTCATTACCCGCTCCGAAGAGAAGTATTCTGGGGCTTGGCTTGAGTACTTCAAAGAAGACAGAGATATGATCCTGATCGGGATAGCTTTTGATGTGGCTTGTCAAGCTTGCAGCTGCAATTTCCTTTTCAAGTAAAAGTTTGATCGCCGGATTCGCGATCCGTTCTGTCCAGTTTCCGGCCCGCTGGGGTCCTTTAGCAAGAAGTACAGTTCCGATTTGCTCCGATTTGGAGTTTTTGACGGAGAAAAGTGTAAGCAGCAGTCCAACTTCCCGATCCGAAAGGGCTGATTTGATCAATTCAATCGGATTTTGGATATCCTCGAAATCAATCGGTTCGATCAATACGTGGATAATCCCGTTACAGCCTAGACCCACTCCAAACTTCTGATCGTCTTCATCCGTCGTGTCGTAGGTGACCAGCATGGATTTTTGCTGAAAGATGACGGCCTGCGCTTTGCGAAGTGCATCGCCCTCCAAACAACCACCGCTGATCGCCCCGGTCAGGTTGCCATCTTCGGTCACCAGCATCCTGGCGCCAGGTCGGCGATAGGCGGACCCGTCGACTTGGACGACTGTAGCAAGCGCTACTTTTTTACTCTCGGATTTTAATTGGGTGTATGCTTGGATGATTTGCTGAAGCTCCTTCATTAATAAGACTTATTTTCAATTTGCTAACTGCAGTTTTTCTTTTCTGAATGAAAACCAGATAGAAAGAAAAGCGGATGTCAGCAGGTAGCCTGCGAAGATATAGACAGCTCCCGGCAAAAACTTACTTAAACCAAACCAATCCCCCGTGGTCGCTATAAAATAAACCGCGTAGGCAGCCTTCAGCAGGTCCCACGCCCAAGCGTTTGGGTTTCGATCCATCAATTCGGTAAAGGCATAGACGGACAGGAAGATGTATCCGCCCAAGTAAAAGATCCCCGGTGATCCAATGGTAGCCAAGTTGCCAAACAGATAACTCAGCATCAGGAGCAAGATCATCAGCTGGACAAAGCTCCAGATCAGCATCGCTTTGCTGAGAATGGGATTGTATTTCTCAAAATTATACACGTCCTGAATCTTCGCTACCGGATATTTCTGTGCCACGTCGGCAGGACGCCAGCCCAAAGGCATAAACCATATCTTAAGCTTGTCTGACCAGTTTTCGGCTCTCCACGCATCTTGGATCAATAGCCAAAGGTGCTGAAAGTTGATCTTGATCGGATTCCAGGTTTGCACGGGCCGGGTCACCCCGTACACAGCCGGCACCTCCTTCATCTCTTCCTGGAATGTGCCAAACCATCGGTCCCAAAAGATGAAGATCTGTCCATAGTTTTTGTCCAGATATTCCGGGTTGATTGCATGGTGGACGCGGTGGTGGGAGGGAGTGACGATGATCTTTTGCAGAAAACCCATCCTCCCGATATGCTGGGTATGGTACCGAAGCTGGGCGAAGAGATGCAAGGGAGCCACGATGGCAATCACCGCGGGCTGCACACCCAAGACAGCCGCGGGCAGCAAGAATACGGTGAAAATCTTTACGATTCCGGAAATGCTCTGTCTCAGGGCACAGGCCAGGTTAAACTCCTCGGAGCTGTGATGGATGATATGATTGTTCCAAAAGATATTGTATTCGTGGGCGATTCGGTGCGTCCAGTAGCCCGAGAAATCCAAGGCCATAAAAGCGATCAGATACACCAGCCAAGAGGTTTCGATGTGGAAGAAGCCCAATCTGTCGAAGAGCCAATGGTACGAGATCACGACCAAGCTCAACCCCAAGACGTCTTTGGTTACGTTGGTCATGCCCGAGCTCAAGCTGGAGATCATATCATTGACCGGGACAGTATCATTACCTTTCCAAATGCCCCAAAACTTTTCAAACAACACCAGCACAAAGAAGGCTGGCATGGCTATTAGCAGGATTTGTCCGTAGGCTTCCATTTGGGTTTGTCTTTCTCTTCCTAAACATAGGAATTCGCTTCAATCGATTCAAATACCCGACCTTATTACTCGTAATTTTGACTTGGGTCAAATTGAAAGTAAGGTATATTTAGGACGATTCGACACGAACCTTATGCCATGGAAATACCAAGCCTCGCCCAACTCAAGAAGGATCTTTCTTTTCTGTCCGAAAAGGAGCTGGTCAACCTCATCGCCGATCTGGCCAAATTCAGCCGGGACAATAAGGCGTTTTTGTATTTCAAACTCAACGAACAATTCCAGCCTAATCTCTTTGTAGACGCTGTAAAAGAAGATCTGGAAGAAGCCTTTCAGACAGCCAATACCAGAAATTATCATATGGCAAAGAAGGCTGCTCAGACGATCCGGAGAAAACTCAACAAGTCTCTCAAGCTCAGTAAGAACAAAGCCGACCAGGCCGAATTGATCCTTCACTTTTGCGAAAAGATGAAGGAATATGGTTATCTCCGCTTTCGGCATCCGATTGTAGACAATCTTTTTGCCGTCCAGGTGGGAAAAGCTCAGAAACTCATCTCAACGCTTCACGAGGATCTCCAGAGCGACTTTAGTTATAGAATTGAAATCCTTTTTGAAAATTAACCTGAACTATGGTTCTTAACATTTCCCCGAGTCCAGCCGAACTTGGCCAAAAAGCTGGCAATGTCGGAGCTCAATTCATCCGACACGCTATCCAAACACAGGGCTTTGCAAACCTAATCCTCGCGACTGGCACAAGTCAGTTTGAGACAATTAACCAGCTCTTGGCCGAAGAAGACATCGATTGGAGTCAGGTGACGGTTTTTCACTTGGACGAATACATCGGTCTGCCGATCACGCATCCGGCAAGTTTTCGAAAATACCTGCTGGAGCGCTTTTTCCAGTTTGTCCCAAACTTGAAGGCCTATCATCTCATCGACGGCGAAAAGGACCCGGACGGAGAATGCGAGAGGCTTTCCCAGCTTATTTCGCAGCACCCCATCGATGTCGCATTCGTAGGAATCGGGGAAAATGGCCATCTGGCCTTCAATGATCCTCCGGCAGATTTTGATACCGAACAGCCTTATCTGCTCGTCAATCTCGATCATGCCTGTCGCATGCAGCAGTTGGGCGAAGGCTGGTTTCCCGATCTGGAATCTGTCCCCAGCCAAGCGATCAGCATGTCGATCCGGCAGATCATGAAGTCAAAAAGGATCATTTGCTCTGTACCGGATCATAGAAAGGCTCAGGCGGTGAAGGATTGCGTGGAAGGTCCGGTCAGTAATCTTCATCCGGCTTCTGTCCTCCAAGATCATCCTGCCTGTGAACTCTTCCTCGATCAGAGCTCTTCGTCTTTACTTTCGAACCTTTAACTTGAATTGCCTTGTGATCTTGAAATAAAATTTGGTTCTTAATGACACGACATTAAAGGTTCATCAGTCGCGCTTTTATCCCCAAATTCAAATGGCCAAAACCGCTACGGCAGTAAGTGCAGATTCACTCAGCTCTCGAGAAACCTGGATATCCATCGGTCTCATCGGGATACTCTTCTTCATCTTCGGTTTTGTCTCCTGGGTCAACGCCATCCTGATCCCTTATTTTAAGATTGCATTTACGCTCAGCAATTTTGACTCCTATCTAGTAGCCTTCGCCTTCTACATCTCCTATCTGGTGATGTCGGTTCCGTCGTCTTTTTTGCTGAAGAAAGTCGGGTTCAAAAAGGGCATGATGTTCGGATTCTTCGCCATGGCATTGGGTGCTTATATCTTTATTCCGGCGGCGCTGGGACGAACCTACGAGATCTTTCTACTCGGACTATTTACCTTGGGCACAGGTCTGGCCGTACTCCAAACCGCCGCGAATCCCTATGTGACGATCCTGGGACCCAAAGAGCGGGCAGCGCAGCGGATCAGCATCATGGGGATCTTCAACAAAGGCGCGGGCATCTTAGCTCCAATCATCTTTGCCGCCGTCATCCTCAGGGTGGGAGATACCGACCTTTTCCAGCAACTCGAAACGATGGGGGAAGTGGAAAAAAATGCAGCCTTGGACGAGTTGATACGGAGGGTGATTGTGCCTTATGCGGTCGTTGGGACGGCCCTACTGGCGCTTGGAATCCTCGTGGTCTTTTCGCCGCTGCCAGAGATAGATACCGAGCACGAAAGTCCCGAAGTGGCCGAAGCCAATTCCGGAAAGACGTCTATTTTTCAGTTCCCGCACCTCATCTTGGGAGCGGTCGCCATCTTCCTCCATGTTGGCACACAAGTGATTGCTATTGACACGGTGATCGCCTATGCCAGTTCCTTTGGCATTGGATTGATGGAAGCAAAAGTCTTCCCGTCCTATACGTTGGCATTTACTATCGTGGGCTATCTCATAGGGATTTCCTTGATTCCCAAATTGATCTCCCAGGTTAATATCCTGAGAATTTGTACGGTTTTGGGGACAGTTTTCACGCTGCTGATTATCGTCGCCTCCGGCGAGATCACGATGTTAGGGATCACGACGGATGTATCTATCTGGTTTGTAGTATTGCTTGGACTAGCCAATTCACTGGTATGGGCAGGCATCTGGCCTTTGGCGTTGGATGGCCTTGGTCGATTCACCAAGCTCGGTGCTTCTGTGATGATCATGGGACTCTGCGGCAACGCATTTATGCCTTTGATTTATGGTTATTTCGCCGATATGTATGATGTGCGACAAGCATATTGGGTCTTGTTTCCATGCTATCTGTATCTGGTTTTTTATGCGGTCTACGGTCACAAAATCAGAAGATGGAAGATCGCCTGAGTGTTTGTGGAAGATCCTATCGGGATGGGAGCCCGATAGAAATAGAGGTCTCCGAAGGATTGATTGTATCTGTTCATGCTCCTAAATGGGCTGTTCCCGATGACGTCTTTATCGGACCGGGCCTCACTGATATTCAGGTGAATGGTTATGCTGGATTGGACTACAATTCCGTTCTCGAAGACACATTGGCTTTGGGTCAGATTTCCCGCAAACTCCTAAATGTCGGAGTCACCAGCCATTTTCCCACCATCATCACCAATAGCCCAGATCAAACCTCCAAGCTAATCCGCCAGATTGTTGACCTTCGGAGTGAGGATAAGATCGCATTCGGAAGCATCGCTGGTATCCATATCGAAGGTCCCTTTATCTCCGCGGAAGACGGGCCGAGAGGTGCCCATCCTAGGGAATTTGTACAAGCTCCCGACTGGGATTTGTTCCAAAAGTGGATCGACGAAAGTGAAGGGTTGATTAGACTGGTGACCTTCTCTCCAGAATGGCAAAACTCGGTTTCGTTTGTCGAAAGTTGCGTGGATGCCGGGATCTTGGTTTCCATCGGTCATACCAATGCCACGCATCAGCAAATCTCCGGAGCTGTGAAGGCAGGAGCAAGATTATCCACACATCTTGGAAACGGAGCGCACCAGCTCCTGGCGCGTCATCCGAACTACCTCTGGTCTCAACTTGCCGAGGAAAACCTGTCGGCAAGCATCATCGCCGACGGATTTCATCTTCCGGCTGAGGTGATCCGGGTTTTCAAAAAAGTAAAGAGCGAAAACCTCTGTCTGGTGAGTGACTCGACTTCTCTGGCAGGAATGCCGTCGGGAGATTACAATCTGCATATCGGTGGACAGGTCACGCTGACGCAAGAGGGGAAACTTCATATGCGATCCAACCCCCAGATGCTGGCAGGCTCAGCGATGAACTTGCTTCAAGGAGTGAATTTCCTTCTAGACAACAACCTCGCCGGCCTTTGCGAAGCTTGGGAAATGGCATCTGTGAGACCGCAGCGGCTTTTTGATCCGAAGCTCGACCCTTTCCAGGTCGGCCAAAAAGCAGACTTAATCTTGGTAAAGAAACGATCTGATCAGCTGGAAATAGTAAAAACCATCAAAACCGGGAGGGGAGTTTTATCAGTATAAATTCAAGGCAACTAGACCCCATGAGGTATGAAACACAACTTTAACCGACGCAACTTTCTAAAAACAGCCGCTACAGGCACGCTTGGACTTGGTGCCGTCTCCTCGGCTTTCTCCTTTAATATCCTTTCCCAATATCCGCTGAAAGAGAAGTACCGGGTGGCTGTCATCGGTGTCAACAGCCGTGGAAGTCAGCATGTCCAGGCTTTCTCCAAGATGCCAAACGTCGAAATCGCCTATGTCTGCGACGTCGATTCGAGGGCTCGGGAAAGGGGAATCGAGCTGGCCAAGACTTCCGGAGTCCAGACCTTGCCAACGGGTTTGGTGGACTTTAGGAAAGCGCTCGAAGACAAGACGCTCGACGCGGTCTCGATTGCCATGCCCGATTTTTGGCACACTCCGGCGGCGATCCTCGCCATGCAGGCGGGAAAGCATGTCTATCTAGAAAAGCCCGGATCACACAATCCTGCGGAGTCAGAGCTGCTGGTGGACGCCACCAAAAAGTACGGCAAGATCGTCCAGATGGGCAATCAGCGCAGATCTTGGCCGCGAGTGCAGGAGGCGATGAGGGAACTTCATGGTGGGTCAATCGGTCGCGTCTATTTTGCACGGGCCTGGTACACCAACACCCGGGCGAGCATCGGAACTGGCAAAACCGCCTCGGTTCCGGATTGGCTGGATTACGAACTTTGGCAGGGTCCTGCGCCCCGCCAAGAGTTCAAAGACAACTTGATTCACTACAACTGGCACTGGAAGTGGCACTGGGGCACAGGCGAGATTGTGAACAATGGAGTTCACTTTCTGGACTTGGCGCGATGGGGGATTCAGGCGGACTATCCAACCAAGGTCTATTCCAGCGGCGGTAGATATCAGTATCAGGACGATTGGGAGACCCCCGACACTCAGATCGCCTCATTTGACTTCGCAGGCGGCAAAAGCATCCTCTGGGAAGGCCGAAGCTGCAATGCCCGGGACATCAATGCGATGGGCTCCGGGGTGTCTTTTCATGGTGAAAATGGAACGTTGGAGCTTCTTAACAATTCCTATAAGATCTACGACAACAAAAATCAGCTCGTTAAGGCTGTTGAGCCAAGTAGCAATACGGTGGTGAACCAGCAGGGAGCGGGCTTTGACATGGACATCGCCCATTTTACCAATTTCATCAATGCGATAGATAAGGGAGAAAGCCTGATTTCGCCCTATCCAGACGTCCAAAAAAGTGTACTGCTGTGCCACTTGGGAAATATCTCTTACCGAACTGGAAGAGCATTGGATATTGACCAAAATTCAGGACACATATTGAAGGACAAGCAAGCGATGAAATTGTGGGACAGGGAATACCAAAAAGGCTGGGAACCGAAAATCTAAACCATGGATTTGCTGCTCAAAGAACCTTCGAAAAGACTGGTCTCCATCGATGCCCTCAGGGGACTTGACATGTTGATGATCTGTGGCGCGGATGCGTTTTTTCGGAGCTTTGAGGGCAAAACCTCTTTGAGTTGGTTGCACGGTTTGGCGGCCCAATTTGAACATCCTGAGTGGATTGACTTTACTTTCTACGACTTCATATTTCCACTCTTCCTGTTCGTCTCGGGTGTATCTGTCCCTTTTTCTCTGAGAAAACCCATCGCTTCCAATGAGCCTAAAAGGCAAATCTATCGGAAGGCTTTTTGGCGGATGTTGATCCTGCTAGCGTTGGGAATGCTTGACAAAAACGCGCCGTTTCCTTTTTTCGACTGGGAACAAATTCGCTTGGGAAGCGTGCTCGGTAGGATTGGCATTGCGGGATTCGTCACGGTCGTACTATATCTGAATTTTGATGCAATCAAGCGTCTGATGATCGTCGCGGGAATTTTGTTTGCATACTACGCTGCTGTATTCCTAATTCCGGTTCCGGGGTTCGGTGCCGGAGACCTGACTTTCGAAGGAAACCTTGTCGGCTGGTTTGATAGATCTTTCCTTCCAGGAAGACTGCTTCAGGGGGAGTTTGATGAATTGGGCATCCTTACTACATTCCCTGCGATCTGCCTCACAATCTTAGGATGCTTTGCTGGAGAAATTCTCTTAAAAGCCAAGCTCAGCGACAATCAGAAGCTGACACAACTCGTAATCGTCGGAATCAGCTGCATAGCGATCGCATTGGTCTGGAATCTTCATTTTCCCATCTTCAAGCGGATGTGGACGAGCTCCTTCATCATGATGACATCCGGATTGGCATTTCTCGCGCTCGCCTTCTTTTATCTAGTAATTGACATCCTCAAACTTCGGCGCTGGGCGTTTTTTCTCGTCGTGGTCGGGATGAACAGTTTGACTATCTACATGGTCTACCGCTTTGTGAATTTCAGGCATACATCGAGACTCCTTTTTCAGGGACTTTATGGACCGATCGGAGAGGAATGGTTTCCTGTGATGGAAAGTCTCGGTGCGTTGCTGCTGGTTTGGCTCTTTCTCTATTTTCTATACAGGAAGCGAATCTTCTTCAAGGTTTGATCTACTATCAAACTTCTTCAATGTATAAATCGAAGATTAACATAAGATATCTTAAGCTATTTTATTTCAATATATTATGAAATTAGACAGGCGTTCATTTATAAAGAAAACAGCTGCTCTCGGAGCTGCTTCTACTCTGAGTTCCATCCCTTTTTCGCTGAAAGCTGACACCAAGTCATCAATCATCAAGGTCGGAATCATCGGGCTGGATACTTCACATTCTCCTGCATTTACCAAGCTTTTCAATGCAGAAAATCCGAGACCTGAGCTAGCTGGGTTTAAAGTGATATCGGCCTATCCCTACGGCAGCCGGGCGATAAAATCCAGCTTTGACCGCATCCCTGAATACATGGATCTGGTGAAGAAAGAGGGAGTCGAGATTGCCGATTCGATGGAGGCACTGCTTGAAAAAGTCGACGTGGTCTTGGTGGAGACGAATGACGGAAACCCCAGACTGGAGCAGGCCAGAAAGGTAATCGCAGCCGGAAAGCCATTTTTCATCGACAAGCCGGTGGCTGCGAGTTTTAAAGACACCCAGACCATCTATCAGGAGGCCAAAGCTGCTGGGGTACCTGTCTTTTCGGCTTCCTCGCTTCGATATATGGCCAATGCGCAAGCCGTCCGATACGAAAGTAAGATCGGCAACGTGCTCGGCTGCGACGCTTTTAGCCCAGCAGTCTTGGAGCCCAGCCATCCCGACTTGTTTTGGTATGGAATCCACGGCGTGGAGATCCTCTTTACCGTGTTGGGTACGGGTTGCGAATCCGTCACCAGATTTTCGACAACTGACACAGATGTAGTAGTTGGACATTGGAAGGATGGGCGAATTGGCACATTCCGCGGAACCCGCGCCGGGAAACATGAGTACGGAGGTACAGCATTTGGTTCAGAAGGGAATTTGGTTTTGGGTCAATACGAAGGATATGAACCGCTGGCAGTTCAGATTGCTTCCTTTTTCAAAACCAGAAAAAGCCCGGTTGAAGATGCCGAGACGCTCGAGATCTATGCTTTTATGGAAGCAGCTGACGAAAGCAAACGAAGGGGAGGAGCAAAGGTAAAGTTGGCTGACATCTTTAACTAAAT
>Ga0079224_100006174_pt1 | contig 15842 bp, 13 predicted proteins | sample Stecom2015_FD_80414 | JGI IMG/M metagenome (GOLD analysis project Ga0079224, IMG submission 80414) | Agricultural soil microbial communities from Utah to study Nitrogen management - Steer compost 2015 | ecosystem: Environmental > Terrestrial > Soil > Agricultural land | place: USA: Utah...
CACCATGGAATGCAGCCGCCAGGCGGTGGACCGTTTCAAAGCCAACGGTATTCCCGGGGTCATCGTCAACGTGTCTTCAATCGCAGCCAGAACAGGCAGCCCGAACGAGTACATTCATTACGCCGCCAGCAAAGCTGCAGTGGAAACCTTCACCCTGGGTCTCGCCCGGGAAGTGGCGGAACACAATATCCGAGTATGCGCGGTCGCGCCGGGCTCGACCCTGACAGACATCCACGCGACGGCGGGAGAACCGGATCGGCCACTGAGGGTGGCACCGCGTATCCCCATGGGGCGCCTCGCCCAGCCGGAAGAAGTTGCGGAAACCATTACCTGGTTGCTGTCGCCCGCAGCGTCGTATCTGACGGGCAACGTGGTGCACTGCTCCGGCGGCCTTTGATAGGATTAATCAAGCGGCTTATCGGCCCAAAGCGACCTCGACATTGCGCACCAGGGCCACCATCCGCATGCCCACATCGTCCAGCAAATCGGGCTGCTGAGAAAGACGGAATGCAGGCAGAGAGAAGCCGAAGACAAATAGAGGGTCTTCGGACAAATCTGCCCGCAGCGGAACGGCGCCTCCGACAACATCGCGCGCCAGTTCCCCCATGTTTCGACAGTAGCCCAGCTCTTGCAGCTGTGATTGCGTTTCCGCCAGTTTCTCGGTGAGCCATTCAATGCGATCCGGATCGCCCCGCGTAATCCGCTGAATGAGTGGCTCACGCTCTTCGGGATCAAGTTGGGTGAGATAGATCCGCCCCGACGCCGTGCGCGTCAGCGACGCTGATGAGCCGACTTCCGGCCGGTAAACCCGGCTGCCTCTGCCTTGCACCAGCTCCACATATAGAAACTGACTTCCGTCTCCCACAGCCAGGGAAACCTGGCCTTCGAAATAATCAGCCAGCTCTTGCATGAGGGGCCTGGCCAGCTGACGGATCGTCATTCCGGAAAGTACCGGCGCGCCCAGCGCCAGCACAGCCGGGGCGGGACGAAAACGGGCGCGCTTTTCCGAATACTTGATCATGCCCAGCTCGCGCAGATTGGCCAGCACGCGGAAGAGTGTAGCCTTGGGCAGGCCCGTGCGCTCCATCAACTCTTTGGCGCTCAGGTCCGGCTCTGCTGTAGTGAAGCACCCCAACACCATGATGCCTCTGCCAAGAGCGCCACCTTGTGTTGCGGACTTTTCCCCTCCCTGCTGCTCGGGATCCGGCTGGGTTGCAGCCCTTTGTTTATTTTTTGTCATCGCCCTTTCTCTTAAGCGGTACGTCGCAACATTCTGCGTTAAAGCTACTCTTGGCACAAATATTTTTTGAGCTTATAGTCTCAAAAAATGAATATAAAAGCTCGATTTTAAGATCGAATAACCAAAATCTTCAAATCCATATAAAGGAAGACGATGAGTCAAGCGGAGACCAAGCCCAAACCCATGCACCCCATTGCCAGCGAAGAATGGCTGGCCAAGACGCAGGAGGAGATTCTAGAGCCTGACCTGCCCATCGTGGATCCTCATCACCATCTTTGGGGCGACCCGCGTCCGCAGTACCTGCTCGAAGAGTTCCTGGCCGACGCCACCTCGGGTCATAACGTGCGCTCCTCGATTTTTGTAGATTGCACCGAGCAATACCGCAAGACCGGGCCGGAACATCTGCGCAGCGTAGGGGAAACTGAATTCGCCTTGAGCGTCTTCAAAGAAGCGCAGCGTCGTTACCCCAACGGCCCACGCGTGTGCGAAGGCATCATCAGTTATGCGGATCTATGCGCCGGTGCCGCCGTACGAGAGGTATTGGAAGCCCATATTGAGGCCGGCGAAGGTCATTTCAAAGGCATCCGGCAGTCCACATCCTGGGACGCCGATGACCGCTTGAGGACGACAGCCCGCATCCCGCCTGCCCGGCTCCTGTACGACGAAAAACTGAGGGAAGGGTTCGCGCAACTGGCGCCGCTGGGTCTGACCTTCGATTCCTGGGTGTATTTCCATCAGCTCCAGGACGTGGTCGACCTCGCCCGAGACTTCCCCGACACCACAATCATTCTGGATCACATTGGCGGCCCCTTGGGTATTGGCCCCTACGAAGGCAAGCGCGAAGAAGTCTTCCAGGTCTGGTCGCGCGGCATTCGCGAACTGGCCAAGTCCCCGAACGTGCATGTCAAGATTGGCGGCATGGGTATGCGCATCGCCGGCTACGGCTTCCACGAGATGGAGACACCTCCGGGCTCACAGCATCTGGCAGACGCATGGCGCCCCTATGTGGAAACCTGCATCGAAGCATTCGGTGCAGACCGCGCCATGTTCGAGAGCAACTTCTCGGTCGACAAACTGGGCTACAGCTTCCCTGTGCTCTGGAATGCCTTCAAACGCCTCGCAGCCGGCTGTTCCGAAGATGAGAAGACCCAGCTCTTCAGCGGCACTGCAACTCGTGTCTATAACCTGACTCTGGCTTAAGCCCGATCAGCGCCAGGCCGGTTTACCGGCCTGGCTTTTTTACGTCTTACTTCTTGACCAAGGGACAAGTGGATTCCGACAAGGGGCGGAACGCCTTGTCGCCCGGTACGGTGTCAACCAGATTGTAATAATCCCAAGCGTACTTGGACTCTGAGGGCGACTTCACCTCAAACAAGTACATGTCATGCACCATGCGGCCGTCTTCGCGGATCTTGCCGTTCTTGGCGTAGAAGTCGTTGACGGGGATCTCCCGCATTTTCTCCATTACCTTGAGCGAATCCGTGGTGCCAGCGGCCTCGACGGCCTTCAGGTAGTGCATCACAGAGGAGTAAGTAGCGGCCTGGCTCATATTGGGCATGGCCTTCACTTTCTCGTAGTAGCGCTTGGAGAAAGCCCGCGTCTCCTCGTTCATATCCCAGTAAAAGGCCTCCGCCAGCATCATCTTCTGGGCGGTTTCAAGGCCCAGGGCGTGAACGTCGTTCACGTACATCAACAGGCTGATGAGGCGCTTGCCGCTGTCAGGACCCACGCCGAATTCACGTGCCGTTTTGATGAGGTTGACCAGGTCGTTCCCGAAGCTGGCCAGGCCCAAAGTGTCGGCACCGCTCGATTGCGCTTGAACAACCAACGAGGAGAAGTCGGAGTTGCCCAGTGGATGACGGGTAGAACCAATGACCTTGCCGCCCTCGTCTTCCAGCGCACGCGTAGTCGCGGCGGTGATGTCATGACCGCCGGAATAGTCAGCAGTGATGAAGTACCACTCCTTGCCGCCCGCCCGAACGCCGGCGCGACCCACGGTATTGGCCAGTGAGTAGGAGTCGTAGGCGTAATGAATAATGGTCGGACCGCACAATTCATTGGTGATCTGATCAGCCGCGGGGCCGCTGAGAACCAGGATTTTTTCTTTTTCCTTAGCCACATTGAGCACGGCCAGGGCAGCAGCCGAACCCGTCACGTCGTGAATGGCGTGGACATTGCGCACGTCGAACCACTCACGTGCCGTCGCAGCTGCAATGTCAGCGCGCGTCTGGTGGTCGGTAACGATGAGTTCGACATCCTTGCCCAGCACCTTGCCACCGAAATCCTCGATGGCGAGTTCCGCCGAGCGGACCGTGCCCTTGCCCGAGATATCCGCATAGACGCCGGTCATGTCCAGAATCAGGCCGATGCGTACCTTGTCCGCCGCCATAGCAGGTGTGGCAGCCATCAAAGCGGCAGATAGCGCCGTCAACAGCACGCCGGGAACGGCTTTGCTCAGAAGTTTATCTTTCAGTTTCATGGGATCTCCTCCACATAACGTTATTGATTTATTGCCGGTCAGTTCTTCAGAACGCCGGTCACTTCAATCATCTTCTTCCATCGAGCACGCTCGACTTCCAGAAAATCTGCATACATGGCCGCGGAGCCGCCGGTAGGCGTAACGCCAAGGCTGATCATCTGATTCCTGATGCTCTCCTTACGCATCACGGCGTTGGCCGCTTTATCGATTGCATCAATCACCGTAGGCGGGGTGCCCGCAGGCACGAACAAGCCATTCCAGATGGGAACGGCATAGCCCTCAAAACCTTGTTCCGCGACCGTCGGTACATCGGGCATCGCGGCGGAGCGCTGGGCGGAAATGCTGGCCAGAGCACGCAAGCTGCCGTCTTCAATCCTCGGCTTGGTGAAGGCAACTGTCATGGTGGCGACATCGACGCGGCCAGTGATCAAGTCGGGATAGGCAGGCGCCTCGCCCTTGTAGGGGACGTGAACCATTTCCGTACCGGCTTCTTTGTTCAGGAACTCAAGCGCCACATGCAGCGGACCGCTCGGTCCCGTCGACATATAGGAGAGCTGACCGGGGCGCTTGCGGGCTTCATTGAGCAGATCTTCCAGCGTCTTGAATGGGCTGTCAGCTGCGACGGCGAGAACGTAGTCAACGTTGCACAGATAGGCCGCTGGCATAAGGTCGGCCACGGGGTCGTAAGTCAGCGCAGGTTGGGTCAGTGCAAGCACGATATTGGTTCCGACCCCGCCCATCAATATGGTGTGACCGTCGGGCGCAGATCTGACCACGGCTTGCGCCCCGATTGCCCCTGCCGCACCCACGCGATTGTCCACCACCACGCTGGAACCGAATTCTGCTTCCAGCTCCTTCGCAATCAAACGCCCCAGGATGTCCGTCGCGCCGCCCGCCGAAAACGGCACGACCAGATGCACTGGGCCGTTAGGAAACTTCTGTGAGGCATGTGCGAAAGGCCCCGCCATTCCCATCGCTGCGCCGGCAACCGCCGCTTGCAGGAATTGGCGACGTCCCCTGCTGGGTTCCGGACGCGCTTGCGCTGCGAAATTCTTATCTGTTTTCATGGCTCCTCCCTGAGTCCTTATAGGTATATGGTTTGGCGGATCAAAGTTTGACGGCACTGACGGTCAGGCCGCCGTCAATGTGTAATGTCTGGCCTGTCATGAAGCCGCAGCGTTCGTGCAGAAGGAATGAGACGGCGTGGGCGATATCAGCCGGCTCTCCGATCTTGTTCAGCGGCACGGCTGCTACCAGCGCCTTGGTTTTGGGATCGTCGGGAGGACTGGCCCGACGGAACAGCTCCGTTGCAATCGGGCCGGGTGCGATCACATTCACCGTGATGCCGTCGCGAGCCAATTCCAGCGCCCAAGTCCTGCTCATGCCCACCAAACCTGCCTTGGCAGCGCTATAAGCCGTGCGGTTGACCTTCCCTAAAGCGGCCCTGGACGAAAGATTCACAATACGGCCGGCACCCAGCGAACGCATGCCCGGCAGAACCGCCTGCGTGCAGATCAAAGGCGCATTCAGATTCAGCCGAATTGAATCGTCCATATCCTGCAGACTGGTGTCGTCCAGAGACGTGGTCGGCGCCATCGCGGCGTTATTGACAAGGCCGTAAAACGGGGCCTCCGCCGACAGCTTCTTCACCAGTTCAGAAACGGTCGCGAGATCGTTCAAGTCGACGGTGTGGAACTCCTGCTCAGGATGCAGGCCCTCGGGGCGGGTTCTCGCCAGGCCGGTTACCCAATAACCTTCCTCGTGCAAATAGTCGAGCACGGCTCTTCCAATGCCCTTGCTTGCCCCGGTAACCAGGACGCGTTTTTTTCCTTCCATACTTGTCTCCTCATCTGTCGCCCGCGTTGGGCACTCATCGTTCTATTGGACGTCGCGCAAAGCCTGACGCCCGATAATCAGTTTCTGTACTTCGGAAGCACCTTCGTAAATCCGCATGGGCCGGATGTCCCGGTAGAGTCGTTCGACGATGTGCCCATGGGTGACACCTGCAGCGCCAAACAGCTGCACGGCCGTGTCAATCACACGAAAGGCGTGCTCTGTCCCTACCAGCTTGGCAATGGATGCCTCTTTGGTGATGCGGCGTCCTCTCACGTCACGCACCCAGCCGGCCCTGTAGACCGCCAAAGCAGCGGTATCGACGTCCACCACCATATCGGCCACACGCATGCGCACGGTGTCCATTTCCGCCATGGTGCCGCCAAACAGACGGCGTTCGTGCATGCGCGACATGGTCTCCGCCAATGCACGGCGGGCCAGACCCAAGGCCGCCGCACCCACAGAGGAACGGAAGATGTCCAGCGTCGCCATCGCGACCTTGAAGCCGTCGCCCGATGCACCCAGCCTGTTTTCCTCCGGAACGTTGCAGTTATCCAGGTAGACCTCAGAGATCGGATGGGGGGCGATCAGCTCAACGTTCGGGCCGGTAGAAAGCCCCGGTGTATCGGCATCCACCAGAAATGCCGACAGACCCTTCGCACCAGGCGCATCACCCGTGCGGGCAATGATGATGTACTGATCAGCCATCCCGCCGTTGGATATCCAGGCCTTGGAACCATTGAGAACGTAAACATCACCCTTGCGCTCGGCGCGGCATGCTGTCGCGGCAACGTCAGAACCGCCTTCGAGTTCGGTCAGGGCCAGCGCGGCAACACGCCGGCCTTCACGACAGGCCGGCAGATACTTTTCCTGCTGGGCCGTACTGCCATGCATCCAGATGGCTGCGGTACCAATGCCCTGCATGGAGAAGACAAAATCCGCGAGCGGCGACACATAAGAGAGCGCTTCCCGGATGAGGCAGATTGACCTTACATCTATGGAGGACGCGTCCTGGCCTGAAGCCGGCACGGCGAAGTCCAGCAGCTCGTGCTGCGCGAGGCTTTGCAGGAAGCGGCTGCACTGCTCCTGCATGCTCAGGGCGTCGAGCTCACTCTCGGATGACTCGAACCAATGCAGCCAGGCCTTGAGTCTGTCGGCCAAGGCGGCATGCTTTTCCTCAAAAAAGGGAAGATCCAAAGGGGCCCATGCGGTCATGCGCGATTCCCCTCTGCTGCCATGGCTTCACTCGCCATCTTTCGCAGCTCATTCTTCAACACCTTGGCGCCATTGGGGCTGGGCGTAGTGGGGAATTCATCCACCAGAATCACCCGCACGGGCACCTTGAACTTCGCGATTTTTTGATGGCATGCCGCAATAATGGCTTGCTCATCATGCACATAACCTTCGTCAGCGGTAACGAAAGCGACAGGCCGCGCGCTGCCGTGCGCTTCAACCTCGACCACCTGACAAGCCTTGGGCATTTGATGGGCAGGCAGATCCAGCCCGTGCAATACGGTTTCCTCGATTTCCAGCGGGTTCACCAAATAGCCGCCGATACGCAGTACATCGCCAATTCGCGATAGATGCGTGAAGCCGCCATCTTCGTTCAAGTAGCCGAGATCCCCAGTGCGCAGGAAACCGTCGTCAGTGAATGCTTTACGCGTGGCTTGCTCATCGCCCAGATATCCCAGCATGACGTCCGGATGCAGAACTTCGATTTCACCGACCTCACCGGGTGCCATCAGCTCGCCGGAATCCACATCGCGTACCCGTACTTGAGCGCCCGGCGCGATGGGAATCCCACCTGACTGGGCACGACGTTCGAGATCTGCGTCAACGGGTTGCGTACCAAACAGGGCAAGCGTTTCACTCATGCCGAAGCAACCGCGCATGAACACCCCATGTTGGCGTGCGCGCTCGGGCAGGTGCAGCAGCCCGGGCGTGAAATTGGCATGACCATACATGCGCAAGGCCGCGGGCCGCCAATCCGCACCACCCGCGTCCAGCACCTTTTCCATCATGTCATTGGTGCCGAAGCTATGGGTGATGCGCTCGCTGTTGAAGAGATCCGCAGCCGCTGCCGGTTCAAAGTTTTCCATCACGACCAGGGTCGCGCCTGCCGCCAGTGAGCCCAGGGCCACTGTGTAACCGAAGGCGCCGAACATCGGCACCCCGAGCAACACCCGGGCGTCATCTGCGTCGATACCGAAGGTATGCGCCACGTCGTAGGAGTGGCGCACCACCCTGCCCTGGCTATGGACGATCAGCTTGGGCTTGGACGTCGTTCCGGAAGACGAGAGAATAATGCATGCGTCGTCGGCCTGTCCCTCCGCCAGGTCAGACGGAGTGGTGGTCAAGAGCTCGGGATAGGACGCATGTGCAACGCCCTCCAGCACCGCGGGGCCTGCCTCCATGGAAACCACGGCTTTGAGCGAAGCCAGGGTTTGCGGATCCATCCGCCCCAGTTCTTCGGTGAAATTTCTTCCGCGGTAAGCCGGCGTGTAGATCAGCGCCTTGCACTTGGCTCTCGAAATGAAGTCAGCCACTTCGTAGCCGCTGAAGCGCAGATTTAGGCTGAGCGCTGCGGCACCCAGACGGGCACACGCGAAGGCATTGACCATCCACTCCAAAGTGTTAGGCAGCCATAGACCCACGATGTCATTGCGCTGGACACCAAGCGCCCGTAGCCCTGTTGCGACACGCTGCACTTGATCGCGGAACTCTCCATATGTGGTGATTTTCCCGTCAAAAATAAAGCAGGCTTTATCTGCCGGCGCAGCTTCCAGCATTTCAAACAAAGTCTTGTCAGCCTTCACTTCCACTACCTCCATTTTTTTGTTTTACCTTTGCAGGCTCTCGACGGCGTCCCGCTCATTTTGGCGGTACAGAGCCAGGGCTTGCGCCACGCTCATCGAGTCGTCGGGATCAAGGCCGTCTCCCAGCCTCAACAGCTGAACACAAAACCAGCTCTGGATCCCCCAGCCTTTCATCGACAGGAATTTCTCGCTGTCTTCGGGATTCAACTGCAAGGTCGTTTCCGGCGCCGGCAGTGCTTCCCTTTCTCCGCTCAACAGTTCGCGTGGGCCTTCAGGACACATGATCAAAGGTCGCCCCAGGCCGATGACGTCGACATTTCCCGATCGCAAAGCCTCGGACATGGCGTCCAGGGAGCGGAATCCCCCGGTCACCATCAAGGGCATTTTCGTCTCCGCCCGCAGTGTCTTTGCGTAATCCAGAAAATAGGCTTCGCGCCGTAGCGTGCTTTCCGCCACAGCGACGCGCGCTGCCGTCACCATGACGGGTTTCTCGTAGGTGCCGCCCGAGACCTCGAGCAGGTCGACCCCACTTTCCTCCAGCCACTTGACCACCTGCACGCATTCGTCTTCGCTAAACCCGCCTTTCTGAAAGTCCGCCGAGTTCAGCTTCACCCCGATAGGAAAGTCCGCGCCCACTTCAACGCGAACGCTCGCGATGACTTCCAAGAGCAGACGCGCACGATTACGTAGTGAACCGCCCCAATCATCTTCGCGTACATTGCTTAGCGGGCTTAGAAACTGAGACAGCAGATAGCCGTGGGCAGCATGAATCTGCACACCCGTGAATCCCGCGCGTTTCGCAGCGCCGGCAACGAAGGCAAATCGGCCGATGACGTCATTGATTTCCGCCTCGCTCATCGCCTGCGGCTCACCGAAGCCGGGCAAGCCCAGGGGAATCGCCGAAGGGGCCAGAGGACGCGGGTGAACGTGGGCCGGTGTTTGCCGGCCCGGGTGGTTGATCTGCATCCAGAAGTGCGCACCGGGGCGCTTGCCGGCTTCGGCGAGCTCTGCAAGTGCCGCAAGATCCGCCTTCTCATCAATCACGATATTGCCCGGCCGCTCGAGAAAGCGTCGGTCGATCTGCACGTTTCCGGTGATCGACAGCCCTGCCCCACCTTCCGCCCACCGCCGATATAAACGCTGATGGCGGACGGTGGCCCGATTCTGAGCATCGGCCAAGCCTTCGGTCAGAGCCGCCTTGGCAAGCCGATTGACCAGGGCAGCGCCACAGGGCAATGTCAGCTGTTGCCCGAGCGCCTGAGCGCGGTCAGCCACCACGTGTTGCGCGTAGTTCATCAAGCACCTCTTGAGTGTGTTCACCGGGCAGGCATGGTCGCCCGGGCGCAGCGGCCGGGGTGGCGGAGAAACGGGGCGTGACGCCATGTTGAATCTGGTCTGGGGCGTCTTCCCTGCCCCGGTAAGTGCCTCGGGCGGCGATATGCGGATGTCCGCCCGCCTCGGACAGGTTCAGCACGGGCGAAACACAGGTCTCCACTCCTTGGAAACGCGCCACCCATTCATCACGGCTGTGTTGACGGAAGGTCCTGGCCAACACTTCATGCTGTGCAGGCCACAGGCGTTCATCCGCAGGATCACCCAGGGAAACGGGGTCCAGCTCCAACACTTCGAGCATGGCTTGCCAGAACTGAGGTTCCAGAGCGCCAACTGCCAACCAGCCGCCGTCGCTGCACTCGTAGCAGGTGTAGTGAGGGGCGCCGCCATCAAGCAGATTCGCCTCCCTCGCATCCTCCCATTTATTCATTGCCCGGAAGGAATGAATCATGGCCATCATGGCGGCCACACCGTCCACCATGGAAGCTTCCACTACCTGACCTTGACCCGTGCGAGCCACATGGAATAAGGCCAGACTGATCCCGTGCGCGAGCAACATACCGCCGCCCCCGAAATCGGCCACCAGGTTTAGGGGCGGCACGGGCTTCTGCGCGCCGCCTATGGCATGTAGCGCACCGGTGAGCGCCAGATAATTGATGTCATGCCCTGGCGCTTGCGCAAGCGGGCCGTCCTGACCCCAGCCCGTGACCCGCCCATAGACGAGTTGCGGACGCCTCTTCAGGCATTCCTGCGGCCCGAAACCCAGACGCTCCATAACGCCCGGCCGATACCCTTCGATGAGCACATCAGCGGACTCGATCAGATCAAACGCCGTTTCACGATCTTCCGCGAGCTTGAGATTGAGCGTGATCGAACGTTTGCCACGGTTGAGCAAATCATGATTTGGGTCGCCGAACACGTGCCCGCCGTGTCGTTCAATGCGGATGACGTCGGCCCCTTGATCGGCGAGCATCATGGCAGCGAAAGGTGCCGGCCCCAGGCCCGCGAATTCCACCACACGGATTCCCTGCAAAATGCCGCCCTGCGAAAGTATGTGGCTCTCAGAGCCTTCGGCTGCTCGCATCAGGACACCCTACCGCCCTTTCCACTTAGGGGCGCGCTTCTCGGCAAATGCCGTGGCGCCTTCCCTGGCGTCTTCCGATTGGAATACCGGCTCAGCGATCTCGCGCTGTCGCACAAACATTTCGTCCTGAGACCAGTCCGCCATGCTGTTGACGATGCGCTTGCTTGTCGCCAGCGACAGCGGCCCATTGGCAGCAATGGCGCGACCCAGTTCGATCGCCTTGGCCACGGCCTGTCCCGGCTCCACCAGTCTGTTGACCAAACCATGATGATGTGCCACGTCGGCAGGCATCATGTCGCCCGTCAGGATGTATTCCATGGCCACATGCGGCGGGATGCGCAGCGGCAGGCGCAACAGGCCTCCTGCCGTGGCCACCAGCCCGCGCTTGACTTCAGGCAGACCGAACTTTGCATCCGTGGACGCCACGATAAGATCGCAAGCCAGAACGAGCTCAAACCCGCCCGCCAGGGCATAGCCCTCGACCGCAGCAATCATGGGCTTGCTGGGCGGCTTTTCCGTCAAACCGCCAAAGCCCCGCCCGGGAATGCTCGGGCGTTCACCGCGCAAAAACGCTTTCAGGTCCATACCGGCGCAAAACGCCTTGCCCTTTCCGGTGAGCACCCCGACGCGCAAGTCGTCGCGTGCTTCCAGCTCGTCGATGGCGGCCGCCAGCTCCTGCGCCAGCGTCTGCGTCATCGCGTTACGCGCGTCGGGGCGATTCAGAGTCATCACCACGATGCCGTCGTGATGTTCGACCAACAGTTCCTTCTCCATGTCTTCTCCGTGTTCCGCCGCGCCGCTTATTTTGGCTGCATCCGGATTGCGCCATCCAGGCGGATGGTCTCGCCGTTCAGCATTGTGTTCTCAAATATATGCATGGCCAGCTTGGCAAACTCTTCCGCCGTTCCCAGGCGTGAAGGGTGGGGCACCATCTTTCCGAGGGACTCCCGCACGTTCTCGGGCAGGCGCGCCAGCAAAGGCGTGTCGAAAATACCCGGAGCAATGGTGCATACGCGAATGTACTTGCTCGCCAGATCGCGGGCGGCAACCAGGGTCAGCCCGACAATGCCCGCCTTGGCTGAGGCATAGGGCGCCTGGCCAATCTGTCCTTCGTATGCCGCGACAGAGGAAGTCAGCACGCAGACCCCGCGGTCTTCCTCCAGCACGTCATTCTTCGCCATACGGGATGCCGCCAGACGCAAGGCATTGAAGGTACCCACCAGATTCAGTCGGATGAGCCCCTCGTAATGCTCCAGCGAACCAGGGTTGCCGTCACGATCAACAATCCTGAGTGCGCCGCCACGGCCTGCACAATGCACCAGCCCACGCAGCACGCCCAGTTCTTCAGCTGTATCGAACACTCGGGTCATGGCGTCGGTGTCGGTGACGTCCGCAGGGACAAAGATCGCTTTATCCTTGCCGATTTCATCTGCCTGCTGCTGTCCCGCTGACTCAGGCAGGTCGGCGATCACAACGCGGCCGCCCCGGGCGCATACCGCCTTGGCGGTCGCCAGACCCAGACCGGACGCACCGCCTGTCACCACTACTACTGCACCTTCAACATTCATTGCTCACTCCTGCCCTACATTCTTGTTGTGGAATCGAACCGAACGCTCACAGTCGTTCGATGATGGTCGCGTTCGCCATGCCGCCCGCCTCACACATGGTCTGCAAGCCGTAACGGCCGCCTCGGGCCTCGAGCGTGGACAGCAGTGTGGTCATCAGACGCGCACCCGAAGCCCCCAGTGGATGGCCCAGCGCGATCGCCCCGCCGGCGACGTTCAAGCGCGACTCGTCGACGTTCAGCTCGCGGGCCCATGCCAACGGAACCGGCGCAAACGCTTCGTTGACTTCAAAACAATCGATATCGTCCAGGCTCAGCCCCGTTTTCTGAAGCACGCGACGCGTCGAAGGAATCGGTGCGGTCAGCATCATCATGGGGTCATCACCCACGACGTCAAACCCAACGAAACGGGCGCGCGGCTTCAGGCCGAGTTTTTCGACCATGGTGTCGCTCATAACCAGCACGACCGCAGCGCCGTCGCTAATCTGCGAGGCATTGCCCGCAGTAATGCACCACTCTTTGATTTCAGGAAAACGCTCGCTGTACTGAGGATTCTCGAAAACTGCCTTTAGCTGGCCCAGTTGGTCCGCGCTCGTTCCTGGGCGTATGGTCTCGTCCTCGTTCACCACACCCGCAGCCGTCTGAATGGGGACGATTTCCTTGCGGAAGGATTCCTGGCTGAAAGCTTCCAGCGCACGCGCGTGGGATCGGGCTGAGTACTCATCCAGCTCGCGACGCGTGAGCCCCCACTTACCTGCCACGCGCTCCGCTGCCACACCTTGCGAAACGGGGTCTGGATAACGCTCGAGGTAGGACGGGCCGAATACGTCTTTTCCCATACGGGCCGAACCCATGGGCACGCGCGTCATGGATTCGACACCGCCTGCGATCACAATGTCGCAGGCACCGGCAGCGATGGCATGAGCCGCAAAATGAATGGCCTGCTGGCCGGAACCGCACTTGCGCTCAATCGTGGCGGAAGGCACGTGCTCAGGGTAACCCGCTGCCAGCCATGCCAGCCGTCCCGGTGTGTTGGATTGCTCTCCTCCCTGACTGACACAGCCGATCAACACGTCATCCACCAGACCGGGATCAAGACGATTGCGCTCTACCAGCCCTTTGATGACCTGGGACAGCAGTTCCACAGGATGAAGTTCGGCAAATACGGAAGTGGATCTGCCGCGGCCCATGGGAGAGCGGACCGCATCAACAATATAGGCTTGTCTCATTTTTTTATATGGTTGTCTCGTTAAAAATGATCTTAATGAAATAAATGAAACTAGACAACCATTTTTGCCCTAGGTCGTTCGGCCGTCGCACTGGACGTAAAAAAAGCCCGTGATATCAACGCCACGGGCTTGGAGAGATCGCCCCGCCAGCGGGGAAGCTGGCGGAGGAAACTTACTTGGTCTGCGCCGTTGCAGTCCTGCGCAGCTGCGAAAGATCGCGCACCGCGCCCCGGTCCGCGGAGGTCGCAAGTGCTGCGTAAGCCATCAGGGCCTGCGATACCACGCGCTGGCGGTTTACCGGTTTCCAGGCTTGGTCACCACGGGCTTCCATCGCTGCACGACGGCTGGCAAGTTCTTCGTCGCTGACCGCCAGATGGATACGACGGTTGGGAATGTCGATTTCGATGACGTCCCCATCTTCGACCAGACCGATATTGCCGCCTTCTGCCGCTTCGGGGGAAGCGTGGCCGATGACCAGACCAGAAGAACCACCGGAGAAGCGTCCGTCCGTCAGCAGAGCCGAGGAAGCGCCCAGGCCTTTCGACTTCAGATAAGACGTGGGGTAGAGCATTTCCTGCATGCCGGGGCCGCCCTTGGGGCCTTCGTAGCGGATGATGACGACATCACCGGCCTTGACCTGGTCGCCGAGAATCCCTTCAACCGCGTCTTCCTGGCTTTCGAACACGCGAGCACGACCGGTGAAGGTGAGAATGCTTTCATCAACGCCGGCCGTCTTCACAATGCAGCCGTTAATGGCCACGTTCCCGTAGAGCACCGCCAGGCCGCCGTCCTTGGAGTAGGCGTGCTCGACCGAGCGGATGCAGCCGTTCTCGCGGTCCATGTCCAGTTCGGCGTAATAGGTGTTCTGGCTGAAGGCTTCCTTGCTGCGGACGTTGCCGGGAGCCGTCTTGTAGAACTGTTTGACCTCGTCCGAAACCGAGGGATTCATGATGTCCCAGGTCTCAAGGGCCTTGCCCAGGGTGCCGCAAGCGATGTTGCCTACGTCAAGATGCAGCAGGTCGGCACGGGCCAGTTCGGCCAGAATGCCCAGAATGCCGCCGGCACGATGAACGTCTTCGATATGGTATTTGTCAGTGGCCGGAGCAAGCTTGCTCAGGCAGGGAACACGGCGCGACAGACGGTCGATGTCCGACATGGAGAAATCAACGCCAGCTTCCTGCGCAGCTGCCAACAGGTGCAACACCGTGTTGGTGGAGCCACCCATGGCGATATCCAGCGTCATGGCATTTTCGAATGCCTTGAACGACGCAATATTGCGCGGCAGTACGGAGTCATCGTCCTGCTCGTAGTAACGGCGGCACAACTCGACAATCTTAGTGCCCGCATCTTCGAAGAGTTTCTTGCGGCGGGCGTGGGTGGCCAGCACCGTGCCATTGCCGGGTAGAGCCAGGCCCAGGGCTTCAGCAAGGCAGTTCATGGAGTTGGCGGTGAACATGCCGGAGCACGAGCCGCAGGTCGGACAGGCGGCCCGCTCGGCTTCCGCGGCTTCTTCATCGCTGACATTCGGGTCGGCCGCCTTGATCATGGCGTCGATCAAGTCCAGCTTCTGCACCACCATACGCGTGTTGGGGTCGTAGACCTTGCCGGCTTCCATCGGGCCGCCGGACACAAAGACGACAGGAATATTGAGGCGCATGGCTGCCATCAGCATTCCCGGGGTGATCTTGTCGCAGTTCGAAATACAGACCATGGCATCAGCACAATGGCCATTCACCATGTATTCCACGGAGTCCGCGATGAGTTCGCGCGAGGGCAAGGAATACAGCATCCCGCCATGACCCATGGCAATCCCGTCATCAATGGCGATGGTGTTGAATTCCTTCGCCACACCACCGGCGGCCTCGATCTGGCGAGCGACGAGCTGGCCCAGATCCTTCAAATGCACGTGACCTGGCACAAACTGCGTGAAGGAATTCACGACGGCGATGATGGGCTTCTCGAAGTCGTCGTCGTTCATGCCCGTGGCGCGCCACAACGCGCGGGCCCCGGCCATATTGCGGCCGTGCGTGGAGGTACGTGATCGGTATTGCGGCATTTTTCTCTCTGCTTAGGGATTCTGATATCGCCGGGAAGTGATCAGGCGCACATTGCGTGCACATCTTCATCGCTTTCCCGCAGCCCACAATGATAATCTCCATCTGAGAAGTTTTCTTACGAGATGGCCGAACACAGCGCCAGACCCGCCACAGATCCCCACAAGCGAGGAACAGTAGTGAGCCAGCAGCAGCCAGCATCGCCCCATAG
>Ga0079224_100006175_pt1 | contig 15841 bp, 14 predicted proteins | sample Stecom2015_FD_80414 | JGI IMG/M metagenome (GOLD analysis project Ga0079224, IMG submission 80414) | Agricultural soil microbial communities from Utah to study Nitrogen management - Steer compost 2015 | ecosystem: Environmental > Terrestrial > Soil > Agricultural land | place: USA: Utah...
ATTATAATCTAGTTGTAAGTTACATCAAAACGTCCGTCACGAATTTGTATGATATTACCATCGGGTTGTTTAATATCAAACCAAAAAGTTCCTGATAAAATCGCGTCAAACTTATCGTAATGTGTTACAGTTAATTCCCCTTTTTGTATTTCGTCGGTAGAAACCAAGGTTCCAGAATCACCAAAATTTCGAAAGAAAACGGAACCTGCATAATAATCAATATTAGAAGAAGTTGGTTGAACTTTACCTAATTGATAGGTCATTCCTTCTTGTACTTCTTCTGCAGTATTAGATCTCAATGTAATTGCTCCGATAAATTTTGATTCTTCCCATTTCCCTCGAATAGAGATGCCATATCTACCCTGATAGTATTCATGGTATGCAGTCATTGCATTTTTATTAGCAATGTATGCCTTTCCATCAACATAACAAGCAAAAATATTAGCTCCAGTAGTAGTTGCCGCTGGCAGTGGTGTTTGGTAATTACCTGGATCTTTTTCAGGTAGATCTTCATTTTTTTCACAACCTATAAATAATAAGCTACATATAAGTATAGGAATATAAATAAGTTTTTTCATGGTTGGTTATTTTATACTAAAGTATAATTTTTTGTTAATTAAAACAAATTATGCAAATATTTTTTTATTACGTAATTCATTATATTAAGCATTTACATATTTTATTTAATTATATGTTGCATCAAAACGTCCGTCACGAATTTTATAATCTTACAATCGGGCTGTTTAACATCAAGCCAAAAAATACCCGACAATATCTTATCAAACAACTCGTGTTTAGTGATTTTTAGTTCGCCTTTTTGTACTTCGCTTGTTGTTACCCATGTTCCGGACTGATCAAAATTTCGGAAGAAAATAGCACCATTGTAATAGTCTAATTCTGATGAAGCAGGTGAGACTGCCCCGAATTGATATGTCATTCCTTCTTGAACTTCCTCAATGGTATTAGACTCTAAACTGATTGTACTTATATAATCGGAATTTGACCATTTACCATTTATTGAGATACCATATCTTCCTTTATAATACTGATTGTATGCAACAATATTTTTGTTATTTGCAATATAAGCCTTATCATCTACATAACATGCGAAAATATTAGCCCCAGTTGTTGTAGATGCGGGTAATAGGTAATAGTGTTTGGTAATTACCAGGGTCTTTTTCAGGTAAATCATCATTTTTTCACAGCCTATAAATAATAAACTGCACATAAGTAAAGGTATACAAAGTAGTTTTTTCACGGTTGGTTAATTTGATACTAAAAATATATTTTTTCGTTAAATAAAGCAAATATTACTATAGATTACCTTATTACGGTTAGTACGTTGATTACACTGTTTTCAACTCAAAATAGCGAAATTAAGCGTCACTACAGATAATAAAGTAAGTAACCTTAAAAATAATAGTATTGATGTCAGACTGCTAAATTCTGCGTCCTGCTACATGCGATTCCAATATATCAAGCAATTAACCGCCAAACAATACCCTCCAATTTCCATTTCAAATAGCCTCAGCATTTTCCATCACATCTTTGTTCCGAAAGCCCGCAGAGTGCGGTCTAAAAACAACAAAAATGTCTTTATCATGGAAAAACAAAGAAACAAAATGCTGCTTGCAGCAGTATTAATGCTTACCTCAAGTGTATCCATCGCTCAAGGAAACGGAAACGCCGGAATCAATGAAGCTACCCAGATGGTTACCTCCTACTTCGATCCAGCTACACAATTAATCTATGCCATCGGAGCGGTTGTCGGATTAATCGGAGGTGTCAAGGTTTACAACAAATTCAGTTCGGGTGACCCAGATACCAGTAAGACGGCAGCCAGCTGGTTCGGTGCCTGTATCTTTCTAATCGTTGCCGCAACGATTCTTCGTTCCTTCTTCCTTTAACCACTTGCCTTATGAAGCAATACCACATCAACAAAGGTATCGGGCGTACTGTTGAATTCAAAGGACTAAAGTCACAATACCTGTTCATTTTCGCAGGCGGGCTTTTAGGAATACTTATTCTGGTAATGATACTATATATGATCGGAATCAATTCCTTCATTTGTCTGGTTTTAGGTGCCGGCACTACCTCACTGGTGGTATGGCAGACCTTTAAACTCAATAAACAGTACGGGGAACACGGGCTCATGAAGATAGGTGCTCAAAAGAAGCACCCACGCTACCTGATCAATCGCAAACAGATTCGTCGCTACCTGAAATCCAACCCTAAATCCACCAACGCATGAGAAACACATCAAAAACATCTACTCTTGAAAGCAGGTTTCCGCTGTTGGCAGTGGAACAAAACTGCATCTTATCCAAAGATGCAGATATAACGGCGTGTTTCCAAGTGAAATTACCGGAACTCTTTACCATAGCTTCCGCAGAATACGAAGCGATCCACTCGGCATGGTTTAAAGCAATAAAAACGCTACCCGATTACACGGTGGTTCACAAACAAGACTGGTATATCAAGGAAAACTATGCGCCCGATCTGACAGTGGACAATCAAAGCTTTCTGGATAAATCATACCAACGGCATTTTAACGAAAGACCTTTTCTGAACCATTACTGTTACCTGTTCCTTACAAAGACTACCAAAGAGCGTATGCGTTCGCAAAGTAATTTTTCTTCTTTGTGCAAAGGAATGCTGATTCCAAAAGAAATCAGGGAAAAAGAAACCATCAATCGTTTCATGGAAGCCGTTGCACAATTTGAACGCATCGTTAATGACAGCGGATTGATCTCACTAAGACGATTATCCGAAGAAGAGATTACTGGAACCGACAACAAACAGGGTTTACTGGAACAGTACCTGACCCTATCAAAAGAAACCGGAACTGCTTTGCAGGACATAGCACTGGGAGCGGAAGAAGTCCGTATCGGCAATAAAAGGATTTGCCTGCATACATTGTCAGATACGGACGATCTGCCTGCAAGCTTATCAGCAGACAGCCACTACGAAAAACTTTCAACCGACAGAAGCGACTGCAGATTATCGTTTGCTGCCCCCGCAGGACTGATGCTCAACTGCAACCACATCTATAACCAGTATCTGTTTATCGACAACAGCGAAGACAATCTGAAGAAGTTTGAAAAGTCCGCAAGAAACATGCATTCATTGGCACGATACAGCAGAGCCAATCAGATCAACAAAGAATGGATTGAACGCTATTTAAACGAAGCGCACAGTTTCGGGCACTCCTCTATTCGGGCACATTTCAATATCATGGCGTGGTCTGAAGATTCGGCAGAACTAAAACAACTAAAAAACGATTGCGGAAGTGCCTTGGCACTGATGGAATGCAAACCGAGGCACAACACTACAGATACCGCTACATTGTATTGGGCAGGTATACCCGGTAATGCCGGTGATTTCCCAAATGAAGAAAGCTTTTACACATTCATTGAACCAGCACTGTGTTTTTTCACGCAGGAAACCAACTATAAAAGCTCAACTTCGCCTTTCGGAATCAAAATGGCTGACCGTCTAACAGGTAAACCTATCCATCTGGATATTTCAGATTTGCCGATGAAACAGGGAATCATCACCAACCGAAATAAGTTCATTCTGGGACCTTCGGGAAGCGGCAAGTCATTTTTTACCAACCATATGGTACGTCAGTATTATGAACAGGGTGCACATGTACTGCTGGTAGATACCGGTAATTCCTATCAGGGATTGTGCGAACTCATCAAAGGAAAAACCAAGAGAGAAGACGGTGTCTACTTTACCTATACAGAAGACAATCCGATCGCCTTCAATCCCTTTTATACCGATGACGGAGTATTTGACATCGAAAAACGCGAAAGCATCAAAACACTCATACTTACGCTTTGGAAAAGGGATGATGAACCACCAACAAGGGCAGAAGAAGTCGCACTATCCAATGCGGTGAGTGGGTACATCGAACGCATCAAACAGGAAAGCGAGCAGCCATCCTTTAACGGCTTTTACGAATACGTAAAAGGTGACTTCCGAAAAGTCTTGGAAGATAAGCAAGTACGGGAAAAAGATTTCGATAGTGCCAACTTCCTAAACGTATTGGAACCCTACTACAAAAGCGGAGAATATGATTACCTGCTGAATTCCGATAAGCAGCTGGACCTGCTTTCCAAACGCTTTATTGTCTTTGAAATAGATGCGATCAAAGACCATAAGATCCTCTTCCCTATCGTGACGATCATCATTATGGAAGTATTCATCAACAAGATGCGCAGGCTTAAGGGCGTGAGAAAACTGATCCTGATCGAAGAGGCCTGGAAAGCGATCGCTAAGGAAGGAATGGCCGAATACATCAAATACCTGTTCAAGACCGTTCGGAAGTTCTTTGGTGAAGCGATTGTTGTAACCCAGGAAGTGGACGACATCATACAATCGCCGATTGTAAAGGAAAGCATCATCAACAATTCCGACTGCAAGATCCTGCTTGATCAGCGCAAGTACATGAATAAGTTTGATGACATACAGACAATGCTGGGCTTGACCGATAAAGAGAAAGCACAAGTATTGTCCATCAACATGAACAACGATCCATCAAGACTTTACAAAGAAGTTTGGATCGGTCTCGGCGGTATGCATTCGGCAGTCTACGCCACTGAAGTAAGCATGGAAGAATACCTTGCCTACACTACCGAAGAAACTGAAAAACTGGAGGTAATGAAACTCGCAGCAGAACTCGACGGCAATTTGGAACTAGCTATTAGGCAGACTGCAAACAACCGCCGTGAAAAATCAAACAACTAATTATAAACTTTTAAAATCAGTAATATGAAAAACTACTTATCAATCATCGTTGGTGTGATGCTCTTAAGCATTACCCAGCCTGCTAAAGCACAATTCATTGTAGCCGATCCCGCAAACCTTGCATCGGGTATACTGAACAGTGCTAATGAAATTATTCAGACCTCTTCCACTGTGAGTAATGTTGTAAAGAATTTCAAGGAAGTAGAAAAAGTCTATAATCAGGGTAAGGAATACTACGACAAGCTCAAAGCAGTAAGCAACCTGGTAAAAGATGCCCGTAAAGTACAGCAGACCGTTCTACTGGTTGGTGACGTATCGGAGATGTATGTTCAGAATTTCGGAAAGATGATGAATGATCCGAATTTCACACCACAGGAACTCGTTGCCATCGGAAACGGTTATTCCGCACTGTTAAACGAGAGCACCGAACTGTTGAAAGAGCTGAAGCAGATCGTATCCGCTACGAACCTTTCCTTAAACGACAAGGAACGAATGGATGTCATTGACCGCGTGTACAATAAAGTAAAAGACTACCACAGTTTGGTGCGCTACTACACTACCAAAAATATATCGGTAAGCTACTTAAGGGCAAAAAAGAAGAACGATTCCAAAAGGGTATTGGATCTTTATGGCACATCCAACCAAAAATACTGGTAGTTATGGAATGGAGCAACCTTCATGAAGTTCTTCGCTCGCTATACGACGACATGATGCCTCTTGCATCGGATATGGCAGCAGTAGCAAAAGGACTGGCGGGGCTCGGTGCCTTGTTTTACGTAGCACTTAAGGTATGGCAGGCGCTAAGCCGCGCCGAACCCATAGATGTGTTTCCGCTGCTTCGTCCGTTTGCTTTAGGACTGTGCATCATGTTTTTTCCAACCATCGTGCTGGGAACAATAAATGCGGTATTAAGTCCCGTAGTAACCGGAACACATGCCATATTGGATAATCAGGTGCTTGACCTTAACCAGCTGCAACAGCAAAAAGACCGTTTGGAGTACGAGGCTATGGTTCGGAATCCTGAAACCGCCTATATGGTTTCTGATGAAGAATTCGACAAAAAGCTGGATGAGTTGGGTTGGTCGCCTTCCGATATTGGGACAATGGCGGGTATGTATATGGACCGACAGGCTTACCAGGTAGAAAAAGCGCTAAAGGACTGGTTTAGAAACCTTTTGGAAATCCTGTTTCAGGCAGCTGCGCTAGTAATAGATACCATACGTACCTTCTTCCTGATCGTACTGTCCATCCTGGGTCCGATAGCATTTGCTATTTCCGTATGGGATGGTTTTCAATCCACACTCACCCAGTGGCTCACCAGATATGTGAGTGTTTATCTCTGGCTGCCGGTATCCGATCTGTTCAGTTCCATGCTTGCAAGAATACAGTCGCTGATATTGGAACGGGATATCGCCATGCTGGCAGATCCGACCTACATACCCGATACCTCCAATACGGTTTACATCATCTTTATGATCATCGGGATTATCGGATATTTTACCATCCCAACGGTTACAGGGTGGATTATTCAGGCAGGTGGTGCCGGAAACTTTACACGCAATGTGAACAACACCGCCATGAAAGCAGGAAACATTGCAGGAGCCGGAGTAGGTTCCGCATCAGGAAACATCGGTGGACAGCTTCTTAAATAATACATCAACAAAATATTGTAATCATGGAATTTAAAACATTAAGAAATATAGAAAACAGTTTCAGGCAGATACGGACGTACGCCATCGTATTTTCAATTTTGTGTCTGATAACAGCAGGATATGCCGTATGGCAGTCCTATCAATTCGCAGCTGTACAGCGCGAAAAAATATATGTATTGGACAACGGAAAATCCCTGATGCTGGCGCTTTCCCAGGATGCGAGCATCAACCGACCTGTAGAAGCCAGGGAACACGTCAGAAGATTCCACGAACTCTTCTTTACCCTTGCACCGGACAAAAGCGCGATCGAGAGCAATATGAAACGGGCGTTCAACCTTGCCGACAAAAGTGCTTTTGACTACTACAAAGACCTGTCCGAAAAAGGATATTACAACCGGATTATTTCAGGGAATGTGCAGCAGCGCACAGAAGTAGACAGCGTGGTTTGTAACTTCGACGCCTACCCCTATTCGGTGCTGACGTATGCAACGCAATACATCATCCGCTCCAGCAACGTCACCAAAAGGAATCTGGTTACTTCCTGTTTTCTTGTAAACTCTGTTCGTTCGGACAACAATCCGCAAGGTTTCAATATTGAAAAGTTCGCGGTTACCGAAAACCGGGACATCGAAGTGATCGAACGTTAAAGCCATAAATATGAAAAATTTAAAAATGCATTTAAAAAACTGGTTCGAAAAGCTGGATGAGCGATGGAAAGCACTACCTGTAAAAAAGCAGCATTTGTATACCCTGTATTTCTTTACGGTGTATCTGCTGCTTACCGCGGTAGTACTATACAAAGTCGCTGTGGACAACGGGAAGTCGAGAACGGGACTGGTGATCAGCCCGATCGAAAATCCTTTACTTAAGAAGAACCTCCATTCTTCCATCTCTACAGATTCACTAACATCAATCGCAAAAAACAAGATTCATGAAAGAAGATAAAGACAAAAAACACAGTGTTCGTGTTACTGAAGGAACACTTCAACAATCAGAAGAGCAGAAAGAAAACCATCAAAACCTTTTTGAAAAATTCAAAAAGTCGATCATTTTCGGACTGATGGGGATCGTTTTCGGAGGTTGCATGTACCTTATATTCAAACCTTCGTCCGATAAAAAAGAAGAAATCAACATCGGATTGAATGATGCGGTACCTGAAGCAACTGGTTCGGGTATGCAGGCAGATAAACAGAAAGCGTATGAACAGGAATTGTTGGATACTAAAGAAAACGAAAAACAACGTGCGCTCACAACCCTAGCGGATTATTGGAACACAGACAAATCATCCGTACCGGAACAAGAGCCAGTCACCCAAACTAAAGAAGGTTACAGCAGTTATCGTACAACATCAAACAATCAACAGTTGAACAGTTACAGGAATGCTCAGAGCACACTAGGTTCCTTTTATCAGAACGATCATTCTGAAACAGTGGAGCTGCGCAAACAAGTTGACGAACTAAAAGATAAGCTTGCTGAAAAAGACATTCCAAAAACGGCAACCATAGATGACCAGATGCTGTTGATGGAAAAATCTTATCAGATGGCTGCAAAATATTTACCGTCAGCATCAACTTCTTCACCAACACCTGTCCTTGATCCTAGAACTACCTCTGCAAGCAGTACGGTCAGCAAAGCAAACCAGAAAAGTACTTTTTCATCGGTTTCACCCTCAAACAAAAGTATTGTAACTGCACTGTATAGGGAACCATCGGACGAAGATTTTGTAGCCGACTGGAATCAGACCAAAAACAGAGGTTTCCACACGGTCGGTACTACCGAAAAAGCCGTGCAGTTAAAAAACAGCATCAAAGCCTGTGTTTATGAAGAGCAGACCGTAGCGGTAGAAACCAGTGTAAAATTGAGACTCTTGGAACCGGCGAAAATCGGAAATCTTACTATTCCGAAAGGAACAGTAATCATTGCTAAAGGGAAATTTCAAACCGGAAGGCTACAGCTCAAAGTAACATCGGTAGAACACATCGGAATGATTATACCCGTCGACCTGACCATTTACGACCTTGACGGACAGCAGGGACTATACGTTCCTTATTCACAAGAGTTGAATGCCTTATCTGAAATGGCAGCCAACATGAGCCAGACCTCGGGCAGCAGCCTGATGCTGACACAGTCAGCAGGTCAGCAGGTCGCTGCAGATCTAAGCCGTGGTGTCGTTCAAGGCATCTCGGGCTACTTTTCCAAAAAAGCAAGAACACCTAAAGTAACACTTAAAGCAGGACATGAAATGTTTCTGGTTTCTAAAAACTAATCACCATAAAAAAATATATAAATGAACATACACAATAATTTTTTTAAAACACTCCTTTTAATAATTATAACAGCTATTACAGCTCATGCACAAGACAGGATCGCTAAACTTTCCTTTGGTAAGATCGATCCATATTTTCTGGAAGTAACCTACGATAAAACATCCCATCTGATTTTTCCACAACCGATCCGTTATGTTGATCTTGGAAGTGATTATCTGATTGCAAGCAAGGCAGAAGATGCTTCAAATGTACTCCGGTTAAAAGCAGCAATTAAGGATTTTGAAGATGAAACTAATATTTCCGTGATTACGGAAGATGGAAGTTTTTACAGTTTTGACGTATTGTACAATCATTATCCCGAATCTATGACCTACGATATTCAGACAATGAATAATGAGGTCGAGAGGCAAAATAACCAGATCCTTTTTGAAGAATACGGTAACAGTTCCCCGGCACTAATCCAGCTGCTTTTGCAAACCATCTACAAAGAAAATAAGCGCATCGTAAAACACATCGCTTCGAAGAGTTTCGGGATCCAATTTAGTTTGAAAGGTCTTTACATCCATAACGGTAAGTATTATTTCCATACCGAACTAAAGAATGAGACCAACATTCCCTTTGAAATTGATTTCATCAACTTTAAAATTCTTGATAAGAAGATAGCCAAACGAACCGTAGTTCAGGAAAAATCAATTATTCCGCTTCGCAACTACAATTCTTTAGTTGAAATCTGCGGTACATCTTCAGAACGTGAAGTTTTCCTTTTAGACCAGTTTACCATAACCGATGACAAACTGCTGCTTATTGAAATTTTCGAAAAAAACGGAGGAAGGCATCAGACATTGCGTATAGAAAATTCAGATCTGGTAAAAGCACGACTGATAAGTGATCTTCATGTTAAGTTTTAACTTATAAATATAGTACTATGAAAAACTATGTATATATCATAATCGTCCTATTCTGCAATATTATCACTGCACAAGCACAACGTATGCTGCCAAAACAGAAAGGCTTAGAAACAAGCACAGGAATTATTGCAGATGGTAAGATAGGAACCGATTACTACATTAATGTTGCAATGACTATAAACGGTAAAAAAGGAAACTATCAGTTGTGGGCGGTGGAATACAGTAGGAAAGAAAATGATTATAAGCACATCCAGATTCCTGCAGAAACCTTTACAGCGGAAGTTGGATATAGTTTTCTGCTGATTTCCGATGCAGGAAAGAACACTTCGCTAAACTTTGGAATTACCGGTATTGCAGGATATGAAAGCATCAATCGTGGTAAAGCACTATTGTTTGACGGCGCAAAATTGTTAACTGAAGACAACTTTATTTATGGTGTTGGCGGAAGGATTACTATTGAGACATATCTGTCAGACAGGATAATACTGTTGTTACAGGCACGAACCAAAATTCTATGGGGCACCGATTTACAACAAATCAGACCATCCGCAGGAATTGGTTTAAGGTTTAACTTTTAAAAATCATTATATGAAAATGCTTTATAAAAAATGTGGACTGCAGCTACAAGCAGCTGCTTTTATCGTACTTATGCTGATGGCATCGGTAGTGAATATTTCTTGTTCCAATGAAGAACCTGAAATACAGCAGGACTTCCCCTTTGAGGTAAAAGTAATGCCCGTACCTAAAGATCTTTCAAACGGTCAGACTGTTGAAATAAGGATTACTATACAGCCAAGCGGTTCGTACAAGGATACACGATATTACGTCCGTTACTTTCACTTTGACGGGGCCGGCTCGCTACAATATTACGATGACCCGCCGTATATTCCAAACGATATGCATCCGATACCTAAGAAGGAATTCAGATTGTATTACACCTCAAAATCTGATGTCTCACAATCTTTTGAGGTTTGGATTTCTGATAATTTCGGAAATGAGAAGAATCTCAAGTTTCAGTTTAAAAGTATAGAGTGATTCTTTTGTTTAAATCTTCTGTTTAGATAAAAAACTGACCTAAATTAATTTAGGTCAGTTTTACTATAACAATCAACTACACATCTCTTAGTTAAATAATCAAAATTATTTAGTTTTGTGATACACCTTAAATTCATCTTTTTGCTTAGAAAAACTAGAAATCATACCTTTATCCTGAAGAATTTGAAGAAATCGTCGATTGACTTCTGTCACAGGAAATTTTGGTCTTTTAGACGTATCATTAATCTTTAAATAATCATCTTCAAGTGAAGATATAAAAGATCTTAAAAATAGCTTATCAGCTACCTTTCTTGCTACCAAAAGCTTAATTCTATCGTAACTTGAAGACTTTTTAGAGAGCAAGGTAGCATCTAATAAACTCTCAGAAATTATAAACTCTTCATGCTTATTGCTTAATTCAACTACTTTCATTAAACTGTTGGGGTTCGATGTTATTAAAGATTCATCAAAATGTTCTAAAATTTTAACTTTGTGCGACACTACAATATTTTCCGATGCAAGCAAACGTTCAATATCTTCCGAATCAAGCTCCAATTCGTCTATAACTTTAACCATATATGCTGGCAGTCTTTCAAATAAATTAAGATGTAGGGGATTAAATTCTTCCTTCAAATAATCAAAATTTACCTTTAAAGGAGAAATTACTAGTGTATTGATTAAAATCTCAACTTGTTTGTAAGAATGGCTTGAAAGATCAAGTTCTTTAAACCAAGTTGAAATCGATTTTGCTATTTTTTTAAACACTTCATCAGAAAATGAAATTGTAAGCGCTAATTTCTTACTTAGGGCTGAATAATCTTCCTTATAATCACCTTCTGAGGGGATTTTTGTTTGGCTAATGATATCCGCATTATCTTCACCATTTAAGAAAGAAATAACTTCGGCAGAAATCTCCTGACTATTTTTCAGAAAATCATATCGCAAATTGTCCCAACTTGCTAAAACCTTATTATGCTTGAACAATAATTTGATAACATCTTTATTCCTTATATTCGCTAAACTGATAATTTTTTTATTCATATTAGCAATAATTTTTTCTTTCCACTCTATTATCAAAGTAGAATTGTTAAGAAGTAGTATAACAGTTTCTTCTTCATCAGCAATATTTTTATCAAGCACTAAAAATATTGCCTGAACATATAAATTAATGTTTTTATCAACGTAGCTAGTTAACTCACTGCTTTCTGAGTTTAGGATGGAAGAATAATTCTTTGTTTCAAATATATGCTGATCATATTTCCCATACTGTCTCATCATTTTCTTTACAATGGTTGGATTGATTTCATAATGTTCATTAATAAATATATACTTTAATGTTTCTGAATTTGTTGCCGAGATGTCAAGATCGTGAAATTTTATATTTAATATTTTCAGCAAATCACGCATTTTATTCTGATCTGAAATAACTTCAGGAAACAGCGGATCATTAGCAATTTTCTTAGTCATATCATAGTGTTGGGAAAGTTTAAGAATTTCCGAATTATCTAAGTGTATAATGAGCCATTGAAAAATCTGTTTTTTTTGAGACTCATCTATTTCTGGAAGATTCTCAAAAAAACACCATATGTTAGGCCATGCGCTACTTAGCATTTTGATAAATCGCTTGAGATAATGTGTGCGTTTGAGGTATTCAGTAATGAATTTGATAGATATATCGGATTCATCTTTTAAGACGTCAATCAGGCGCTTCAAACGTTCTTCTTGTACGGCTGGATTTTTAAATAGTTGGTCTACCAGATCAAAATTTAAAACCAAATGCGTATGAAACGTCAATGGACTAATTTTACTCAGAACTCTTTCAGTCTTCTGAAGCTTGTAGTCCATGTCTAATATTCTTCCATTTTTAAGGTTAAGCATAAATTGATAATCTGTTCTGCTGATATCTCCATCATGGAATAATGAAATGTAATCTATATAGTCCTCAGCAATATAACCGTTCCGAACCAAAATGTCTTCAAGAGCGATTTCCTCACCTGGATGTATCTGCACAGCATTCTGTTGCATGATTTGTGCAATTGGCAAGTTTCTAAGCAGCTCCTTTTCTTTTTCAATTTCCTGAATTTTGCTACGAAATATTTTAGCTTTGTTAGTTTTAAGATTTTCAATTTCTTCAACACGTTGACGATATGTCTTATTTTTATCAACAAGATTTTCTAACTCTTCAAAATTAATACCAACCGCTCTGGAATGAATTTGTTCCTGATAATTACGATTAACATAATATTGATACTCCAGCTCATCATTTTCAAGATGTTCGAAATTTTCATCTCTGATCAAATTCTCTGTTTTTATCTCATTACCTTCAAATAAGAAGTTTTTCAAATTTTTTAACTTAGGAAAAAGGCAAGCTAGGTATAACAACCGTAATTCATTTACATTAACGATGTATAAATCATCTAATCTCTTAATCTCAGATTTTATATCAGATATTTTTTTATTTAGTTTAGCCGTTCTTGATTCAATTTCAATCCTCTTACTGTAAATCAAATCATAGATCTTTCCAGAATTACCACTAAGTAGTACGAATTGCTGTGGCTGTATGTTTTTATAGGTAATAATTGCAAACAATTTATCTTGGGTAAGATTCTGATCCAGTAATTTTTTATAAAGATAGAATTCATTGGTAATATTATGTAGCAACCGCATGTCATCTATATAATATGAAAGATCCTCAATTAATTCATCCGAAAGTTGGTATTGAAACTCGTTACGTTTAGCCATCAGTATTTTAGCACTATTAGAACTGTTTATGATTGGAATCACCGGAATAATAAAGTCAAAAAACTTAGTCCTCTCCTTATCAGTAAACATCTCGTCCCGTACTGCGTAAATAAAAACAATATCTTTACGTTTGGTTTTATTAGAAGTATTCAAAAGCAGGTTAATCTCACGTAGCTTAGTAAATATTTCGGTCTGTTTGAACCTATCCAAATCTTCAATTACCACTACATTATAAGGTCGTACACTGAAAAAATACAAAATTTCATCTATATGATGGTTTAAAATAGATTTGTTTTGATTTACTCCAATACCGATTTCTGCATTCTGAAAATTTAGTTTTTGGAGAGTTACGGATCTGATAACTCTGATAGAACTAAAAATAATACCAAAAAAGCCAAGTAAAATTACGACAACCGATAAGTAATGAATCCAAGTTAAAACAGCTCCCTCTATTTTCAGGTCTCTAAAAATACTTGGAATAAACTCAGGCTTGAGATAAACATATACACTAATTATGAATAGACTATAAATAAAGCTGTAACCTAACAGCTGCCAGAACCCGAATGAGCGTATCTTTTTAAACCTTGAATCAGGAATTTTATCATCATTTTCATGGTAAAATATTTGCTGTAAAATACTGGTTTCAATAAGTCTCAACAATTGATTTTTTTCGCTGAATACAGCGTTTGCCGAATCCTGTAAATCTATTGATGGTTCTTGGGGTTCTATGCTTTCTTCTTTGAATGTAGCAAGAGAAATAAAAAGAAATTTTAAGTCTTTTCCCATATAATTTTTATGATAGGTTTTTAATATGGTACTTTTTCCAGATCCGTAGGGACCTGTGAGTGCTATATTCTTAATATCTTTTATAGACCTGTTTTTTAAAGCCCAATCTAGGGCATCTGAATAATGCTGATTATCGGATGAATTACCGATTGGAGAAAGTGCAGAATACTTCAATTCTGAATTGCTGAAACCAATAATTTTTCTTTCCAGTCTTCTGAGTTTCTTGATCAAAACTAATATCTGCTTACGCAAACAATTTTTGAACCACGTTTTCATAATTTAGCATTTTAACTACAAATATAATTAACTAAAAAACAATTATGTTAAATAAAACAATATCTTTAACTCAATACTAAATTTTAGCATTATCTCATTACATCTTTGATGTTGTATTGTTCATTGATTTTGCGTCTTGGCAGTCCAATTTCATGTTCCTGCGGATAAGGTTTGCGCTGGGTCATGGAAACATCTTCCTTTATCTGGCGATGTACATCGTATTCGCGCTGTTTGTCGTGGGAGTACCGCGGATCAGGGATGAACGGCATTTTTGCCATCTTAAGCACCGTGATGGTAGGAAAGTGGTAATCTACTTCTACCCTGCCCAGCAACAGGTAACAGCCCCCGCCTTGAAAAGGATATTGTTCCAAGCCGTCCGGGAAATGTGCCGTATCGAAATAGTTACCTTCCGCATCGATCCAGGTTCCGAAATACATAGCACCCCGTTTGGTTGGTACGTGTTTGCGAGAAATAAGGTATGCCAGCATCTTTACTTCGCATTTGTGATAATGTATCAGATGCTTTGCCATTACCTCACCCCTGTGTTTTGTCTGCAGTAGATCAAAAGGCGTACAGGATACCGTAAAACCGATCAGCTCAATTTCATCAAAAGCATCTTCAAAACGAGACCTTGACAACTCCGGCAATTTAAACTCTTTGACCGGTTCCTCCAACAGCATCAAGTTGCGGTTTTCCGGTTTGAAGTTTACCAACAGCAACCGTGCCTGTACCAGCAGTTCGTTTTTATTCTTTCCCGTAAAACGGAATGCTCCGATAAAGATGAGTATCTGTACTGCTTCGATACCTATGGGAATGCGGCGAATAAAATCTTCAAGGGAACGAAAGACTCCATTTTTTCTACGTTCATAAGGTATATTTTCTGCCAGCTTTGCTTCCAGACTCTGTAGATGCATAAAACCCAAGTATACATCGGTACCGTATATGTTGGTCTGGTATTCGCTGTGGTTAACGCACGGGTTTAAAACCGTTGCACCCGACATGCGTGCTTCGTGCACGTACACCTCGGTACGGTAAAAACCGCCCATATTGTTGATGACCGCCACCATGAATTCCAAAGGATAGTAGACCTTAAGATACAAACTCTGATAACTTTCAACGGCGTAGGAAGCCGAATGCGCCTTGCAGAACGAATAACCTGCAAAAGACTCAATCTGCCGGTACACCTCACGGCTCAATGCTTCACTATGCCCTTTTGACGTGCAGGAAGCAAAGAAATTATCTTTTAGCTTCTTCAATGCGGCAAGCGAACGTCCTTTACCGCTCATTGCCCTGCGAAGGATATCGCCCTCTGCAGCGGATAATCCGCCGAAGTTCATGGCTATCATAATAACTTCTTTCTTATACACCATGATGCCATAGGTATCGACCAGATGCTGCTGAAATACCTCGTGCAATACGTCGA
>Ga0079224_100006176_pt1 | contig 15838 bp, 13 predicted proteins | sample Stecom2015_FD_80414 | JGI IMG/M metagenome (GOLD analysis project Ga0079224, IMG submission 80414) | Agricultural soil microbial communities from Utah to study Nitrogen management - Steer compost 2015 | ecosystem: Environmental > Terrestrial > Soil > Agricultural land | place: USA: Utah...
GACGATCACCTCACCATGCGGCCCGAATTCACTGCCGGCATGGTGCGCGCCACCATCGAACACAACCTGCTCTACGAGCGTCCGCAGCGCGTGTACTGCATGGGCCCGGTCTTTCGCCATGAGCGCCCGCAACGCGGCCGCTATCGCCAGTTCCACCAGATCGACGTCGAGGCCCTGGGCTTTGCCGGCCCCGATATCGATGCCGAACTCATCGTGATGCTGGCACGGCTCTGGAAGCGTCTGGGACTGACCGACATCCGCCTCGAGCTGAACTCGCTCGGGCAGGCCGATGAGCGTGCCGCGCATCGCGACGCGCTGATCGCCCATCTGGAAAAGAACATCGACGTGCTCGACGAAGAAGCGCGCCGTCGCATGCACACCAATCCGCTGCGCGTGCTCGACACCAAGAATCCCGCCATGCAGCAGATGGCGAACGAGGCGCCCCGGCTTTTCGACTTCCTGGGTGAAGCGTCGCGCGCGCATTTCGAAGGCGTGTGCGCACGCCTGCGCGATGCAGGTATCGAATACACCCTGAACCCGCGTCTGGTGCGGGGGCTCGACTACTACAACCTCACCGTGTTCGAGTGGGTGACCGACCGCCTCGGTGCCCAGGGAACCGTCTGCGGCGGTGGCCGCTACGACGGCCTGCTCGAGCTATTGGGGGGCAAGCCGGCACCGGCCGTGGGCTTTGCCATCGGCATGGAGCGCCTGCTCGACCTTTGGCAGCAGGCCGGGCAATCGGCCGAGCGGCCCGAATGCGACGTTTACGTCGTGCACCAGGGTGAGGCCGAGCAACGCCGGGCGGCGCTGCTGGCAGAAAGCCTGCGCGATGCCGGGTATCGGGTGCTGGTTCACGCCGGTTCGTCGAGCTTCAAATCGCAGTTCAAGCGCGCTGACGCGAGCGGTGCGGCGGTGGCACTCATCATCGGGCCCGACGAACTCGCGGCCGGAAACGCGGCCGTCAAATGGTTGCGTCAGCAGGAAGGCGATACCCGCCCGCAGCAGGAAACGCTGCCCTTTGACGCAATCGCGCAGACACTCAAGACGAGGATGTAAATGGCATACGATCTGGAAGAACAGGAAAAACTTGACGCCATACGGGCATGGTGGGAACGCCACGGCACCCTCGTCGCCGTACTGGTGTTTGCGATCGTCGCCTCCATCGTCGGCTGGCGCGGCTGGCAGTGGTACCAGGGGCACAAGGCCACTCAGGCCATGGGGTACTTCGAGGCCCTGCAATCGGCGGCGCAACAGGAAGGCGAAGAGTCGGTGGCCCGCATTCAGGCGGCCAGCGCCACGCTGCGCGACTCCTTCCCCAAATCGGGCTATACGCCGCGCGCCGTGCTGGTGGCCGCCACGGCGCTGGCCGAACGCGGCCAGCTCGACGCCGCGCGCGATCAACTCCAATGGCTGGTGCAGAACGGCAACGATCCTGCGCTGGTGGCGCTGGCGCGGCTACGGCTTGCCGGTGTGCTGCTCGAACAACAGCAGTACGACCAGGCATTGGCGCAACTGGCCAATGCGCCAGCAAGCTTCGAGGCGCTGTACGCCGACCGCCGTGGCGATATCCTGCATGCACAGGGTAAGATCGATGAAGCGCGCGCCGAGTGGCAGCGCGCGGTAGAAGCATTCGGTGCCGACCCAATCGCACAAATCGTACAACTCAAGATTGACGCCCTTGCCGGAGCCTGATCCTCATGCAGCCAGCCGTGTCCCGTCGCTTTCTTCGCGCTTCGTTCATGGCGCTCAGCCTGCTTTCGCTGAGCGCGTGCTCCATGTTTTCGAGCAGCGATACCCGCTACGATCCTGTCGAGCTCACCCAATATGAAGCCGAAGTCGCGGCCGCAGTGCGCTGGTCAGCACCCATAGGCAGCGGCGGCGGTTATGGCTTTGCGCCTGCGGTGGTGGGCGAGGCCGTGTTTGCGGCAACGCCCAATGCGGTGGCCAAGGTCGATCTCGCCTCGGGCCGCGTGTTGTGGCGCGCCACGCCCGACCTCACGCTTTCGGCCGGGGCAGGGTCCGACGGCAACACGACTGCGGTGGCGGCCAGCGACGGCACGGTCATTGCGTTTGATTCGGCGGGTGCCGAAAAATGGCGCGCACGCGCCACCAGTGCCGTCATGATTCCGCCCGCGGTGGGTCATGACGTGGTGGTGGTGCGCAGTACCGATTACCGTATCCAGGCATTCGACGCCGAAACGGGCGAGCCGCGCTGGGAGGTGCAGCGCCCGGGGCCGGCGCTGGCGCTCAAGACCAGCATGCAGATGCTCATTACCGAGGGGCTCGTCATTTCGGGCCTTCCCAACGGGCGGCTCATTGCCATTAACGCCATGAACGGCGCCGTGCAATGGGAAGCACCCGTATCGATCTCGCGGGGTGCAACCGATCTGGAACGCATCAACGACGTCGTGGGGGCGCCCCAGGTGGTGGGCCCGCTGCTGTGCGGCGTAACCTATCAGGGGCGCATGACCTGCTTCGACATTACCCAGGGCGGGCGTCCGGCCTGGGACATTCCGTTTTCCAGCCACACGGGCATGACCCACGATGATCGTCACGCCTATGCGGCCACGCAACGCGACGTCGTGCAGGCGGTCTCGCTCATGAACGGTGAACAGGTCTGGAGCCAGAATGCATTGCGCAACCGTCGTCTGGCCACCCCCGCCGTGGTGCCCGCTGCTGTGGCGGTGGGCGACTTCGAAGGCTACGTGCATTTTCTGGCGCGCAGCGACGGCCGTCTGCTCGGACGTCTGAACGTGGGCGGCGGTGCAGTACTGTCGCCCCTGGTGGGCACGGCCGCTGGTGTGCTGGTGCAGACCGGCAATGGCAACCTCGTACTGGTTGGTGTGAATTGAGCACGTCCCGTTTCAAACCGGTTGTAGCGCTGGTCGGCCGAGCCAACGTCGGCAAATCCACCCTGTTCAACCGCATTACCCGATCGCGTGCCGCCCTGGTGGCCGACTTCGCGGGGCTCACACGTGATCGTCACTACGGCGAGGGCCGTATTGGCCGCCACCCGTTCATTGCAGTCGACACGGGCGGGTTCGAGCCGGTTGCCAAAGACGGCATTCTGCGTGAAATGGCCCGCCAGACCGAACAGGCCATCGCAGAAGCCGACGTCGTCATCTTTCTGGTCGACGCACGCGCCGGTGTGAACGCTCACGATCACGAGATCGCACAGTTGCTGCGCCGTTCAGGGCAGCGCGTGATACTGGCGGTGAACAAGGCCGAAGGCATGCGTCATGCGGCTGCGCTCGCAGAGTTTCACGAACTGGGGCTGGGCGAACCCCGACCCATTTCGGCCTCGCACGGCGACGGGGTGGTCGACCTGATCGAAGACGCGTTGTCGTTTCTCGACGAGGCCGATGACGATGACCTGGCGGCCGTGCAGGCCGACGAGCCCGAGTTTCCCGAAGACATCGACCCCGATACGATCGACCTCGATGCGGAAGACGACGAGACTGAAGCGCAACCCGAACAGCCGCGTCACCGTCTCAAGCTAGCCATCGTGGGGCGCCCGAACGTGGGCAAGTCCACCCTCATCAACGCGCTCATCGGCGAAGAACGCGTCATTGCGTTTGACATGCCCGGTACGACGCGCGATGCAATCGAGATCGATTTCGAACGTGACGGCAAGGCATACACGCTGATCGATACCGCCGGCCTGCGCCGCCGCGGCAAGGTGTTCGAAACCATCGAAAAGTTTTCGGTCATCAAGACCCTGCAGGCCATCGAGGCCTGCAACGTGGTCCTGCTCATGGTCGATGCGCAGGCCGAAATCTCGGATCAGGACGCACACATTGCCGGGTTCATCGTGGAATCGGGCCGTGCGCTGGTCGTGGCCATCAACAAATGGGACGGACTCGATGCCGAGCGGCGCGAGTGGATCCGCCGTGAGTTCGACCGCAAGCTGCGCTTTCTGTCGTTTGCGCGGGTGCATACCATTTCCGCGCTCAAGGGGCAGGGGCTCAAGGCCGTAATGAAATCGGTCGATGAAGCCCACGCCGCGGCGTATCGCAAGCTTTCCACGCCCAAGCTGACCCGCACGCTGCATGCGGCGGTTGAACAACAGCCGCCGCCGCGCAAGGGAATTTTCCGCCCCAAGATGCGCTACGCGCACCAGGGTGGGCAGAACCCGCCGCTGATCGTGATACACGGCAGCGGCCTCGACGCCGTTCCCGATTCGTATCGCCGCTATCTCGAATCAAGATTTCGCAGCGTGTTCAAGCTGGAAGGCACGCCGCTGCGCATTGAGTTCAAGTCGTCGCACAACCCCTACGTTCAAGGAAAGTCGTGAGCAGGTTCTGGAGTGACCACGTCGCCGGTCTGACGCCTTACACCCCGGGCGAGCAGCCCAAGATCGAGCGTTTGCTGAAGCTCAATACCAACGAACACCCGTATGGGCCTTCGCCGCGTGCACTCGAAGCGATTCGTCGGGGTGCAAACGACGCACTGCGCCTGTATCCCGACAATGAGTCCACTGCACTGCGCGAAGCCGTGGCCGGCTTTTACGGGGTCAAGCCGGCCCAGGTCATGCCGGGCAACGGCTCCGATGAAGTGCTGGCACACGTTTTCAACGCGCTTTTTCGGCATGCCGGTCGGCCGTTGTTGATGCCCGACATCACCTACAGCTTCTACAAGACGTATTGCAAGCTGTTCGACATCCCGGCCAGGCTGATTCCGCTTGCCGACGATTTTTCGATCCGGCCCGACGACTACCTGAATCACGACGAGCCGCCGGCGGGCATCATTTTCGCGAACCCCAACGCGCCCACGGGCATCGCGCTGGGGCTCGACGACATCGAATGCATCGCCCGTGGCAACCCCGATATTGCGATGGTGGTCGATGAGGCGTATGTCGATTTCGGTGCCGACAGCGCAATCGCGCTGCTCGATCGGTGTCCCAACATCGTGGTCATTCATACGCTTTCCAAGTCGAGGGCCCTTGCGGGCATGCGTGTGGGCTACAGCGTGGCGTCGGTCGAGATCACCGAAGGCATACTTCGGGTGAAAGACAGTTTCAACTCGTACCCGCTCGATCGGCTGGCGATCGCTGCGGCGGTGGCGGCCATCGAAGACCGCGAGTACTTCCACGACAGTCTCAAGAAGGTGACCGATGCGCGCGAAGCTCTGACGCAACAACTTGAAAGCATGGGTTTTGAAGTGCTTCCTTCGCGCACCAACTTCGTCTTTGCACGGCATCCCGAGTTCGATGCGGCAACGTTGGCACGAGGGTTGCGGGAACAAGGCATTCTGGTGCGTCATTTCGCCGCGCCGCGTATCGACCAGTTCCTGCGCATAACGGTCGGAACACCTGAAGATTGCGACCGCCTTTGTAATGCCTTGTCTGAACAAATACTGAAAACTGATTAAAATGCTCGTATTACGGGTCTCTGCGGCGTGCGGAATAAGGGAAAACCCTGTAAAGTAGGCGTTTCGCCATTTTTTCCTATAACAACACAACAGGAGCCTAGCCAATGAGCAATAAAGGGCAAACATTACAAGATCCGTTTCTCAACGCGTTGCGCAAGGACCACGTGCCCGTCTCCATCTACCTTGTAAACGGCATCAAGTTGCAAGGTCAGGTCGAATCGTTCGACCAGTATGTCGTACTGCTTCGCAATACCGTCACTCAAATGGTTTACAAGCACGCCATTTCCACGGTCGTGCCGTCGCGTCCGGTCAATTTTCAGGCGGATGGCGCCTCTGAATAAGCGCGCCCCCCAGCTTTACCTCGCTCGTTTCGCGCCCGCCGCATGTCATGTGGCGGGCCTTTTGTCTGTGCGATAGCCCATGCGTGCGCTGATCATCACCGTCGACATGGGCGAGCCCGACTACGAGGCGCACGCCGAAGAGTTTCACATGCTGGCCGAAGGGGCGGGCGCGCAAATCGTGGAGACCCTCAAGGTGCGCAGGGCGCGCCCCGATGCGGCGCACTTCATCGGTTCCGGCAAGGTCGAGGAAGCGGCGCTGCTGGTGCAGGCTACGCAGCCCGAAGTCATACTTGTCGATCAGGCCCTTTCACCTGCGCAGCAGCGCAACCTCGAACGCGCCCTGAAGGTAAGGGTGGTCGACCGCGTATCGCTCATTCTTGATATTTTTGCGCTACGTGCAAAAAGCCATGAGGGCAAGCTGCAGGTCGAGCTTGCACAGCTGCAGCATCTGTCGACCCGCTTGACCCGCATGTGGACTCACCTGGAGCGTCAGCAGGGTGGTATCGGCATTCGCGGTCCGGGGGAGTCACAGCTGGAGCTCGACCGCCGCATGATCGGTGCCAAGGTCAAGGTGCTGCGCGAGCGCCTCGCTCGCGTGCAGCGCCAGCGTGCCACGCAGCGGCGCTCACGCGCGCGGGGCAAAACCTTTTCGGTGTCACTGGTGGGCTATACCAACGCCGGCAAGTCCACGCTCTTCAATGCCCTGACCCGGGCAGGTGCCTATGCGGCGGATCAGCTGTTTGCCACGCTCGACACGACCACCCGGCGCATCTGGATCGAAGGGGCAGGGCAGGTCGTGGTGTCAGATACCGTGGGTTTCATTCGCGACCTGCCGCCTACGCTGATCGCAGCGTTCCGGGCCACGCTTGAAGAAACGGTGCATGCCGACCTTCTGCTGCACGTCGTCGATGCGGCCAGTCCGCAGCGCGACGAACAGATCATGGAAGTCGACAAGGTTCTGGAAGACATCGGTGCAGACAAGATCCCTCGCATTCTCGTCTATAACAAAATCGATTTGGCCGGTTACGAGCCCCGGGTCGAACGGGACGAACATGGTACGATTGCACGAGTTTTTGTAAGCGCGCTTACGCGCTCTGGTTTGGAGGGTCTGCGAGGGGCGGTCGCCGAATCAGCTCAAATCGCGGGAAACAATGCGTTCAATGTCGAAAATATTCAACCTGAATGACCCCGGTTGGGGTCGGGGCGGCCGCAACGATGACGGCCGCAACGATGACGACGCATCGCGCCGTCCTCGTAACAACGAAGCGCCGCCCGACCTCGACGAAGTCTGGCGCGACTTCAACAACCGCATCAGTTCGTTGTTCGGTGGCAAGCGCGGCCGCGGCGGGCCGCGCACGCCCCGTACGGGCGGCGGCATGCCCTCGTTGCCATCGGGTTCGCCCAAGCTGCTGGGTGTTCTGGCGCTCATCGCGGTCATCATCTGGGGCCTCAGCGGGTTCATGATCGTTCAGGAAGGCCAGGTTGCCGTGGTCACGCGCTTTGGCAAGTACACGAAAACCATGCCGCCGGGCCTGCAGTGGCGCATGCCGTACCCCATCGAGCAGCACCAGATGGTGAACATTGCGCAGTTGCGTACGTTCGAAGTGGGCTTTCGCGGAAGCGCCCGTAACAAGGTCCTGCCCGAATCCCTCATGCTGACCACCGACGAAAATATTGTCGACGTGCAGTACGTGGTTCAGTATCGTCTGAACCCCGATGGCGCGCCCGATTATCTCTTTCGTACGGCGATGCCCGACGAATCGGTGCGCCAGGCGGCCGAAACCGCCATGCGCGAAATCGTCGGCCGCAAGACCATGGACTTCGTGCTGTATGAAGGCCGTACCGAGGTGGCGTCCGAAGTGCACACGCTCGCCCAAAGCATTCTCGACCGCTACCACACCGGCATACAGATCAGCACCGTGGCCATTCAGAACGTGCAGCCGCCCGAGCAGGTGCAGGCGGCGTTCGACGACGCCGTGAAGGCGGGTCAGGATCGCGAACGGCAGATCAACGAAGGCAACGCGTACGCCAACCAGGTGCTGCCCCAGGCACAAGGCCAGGTTGCCCGCATGCTGCAAGATGCCGAAGGTTATCGCGCCAAGGTGGTGGGCGACGCCGAGGGTGACACCGCACGCTTCACCAGCGTGGAGCGCGAGTTTGCCCGCGCACCGGAAGTCACGCGCCAGCGCATGTATCTGGCCACCATGCAGCAGATTCTCGAGTCCTCGGCCAAGGTCATGGTCGATGCCGATTCCAGCAACAACATGCTGTATCTGCCGCTCGACAAGATCATGAGCCAGGCAGCGCGCGACTATCGTCCGGGTGGCACCCCGGGCAGTGCCGCGCCCGAAGCCGCGGCGGGTGCCGCAGGCGCGGCGGCGGCCAACCGTCAGGCGCCGGCCCCGTCCAGCTCAGTACCTGCTGGCAGCACCGCGGCACGCGGCGCGCAGCTGGCCAACCCCTATTCCCGCTAGGAGCACAAAGATGCAACGTATGTTCCCTGCACTGGTGGGCCTGCTCATCGTTCTTGCCGTACTGTCATCGTGCATGTTCGTCGTGCGTGAACGCGATGCCGTGCTGGTGTTCGCCCTGGGCGAAGTGCGCAAGACCATTGTCGAGCCGGGGCTTTATTTCAAGCTGCCACCGCCCTTCGAAACGGTCACGCGCCTTGACAAGCGGTTGCAGACCATCGAAACCAATGACCCCGAGCGCATTCAGACGGCCGAAAAGAAGAACCTTCTGATCGACTCGTTCGTGAAATGGCGCATCGATGATCCGCGTCTGTTCTACGTCACGTTCGGCTCAAACGATCGCGCCGCGGTCGAGCGCCTGCAGGCGCAGATTCGCGACGCCCTGAACGCTTCGGTCAACGTGCGTACCGTCAAGGCGGTGGTCTCCACCGAACGCGACACCATCATGCGCGAAATTCTCAGCAACGTTCAGGGCCGCGCGCGGCCGCTGGGCGTTGAAATCGTCGATGTGCGCCTGCGTCGCATCGAGTTCGCCCCCGAGATTTCCGAATCCGTCTACCGGCGCATGGAAGCCGAGCGCAAGCAGGAAGCCAACCGGCTGCGCGCCTCCGGGGCGGCCGATGGCGAGCGCATCCGCGCGCAGGCCGATCGCCAGCGCCAGGAAATGCTTGCGGAAGCGTATGCTCAGGCGCAGGCGATCATGGGTGAAGGCGAAGGGGTCGCGGCGCGCATTTATGCCGAGGCCTACGGCAAGAATCCACAGTTCTACGACTTCTACCGCAGCCTCGAGGCCTATCGCTCCGCCTTTGGCGGGCAGGGCGATACACTCGTGATCAGCCCCAAGTCCGACTTCTTCAAGTTCTGGAACGAGGCGCAGGGCGGGCAGGCGGCTTCGGGGCGTGAGCCTCAGCCGATGCCTCAGTAACAGGCCGTACAGCGGCCCGGTGCATGTGCCGGGCCCTGCGGCTTGTATTGTCCGTTTGCGCTGCGCGCTGCATGGTTTACAATAGCGTGTAAGTTTCGATTACTTTTCCGCGAGCGACTTGGCGGGCTTACGCCCCAAGTCGCTTTTTGTTTGGCATTCACTCCCCGAGTGGACTCACACACGACCCATGATGACCAAGTGGTTGCTGCCGGAAAGCCTGGCGGACATCCTTCCCGCAGAGGCGCGCCGCATCGAAGAATTGCGCCGCAAGCTGCTCGACCTGTATCGCGTATACGGCTTCGAGCTGGTAATGCCGCCATTGGTGGAATATCTCGAATCCCTGCTCACGGGCCACGGCCACGACCTGTCGCTGCGTACCAATAAGTTGGTCGACCAGCTCTCTGGCCGCACGCTTGGGGTGCGGGCCGACATGACGCCGCAGGTGGCGCGTATCGACGCCCATCTTCTGAATCGCGAAGGGGTTACGCGCCTGTGCTATTGCGGGTCGGTGCTGCACGCCAAGCCCATGGGCCTGCTTTCCGATCGCGAACTGCTGCAGATCGGCGCTGAGATCTTTGGTCATGCGGGTGTCGAGGCCGACATCCAGGTCATCGAGCTTGCGCTGGAAAGTGTATGTCTTGCGGGTGTGGAACATGCGCGGCTCGATCTCAATCATCCGGGCGTCTCGCGCGCCATCATCGAAGCCGATCCGGCCCTCGCCCGTAACGCGGAAGACGTTGCCGATCTACTTTCAACGAAAGACGTCACCGGCCTGCGTGCGTTCGCCAGCGAAACACCGTTGCAAGCCGGCAGCCTCGATGCGCTCATCGCGCTCACGCAACTGTACGGCGGGGGCGAAGTGCTGCAGCGCGCGCGTGAAGTCTTGCCGCAACTGCCGCAGGTCGGGCAGGCACTGGCCGATCTCGAGCAGCTTGCCGGCTTTCTTTCCGATTATGAAGTCAGTTTCGATTTCGCCGACGTGCGATCGGGCTATGGGTATCACTCGGGCATCGTCTTCGCGATCTATGCCGACGGCTGGCACGACACCTTGGTGCGTGGCGGCCGTTACGACGGCGTGGGCACGGCGTTTGGCCGCGCCCGCCCGGCTACCGGTTTCAGTCTAGACTTGCGTGCGCTTGCCGGCGGGCTCGCACCTGCCGAACCCGCCAAGGCAGTGCGTGCGCCGTGGGGCTGCGATCCAGCCCTTTCGGCGGCGCTGCGTGCGCTGCGCGCGCAGGGCATCATCGTGGTACAGGTGCTTCCAGGCCAGCAACAAAGCCTCGACGAGTTCGTGTTCGATCGCGAACTGGTATGCGAGCAGGGGCAATGGAAGGTGAGGGCGATTCAGTAGCGTGCGGATGTCTGCTGCTTTATCGTAAGGGTTTTCATATTGCTGGCCTGTCCGCGTGCAGCCGGCGCATCGTTATCATCAGATGAAATGAGCAAGAATATCGTGGTTATCGGCACCCAGTGGGGTGACGAGGGCAAAGGCAAGATCGTCGACTGGCTTGCCGAGTCGGCACAGGGCGTGGTGCGCTTTCAGGGCGGCCACAATGCCGGGCACACGCTGTGGATCAACGGCGTCAAGACCATCCTGCGGCTGATACCGTCGGGCATCATGCACAGCCATGTCACCTGCTATATCGGCAATGGCGTGGTGCTCTCGCCCGAGGCCCTGTTCAAGGAAATCGGCGAACTCGAACAGGCGGGTCTCGATGTGCGTTCACGCCTGCGCGTGTCGGCTGCGTGCCCGCTCATTCTGCCTTACCACATTGCGCTCGATCAGGCGCGCGAGGCGCGCAAGGGCGACGGCAAGATCGGCACCACCGGTCGGGGTATCGGCCCGGCATACGAAGACAAGGTCGCGCGCCGGGCGTTGCGGGTGCAAGATCTTTACGATTGCGCCGTGTTCGAGGCCAAACTCGAAGAGGCGCTCGACTATCACAACTTCGTGCTGACTCAGTATCTGGACGCAGAGCCGGTGGCGGCCAGCCAGGTACGTGACACGGTCATGGCCATAGCCCCCGAACTCAAGGGCATGGTTGCCGACGTCTCGCACGAACTCAGCAAGGCTTCCAAGGCGGGTGCGCGGTTGCTGTTCGAAGGGGCGCAGGGCGCGTTGCTCGACATCGACCATGGCACGTACCCGTTCGTCACCAGCAGCAATTGCGTGGCTGGTGCGGCGGCCGCCGGGGCAGGGGTGGGCCCGCAGATGCTCGATTACGTTCTGGGCATCGCAAAGGCTTACACCACCCGTGTCGGCTCGGGGCCATTCCCCACCGAACTGCACGACGACATCGGTGCGCGCCTGGCCGAAGTGGGCAAGGAATTCGGCTCCGTCACGGGCCGCCCGCGCCGCTGCGGCTGGTTCGACGGCGCGGCCATGAAGCGCTCGGTGGCCATCAACGGCATAAACGGCCTGTGCATCACCAAACTCGATGTGCTCGACGGCCTGGAGACCCTGCGCATCGGCGTGGGCTACCGCTACAAGGGTGAATTCCTCGACGTGCTGCCGTATGGCGCCGACGCCGTTGCCGAAGCCGAGCCGGTCTTCGAAGAACTGCCGGGCTGGAGCGACTCCACGGCTGGCATCACGGAATACGACAAGCTGCCCGTCAACGCCCGCCGTTACCTCGAGCGCATCGCCGAAGTCTGCGACGTGGCCATCGACATGATCTCCACGGGCCCCGACCGTATGGAAACCATCATGCTGAACCAGTCTTTCAAGGTGTGAATCAAGGAACCGCGAAAAATGAGCCTGCCTGCCAATACGGATCGTGATCACTGGGTATCCTGGGATCAATACCACGAACTCATCGAACGCCTGGCGCTGATCGTGCACGAGTCGGGCTGGAAATTCGACAAGATACTCTGCCTGGCACGCGGCGGCGTTCGGGTGGGCGACGTCCTTTCGCGCATCTTTGACGTACCCCTGGGCATTCTGGCTACCAGCAGTTATCGTGAAGCGGCCGGTACGGTGCAGGGTCAGCTCGATATCGCGCAGTTCATCACCATTACGCGCGGCACCATCGACGGCAAAGTGTTGCTGGTTGACGACATGGTCGATACCGGCCTCACGTTCAGCCGGGTGCGCGATCACCTCGTGCACCAGTGCCCGGCTATTGAAGAGCTCCGTACTGCCGTGCTGTGGTGGAAGGGGCATTCGCAGGCCATTCCCGATTACTACGTCGAGAAACTGCCTACCAACCCCTGGATTCACCAGCCGTTTGAAGATTACGACAGCATCCGTCCGCATCAGCTCGAATCATGGCTGCGCAAGGGCACGCGCTAGACTCTGCCGCGTTCCTGTATACTAATTGACTTGCCCAAATGCGGCGGGGTATGATTTATAGTTATCCCGTTTGTGTCTTTTATTTAATCTACAAGGCCAGGAATACATGCCTATCGTTCGTCTTAAGGAAAACGAGCCCTTTGAGGCCGCGCTTCGCCGCTTCAAGCGCACTATCGAAAAAAACGGTCTCTTGACCGAACTGCGTTCGCGCGAATACTACGAAAAGCCTACGGCAGAGCGCAAGCGCAAGCATGCAGCCGCCGTCAAGCGCCACTACAAGCGCATCCGCAGCCAACAACTGCCCCCGCGTCTGTATTGATTGATACCCGAATCCTTCATACAGGATCTCCTCGCTCGAGTCGACGTCGTTGACGTCGTCGGGCGATACGTACAGCTGCGCAAGGGCGGTGCCAACCTGCTTGGCCTCTGCCCTTTTCACAACGAAAAAACGCCGTCATTCACGGTAAGCCCCACCAAGCAGTTCTATCATTGCTTTGGCTGCGGCGCTCACGGCACGGCCATCACCTTCCTTATCGAACACACCGGGGCCAGCTTCCCCGAAGCCGTGCGCACATTGGCGGCATCGGTGGGCCTGACGGTGCCGGAAGCTCCTCGCACACCGCGCCAGCGTCAGCTCGACAAACAGCGTAAACAGGAAGTCACGCAGCACGAGCAGGTGCTCGAGACGGCGCAACGCCATTATGTCGCGCGCCTCAAGTCATCGCCGCGTGCAATCGACTACCTCAAGGGCCGGGGCCTCAGTGGCGAAATTGCCGCGCGCTTCGGCCTGGGCTGGTCGGGCGAAGACCGTCGCGGTCTGGCCACCGTGTTTCCCGATTACGAAGACCCCATGCTGGTCGAGTGCGGGTTGGTGATCGAGGCCGAAGACGGGCGCCGTTACGACCGCTTCCGTGAACGCATCATGTTTCCCATCCGTAATGCGCGGGGGAAGCTGATCGGTTTTGGCGGGCGCATCATCGGCAAGGGTGAGCCCAAGTATCTGAACTCGCCCGAAACACCGCTGTTTTCGAAGGGGCGTGAGCTCTACGGCCTGTGGGAATCGCGGGCCGGGATCCGCAGTGAAGGCTGCGTGCTGGTGGTCGAAGGCTACATGGATGTGGTCGGGTTGGCGCAGCACGGCCTGTGCAATGCCGTGGCCACGCTCGGCACGGCCACCACACCCGAGCACGTGCAGAAGCTGCTGCGGGCCAGCAACAAGGTGATCTTCAGCTACGACGGCGATGCGGCCGGGCGCCGTGCTGCGTGGCGCGCACTGCAGGCGTGCCTGCCGCTCATGCGTGACGACGTTTCGGTGCGATTTCTGTTTCTGCCTGCCGAGCACGACCCGGATTCCTACATCGCTGCGTACGGTGACAAGGCGTTTCGAGCGGCACTGGACGATGCAGTGTCGCTGTCGCGCTTCATGCTCGACGAACTGGCCGCCCGGCATCGGCTCGATGAAGCCGAAGGGCGCGCGGCGTGTGTGCATGAGGCCGCGCCGCTGCTGGCAACCTTGCCGCAGAATGCCTATCGCCTGCAGCTCGAGCGTGAGTTCGCGCGCCAGGTGCTGCTTACGCCCGAGGAGCTGGGCGGTTTGCTGGAACAGGCGCGTGCTGCGGCGGGAGCGCGCGAGGCGGCAATGGCGCTGCGTGCCGACTCGCGTCGGCCGGGTGCGGCAGCCGCACCCGCAGCACCGTCAACGGCGGGGCGCATGCTCGCGAGGGAAGCCTCGCGGCATGGCGCATCGGCGAGTGCGGCTACGCCCGAACCACCTTTTGACGACACACCCTGGTTCGATTCGCAAGACGAGGGTATGCCGCTTGCCGACACCCATATGCCATCTGCTGCCGGGTTTGGCGCGCAGCATAGAGGCGCTCGGCGCGGTGCAAGTACGCGCCACAGCGTTACGCCCATGGCGAAGCAGCTGTTACGATTGTTGATAGCACACCCGGGGCTGGTGGCCGGGCTGGGAGACCAACAGCTTGAAATACTCGAGCGAGGCCCCCATTTGAAACTTGTACGCGATCTGATCGCGCTTGCCGCATCCAGCGGCGCCCGCCACGCCGGGGCGCTGTTGCAGGCGGCGGAACCTGGCTCGGATCTTGAGCAGGTGCTGTCGGGGCTCGGGCCACAGGTGCTGGCCGAGGAAGACCTGCCTGACCCGCAGGCCGAATGGAATGACGCCCTCAGACGCATCGAGCTCGATCTGATCAAGGCTGAACAGGCCGCCCTTGCGCAAAGCGGCCTGAAAGACGTTGCTCAGCAGCAGCGTTATCAGGATTTGAGCCGCCGCAGGCTTCAATTGGAAGCGGGTGGTTCGCGTAAAGTGTTGTAAAATGGAATGTTTCGCGGCGCATGCGCTTCTTGTGCCCCGGCGAATCTTCCTTCCTACCGAAGCAACGAGTGGTGGCCTCGTGCCCTTCCAGTGTATCTGCGTCTACGGAAAGCGACTATGACCAAAGAGACCCGTGTTTCCCCCAAAGCGGCTGAAGAGGCCGTCAAGCAAACCAAAACTGTAGCCGCGACCGGCGATGCCGACTCGCTCTCAGTGAAGGTGGGGGAAAGCGTCGAGGGCGGCGCGGCGGCAAAGACAGCCGCCAAGAAAACCGCTGCGAAGAAGGCTGCAAGCAAGACCGTGGCGAAGAAAGCTGCCGCGAAGAGGACTGCGGCCAAGAAAACTGCTGCCAAAAAGACGGCAGCCAAGAAAACCGCTGCCAAGAAAACGGCGGCCAAGGCGGAAGGCGAAACCGCTCCCAAGGCACGCGCCTCGAAATCGACCGGCCGGCGCCCGGGTCGCCCCGCCAAGAATGCCGGTGCCGATACCGATGACTTCATCGATGACGACAACGGCGAAGGCGAGGTCATTCCCGAGCTCAAGCCGCTGCCCAAGCGCGGCAGCAAGCGCGCCAAGGGCGAGAAAGACGCCCCGGCCCGCAGCCAGCTCACGCCCGAGGAACAGGAGGCCCGCCGCAACCGTCTCAAGGTGCTCATCAAGCTGGGCAAAGACCGCGGCTACCTCACTTATGGCGAAATCAACGACCATCTTCCTGATGACCTGGTCGATGCCGAGGCGATCGACGGCATCATCAGCACGTTCAGCGACATGGGCATTTCGGTGTACGACCAGGCGCCCGATGTCGATACGCTGCTGATGAGCGACGCCACGCCGGTGTCGGCCAGCGACGACGACGTCGAAGACGAAGCCGAGGCCGCGCTCACCACCGTCGATTCCGATTTCGGCCGCACCACCGACCCGGTGCGCATGTATATGCGCGAAATGGGTACGGTCGAGCTGTTGACCCGCGAGGGCGAAATCGAGATCGCGAAGCGTATCGAAGACGGCCTCAAGCACATGGTCATGGCCATTGCCGCATGCCCCACCACCATTCAGGAAATCCTCGAGCACGCCGACAAGGTGCGCGAGGGCACCATGAAGATC
>Ga0079224_100006177_pt1 | contig 15837 bp, 10 predicted proteins | sample Stecom2015_FD_80414 | JGI IMG/M metagenome (GOLD analysis project Ga0079224, IMG submission 80414) | Agricultural soil microbial communities from Utah to study Nitrogen management - Steer compost 2015 | ecosystem: Environmental > Terrestrial > Soil > Agricultural land | place: USA: Utah...
AACCCGTTTCGGAAATTGATTCCCTGTTGTCCGATGTGACCCAGGACAGTCTGGAAATGGATCTTATGTCCAATCCCTTGTTGAGCAAGTTGATTCCGGCCAATCCCGGAACCCATGCCATTGCCAGGGCATTGGTGTCGGATACGGCGGCCATAGGGGAATATTTGAGGATGCCCGAGATCAAGAGGTTGTTGCCCAATGACGTACAGTTCACCAAATTTCTTTGGGAACGGCCTTCCCAAGATATTGATATCGTCGATCTGTACGCCCTGAAATCGAACCGCGAAGGGGTTCCCAGGATAAGTGGGGACGTGGTCTCGGATGCACAGGATACTTTCGATCAGTACAACAAACCGGCAGTGAGCATGACCATGACCACCCGAGGGGCCAAAGAATGGGAAGAACTCACTGGGGATGCATACAACAACCAGACCGGGATAGCCATCGTACTTGACAATAAGGTATATACTGCCCCAGGGGTTTCCACAGGACCCATTTCAGGGGGTCGTTCCGAGATCACGGGAACTTTTACCGTAAACGAGACCAAGGATATTGCCAACGTACTGCGGGCCGGAAAACTGCCAGCCTCAGCGGAAATCATACAATCGGAGGTTGTTGGCCCTTCCCTGGGACAAGAGGCCATTGACAGCGGCTTCCTATCCTTTGTGATCGCCTTCATCTTTGTTTTGGTCTGGATGGTCGTCTATTACGGAAGGGCAGGATTCTATGCCGATGTTGCTTTGGCGTTCAACGTACTTCTTATTTTTGGGGTCCTTACCAGTTTGGGAGCGGTCCTAACCCTCCCCGGTATTGCCGGTATCGTCCTGACCATAGGGATGTCCGTGGATGCCAACGTATTGATCTATGAGAGGATCAAGGAAGAATTGGCCAAGGGCAAGAGCATGGTCCAGTCCGTTCAGGACGGTTTTGGCAATGCTCTTTCCTCAATATTGGATGCCAATATCACCACCGGTCTGACAGCGGTCATACTCTTTGTGTTTGGGTCCGGCCCCATCAAGGGATTTGCGACCACCCTGATGATCGGGATCATCACTTCCCTGTTCACCGCCATTTTCATTACCCGACTGTATATAGATCACCATACGACGGTCAAGGGCAAACGTTTAAAGTTTACCACGGCCCTTACCAAGAACCTGTTCACGAACCTGCAATTTGATTTCCTTTCCAAGAGGAAGATCGCCTATGTCGTTTCGGGAATTTTGATCCTTATTGGAGTGGTTTCATTGTTTACCACCGGATTGCAGCAAGGGGTCGATTTCATTGGGGGTCGAAGCTACCAGATTCGTTTTGCCAAAGCGGTGAACCCCTCAGAAATGGGCGTCGATCTCACAGCGGAGTTCGGCAACGGAACCAATGTAAAAACCTTTGGGGATGCCAACCAGGTCAAGGTCACCACGCCCTATCGGGTGGATGAGGAAGGTGTCGAGGTCGATACCGAGATCCAGACCAAGCTCTATGAGGCCCTTCAAAAATACCTTCCGGATGGAAGCACATTTGAGGATTTTAGGGTTGGTTCTTCCAATAGTGATATTGGAATCATGCAGGCCGTAAAGGTGGGGCCCACCATTGCGGATGACATCAAGAAGAATGCCCTCCTGGCCATTTTAGGTTCCTTGGCGGTGATATTCCTATACATACTGTTTAGATTTAAAAGATGGCAGTTTTCCCTGGGTGCCGTTTTGGCCCTCTTCCATGATGTGTTGATGGTGCTGGGCATATTTTCAGTATTTGGGAAAGCCATGCCCTTCAATATGGAAGTGGATCAATCATTCATTGCGGCCATACTCACGGTAATTGGATATTCCATCAATGATACGGTAGTTGTATTTGACCGTATTAGGGAAGTGATCGGGATAAAAGGCTTCAGTAGGCCCAGGGAAACTATCAACATTGCCCTGAACAGTACCTTGAGCCGTACCTTGACCACCTCCCTGACCACCTTGATCGTATTGTTGGCCATCTTTGTCTTTGGAGGGGAGAGTCTTCGCGGCTTTATGTTTGCCATGATCATTGGTATAGTCGTGGGTACCTATTCAACCCTGTTCATTGCAACCCCGATCATGTACGATACATTGAAAAAGGGAGCTCAGAAGGCAGTTGTGGCCTGAATTGGAAAAAAATAAATTAGCATTCAAACGGGGATCGTTCCAATTTGGGCGATCCCTTTTTTTTGCTCAACTATTTTTGATTGCCTTGCCTAAAGAACCGTTTTTGCCCGGTTCCAAAATATAGTGCATCCGGGCACGCAGACCGGGTTCTTTTCTATGGGAAACAAAGATGATGGCCGTGTTGCTTTCCTCCGCAATTTTATTGACCAGGGCGATCAATAGGGAAGCACTGGAATCGTCTAGCCCGGCGGTGGGCTCATCCAAGATGAGCAAGGGAGGGTGTTTTACCATGGCCCGGGCCAACATGACCAATCGTTTTGCCCCGGGGGATAGTTCCCTAAAATACATTTCACTTTGCTTGTACAGGCCCAGGAGTCGCAACCAGTCCTGTGCCAATTTCCGTTCCGTATCACTGGGGACGACATACAGGCCTATGGAGTCGTGCAGGCCCGAGATGACCATATGTTCCAAAGTATGGTAACCCCTGAATCCATCGGTGATCGCCGGGGCGAAGTATCCGATTTTTTTCTTCAGGTCCCAGACGCTCTCCCCACTTCCTTTTTTATGTCCGAACAGGTACAACCTTTGGCCATATCCTTTATGACTGTCCCCTGTGATCATGGAAAGTAGGGTGGATTTTCCACTTCCATTGGGACCTATCAACTGCCAAAATTCACCTGTCCTTACCTCCCAATGGATCTGCTCCAAGACCCTTCTTCCCTCAAAACTTACCGATACCCCATCGAAATGGATCAAGGCACCAGCAGGTCTTTCTTCGGCATGGATTGCAAGGGGCAGGGTCCCTGTGAAGGAAGAATTGGGATTCCCCCTGTCCTTTCCGAGTTCCTCGCCTGAGGCGTAGGGATTCAAACGATTGCCCTGAAGGTGGAAGAATCCATTGGTGCCCGGCAGCATATCTTCCAGTCTGCTTATAAACTGAACCAAGACTTTGGACGACCCAATAGTGTTGAGTTTGCTCCTCAGTGTGGATTGGGTTTCCTGGTCCAGATTGTCGAAGGGATTTACCAAAATCAGAAAATCGGGGTTCTTTTGTAGAATGTGGTCCAACAGGGCCTTCTTCTGTTCTCCACTGCTCATGGTCCTCAGGGCCTGTTTCCTTCCCTTGGTCAGGATTTTGATGTCATGTCGTTCTTCCTCCTCCATATAACGTTCGATTTCCGAACGGGAAAAGAGAAGTCCCTTCAAATTTTTCAAGTCTTCCAGTCCGACAACGGGTCCATTGGACAATAAAGCATCCACGACTGCCTTAGTATTGGAACCGTTGTCCGTCAATATGGCGTAGTTTTTGGGTCGATCCATGGCAACAAAAAAATGTTGGTTTAAGACAGGTCCCGCATCACCCGAAAGGTATGGACGGGATTGTCCTTATAAGCGGTGTGCCTTTCCAAATGCATGCCCTTCCATAGCCGGGAGGACCGGGAATCCAGGCAAAGGGCCAACCGCATTGATTCAAGGTCCATTAAAGGATAATTGGACATTTTAGATTCTTGTATAGGAAATGCGGTCCCCCACGGCCAATCCCAGGCGATCGGACAGCCCTGCATTGATTTCAAGTACGTATTTAATGGGAAATATGGAGGACAGCCCATTTTCATCAAAGGGCTTTGCATTCTTTTGAAAGCTGACGATATTCAGATTCTCATCGATAAAAATGATATCCAGGGAGAACTCGGTATTTTTCATATAGAACGAATGCACGGTCACATCCGGGAAGATGAACAGCATGCCCTGGGACTCTTCCATGGAAGCGCGGTACATCAATCCGGTCTGGGTCTCATAGGGGGTTTCCGCCAATTCCACTTCAAAACTGGCCTTGATCTGTTCGGTTTTGGGATCTATTACGGAAAGCTCCCCTTCCTTGGAAAAGGTGATGGATTCCGTTTGAATGGCATTTTTGGGCTCCGTTTTGCACGAAACCAATACAAGCACAAGGATAAAGGGAAAGTTTTTGATGAATTTCATGTTCAATCCTTTATGATTATCGGGGTCCTCCGGTACATGAAGTAAAAACCGACAGCGATCATGGGCAGGCTGAGCCATTGCCCGGTGGACAGCAACCCCAGGCTATCCTCAAACCCCCCTTGGCTTTTCTTGAAGAACTCCACAAAAAACCTCACTACGAACAAAAGCACCATGAACAGGCCGAAGAGGTAACCGGGTTTATCTTTTTTGTCCGATTTCCAATACAGGGAATACAAAAACATAAATACAAACAGATAACAGATGGCCTCATACAATTGTGCTGGATGTCTGTAGGGTATGGTCTGAAGGATCCCTGCAAATTCCGGATTGTGTTCCAAGGCCTTATAGGCCGCATTTTCTGTGGTCTCCTTGGTGATGGCCATGGCCTTATAGGCCGGCATATCATCCGAGTCCCTGATAAATCGGGTGGCCAGAAAATGGGATTTATGGACCACCTTCCCATTGATTTCAGAATTGAAAAAGTTCCCGAACCGTACAAAACAGGCCCCAAGGGCAGCGGGGATGACCAAGCGGTCCAGCATCCACAGCATCCTGATGTCCTCCCATTTCCTACAGAACAGCCAAACCCCGATAATGGCGGCAATGGTCGCCCCGTGGCTTGCCAGACCGGTGAAGCCTGTAAATTCATATCCGTTGATGAGGCCGAAAAGGCTGCTGTTCACATTTTCCCGTATCGGAAGGAGGATTTCAATCAGATGATCCTTGTAATAGTCCCAATCGTAAAAGAAGACGTGACCCAATCGGGCCCCGAGCATTATGGATACCACGGTATAGATAAAGAGGGAATCCAATTTCTCCATGGATTTGTTCTCCTTCACGAATATCCTTTTCATCAGGAACCAACCCACAACAAAGGCCGCGATCCATAGGAGGTTGTAATACTTTATTTGTATAAAACCCAATTTGAAGAGGGTCCCGTCCGGGTTCCAGTTGATTCCTAGGAAATACATCAAAATAAATTTTGGACTAATATAACTACTTTGGACGGTTGGACGGTCCGTTTATTTGATTTTTGGCCCGTCAATTTCCAATGACGGGCCCATTATGGCCAATAACACAACAATCGGAGGGATTAGGGAACGGGGTCATATCCCTTGCCTCCCCAGGGATGGCAGCTAAAAATCCGTTTGATGGAGAGCCACCCTCCCTTGAGAAGTCCGTGTTTGTTCAGGGCCTCCAGGGTATATTGGGAACAGCTGGGACTGTAGCGGCAGGTTGCCGGCAATATGGGTGAAATCAGCAGTTGGTAGATCCGAACCAGGAAAACGAAGGGTGCGATAAGTACTTTTTTCCATTTCATACCGGGCTTGGATCAGGGGTTCATTTTAGGCTATAGCTGGTGCCGTCCTTATTGTCCTTGAGTTGGATCCCCAAGGCAATGAGCCTGTCCCTGATCTTGTCCGAGGTGGTAAAATCCTTATCGGCCCGGGCATCGTTCCTGAGTTGAATCAAGAGTTCCATCACCCCTCCCAGGACATTTGACTCCTCCCGATCGGGAAGCTGTACTTCCAACCCCAAGACCTCGTGGACCATGGCATTGAAAACGGCCCGCAGTTGGTCCCGATCCTCCCGGTCGATCCCTTGATGCCCTTCCTTGATCAAATTGATCTGCTTGACGGCGTCAAAGAGGTGGGCTATGAGGATGGGGGTATTGAAATCATCGTTCATGGCATCATAGCATTTTTGCTTCCATGCCGAGACATCGAAATCGGATCCTTCCCCCGTCTCGAGCCGATCAATGGACCCCATGGCCTCCATCAATCTGTTGTATCCCTTCTCCGAGGCCAACAGGGCCTCGTCGCTCAGATCCAAAATACTGGTATAATGGGCCTGCATCATAAAGAAACGTACCACCGCCGGGCTATAGGCCTTGCTCAGGATGTTGTTCCCCCCATTGAAAATCTCCGAGGGATAGATGTTGTTTCCAGTGGACTTCGACATCTTTTTCCCATTGAGGGTAAGCATATTGGCATGAAGCCAATAGTTGACCGGGGATTTGCCGGTACTGGCTTCCGCCTGGGCTATTTCACATTCGTGATGGGGGAATTTCAAATCCATTCCCCCTCCGTGTATGTCGAAGGTCTCCCCCAAATATTTGCTGCTCATCGCGGTGCATTCGAGATGCCAGCCCGGAAACCCGTCCCCCCAAGGGGAGGGCCAACGCATGATGTGTTGGGGCTCGGCTTTCTTCCAAAGGGCAAAATCCTGGGGATTTTTTTTCTCGTCCTGTGCTGTGAGCTCACGGGTATTGGCGATCATGTCCTCCAATTTCCTGCCGCTCAATTTCCCATAATCGTGGTCCCGATCAAATTTGATGACATCGAAATAGACCGAACCGTTGACTTCATAGGCCAGCCCCTTTTCCAGGATGACCTTGATGATCTCGATCTGCTCTATGATATGTCCCGTGGCGGTGGGTTCAATGCTCGGGGGCAATAGATTGAATTTTTGCAGCGTATTGTGAAAGTCCACGGTATAGCGCTGCACCACTTCCATGGGTTCTATCTGTTCCAATTTTGCCTTTTTGGCGATCTTGTCCTCCCCCGAATCGGCATCGTTTTCCAAGTGGCCTGCATCGGTGATGTTGCGGACGTAGCGTACCTTATACCCCAAATGCTTGAAATACCGAAAGATCATGTCGAAGGAGATGAAAGTTCGGCAATTGCCCAAATGTACATTGCTGTATACCGTGGGACCACAGACATACATTCCGATATGCCCTTCGTTTATGGGCTTAAAAAGTTCCTTTTTGCCTGATAGCGAATTGTGTATCCTAAGGTTTTGGTCCTTGTAAAGTTGCATTTAATAGAATGGGATTAAAATTCGGTATCTAGGTTGATATAATCCAAAAACTCCCTTCGAACGGCCTCATCCTTGAACCTGCCCCCGTATTCCGAGGTGACGGTGCTGCTTTCAATGTCCCTTATCCCCCTTGAATTGACACAGAGGTGCTTTGCATCGATCACACAGGCCACGTCCTCGGTGCCCAAAACTTTTTGGAGCTCCCGTACGATCTGTATGTTCAGCCGTTCTTGGACCTGTGGCCTTTTGGCATAGTAGTCCACCACGCGGTTCATTTTTGATAGGCCGACCACGGTCCCATTGGATATATAGGCGATATGGGCCCTGCCCACAATGGGCAACAAATGGTGTTCGCAGGTGGAATAGAGCACTATGTTCTTCTCCACCAACATTTCCCCATATTTGTATGTGTTCTCAAAGGTGGAGGATTCCGGCTTTCGTTTTGGGTGCAGACCCCCGAACAATTCCTTGACATACATTTTTGCCACCCTTTTTGGGGTTCCATTGAGGCTGTCATCACTGAGATCGAGTCCAAGGGTAAGCATAATTTCCCGGACATTCTTTTGTATCCGTTCCACTTTTTCCTCATCGCTGAGCTCGAAGGCGTCTTCCCTTAAGGGGGTCCGTGCCGAGGAAGTAAAGTGGTCGTTTCCCATATCGTCATGCTGTTCTTCCAATGTCTGTTCCAATTTCATGCCTGTTACTTCAAGATAGCAAAGATATACATTAATGGATGATTTAACATCCGTTAAAGGGGGTTTGGCAACATAAATTATTGTTCGGTACAATGCCGTGGTATTTTTATACATTCCAAACCCACAGTCCTTTATGATATCCCAAATCATAAAAATTGCAATGGTTTTCTTTTTTTGCACCTTGGCCCATGCGCAGGTTTCCCCCGAATGCGGCCAGGCGATTCCCATTTGTGGCAATACCCCGGTCAATGGGGGGACCCATGGTTTTGGCATGGACGATTTCAACGGACAGGCTGCCAGTGGCTGTCTGGAGCGGACCTCCACCGGTTCCATTGAATCCAATTCCGCTTGGTACCGTTTCAGGACAGGGGCTTCCGGCCAATTGGGCTTCAATATTGGACACGACCCAGGGGAAGACTGGGATTTTGCCCTGTACAGGGCCGAGGATTGCGGGCAATTGGGGGAGCCACTGCGGTGCAATTTTTTTGACAATCGGGAGCAGGCGAGTTTTATGGGGGTGGGGGAAGATCCCAGTGGAAATGGGGATTCCCTTCTTTTCGAACCTTGGTTGGAGGTCAATGCAGGGGAGGATTACATTCTTATGATCAACAATTTCAGCAATGTGAATTCAGGATTTTCCATACAGTTTACAGGATCCATTTGGGAAACGAACCCCTTGGATGCCCTGGACTGCTCCATAATCGATAACCTTCTCGGTGCTCCTGTGGCCGCTTGTGGGAACGGGCCCGTGATTTTGGACGGAACCTCTGCCGGTGCCCTGGGCTACCAATGGTATCGGGATATCGGTGCCGGTTTCCAATTGATCCCCGGGGAGGTCTCCTCCACCTATGCCGCAACGGATTCTGGATTGTATCGGGTGCTGGTCGATTTCGGCGGCACCAACCTGGTCAGTGATGTCCAAGTGGCCTTTAATGAGGTTCCGATTGCCGAACCCTTGTCCGATGAGGCATTTTGCCTGGGATCGCCCCAATATTTTAATCTTGCCGCCAAGGATCTGGAGGCCTTGGGTTCCCAGGACCCCGAGGATTTCATGGTCAGTTACCACCTTTCCCAAAGTGATGCCCAAACAGGGGTCCGGGCTTTGCAGAAACTCCATCTGCCCGGTCCCGGGCAACAGACCCTGTTTGTACGTGTCTCATCATTGGCAAACCCCAACTGCCATGATGCTTCCCAAAGCTTCGTGCTCGATGCCGTGGAGGCCCCTGAGTTGGATATTCCCCAGGATGTGGCCCTATGTGGGGCCGTGGGCAGTGTTGAAATTGGGGAGCTTATGCCCGATTCCCGCTATGATTACCAATGGGACAATGGAGAACATACCCCCAGTATCACGGTCTTTCAGGAAGGGGAATATACCCTAAGGGTGACCCATTCATCCAGTGGCATTTCCTGTACTACCAGCCGTACGGTCCGTGTTACCAACTCTGTGGTACCGGAAATCTCCACGATTGACATTGAGGATATGCGGGCCAACAACCGGGTCACCATCCATACCCGGACCCCTGGGGAATTCGAGTTCAACATGGACGGAAGTGACTTTCAGGCGGACAATGTCTTTTCGGGGGTGGCCCCGGGAGTACATACGGTGGGATTGCGCGACCCCTATGGTTGTGGGGAAGTCTGGGAGGAAATCGTAGTGGTCGGGTTTCCCTCAATTTTTTCACCCAACGGGGATGTATTGAACGAAACATGGCAATTGGATGGCCTTTCGACCCTGAACGCTCCCATTGTGACCATCTATGACCGCTATGGTAAATTGATCAAACAAATGGACCAAAATGACCCGGGATGGGACGGGAGCTACAACGGCATGCCCTTGCCTTCCACGGATTATTGGTTCAAGCTCTCCTATATGGACGGGGATGGGAACCGTACCTATGCCAAATTTCTTCAATCCCATTTTTCCCTCAGGCGGTAGGCCATGGGTCAATTTCATCGATTAAATGCCTCTTTTTTGGGATGATCTTATACTAAAAGTGCTCCTAGGCGAGTTATAAGGAACATAGAACAATCCATAGCCCCAAGATTCTATGAGAGCCCTATCACTGGTATTTTGCTGTATCGCATTATTTCCAATGGCATTGGACGCCCAGAACTCCCCCGACTGTAGATCGGCCATTCCCATTTGTGCGGACGTACCCATCATGGGGACCACCGATGGGGGAGGGGATATCGAGGATTTCGATCCAGAGGCAATCACCCAGACGGGTTGCTTGGAAAAGGGGAGCGTGAGTTCGGCAAACATTGAGAACAATACGGGATGGTATGTCTTCCGCGCAGGGACCACGGGACAGATCGGCTTTGATATCATGGCCGTCCCAGTGAACTCTGGACCGCTTACCGCGGAATGGGATTTTGCGGTCTATGGACCCTTTGATGAAACCTCGGGGGAAAATTTTTGCACCCTGGTCGGAAGTGGCACGGCCCAGCCCATCCGTTGCAATTACGAATACAACGATACCGGCTTTACGGGAATCGGCATCAACCCGATCAGTGGGAGGGAGGGCGCCCCCTTTGTCAAGGGGAGCCAGAATACCTACGATGAGTGGCTCAACGTTACGGCAGGGGAAATCTATTACCTCTTTATCAACAACTACAACACCAATTTTGACGAGGATCCCGAATCCTTTATCCTGACCTTTACGGGAAGCTCGGTGGATGCCGATCGGGACTCGGCCCTGGACTGTACCCTCAGGGACCAATTCCTGGGCCTGGACATTGTGGCCTGTGAAGGGGATCCCGATGTGGTGCTCTCGGCCTTGAATTCCCCGGCCGGCCCCAATATTGATAGTGTGACCTGGGAATGGGATGCCGATGATGACGGCACCTATGAAACGGTATTGACCCCGGTGGTGGACACCGAGCTGACCGTATCCAGTCCTAATTCAGGGCGCTATCGGGTGACCATAACCCACCCATTCGGCAATCCCATTACGGATGACATATTGATTACCTTTTACGGGCCCCCCGAATTGGATGAGGTCGTGATTTTGGACGATCTGGCACATAGCGACCAGAGCGATCCCTATGTGGTCGAAATTGTCCCCCTGGGCAACGGAAACTATGAATATGCCCTAAATGGAGGGGAATATCAGGACAGTCCCATCTTTGCTGACGTCCCACCTGGGCTGAACCAGGTGGTGATCAACGACACCAACGGTTGCGGTACCTCCCAGTCCTATGAGTTTTTGGTGGTGGGCTATCCCAAGTTCTTTACCCCCAACGGGGATGGGGTCCACGACCTGTGGAACGTTTATGGCATTGAAATGCTCACGGAACCCGTGGTCCACATTTTTGACCGTTACGGCAAATTGTTGAAACAATTGGACCCCAATTTGGGATGGGACGGAACCTATAACGGAAGGGACCTTCCCTCTTCGGACTATTGGTTCCGATTGGAATATGGACGGGACGATCAAGGGGTCTTGGTGGCCCGTTCCGTGAGAAGGCACTTTTCCCTGGTGCGATAAAAAAAAGGCCGGGAGCTGCCCGACCTTGTATCCATAGCTTAACTTTCTTAGAATCTCATTGTGTACCCAAGGGAGACCGTGCTGTTCACCCTATTGACCAAGGCGGAGTTATCGATTCCACTGTCAAAAAGGTAGGTGTTGATGTCCTGTTCGCTGCGGCCGTAGGCCAGGTCCAACCGACTGCCCCCAAAATCAAAACCGATACCGGCCGAATAGCCGTTGAGGTCGCCTATGAAATCTCCTTCCTCAAAGGGACTTCCCTCATGCCGGTAACCGGCCCTAAGGCTGAAGCGCCCAATTCTATATTCCCCTCCCAATCTATAGGAGTGCACCGTGCCCAGGGTATTTGCAATAAAATCATTTTCAGCTGCAAAGTTGGGGTCCGAATCCGGTCCCAACTCGGCTTTTGACATATCCTGTTGTGCGTAATCGAGGCTGATCAGACCCTGTTGACCAAAGACCAGGGCCAGACTTCCCGTCAATTTCCCGGGGGTCTTGATCTTGTAGTCCTCATAGAGGTTCACGATCCCAAAATTGATGTACTCGATATCCGGCACGGCCAAATCGGAATTGATCCGTTGGGCGGTATCGTCCTTAAGGGCGTACCAGGTCGGGGACTGGTAGCTGACCCCCACGCGTACCATATCGCTGAGTCTTCCAATGGCCCCAAGGTTGAAGGAGAACCCGTTCCCCTCGGTATGAAGGAAATTGTCAAACCGGGTAGACTGGATCGGGGAGGTCGCATCATAGCCATCCTCATCGAAATAGGTTAGCCTGTCATAGACCAAACTGTGCAGGTTCAGGGTGGCCCCCAGATAGAGGAAATCCTCGTACTGGCTGGCGAAGTTCAGGCTGAACTTGCTGTTATAACCCGTGGTATGCCGTGAATAACGTTGGTTCACATTGTCGTATATGGAATTTGAGAAATAGGAGGTGTTCTGGTCATCGTCCACGGTGGGCTCGATGATTCCTGCCTGGAATCCCAAAAAGGCCTGTTGTGGTCCGAAACCCATATTGGCCCCGATATCGAGATAGGCCTCCTCAATGAATTCACCTTCCTGGGTCCTTAGGGGTCCCAGAGGCTCCCCTTGGGCGAAGTTCAGGAAATAATCGTCAATTCCAGAGGAGGAATTGCCCCTGGCCACAAATTCATTGTCGAAATTTTGGACCAGGTCATAATTAAAGGCCACTGCCAAGGTTTTCCAAGGGCTGTCGGTGGCCTTGAACACAAAGACCCCGCCGATCTGGTTCATTTCCAAGGAATTTTCCTTGGTGTTCAAAAGGCTTCCCCCATAGAGCACATCATTGTTGCTGTGGTAGTTGGAACCGGTCAGGCCAATTTCGCTGTAATTGAATACGGCCGATCCGGCGGGATTGACGTTCAGGGCGGAGAGATCGCCACCCAGGGCGCCAAAGGCCCCGCCCATGGCCTGGAACCTCGCGGTTCCCTGTAGGTTTTCAGTGCTGTAACGCAGCACATCGTCTATGGTCTGCGCACTCGCATAAGTGCACACCAATATCATTATGAAAGTTGGGATTCTTTTCATCGTCATGGATTTAGATTGTGATGGGATCGGAACAAATCAATTTCCACCTCGACCGGAACGGGATGAACCTGAAGATCGACTTGCGGCACCGGAGCTTCTACTGCTGCCACCGGACCTTTGGATGGTACCCGAACTCCTACTGCTGCTGGAAGGTCTGCTGTACCCACTGCTCCTTGGGACGGTCGTTCCCTGGGATTGGTAGGTCCGGCTGCTTCTGGAACTTCTATAGGCCGGAGAGGATTGCCTAGTACGGGCACCCGAATTGTAATATCCGTTGTCGCTCCTTTTGGTTGGAGTTGTCCCATAGGAACGTGAGGTCCTGGAAGTTCCACTCTGAGGACTGTATCGGGTGCTCCTGCTGCTGCGGTAATCCATGTTCCGATCCGCGGCATCCGCACTTATCGCCCTTCTGGCGGTACTGCCCTCGCCATAGGTCCCACGGCTCCTGCTCGCCAGGGTGCCACCGTTGGCATTTGTCCGTACCCGGTAGGTACCGTTGCCCCTGGAAGCGACCCGGTTGGATCGGCCAAGCAGGGTACTGCCCCCTATATAATTGTTGTCGTATCCCCTTCTTCCGGTAATACGTGCATAGCTTCTTCCGTAATCACTGTAATAATAGGGTCGGTTCCAATGGCCGTAATATCCGGCATATCCCCATCCGTGATAAGGGTATCCCCAAGATCCGTAATAGCCCCCCCAGCCCCATCGGTTGTACCTCCAGGGATTGTACCAGCCCCAGCCCCAACCGTAATAGGGGTAATTCCAGCCATATCCCCAATAGGGATTGCCCCAGCCGTAAAGTCCTCCATATCCATAGAGTCCGCCCCAGCCCCAATTGTTGCCATAAACATTGATGCTGACGCTCGAAGGGTTGTCCCCCCAACCGGGATATCCGTTATAGTTGTTGTTATAGGCCAGGTAATCGGTCTGCTCACCGTAGGGGATGGTGTCATTGCCCATCTGGCTGGAATACCCGTCGATATCGGTGAAGACCTCACTGTCCAAAACTTCGCCGATCTGTTCGGCGCGTTGTCCGAAGTAGTCACCGTAGCGGTTGTATTCCTCTTGTTGCGCACCTACCCCTTCGGCATTCCTCTTCTCGACGCGGACCACTTCGTTTCCGCTGGAGTAGATGCCGTCCCCGTAATAGGAGGCCTGTTGATAGCTTCCACACGAGGCCAATAGCAATGTGGCCACTATGGGGATGCTGTAAATATGAAATTTGTTGTGGGGTCTAGTCTTTGACATGGCGCAATTTTTATTGTTGAACATACTAAAAATAATTAGTTTTACCGAATTATTTTATTAATAAAATCACAAGTTTTGTGCCAAACTTCAGCAGATGGGTAAAAATTTAACGAGCAGGGACGAGGATTATTCCAAATGGTATAATGAACTTGTAGTGAAATCGGATCTGGCCGAGAATTCAGGGGTCCGGGGCTGTATGGTCATCAAACCATATGGCTATGCCATTTGGGAGAAGATGCAGGCCCAGCTGGATAAAATGTTCAAGGAGACAGGACACGAGAATGCCTATTTCCCCATTTTCATCCCAAAATCATATTTGAGCAAGGAGGCCAGCCATGTGGAAGGCTTCGCCAAGGAATGTGCCGTAGTGACACATTATCGCCTTAAGAATGCCGAGGATGGCAGTGGCATTGTCGTGGACGAGGACGCCAAACTCGAAGAGGAACTCATTGTAAGGCCGACCTCGGAAACCATCATCTGGGACACCTATAGAAAGTGGATCCAATCCTATCGGGACCTACCCATCCTCGTAAACCAATGGGCCAATGTGGTGCGCTGGGAGATGCGGACCCGTTTGTTTTTGCGAACCGCTGAATTCCTATGGCAGGAAGGGCATACGGCGCATGCGACCAAGGAGGAGGCAGTTGCCGAGGCCCAGCAGATGATGCACGTCTATGCGGAATTTGCAGAAGAATTCATGGGAATGCCGGTGATCAAGGGGACCAAAACGGAGAGCGAGCGATTCGCCGGTGCGGTGGACACCTATTGCATCGAGGCCATGATGCAGGACGGCAAGGCCTTGCAGGCCGGAACTTCCCACTTTTTGGGCCAGAACTTTGCCGAGGCCTTTGATGTCAAATTTGCGACCAAGGAAGGTGGGCAAGAATACGTTTGGGCCACATCATGGGGGGTCTCCACCCGATTGATGGGGGCCTTGGTGATGACCCATGGCGATGACAAGGGCTTGGTACTCCCTCCCAAATTGGCGCCCATCCAAGTGGTGATAGTCCCCATTTACAAAGGGCTGGAGCAATTGGAGGCCATTTCCGAAAAGGTGATGCCCCTTGTCGCGGAGCTCAAATCCAAGGGCATTTCGGTCAAATACGATGACAGGGACACCCAGACCCCGGGATTCAAATTCAACGAATACGAACTGAAGGGGGTCCCCATCCGCTTGGCCGTGGGCCAAAGGGACCTGGACGCGGGCACCTACGAACTCGCCAGAAGGGATACCCTGCAAAAGGAATCCGTAAAGGCAACGGAGGTCGTTGCCAAGGTAACCGACCTCTTGGATGAAATACAGGTCAATATATACAAGCGGGCCCTGGATTTTAGAAACCGGCACATCAGCCGTGCGGATAGCTACGAGGATTTCAAGACCCTGATCGAGGAAAAGGGCGGATTCATTTCGGCCCATTGGGACGGGACCGCGGAGACCGAGGAACGGATCAAGGAAGAGACCAAGGCCACCATTCGCCGTATTCCCTTCGATGTGGAAATGGAAACGGGCAAATGTATGGTCAGTGGGAAACCTTCCGCCCAAAGGGTGCTGTTCGCAAGGGCCTACTAAGGGTCCGAAAAAATAGTTCCTACTGTTGCAAGACTTAAAAATAGTTGTATTTTTGCATCCGCAATTGTGCAACCATATTGGCCCGTTCGTCTAGGGGTTAGGACGCCAGGTTTTCATCCTGGTAACAGGGGTTCGATTCCCCTACGGGCTACAGGGCAAAAATGAAGCTGGATGCAGTGGGACCTGGGAGGCCAAATTCTTGCAGGCACTGTGCCCAACTTTGACCACGGCCCGTTCGTCTAGGGGTTAGGACGCCAGGTTTTCATCCTGGTAACAGGGGTTCGAATCCCCTACGGGCTACAGTCCTACAGGGATTGAAAACCTTTGATGGTAAAGTGTACCATGTGGAAAGGA